>Ga0207733_100458_pt1 | contig 24808 bp, 24 predicted proteins | sample A23P3SouthBayCA_FD_187735 | JGI IMG/M metagenome (GOLD analysis project Ga0207733, IMG submission 187735) | Aerobic enrichment media microbial communities from Eden Landing Ponds, California, USA - A23 P3 (SPAdes) | ecosystem: Environmental > Aquatic > Marine > Unclassified | place: Emeryville... | reverse complement strand
CGCCCGCCAGTGTGTCGGCCAGCGTCCCCGCCCCAATGCGTCGATCGATCGTCCCGTAGGTCGCCGTCTCCGTCGTCGGCCCTTTCTCGGGAATCGGCACGTATTCGAAGCGGCCGTCGGCGGCCACCGTGGGCACCGGATCGACGTTCCCGGTGTCGGCACCGATCCCGCACAACAGCACTGTCACGGCCGAGCATTGGCACTACCAGCGGTAAAGCCGTGTGGCTGGCACGAGCGGTCTGGCCCACCGCCGGACACCAGTAGTTAAGGCACCTCCCGGGACAAGGGCGTGTAATGGCAGACCCCGCGACGATCGCGACACTTGGCGTCGCCGCCGTCGCGAGCCTCTTCATGGCGTGGGCCATCGGTGCCGGATCCTCCGGGTCGACGCCCTTTGCGCCCGCAGTCGGGGCGAATGCGATCTCGATCATGCGCGCCGGCTTCATCGTCGGTATCCTCGGGCTCCTTGGCGCGCTACTCCAGGGGGCGAACGTGACACAGGCAGTCGGTGGCGACCTGGTGGTGTTTGCGGAGGGCGGTGGCCTCTCGGCCATCGCAGCCATCATCGCGCTGCTCACGGCGGCCGTTCTCGTCGCGATCGGTATCTTCGCGGGCTACCCCATCGCGACGGCGTTCACCGTCACCGGTGCGGTCGTCGGGGCGGGCCTCGCCATGGGTGGTGCGCCCGCCTTCGGCACCTATACGGGCATCCTCGCGCTGTGGATCGCGACGCCGTTCATCGGTGGCTCGATGTCGTACGCGACCGCGCGGATCCTGCGGAGCGATGCGTACGACGAACGCCACGTCGTCCCGCTGCTTGCCGGTCTGATCGGTGCGATCCTGGCCAACGTCGAGTTCGCGATTTTCGCGGCGAATGGCGAGGCAGCCTCGGTCGCGGACCTCGCGATCGCGCGGCTCGGAACGCACGCCATCGCCACGCGAGTGGGCACGACGCTGGTCCTCGCCTCGATCGCAGCACTGCTATTGTACCGAGACCTGCGTGCCGACGAGTCGGCCGGGCAGCGCCACTTCCTGCTGGTCCTCGGTGGATTGGTCGCGTTTTCCGCCGGCGGGAGTCAGGTCGGCCTGGCGGTCGGCCCACTCCTGCCACTGCTCGGTCCAGAAACCGGCCTCGTCGTGCCCATCGTTGGGGTGCTCGCCTTCGGCGGGATCGGCCTCCTGGTTGGCTCGTGGACCGGCGCCCCGCGGATGATCAAGGCGCTCGCGCAGGATTACTCCTCGCTGGGCCCCCGCCGGTCGATCGCCGCGCTCATTCCCTCCTTCGCCATCGCCCAGACGGCGGTCTTTTGCGGCATCCCCGTCTCGTTCAACGAGATCATCGTTAGCGGTATCGTGGGCAGCGGTGCTGCGGCCGGCGGCGGTGAGGTGAGCGGCCGGAAAATGGGGCTCACGGTCCTGGCGTGGGTCGGGTCACTCGTGGGCGCGTTCTGCATCGCCTATGGCATCTACACGGCGACGACCATGCTGTAAGATAGCGGCTGTGCACGGCCTGGCGACCGACGTCGATGCGCGGGCAGGCCTCTCCCCTCGCTCTCGATCACGCCTGATCGTCGGCTCGCTCGTCGTCCGCGCCCTCGACAGGTTCTCCCTCCGTCTCCTCGACCGGCTCCATCCGGGTGAGGCGAGCCTTCATGATGCGGGTGTTCTCGACCTGTTCGACCCGGATCCGAACGCCATCGTACTCGATGGATTCGCCAGCTTCGACCAGACGGCCGGCGCGGTTGAAGATGAATCCCGCGATGGTCTCGAACTCCTCGCCCTCCGGGAGGTCGATGCCGAGCGCTTCGTTGACTTCCTCCACGTTGACTTCTCCCTTGACGATGGCCTCGTCGTCGCTGACGAACTCGATTGGGACCTCTTCTTCGCCTTCGAGAATCTCGCCGACGATTTCCTCGGTGAGATCTTCCATCGTCACCAGCCCCTCGGCGGTACCGAACTCGTCGATGACCAGCACCATGTGCATCCGTTCGTGGCGCATTTCGGTGAGCAGGTCGTCGACGTTTTTCGATTCGGGAACGTGCAAGGTCGGCTGGATGATGTCCTCGAGGGCGACCTCGCCGTCGCCAGCGCCGTAATCACGCTCGCGGATCAGATCCAGGATGTTGACGACGCCGATGACGTTGTCAAGGCTGCCCTCGTACACTGGCAGGCGCGTGTGTCCGCTCTGGATGCAGGTTTCGATGGTCTCCTCCATCGAGGCTTCCTTCGGCACGGCGGTCATGTCCAGGCGCGGCGTCATCACCTCCTTGGCGATGGTGTTGTTGAAACGCAGGGTGCGCTGGAGCATCTCGCGTTCTTCCTCGTCGAGGACACCCTCGCGCTCGCCGGTCTCGATGATTTCCCGAATCTCCTGGCGGGTGACGTAGGACGTCTCGATCGCGGCGCGGCCGCCGGTAACCTTGTTCACCAGCCGCGTGAGGTAATCGAAAAGGACGACCAGCGGTAGCAACACGCGCTCGGCGGCCTGTAGCGGACGCGAAATCGTCAGCGCCCAGGACTCGGTGTTCTCGACGGCGTAGGATTTCGGCGCGCTCTCGCCGAACAGCAACACCAGGGCAGTGATCCCGAACGTCGCCGCGAGGACCGCCTCACCCTGGGTGAGATACATCGCGAGCAGCCCCGTCGCAATAGAGGACATCGCGATGTTGACGAGGTTGTTCCCCACGAGAATCGTCACGAGCAGTCGATGCGGATCCGATTTCAGGTGATCCAGCGTCCGCGCGCCGGGGACCCCATCGTTCAACAGGGCGTCGACCCGGTGGGCGGGCAGGGAGAACATCGCGATTTCCGAAGAGGAGAAAAACGCCGAGAGGACGATCAACAGGAAGATCGTGACCGCGCCACCCGCTGCGACGGCCGAGTCGGGGACGACGACGCCGCCGATCTCGACGGCCAGCACGGTCTCTGCGATCACAGGGGGATCCAGCGCCATTGACGCGAATTTTTACGCTCGGGCACGATTAAGCGTTGTCATACCACCGAGCATTCACCGTCGGCTGGCGGCGCGAGGAGGCTGCCGTACCCACTCCATCGCCGAGCGCGCCGCTCGGAAACGGGACTTTGAAATCTCCGACCAGCCGACCAATTGCTGTGGTGGCGTCGATCACCGACACGTCTCGCGCACCGCCCAGCGGATCGTTCGTTAGTCCCCACTCGACACGGTCGCCGGCCGGGCGATGAGCGGCACTACCGGCGGCGGTCGGGTTGCCCCGCGCGGTCGCACCGGCGTCCTCACCGCGATTTGTCTGTTCTCCTTTCTCGTGAACTTCGGTCGGATCGCCTTCGCGCCGCTCGTGGACGTCTTTATCGAGGCGGGGATCAGCCCGGCAACCGCGGGGCTGGCCGCGACCGCGGTGTGGGTCGGCAGCGCCCTGCCCCGGCTTCCAACGGGCTACCTGCTAACGAAGGTCAGCCGCCATCGGACGATCCTGGGAATGGGCGTCGCACTCGCTGCGGGTGCGACCTTCACGACCTTCTCGCAGGACATCTGGTGGACGATCACCGGCGCGCTGTTCGTCGGCCTGGCGACGGGCGTGTTCTTCGTCGCAGCCAATCCGCTGTTGAGCGAACTCTATCCCGAGAACGTCGGCCTCGCGGTCGGCGTTCGCGGCATGTCCTCACAGATCGCCGCCGTCGTCGCACCGTTTCTCATCGCGGTCGCCATTGCACTTGGCTCCTGGCGGATCGCCTTCGGCACCCTCGCCGTCCTCGCGCTGGCCGGGACTGTCGTCTTCGGCCTCGCGGTTCGTCGTGCCGAGTTGCCCACGGCAGGCGCCCTGGATCGGGACCTGCTCGGCGCCATTCGCGCCCAGTGGCGACTGATCGTCGCGGGTGTCCTCTTCGTCGGTCTCACCGGGTTCGCCTGGCAGGGCGTGTTCAACTTCTACGTGACCTACCTCGGGGCGGCCAAAGGAATTGCGCCGGGGACCGCGACCACCCTGCTCACGCTCACTTTCGCCGCCGGCGTTCCCGCCTTTCTCCTCGCCGGTCGTCTCGCCGACCGCGTCTCGTATCTCGCCTTGCTGCTCGCGATTCTCGGTGGCTTCGTCGGCTGCCTGCTCGCGCTGACGATGGTCGAGGGCGTCCTCGCCGTCGCGGCAGTCTCGATCGCGATGGGGGCGGTGATCCACGGGCTCTTTCCGGTCGGTGACGCTTACGTTCTCGATTCGATGCCAGACGAGCATCGCGCGAGTGCGTACTCTGGGTTCAGTGCAGCCATGATGCTCATTCAGGCACCGGGCAGTGTCGCCGTCGGCGTCCTCGCCGAGGGTGGGCTGAGCTACGACGGCGTCTTCGTGGGATACGCCGTGCTGGTCGGTGCGATTACGGTGGTGATGGCTGGGCTGGCGTGGGCCGGCCGATTGCCGCGTGGTGTCTGACTGCGCCGCGCTCACCGCCGATTAGTGTGGCTCGGCGATCCCTGCATCCAAACGATCTCGATACGGAACGCGAACCGTGCGGTACTGCCGGGATTCGAATCCAGGTCAGTGTGATCGCGCTGGTACTTCGTTCGACTGCTGGACGGGCACGGTGGGATTCGAACCCACGACCGTCGGATGTCTTCCCACGACGCGAACGCGACGCGGATAGAAGTCCGACGCTCTGTCCAAACTGAGCTACGTGCCCTCGCCTAACGTCACTCGGCCCACCTCAAAAGCAGTGTGGATCCCTGGCCACCGATTCGAGCGGTCTCAGCCGCCCTCGGCGTCGGGATCGAAGTCTTCCTCGGCTTCGTCGGGGTGGGTGCCGATGGCGTCGGCGGTCTGGACCGCTGCGAGGCCATCGAGCGCACAGATCGCGTCGATCGCCGTCTGGTCGACCGTCACCTGCAGGTCGTCGAACTGCAGTTCGCGCTCGACCGAGGCGCCGGCCGCCTCGGCCGCGGTCGCGACGGCTGCCGAATCGGCGTCTTCGGCCGTCTCCAGCACGAGCGAGACGCTGGCGCCGTCGATTGGCTCCGCACGGAGGGTTTCGACTGCCCGGGAGACGTACATGGAGTCGACTGTCGTGTGCACACCCTTTGCTCTGTCCACTCACCGAGGACTGGGTTGACTCGCGGGCCGAACAGCCGTGCCATCGGGCGACACGCATCGGCACCACCTACGCGGCCGGTTCTTGGCGTTGCAGTCGGGCTTCGGCGATGGCGAAGGTGAGCGTACTCGCCAGTCCGAGCAGGGTGCCGCCGGTGAGAAACAGTGCCAGGTACGAGAGGTCCTGCTGGCCGAGGAAGTAGGCGCTGATGCCGTGCAGTACTGTCGCGATAGCGACGACGTAAAAGGGGGCGTTGAGAAAGCGCCATTCGAAGGTGCCGGTGAGGTACTCGTCGGTCACGCGGCCGAGACTTGAGGTGACGCCTGCCGCCGCGATCCAGACGATGGCGCCGTTGAGGAGGGCGGCGAGGACGGTCACGCCAGAGCGAGCAGCGGTGTCGAGGGTGTCGAGGGACTGGACGCCGCTCACGCCACCGATGAGGAGGAGACCGGCGGCGACGACGTAGGTGATGATCGTCACGCGGCCGGTGTACAGCCCGTTCCGGAGGCGCTCGGCGGCCTGGTCGAGGGTCTCTTCGGCGCCAAGCCCGCGTGCGAGAACGTACAGGCCCAGCAATGCGGAGATGATCCCCAGCGCCGAGCCAGGCAGGTCCAGGTAATTCGCAATGATGGCGAGGGGGTAGATCAGCAGGAGAATCCCAAGCGGCACCAGGATGGTCCCCCTGGTCTCGGGGTCGTTCAGCACCTGCTTGATCGTGTAGTACATCGATTCGAGGTCCTGTGCCTGGCGGACGACGACGCGTCGGACGCCGTCGATGGGGACGCGAGAGCGGATCACCGGGACGACGGATTCGTCCTGTGCGCCGTCGGTGACGACCAGTGCCTTCACGTCCTCGCTCGTCGAGAGGGAGGCGAGCACTTCGTCGACTTCCTCGCCAACCGCGCGGTTCGCGGCGACGTCACTGCCCTCGAGGCCAGTCACGGCGGCCACTTCGACCGCTTCGTCGGTGATCGAATCGTAGAGGTGGACGCCCTCGAACATGACGTTGACGTCGGAGTCCTCCGGGTCGCGTTCGGCGAGCGCGACGGCCGCCTCCTCGACGGCATCCCGGCCGATGACGGGTGTCTCGACGCCGGTCTTCCGACCGAGGTCGTCGTCGAGGTCGACACAGAGGACGAGCAGCATCAGCCAACAGTATGCCGGTCCGGGATTTAATCGTTTGTGACCAGCCACCATCCACGGCAGTCTGGCCGTCGCCGTGGCTGACCAGCAGCGAGCGTCGGTCAGGTCCGCACTTCGAACCGTGCACCAGAGTGGTAGGAGTCGGCGACCTCGATCGTCCAGCCGTGGGCGCCGACGATCTGCTCGACGATTGCGAGGCCAAGCCCGGTCGTGTCCTCACCGGTCGAGTACCCCCGCTCGAAGACTTTGTCCCGCTCGTGGTCCGGAATCCCGGGACCGTCGTCCTGGATGGCGAAGCCACCATCGATCGATTCGACCCGTATCGTCACGTCGCCCGTGCCGTGTTCGACCGCGTTCCGGAAGAGGTTCTCGAACACGGTCTGGAGGCGATCGGGGTCCGCATTGACGAGTGTGCCATCGTAGATGCCGTCCGTTTCGAGGGTCGCCTCCCCCGCGTCGATCACCTCCCAGGCGCTCGTCGCCACCGCTTCGAGGGAGGTCATTTCCTGTTCGATGTCGAACTGGCCGGCCTGGGCGAGCGCCAGCGTGTCGTCGATGATCACGCTCATCCGATCGAGCGCGTCGTCGATGGTGTCAAGCGTCTCGCGGTCTGGTGATTCTCTGGCGAGTTCGAGGTGCCCACGCGCGACGCTCAGTGGATTCCGGAGGTCGTGTGAGACCGTACTGGCGAACTCGTCGAGCTTCTGTGCCTGCCACTCCAGTTTCTCGGCGTACTCCTCCAGCTCGGTCTGATCACGGAAGATGATGCCATAGCCCCGCGTCGTCTCGCGTTGTTTCAGCGGTGAGACGTCGACGGCAAATCGTCGCTGCTGGTCGTCGACCGTCCGCGTGAACGAATCCGCGAGGTCGCCGGTGAAGCCACCGTCCGCCACCGCTTCCGACTCGCTGGTGAGCATCAGATCAGGGAACACCGTGAGTACGGACTCTCCGAACCGATCTTCGACCTCCGGCAGGACCTCGGTCGCTCGCTGGTTGTAGTCCGCGATCCGGCCGTACACGTCGACGACGACGATTCCTTCGTCGAGTGCTTCGAACACCGCGTCACGACCGAATGGCGAGACGATGAAGAGGTCGTGTCTGAAAATTGCGGCACCGACGGCGACGAAGAAGACGATGGAATTGATCTGGCCGTACTCGAAGCCAGCCACGGGGAGGAGGTCAGTGAACTGGAGAAATGCCGACGGCATCGCGACCAGGAAGCCCGCCAGAATCGTGACGAGTTGTCCTCTGGAGACCTGCCGCGATGTGAGGAGACTCTTGAGCATGAGCCCGAAGCCGATGAACGCTAGCACCCCGGTGCCGCTGAATATCACCATCTCGAGCATCTTCGAGTCGGGGACGAGGTGGGGGAACCCGTCCTGGACGATCGGGTACTCCGCCCAGAGCAACCCATGCACTGGATCCGTGACCGTGAGCAGCGTAATGACGCCGAGGCCGCCGGCCATGGTCCAGCGCACCCGGCGAGTCAGCCAGTGATCACGGCCGGTAAAGACGAGGACGAAGACGAACCAGAGGACGAAGGAGGCCTTACCGAATGGCTTTCCGAGCAGGAAAAACAGCACTTTCAATTCCTGTGACTGGGCCAGCAACTGCAGCAGGATCAGAACGCCCCAGATGCCGAGGACGGCAAGAAGCCTGACCATCCACGTCGCCGCGGCGCGCTGGTGGCGCTTGCGGATCCAGACGGCCAGGGTAAACGCGATCGCTGCGGCGAGGAAAATCCCGCCCGCGTGCAACCAGTACAAGGAGTTGGCCATCGCGCGGTTAGTTATTGTTAAATTCTTACAAAAGCGTTACGTCCAGAGTGGTCGAACTGATAACAGGGAGACCGCCGTTTCGCACGCTTTTTCCCGTTCGACCGTGAACCCTTTGCTACTCAATGATCTCCGAGGGCTGCGAACAGTGCGCCAAAGGCGGCAAGATGGTCATGTTCGTCTACGGCTACTGCGACCAGCGGGACTGTTTTTACTGCCCCCTCGGCGACAATCGCAAGAACGTCGACCAGGTGTACGCCAACGAGCGCCCGGTCGAGACCGACGCGGACGTCATCACCGAGGCCAAGCGGATGGACGCGCTTGGGACGTCGATCACTGGCGGCGAACCCCAGGAAGCCCTCGACCGGACGTGTCACTACCTGTCGTTGCTGAAAGAGGAATTTGGCGAGGACCATCACACGCACCTCTACACGGGGATCACCGGCGGTCGGGAGAACATGCGCCGCCTCTCCGAGGCGGGCCTCGACGAGATTCGCTTCCATCCACCGCTGGAATTGTGGGGCGATATGCACGGTACCGAGTGGGAGGAAATCCTCTACATCGCCAGAGAGGAAGGGCTGACACCGGCCTTCGAGATCCCTGGCATTCGCGCCGAAGCGGAGTTCCTCGAATTCCTCGATGAGGGCGCGGCGGATTTCTGCAACGTCAACGAGTTCGAGATGTCCGACGGCAACTACCGCCGGATGCAGGAGGAAGGGTTCGAACTCAAAGACGACCACATGAGCGCCGTCGAGGGCAGTCACGAGGTCCTCGAAACGATGGGCGATCACGAGAAAGTCTACTTCTGTACGAGCGTGTTCAAAGACGCCGCACAGCACCGTTCACGGCTCAAACGCATGGCCAAAAACATCGGTCGCGAGTTCGACGAAGTGACCGACGACGGCACACTCGTCTACGGCAAAGCCTGGGTGAGCGACGCCCACCTCGAGACCCTGGGCGTCCCCGCGGAGTTTTACACTGTCAAATCCGATCACGTCGAGCTTGCGTGGTGGCTGCTCGAAGAGATGGTCGAGGCGGGGGACGTGTCCGAGGGTGAGATCGTCGAGCAGTATCCGACCTACGATGGCACCGTCGTCGAACGAACGCCGCTGTCGGCGTCGGCTGATGACAGCCCCGCCCGGACGGCTGCCGGCGACTGAGCGTCCGCGGCACGCAGGCGACACTCCGGCGTTGATGTCGAACCGACTTGGCCCAGCGGTGGCTCCCCCGAGGATCGCCGCCGCGGGACGGTCCAGCGGACCGGCACGTCCACGCGCCGACCGATCCAGCGGGCCGCGGTGAACGCGAGAGACCGCCCCTCGGGGAAAACGATGGGACGCAAGCGTTTTAGCGACGGCCGCGCTACGCTGGCTCATATGCCGGATTGCCCCCTCGCAGACGACTGCCCCAGCTTCAACGAGCGGATCGAGGGCATGGGGTGTTCGCACTACGGGGACCGCGGTGGCGTGGAGTGGTGTAATCACTACACACAACCGATCTCCGAACTCAAGAGCGCACCTGTCCAGCCGGGCGAGGAAGTCGTCGTCGAGGTGGGCGACATCCACGAGAGCGGTGCTGGGGTCGGTCGGACCGATGACGGGTTCATCGTGATGGTCGACGGCGTCCTCCCACCGGCACGGTCACGTGTCAAGGTAATCCGCGTCCACTCGAATCACGCCAAGGGCGAGGAAGTCGAACGCCTCGAACTGGACGAGGAGGAAGGAGACGACGCTGTAGAGGGTGAGGACGCCGCGGGAACGGAGGAAGAGGACGAGGAATCCGCGGCAAGGGAGGAGGACGACGAGGGATCGGGCGACGGCCCAGAACGCGAACGACTCGGCAGCCGCGACAACTTCTGGGGCGCGTAGCGGACTGCTTCCATCGATTGGCTTCCCTCCAACGCACAGCAGTCGCCAGCGCGGACTCCACGCTGACCGATTATGCCGATTCCAGCGTCAGCTCCATCGGCGCCATGTCCATGAAGGCCGTTTCGTAGCCCTCGTGGCGCGAGATCTGTGGTGGCAGGAGCGGCTCGACCGTCAGCGAGTCTCCGGCCTGGACGCCCTCGACCGACGCGCCGTAGTGGTAATCCAGCGTCGGCGAGAGTGTGGCGGTGAGTGCGCCGTCGTACCGACGTTCATCCGCCTGCGCGACGGTGGCGTCCAGCGTGAGGTTCGGGATCGGGTATCGATTGTACGGCGTCCGGGGTGACACGGCGAGGTACTGGCCAGTACCCGTGATGCCGTCGGGACGCTCATCGAGGACCGTCGCCACGAACTGGGCGTCACCACTCTGTCCCTGTGCACGGAGGACGCCCGGCATCTCCGCGGCTGGCCGGACGCGTGGAATCGGCACCATCTCCATCTGCATTGGCCCGACGGCACCGCGTTCGCCCTGGCGTTCTTCGAGACGATTGAACGGGAGGTCATCGAGGGTGCGCTGTGCGAACTCCATCGTGAACTCCAGGGAGATCCGTTCGTCGAACGCGCCCTGGAAGACGCCGGTCGTCCGCGTGTCGAGCGGCCCGTAGTCGACCGTGACCTCGTAGGTGCCGTCGCCGTCGAGCGACAGGTTGTCCCCGAAGTGCACGCCCATGTTCTGGGAGAGCATCCGCCAGAGCGAGCGATTCCGGTGGATCGACTCGCCGTCTTTCGTGATCGTCAGCGAGGGGTTCGAGGCGGGGATCACCATTCCCGTCTCTGCGTCCCAGACGCTGACCATGAGATGGACGGCGTCCTCGCCCGAGATGTCGACCTGGGTCGTTTCGCGACCGTCGATGAGCCAGAATCGGTGCGGAAAGCTGTAGGTCAGGGCCATTCGGAGGCGACCGGCCGAGGCCATCCCCGCCATCGCCATCCCTTCGGTGTGGGTCGGAACGTATACCGCAGCCGGGCGGTTCTCGACCAGCGGCGGGGCGCGAACGGAGCGAGTTTCGAACAGGCCAGCACAGCCAGCCAGGCTGGCGCTTCCGGCCACGCCGAGCCCACCGAGAGTCGCGAGGTAGTCCCGTCGTTTCATCACCGTATGGACAGGCGTGGCCGGCAAAAGGGGTTCTGATGCGGTTCTCGAACCGCGACCGCGCTGGTCGTGGTCTTCGGTCCCGCAACCGTCCAGTGACCAGCGAGCTACTGACGCGATGAGACACGATCGAACCAATCAGCGGCGGCGCGGGCGGCGAGACGCGCCACGCGGAGTGGCGCCGGCCGGCCGCCCACCGGCGTGAAGCCACGGACAACGGTCGCCGCGGTCGCCGAATCGAGGCCGACGCTCCGGACGAACACCGTCTCGCCGTTGACAGTGAGCGGGCGTCGTTCCGGCTGCGCTCGGTACGTCTCTAGCCGGGCGTCGACGGCTGCTGGCTCATCGAACCCAGCCCGGATCGCTTCGGCCAGCCCCTCGCTTTCCTCGAAGGAGACTGACAGGGTAGGAAGATCGGTCGCCGCGTGGATTTCGTGCATGTCGAGGACGTTGAACCAGGCTGGAGCGATCCCGGAGAGCAGGAGGTACTGGAGGTCCTCGCGATCCAGTCGATCGAACAGGTCAAGAACCGTCGCGGTGGCGTCGGTGCCGCCGACGGTCCACTGGTCGAAACAAAACTCCTCGACGCCGTGGTCGGCACGGGCCACACAGCCGGCGACCACGCTTTGCTGGTCGGCAGTGGATTCGGCGATACCCAGGGCTCGCGCCCCTTGTTTCACGTGTGTTCTTGCTGCTTGATGTCTTCGAGGCGGTCCAGCAACTCGTCGTTCGAAGCCGTGAACTCGTATTCCACGTCGCCGTCGTGGTTGCTCTCCTCAGTCGACACGCCCTCGTCGCCGAGATCCGTGTCGTACTCTTGATTCTCCTGCTCCGACTCGTCGTAGCTCCCAAACCCCATACACATGAATGATCGTGATACACCTACAAAAATCGCTCGGGGATTTCGATCTGTGAACATCCCCCACGCTCCGGCCCTGAATCGTGGATGTAGGGGCTCTCCAACGGGTGTTGCTGAATCGGCGCCACCAGACTGAAGCCTGCGACGGTCCGAGTGTGGCCTATGGCCGTCTACACTGTTACGGAGGGCGCGGCGTCGTTCACCTGTAACGCCTATCTGGTGACCGGGGCCCGCACCGTGCTGGTCGATGCCGGCACCTATGGCGGCGTGTGCGACGAAATTCGCGACCACACCGACACCCTCGACGCGGTCGTCCTGACACACCAGCACGGCGACCACGTCGGTGAGTTGGACGCGGTGCTCGACACGTTCGACGCGGCCCTCTACGCCTACGGGACCCATCCACGACGTACGCACGAACTTGCCGAGGGCGGAGAGGTCCCGATCGGTGACGAGATCGCCACGGTCGTCCACACCCCGGGCCACGCCGACGACCACGTCTCGCTGGTCACGGAGTCACGGCTCTTCTCGGGTGACGTCGTGGTGCACGAGGACGGCGCGTTCGACGACGGGAGCTTCGGTCGAACGGATTCCCCGGGCCAATCCCGGGACGTTCTGATCGACTCCATCGAGCGCCTGCTCGACAGACTCCCCGAGAGCGTCACCGAGATGTACGCCGGCCACGGTGGCGTGTTCGAAGGGGACGTGCGCTCGGTCGTGGAGCGGGCACTGGAGCGGGCGGCACGGCACGAACCGAAATATCCCGACGGGTGAGGTGACTGGCCGGCGCTAAATGTCGAGCAGCGATGTTTCGCGGAGAATGTCCTCGACCCTCCGTACGCCCGTCTCGGCCGAGAACGAGTGAATAACGACGGCGTCAGGCGCTCCGGCGTTCGGAGGCTTTCGGTCGCAACTTCTTGTAGCCACACTTGCGGCACTTCTCGGCGTCGTTCGGGTTGCGTGCGTTACACCGCATACAGATTGACTTGTTGAGGAGTCGTTCGGACGCCTCGTCGAAACTGGCCATACCCCGCGATTCGTGGCTGTGCCGTTAAGGGTTTCCGAATCCGTCCGGAGGGCCAGGGCCCCTCCATCGGTCCTCTTGCCCCGTCGCGGCCAGCACTGGGTCACACTGTTCCCGGAATAGACCGCTCAGAACGCCCGAGGGCCGGCGCAAACCATATATGCCGCGACTGACTTACGTCGATAAGAGGTATCGAGAGTATGTCACGGTCGGCACTGGTTGGAAACGTTATGGCGATGCTCGAGGACGCCGGGTTCCTCGTCAGCGACCGGTGTGCGATCCGGCCGAAGAGTTTCGACGTCGCCGCGCGCCGCGGTGACGACGTCCTCCTGGTGAAGATTCTCGGCAATATCGACTCCTTCGATGGGTTCACCGGTGGGGAGATGCGTCGTCTCGGAACGTATCTGAACGCGACCCCGATTCTCATCGGCCTGCGGACGCGCGACGAGGAACTCAAGCCAGGCGTGGTGTACTTCCGCCACGGCGTTCCCGTGCTCTCGCCCGATACGGCAGTCGAGTTGTTCGTCGAGGAGGTGCCGCCACTGATCTACGCGGCGCCCGGCGGTCTGTACGTCAACATCGACAGCGAGGTCCTCGCGGACGAGCGCGAAGATCGCGACTGGTCGCTTGGCAAACTCGCGACGGAACTAGGCGTCTCACGCCGCACGGTCTCGAAGTACGAGAACGGGATGGACGCCTCCGTGGAGGTCGCGGCGGAGCTCGAAGATCTGTTCGAGGCCGATCTCACGGGGCCAGTGAGCATCCTTGGCGACGCCGAACCGGTGCGTGGCGAGGAACCGACGCCGGAGGATCCGGACCACGACCCGGCGGACGAACCGATCGTCACCACGTTCACCCGAATCGGCTTCGACGTCCATCCGACGGATCGGGCGCCCTTCAAGACCGTCAGCGAGAACGACCGCGAACGCCAGCAGGTGTTGACCGGCCACTCGCAACTGAACCGGACCGCCGAGAAGCGCGCCCGGATCATGTCCTCGGTGGGCCACGTCACCCGGACGCGTTCGATCTACGTCGTGGAGGACGCGAGCAAGGAGTCCGTCGACGGCACGGCCATCATCAAGGAGTCGGAGATGGAAGCGATCGACGACGCCGACGAACTCCGGGACCTCATCAGCGAACGCTCCGGCGAACCGGCCTGAGGTGTTCTGACACGTCGATCATAGCTACTCTCCGTGAGCGCCTGCCAGGGCGCTGACTCTCCGTCGGTTGGAGGCACTGCCCACGTGCGGCCAGGACCCCCCATGCTTAATGGGGCCCCAGACCGCACTCCGGGTATGGATTACGCGCTCGCCATCGAGGACACGCCCGAGACGATTCCGGGCGGCACGGGCATTCTCCTCTTACATCCAAGCACGGGCGAGACCGACCGCATCGACACGGAGTTTCTGGCGACCGACACCGACCAGGCGCTGGTCGTCTCGACGCGGACGACCGCGCGGGAAGTCACGCAGAAACTCGAACACTACGAGGTCGACGAGGACCGGACGACGATCCTCGACACCCTCTCGATCGAGCGTGGGTACACGCGCCGGAGCGGTGAGGGCATCCGGTACGTCGCCTCACCCGACGACTGGGAAGGTATCGTCGACGAAGTCGAGGAGTTCCTGGCGACCCACGATGGGAAGCGGCGCGTGAGTTTCGACTCCCTCACCGAGTTGATCTACTACGCCGACGAGCAGGCCGCCTACGACGCCGCCGAGCGCATGCTGGAACTGCTGGACGAACACGACGCCGTCGGTCTCTTCCACCTCGCCGATGGCGTCCACGAGCAGGCGGTCGTCGACCGGTTTACTGACCTCTTCGACGGTCTGGTCGAACTGGACGCCGATGGCACTGTGACCAGTCAGTTCGACGAGTGAGCAGGCCTCGATCGGTTGCGGTTGTTAACACTCCAACGCTACCGGAGTGTCCCACGTCGTGTCGCCCCGGTGCCGCGTCGACGTTACTCACGACTCGTGACCGCCAGCCACTGCGTCCGCCACCGGGAGAGATCCGGCGTCGCGCCGCTCAGCGGCCGATTCCCGACTGTCGCTCGTTACCATAGTACCAAGCATTAAGAGGGTAGCTACCGTCTACGAGCGTGTATGCCGGAATGCCAGAATTGCGGTGCTTTTGTCACAGCTGCATACGCGCGAGTCTTTACTCCGAACGGGATCGAAGCCCCGCGGGTTTGCCCGCAGTGTGAGGACAAGATTCGCGACGGGGCGGACGTCCGGGAAGCCCGGTCGACTCGCCGCGGATAGGGGGTCAACTAAGGCGGTGTCTGTTCGCCGCGGACCGATTTCGGTCCGCGCGGTCACGTTGTTGCCCGAGTGTCAACTCGGCCTCGATTCGGATCAGGGGCCCTGCGGAACTGCCGTCGGCGTCGTGGCGCACAACCCGAGTGGTTTTCCCAGCGCCACCTGTGCACTCTTGCATGAACGAGGCGGACGTCGAGGCGGCAAAGCGTGCGGCGGGTGAGTCCGCGGCCGCGGTCGTCTCGGACGGAGACGTCGTCGGACTGGGCAGCGGGAGTACAGCGGCCTACGCCATCGAAGCCGTCGGCGCTGCCGTCGCGGATGGACGAAGCATCGTCGGCGTGCCGACCTCCTTTCAGGCACGGGAACTCGCGATCGAACACGGCATTCCACTGGCCGACCTCGACGAGGTGTCGGTCGACGTCGCCATCGACGGCGCCGACCAGATCGCCGGCACCGACTGTATCAAGGGCGGCGGGGCCGCCCACGCCAGAGAGCGCGTGGTCGATGCCGACGCCGATCGATTTCTCGCCGTCGTCGATCCGGGGAAGGTCACGACGCAACTGGACGCCCCGGTCCCCGTCGAGGTGTTACCCAGCGCCCGGCGGCCCGTGGCAGAATCGATCGAACGAGTGGGCGGCGAGCCGACGCTTCGCCGCGCCAGCGAGAAGAGTGGCCCAGTCGTTACCGACAACGGTAATCTCGTGATCGACGCCGATGTCGGGCCGATCGACGATCCGACGGCTCTCGCGCGGCAGTTCGATCGGCTGCCGGGCGTCGTCGCTCACGGACTCTTCGTCGATATGGTCGACGAGACCCACGTGGGCACCCCGGATGGCGTCGACGTGCGGACCCCCTGAGCGTCGCTACGAGCGTTGATTATCAGCCGTCAGTCGATACCCACGCGCCGCTACTCGGCAATTGCGTCGAAAGAATGGTCTTGGATTGGACCTTACAGGTCGCGCGGCTGGACCGTCTTGCGGTCGTTCGCGTCGGCGCGAGCAGCCGCGTCCTCGAGCAGCTCCTCGACCTCGTCGTCGAGGGCATCGTAGAAGTCGGAGGCCACGTTCATGTCGTCGAGCGCTTCTTTCACGGCGGCTTTGACGATTAGGTCTGCCATACAGAGGTTCATTCCAATTCTGACTTTATATACTTTCCCAATCCCGGGCGCTCTCGCCGGTACTCTCGGGGGTTTCAGGCGATGTCCTGTTTGAAAAACACATTTTCCTCTCAATTGAATGGCCAGTCGATGCATGCCTGGCCGGTAGCTGGGGTGCTAGCGGGGAGTAAACGACACTGACGGCCGAATCGGTCGGCGAGAGACGCCAGCAGGCCGTCTCGCGCGCACTCAGCGAGGCGTCCCGTCTGCCCCCGTCCGCGAGCGGACGAATCCCACGACGGCGTAGACGAGTGGCGTGTCGCCGAAGGCAATCAGCAGCTTCACGAGGTACTGACCGACGATGAGCGCGGGCAGCTCCGCCAGCGGCGTCACGCGCATTCCGAGCATCGTCGGGACGAGCCAGAACGCCAGCGTGATGAAAATCAGCGTGTCGATCGCCTGGCTCGACGCCGTCGATCCCACGTTTCGCACCCACAGGTGCTCACCGTCGGTGTAGTCTCGCAGTCGATGGAACGCAATGACGTCCCAGTTCTGGCTGACGAGATAGGCCGCGAGACTGCCGACGACGACCGGCAGGCTGGCACTCAGCACCGTCGCGAACGCCTCGGCGCCGACCGGCGAGCCGGCGAAGACGGGCAACTCGATGGCGACCCACAGCAACGCTAGCAGCACGATGCTCATGAAAAAGGCGACGTTGACCATGACCTGGGCCGCGCGTCGCCCGTAGAGTTCCGTGTAGCAGTCGGAGGCGAAAAACGTCAGCGCGTACGCCCCGACCGCGGCCGGGACGATGATGAGATCGCCAGCGATCGGAATGCCGAATGGGAGGTGGAAGGCCAGGAGCTTCGAGGCCGTCACCTGGGCCGTAATCAGGGCGGTGACGAACAGAGCGACCAGCCCCATCTGGGCGACCCCGTCGATGGCCGCCGGTCGACCCGCCGAGCCGGTCGAGTGGTCCGCGCCCCGATCGCTCATTCGTCCTCACCGCCGTCCAGCCGACCCTGCCGCTCGTCGATCTCGTCGAGTTGATCCAGGGTCTTCCGAATCGAGGCACGGATCGCCTCGCTCCGGTTGACGAACTTTCCCTCCGTGCCGACGTGGGCATCGAGGTCCGCGAGGAGTTCCGCGGGCACTTCGACGCTGATCTTGGGCATATATTCGCCCAGGAATACCTGGATAGTATAGTTGCCGGATCGTCGCCCGGGATCACGTTCGATCGGGGTCGCCCTCGCCACGCCTTTGGCCGCCGCGGTGTACGTTTCCTCCATGGAGGTCCTCAGCGGTGAGGGATACTGGCTGGTCCGAACGATCTTCCAGCGCGGCCTGGCGCTCATCTATCTGCTTGCCTTTCTCGTTGCCGCACGGCAGTTCCGCCCGCTGGCAGGCGTTGACGGCCTGTTGGCACTTCGGCCCTACGTCGACCGGACGCGGTTCAGGGAGCGACCGAGTCTGTTCCAGATCTGGCCGACGAACCGGGCGATCGGCGTCGTCGCCTGGGGTGGCGTCGCGCTCTCGGTCCTCGCCATCCTTGGGGTACCCTACTGGGTGCCGGCCCCCTGGACGATCCCCGCCTCGATGGCGCTCTGGGCGGTGCTGTGGGCGCTTTACCTTTCGTTCGTCAACGTGGGACAGGTCTTCTACGGCTACGGCTGGGAATCGATGCTGCTGGAGACGGGGTTTCTGGCGATCTTTCTCGGTGCCGGGCCCACCGCCCCACCGGTGCTCGTCTTCCTGTTGCTCCTCTGGGTGCTCTTTCGCAACATGTTCGGTGCCGGACTCATCAAACTGCGCGGGGACGACTGCTGGCGGCAGTTGACCTGTATGGACCACCACTACGAAACCCAGCCGATGCCGAACCCACTGTCCTGGTTCGCCCATCACCTGCCCGCTCGCTTCCACCGCGCCGAGGTACTGGCCAACCACGTCGTCGAACTCGCCGTCCCCTTTCTGTACTTCACGCCACAGCCCTTCGCTGCGATCGGCGGCGCCGCGACCATCGGCTTCCAGCTGTGGCTCATGCTCACCGGGAACTTCTCGTGGCTCAACGCGTTGACGATCGTCCTCGCGATCCCGACGCTCAGCGACGGGATTCTGGCGAGTCTGCCAGTCCTGGGCGAGTTCGTGACGGCGGTCCGGCCAGCCACCGTCGCCCAGACACCGTGGCCACTGCTCGCGGTCTCGATCCTCTTGACGGTGTTCGTCCTCGCTCGCTCGATCCGGCCGGTGGTGAACATGCTCTCACCGACGCAGGTGATGAACACCGCCTTCGACCCACTCCACCTGGTCAATACCTACGGCGCCTTCGGTTCGATTACACGCGATCGCTACCAGCTGATCGTCCAGGGAACCAACGCCGAGTCACCCACCGAGGACGACTGGCGAACCTACGAGTTCAGGGGCCAGCCGGTCCGGACCGATCGCCGCCCGCCCCAGTGGGCTCCGTATCACCTCCGGCTGGACTGGCAACTGTGGTTCGCCGCAATGAGACAGCGTCCCGGCCCGCGCGAGCGCTGGTTCGAACGCTTCCTCGCGAAGCTACTGGCCAACGACGCGGACACGCTCTCGCTTCTCCGGGCGAATCCGTTCCCCGATGGCCCGCCGGAGCGCATCAGGGTCCTGCGCTATCGCTACGAGTACACCGAACCGGCCGAGCGCAGGGAAACGGGCGAGTGGTGGCGCCGCGAACGGCTGGGGACGTACGTGGCGTCAGTCTCTCGCGAAGAACGTTTGGGGCGATCGTTCGGCACCCACCGACTCGACTGGTGAACGGCGACGGTGGAATTAGCGATCGTCGGCCACGAGGGACAGCAACGCGCTCAGATCGCTTCGATGGTTTGCCACCCAGCGATACCCGCGTTCGCGAGCCCGTTTGTAGGCCCCGACCTCCCGGAGCAGATCGACGACCGGGCCGATTGGCTCGGCGACGTCGGCGTGAACGACCGCCTCCTCGATCGAGGCGCCACAGGAAAACACCCGCTCCTCGGTGACGAAGTGTGAACACTGCTCGTAGTCCGTCGGCAGGCGGTCTCGCAGAGCCGGGGTCAGGTCCGAGAAGCCGACGATCGGGACCGTCGATCGCTCGGCGAACCACTCGGCCCACCGCGTACAGAACCCACAGTCGTCGTCGTAGACGAGGACTGGCGTCTCCATACGAGGGCTACGGTCTCCAGGGGCAAACCTCTACAGGTTCTCAGGCACTCGCGCGTGGCCGGAACACCAATCCGAGCGCCGCGCGTACCCCCTCCGATGGAACGGTTCGTCATGCTCCTCGTCGCTGGGGGCCTCGCGCTGGTCGGCGGACTCTGGCTGGCGACGCTGGGCGACGGGGGAACGGCTGCCTGGGTGAGCGGTGTCATCCTCGCTCTTCTCGGAAGCCTGGCGCTGGCGGCGGGCACGGGCCAGGAGATAGCGTTCTAACGGCGCCAGCCACGGCGGCCGTTGCGCCGATCAGTCTGCCGGTTCCGGCTTATCCGGCGAGCGGCGCCCGCCCATGGTGTACAGCCACAGCAGCCCCATTCCCACGAGGAACATGAGCGCGATGGGGATCGACAGGAGGAACATCGTGAAGATGCCCCCGGGCGTGAACAGCGCGCCGATCAGGAAGATCCCCATCGTGATCCCCCGCCAGTGGCTGATCAGACGCTGGTAGGTGAGGATGTTCGCCCGGTGGAACAACAGCATCGTCACCGGAATCTCGATGAGGATCCCGATGCCGACGGTGAGTGCCAGCACCAGCCAGCCGAACTTCGCGACGCGGTAGGAGATCTGCATGTGGGAGTTCAGCGCGTCGGCGGCGAGCCACGAGATCACCTCCGGCGCGACGAACAGGAACCCGAAGATACTCCCGGCGATGACGGTGCCAAACAGGCTCCCGCCCCAGTAGAGCAGACTGCCGCGGTGGCCGGTGACGAAGTTCCGCTCACGGAGGGCCGGCCACATGAAGTAGAGCAACACCGGCAGGACGGCGATGCCGCCGAGGATCGTACTCACCTTGACGATGAAGACGAGGTGTTCGACGGGGTGGAGGGTGACGAACCCGACCTGTTGCTGAAGGTCCGGCGGCAGGTTCGAGACGAACGTGTTCTTCAGGATCCCGATCCCGGAGACCGATGCCTCGTCCACGCGTTCCTGGACGAGGACGGTGGCGTTGCTGGCCAGTCGCTGATCGAGCGCCCCGCTGGTCACGTTCTGCACGAGGACGGTCCCGTTATCGACCAGTACTGACTGGTTGCCGATGATCGCGGTCGTCGGCCGACCACCACTCGTTCCATTGCGCGCGACGAGGACGCCCTCCTCCGCGACGACGGCGCCGGTTTCGTTCAGGATGGTGATGTTGCCACCGACGACGGTGACCCCCTCGGCGACGGCCGCGCCGTCAGCGCCCAATACCGAGGCTCCTTCCGCGACGGGTTGGGCGCTCGCGCCCGGAATCCCGGCGTAGAGGAAGACGAACACCGCCGCCATCACGATCATGAAGACGCCCACAAGCGGGATGATTCGGGAGGTGAGCGAGTCGGCGATGAACGCGAGGTCGTAGTAGTAGCCGCCGATGTCGTCCTCCGTCGTCTCGTCCTCGGTGAATGCGTCGGCCATCCCGGCGGCCGTGCTGGAGAAGACGTTGGCATCTTCGTCGTCCGCCTGGCCCGTCGCGTCCGCAGGTTCTCCAGTTGCGTCCTCCTCAGCGTCCGCAGTTTCCTGGGCCTGGTCGAACCGATCGATGATGGCCTCGGCCTTCTCGTGGTCGTCCTCTTCCAGCGCGCGACTCGCGTGTTCCATCGCCGTCGACTCCTCCATCTCCTCGAACACTTCCGGCGGCGCACTCCGGACGGCCGGAGCGGTGAGGGAATCGACGTCGATGGCCGTCGGATCGCCGAAGTGGCCCGCCTCGGCGGCCATCACGTCGAGGCGGTTGACCATGAAGTAATAGAGGACGATTGCGGCGACGAAAGAGCCAAGCACTGCACCGATCAGGAGTGCGCTCGCCTCGACGCCGATGCCGAATAGGTCCGGCGGTTGGATATCGCCGGTGAGTCGCGAGGAGGGGAACCACTCGGCGAAGCGCTGGACGTAGCGGAAGGCGTCCGTCGCCAGCAGATAGTACACGGCACCGGCGGCGAGGACGAAGGCCCCGACCAGCACGTTCCATCGATCCCGAGCGACCGTTCGAAGCCCCACCTCTTCCCCGGCGCGTTTGGTCTGGACGACGAGTTTGGCGAGCGCGAGACTCAGCGCGTACAGCAGACACATCGGCGCCGCCCACATGATCTGGGTGAACGGGTCCGGCGGCGAGAACAGCGCCCCGAAGCCAAAGATGGCCACGACGGCGTACTTCCACTTGTCCCGAAACGTCTCGTAGGGGACGATACCCGAGTACGAGAGCGTCGTCATCATCAGGGGTAGCTGGGCGGCGAGGCCGAAGGATACTCCCAGCAGGACGACGAAGCCCACCCAGCGGACGATGGAGTAGTGGGGCAGGAAGCCGGCCTGCATCGCGTTGCCGGCCAGGAAATTGAACATTATCGGGAAGAACAGTTCGTAGGCATAGATCACGCCACCCACGAACAGCGCTGCCGAAAGCAGCGAGAGTGCAGCGAACTTCCACAGCGGTAACCGCTCGGTCGGCCACACGCCACGCTCGCGCAGACCGCTACGGCTGTAGTAGAGACCGACCGGCAGCGCCATGAGCGCGCCGACGACGAGCCCGATTTTGAACTGCAGGAGGATGACGGCGAAGGGGTTGGTCGCGATGATCCGGGTCGACTGGGCCGTCGAGAGATCCATCTGGGAGTACAGCAGATCCGCACGCAGCACGTCCCAGAGACCGTACTGGAGGACGAGAATCGAACCGATCAGGCCCACGACGAACACGAGGAAGATTCGCTTCAGGTGATCCTGCGCGGAGCCGAGGACTGCACCGACCGAGTCCCGGCCCTTCTGGACTGTCCGCAGGGTATCCTCGTCGAGCGAGCCCGACATCTCTCCGGACGTAGCCCATTCCGCGTTATCAATTTATTCATGCGGCCGCGGGCTGTTGCCGAAAAGAAGGTTTACAACGGAGAGGGAGCAACCTCGGTCAGATGGGCGAGCACGGCGACGATGGCGACTCGGACGACGAGGTGCCACCGTTGGATCCGACGGACTACGCGCCAGCCGGTGACAGTCCCGAGTATCCCGACGACGATGCCGACGACGGGTCGGCCGATGACGCCCCCGATTCGGACGAGGACGACGGCGACGTGAACCGGCCCGCTGCCGGCGAGTCGCTGTCGGCGGCTGGCGACGACGATGCCGACGACGCGCCGGCGTCCCCCTCCTCGCGCGTTTCCACGAACAATCCTGGCAGCAACGCCCCGGCTGGCGTCGGATCGCCGACGCCGGCCGGCGGTGGCGGCGGTGGTGGCGCGTTCCCCGATTTCGACGGCGAGATGGCACCGGACGATCAGGAACAACCCCTGACCGCCCACATCGAGGAGATGACCCACCGCTTTCTCTACGTCGCGCTGGTGATGGGGATCGTGGCCGCGCTCGCACTGCTGTGGTCCGACCACATGATCAACTTTCTCTGGTACTCCTTCCTCGGGCCGGACAACGGCACGTGTCCGGGCCCCGGCTGTCCTGTCGAGTGGCGCCCCCACCTGTATCACCCCCTCTCCCTGTTTCTCGCCCGCCTGAAGATGGGCGCCCTCGTCGGATTCGTCGCGGGCTTGCCGGTCGCAGTCTACGAGATTTACCGCTTCATGCGCCCCGGGCTCTACCCACACGAGCGCCGCTACTACCTCGCAGCGGTACCAACGAGCCTGGTGCTCGCGGTCAGCGGGGTCGCCTTCGCGTACTACGTCGTCCTGCCGAGCCTGTTCATCTACTTCTCGTCGTACTCCACCCAGGCCGCCGAACTCGCCTTCGGGCTGTCGGAGACGTTCAACCTGATGGTGATGATGCTGGGCTTTTTCGCAGTCATCTTCCAGATTCCGCTGCTGGTCATGCTGGCGATCATGATGGGCGTGACGACGCGGCGCTGGCTCGAACAGCGCCGCATCTACTTCTGGTCCGGCTTCGCTGGCGTCGCCTTCCTGTTCAGCCCGGACCCCACCGGGATGGCGCCGCTGCTGGTCGCCGTCACGATGATCGCGCTGTTCGAAGGGACCCTGCTGCTTCTGCGCTGGACCGAGCGGAGCGTAGCCCTGTTCTCCGCGGAAACCCTGGCGAACAACCGCCAGTATGCGTGGGGACTGGCGGTCTTCATCGGCTACGTCGTGAGTTCACTCCCAGTACCGAGTGGCTACTTCGGCCAGCTGCCGCCGGTCGTGACCCAGACGCTGACCGACTACGGCTACCTCGGCCTGACGCCGGCGATCATCGCGGCGGCGATCATCGCGCTCTTCGAATTCCTGGGCTGGATCGCCCGCCGCGTCGGTGCCGGCCAGGGGATGCGCACCGGTCTTCGCGTTCGTCTTGCGTTCATGCGGGTGCGGGCGCCGGTGTGGTTCCTGGCGCTCGTCGTCGGCTACATGGGCAGTCCCCGGCCAGAACTGCTCGACATCTTCCGGGACGTCGCCCAGCCGCCACTAATCGCCGCTGGCGTCACGGTCGGCCTGATCCTCGCCTACGAGGGGCTCCGCCTGCTCCTCTCATACGTCCGCCCTGAGTAAGCGGCGGACTTTCCCGCTGGCTCACACCGACAGGATCGATTTTCCTCGACCGCGCCCCCGAAGCGTATCCCTTAACGCGGGCGACCACGGAGCAGCCAGTAGGATGCGCGTTTCAGAAGGGGCCGTCACGGTCGAGGTGCCCGAACAGGCCGACGCGGGCCGCGGCGAGGGCGTCTTTTTCAACCCGGTCCAGGAACTCAACCGGGACCTCACCATCGCGACCCTTCGAGCCTATCGCGAGCGCGAACCGCGGGCGACGGAGTATCTGGACGCGACCGCCGCGAGTGGCATCCGCGGTGTGCGGGCCGCGGCCGATGGCTGGGAGACGACCCTCTGTGACGTCGATCCCGATGCCGTCTCGCTGTGTGAGCGGAACCTCGAACGGAACGACCTGGCGGCGGCCGTCCGGCACGAGGACGCCAACGTCACGATGCACCGCGACGCGTTCGACGTCGTCGACGTGGACCCCTTCGGAACCCCAATCCCCTTCGCCGACGCGGCCTTTCGCGGCACGCGAAACCTCGTCTGTGTCACCGCGACGGACACGGCCCCCCTCTGTGGCGCACACTTCGAGAGCGGCGTGCGATCGTACAGCACCGTGCCAGTGAACACCGAGTATCACGCAGAGATGGGCGTCCGGGTCCTCCTCTCGGCGCTCGTTCGCACTGCAGCCCGCTACGACCTCGCCGCGCGGCCGATCCTGACCCACGCGACGAAACACTACGTCCGGACGTACCTCGAACTCGACCGCGGGGCCACGGTCGCCGACGCGTTAATCGACGAACTCGGCTACGTCGCCCACTGCCAGCAGTGTCTCTGGCGCGAGCCCCAGTGGGGGCTCATCGCAGACACGCCGGACGCGTGTCCCAACTGCGGCCAGCACCTCCAGGTCGCCGGCCCCCTCTGGCTC
>Ga0207733_100457_pt1 | contig 24913 bp, 20 predicted proteins | sample A23P3SouthBayCA_FD_187735 | JGI IMG/M metagenome (GOLD analysis project Ga0207733, IMG submission 187735) | Aerobic enrichment media microbial communities from Eden Landing Ponds, California, USA - A23 P3 (SPAdes) | ecosystem: Environmental > Aquatic > Marine > Unclassified | place: Emeryville... | reverse complement strand
AACCCCGCCGCGAGGAGCAGGCCACTCCCAGCGGCCACTTCCGTCGGCAGCTCCAGCATCGATCCAGTCACCAGCCCGATCGTCCCCAGCGTGAGACAGCCAAGGTCGACCGACGCGATGCGGTCGTCGTAGAGGTCGTCGATCATCGGGACGCGCTCGTAGCCCAGGCGGTCGCTATAGCGGTGGATCCACACCACGAACGGCAGGACGTGATACAGCGATCCGAGGACGACGAAGCCGACGACGCCGACCGTGAGGAGGTGGCCGCCGGCGGGGCCCAGCAGGGTCGACCGTGCGAGCGGATCGGTGAGCCACGCCGGTAGTGCCAGGACGCCCCAGACAGCGAGGGCCGGCACGGCCAGTGCGTAGCGGGACAGCATCGGTGTCCACGGGACGCGGGCCGCGGCCAGTCGACGGGCGAGGATCGTGCCCATCGCGAGCAGGCCAGCCACGACCAGGACCCCGCCAGCGCGGGCGAGTGTCGGATCGCCAAGCAGGCGCCCGCCGGCGAGCGCGACGACGCCGAGGGGATAGCCGACGGACTCGAAGCGGCGGAGGTGGCGGTCGATCCCGTCGAGGTCGGTCTGGGTAAACATCGTTGCCAGCTGGTAGAGGGCACCACAGACGGTCGCCAGCACGGCACCGAACACCGCGAGCGTCGCGTGCGCGCCGAGCACGCCCGGGAATGCGGTGCCGAGGAACGGGACCGTCCTGTCGAGGACCATCGCCAGACCGAGCGCCGGGACGAGGGCGAAACACGCCAGCGCGAACGCGAAGTGGCGCTCGGTGACGTCCCAGGGCCGCGCACGCAGGAGGGTGCGCCCGAGCGTGTACACGAACGTCCAGAAGCCGAGTGCGAGCAGGGTACCAGCGACGGCCAGGAGTGTGGTCTCGCCGAGCAGGAGGGCACTCGCCAGCCCAGTGAGACCAGAACTTACGAGCAATAACTGGACGTTCGCGAGGCGCCGCGAGTGCAGTTCGACGCCGGACCAGACGGGGACGAACTGCGTCATTGCCCCCAGGATCGTACAGCAGATCCAGCCCACCAGCAGGAGATGGACGTGTGCCAGTCGCGCACCGGGTGGGGCCATACCAAGGGACTGGGCGAGGCCGAGGCCGACGCCGGCAAGCAGGAAGCCGAGGCCGACGAGAAAGTGTCGTAATGGAATCGTCAGGGGCGGCCCACGGTCGGTGTCGAGGGCTGCGGGGACGGCTGCCATTGCAGACACTTGCCGCCCGACCGACAGCAGTGTGCTCCCGAACGAGTTCGGGGTGGGGTGTCCTCCGTGCGACCGGCCCGGCCGAGCGCAGTTCGATCAGCGGTATATAAACCCCGCGCCGAACCCATTCGCCCGGGTTCCCGGCAGGTAGGAACGCGCGTGGCGGTATAACGTGGGTGAGTGCCAACGCCCAGACAGAGGTACAGAGTATGTCACGAGTTCCACTCGCCACGCGGCGTCGCGTCCTGGAGGCCCTGGGCGTCGGCGGCGCTGCTGCGCTCGCGGGGTGTGACGCCCCCGGAAACGCAGTCGAGGAAACGCCAGCGAACACCGAGCCCCAGACCCCAGCCATGAACCAGGCCAAACCGACCGACGTCGACCGAATCGCAGCGGACCCAACCGACATCCCCGACCCGATCGATCGGTCGTCGCCGACGACCCACGAGGTTACCCTCGAAACCAAGGAAGTGGTCGCGGAGGTCGAACCCGGCGTCACCTACACTTACATGACCTTCGACGAGCAGGTGCCGGGACCGATGCTTCGCGTGCGGAAGGGCGACACGGTGAACATGACCGTCACCAGTCACGAGGACAATTCGATGCCGCACAACATCGACCTCCACGCCGTCCGTGGCCCCGGTGGTGGTGCCGAGGCTTCCATGGTCACGCCGGGTGAGACGGCAACCTTCCAGTTCCAGGCGACCTACCCCGGTGCGTTCATCTACCACTGTGCGGTGCCGAACCTCGACTACCACATCTCCAGCGGGATGTTCGGCCTGATCCTCGTCGAACCGGAAGACGGCCTCCCGGCGGTCGACCACGAGTTCTACTTCGGCCAGAACGAACTGTACACGACGGGCGACGCCGGCGAGGAAGGCCACCACGACTTCGACATGGACGCGATGGCCGCCGAGGAGCCGACCTACGTGCTGATGAACGGCGAAAAGTACGCCATCACCGGCGAGAGCTACGGCCCCGCGACGGTCGACGTTGGTGACACCGCCCGCGTCTACTTCGTCACCGGTGGCCCCAACCTCACCTCCAGCTTCCACCCCATCGGCTGCGTCTGGGACGAGGTCTGGCCACAGGGCGGCATCGGCAGTGACACCCACAAGAACATCCAGACGACGCCGGTGATGCCCGGCTCCTGTACCATCGCGACGATGTCCTTCGAGGTGCCCGGACCGGTGAAGTTGGTCGACCACGCGCTCTCGCGGGTTGCCCGCAAGGGATTCATGGCCGTCATCGACGCCGAGGGAGAGGCACAACCGGACATGTTCAACCCAGACCCGTAGTGGCCCGGTGACTATCTGCCCGAAGCAAGCGCCGACGAGGTGCTGGATCCCGAGACGATACCCCCATCCTCATATCGTCGGGGAAAATTGATCGGGACTGGACCCCTCACACACCGGCCCTCGATAGGCACACCACGACGAGCCAACAGCACCGTACCGTGGAGGACTATTAGATATCGAGTCGCTGGAATTTGACGAGCGCGACGCCAAGCAACCCGACGGTCAGGAACAGACAGAGTCCGAGGGAGACGATTGGGTCGACGTACCCCACCAGTTCGAGCGAGCCATCGACCGCGCTCGGGTCATCGGGCACCTCGTAGACGCCCATCCAGAATCCAAATCGCGGCTGGACCGCGGTCGGGATTTGCCCCACGACGGCCTCGTAGATGACGGTGAAGACGTTCCCGAAGTGGTAGCTCACGTCGAAGAGGTACAGGGAGTAGTTCTCGTAGACGCTACCAGGGAAGACGCGGGCGACGAACAGCCCGAAAAAGAGGACCGGGACGACGCCAGTCAGGGCGGCAGTCTGGAGACGGTTCCGCGTGAGGACGCTCGCCGCCATGCCGACGGCATTGATGAACGCAGCGATCACGAGCGTGTAGAGGAAGAAGGCAGGGAAGACGCCGAAGACACCGCCACCCAGTGCCGCCGTGCTGAATCCTCCCATCTGGTAGAGGACGACGGCCGCGAGAAGCAGGCTGGCAATGCCCAGCCCAACGAGGAACGTGACGTTCGCGAGGAAGGTAGCGAGTAACACTTCCCAGCGACTGACCGGTTTACTCAGGACCAGGTCGAGTGTTCCACGCTCGGCTTCCGTCGCGAGTGTGAGCGCGACGAACAGTGCGCCGGCGACGAGGAGTCCGATTCCCACGGCAAACAGCCAGCCCAGGGGTGCGTAGACCTCCAGCAGTGCCAGCTCCTGCTCGCCCAGTGGCAGGCTCGCTACAGCGTCCGGTATCTCGTTGGTGAATCCGAGGGTGAGGAAAAACAGGACGCCGAGGAACCCGAGGAGGTACGCGACCAGCGACTTTGGATCCGAGAGGTCCCCCAGCATCTTCCGGTAGATTGCGAGGAACATGTTCACTCCGCACCCTCCTCTTCGAGGATGTCGAGAAATCGTTCCTCGAGCCCACCCTGACGGTCGACGAAGTACAGTCGCAGGTCAGCCCCACTGAGTATCTCCGGGAGGGCACCGGCGAAGTCCTCCGGATCCTCGGTCGTCACCACGAGATTACCCTCGTCGTCACCGTCGACACCCGCGACCGATCCGTGGTCCCTGAGCAGGTCGGCCAGGCGGTCGTTGTCCGAGGCGTCAACGACGAACCGCTCGGCAGCCGTCGAAGAGAGTACCTCGTCGAGGGGCCCCGAGGCGACGATCTGCCCCTCGTTGAGAAAGGTGACGGTGTCGATGAACTGCTCGAGTTCGCTGAGGACGTGGCTGCTCACGAAGACGGTCGTCCCCTCGTCGGTCAGGTTCCCCAGCGCGTCGATAATCATCGCGCGTCCCTCCGGATCGAGTGCGGCGGTCGGCTCGTCGAGTATCAACAGTTCGGGGTCACCGAGCATCGCCTGTCCGACCGCGAGCTTCCGTAACATCCCGCCACTGTACCCCCCGACAGCCTGTTCGGCTGCGTCGGAGAGATCCAACCACTCCAGCACGTCGTCGGCCCGCTCCCTGACCGACCCGTTGACGGCGGAGAGTTTGCCCATGTACACGAGATAGTCCCGACCGGTCATCGATTCGTAGAACTCCAGGTTCTGAGGTGCATACCCGATCTTTTCGTTCGCCGCACGCGTCCCCGCGGGCTCGCCGCAAACGCGGACTTCCCCGCTCGTTGGCGTCACCAGTCCGGTGAGCATCTGCATCGTGGTGGTCTTGCCGGCACCGTTGTGACCGACGAAGCCGTGAATATCGCCACGCTCGACGTCGAGGTCGACGTCCTCGACGGCCGTGACGTCCCCGAATTCCTTCGTGAGGCCCCGTGTCTCGATCATCATCGTTTCCCCCCAAGTCGGCGCCTCGCGTAGGGGACGAAGAGGCCACCGACGGCCGTCGCCGTCGCCGCATACAGCAACAGATCGAGGTTCGAACCCGTCGGTGGTTCCGAGCCAGTCTGGACACCGTCGGCGTCCTCGCCCGTGAGCCTGGCCGTGCCTTCGGTGTCGATGTCGGTCGCCACGTTCTCGAAGGTGTTCCCGGACACGGTCGCGTCCACGTCGAACAGGCGCTCACCGACGCGGCCACTGAGGAATACGCCCCGTTCGGCGTCCCGAAGGGTGGTGTTCTGGACCAGTCCGTGGACGCTGAGGTCCCGCAATGCGACGGCCGTGTCACCGGCGGAAACGTCGCACTCGCTCACCACGAGACTCTTCGTGAACTGTGCGTAGACACCGTTGGTGGCCCCGGAGAGGGTTATATTCTGGAGGTGGACGCCGTCGCTGCCGATGACGCTCACCGCCGCAGTGGCACCCTCAGCGACCACCTCGATGCCCTCGAACGTCGCGAAGTGGGTGGCTATCTGGACGCCGAACGTCCGCGCTCCTGTGTCCCCAGTCACGACGAGCGTCGGGTCGTGACCCTCCGCGGCCGTGAGCGTGATCGGTTTCTCGACGACGAGTCCGGCTTTGTCGTCGCGAGTCTGCTGCAGTACCGGATTGTTATACGCTGGGTCCGGTAAGGGTGGATCGAACCCCTCGGCGGCGATTTCCCACCGATCGCCCGCCAGCGCGACGGTCGTCTCCGGGGCAGCGACGTGAATTGCTCGCTGGACATCCTCGTCCGCGGCGACCGCCAGTGGCTGTTGGTGGACGTGGATCGGGTCGAGGTCGATACCGGCGTTGGCCTCGCCCGCCGCTAAACCGATACTCAAGGGAAGGAGGCCGCGTGCCCCGTCCTCGATCGCAAGTTCGATACGGAGGGTCGATGCGTCGGCGATGTTCGTCGGCTCACCGACCGTCGCCGGGGCACCGTTTATCCGGACCGACAGCGCGGACTGTTCGATCAGGTATGGCGAATCGCCACCGAAGATCGTGGCGAATTCGGCGTGCTCCACGTCGAATTCGAGTGTGACCGACTCGCCAGGGGCCACGTGGCCCGGTACCCGACTCGCTCGCTGGATGGCTGGACGAATCTCGGTCTCGAAGGAGAGATCACCGGTGTCGCCGGGGCTCACACGCTCTGTGACGGACTCGTATCCCGCTGCGTTGGCAGTGATGGTCGCTTCGCCGTCCGCTACCGAGAGGGTGTACTGCCCCGCGTCGTCGGTCTGGGCGGTATCGCCGGTCACCGCCCGAACAGTTGCGCCAGCGACCGGTTCGCCCTCGGTGTCCGTCACCGTCCCGGACAGCTCCCGGTCACGGCCTGCAACCTCGGCCGCAGCGGCGGCCGCGTTCGCGATCCCGTGGCCGTAGTCTCCATTTGTCTCGGGGTGTTCGTACGGTTCGCCCGGCTGCTCGGCGGTCTCCTGCAAGATCTGCTTTATCTCCAGTGGCGAGAGGTCCTCGTCGAGCGACCGAAGGAGTGCAACGACACCCGAGAGGTGTGGCGGGGCGTTACTATAGCCGTCCTTGCGGGCGTGCCCGCCGTCGTACTGGTCGTTGTCCGGGACTGCACCGAGCACCTGGACGCCTGCCGTAGCGACGTCCGGGACGGTGTATCGGTCGGGCCAGTCGTCCGGGACCAGGTCGCTCCGCCAGTATCGGCTGGTTCGTATCTCACCACCGTTCCCACCCCTGTAGGGCACTCCCTCCCGGTCGATTGCGCCGCCACTGAGCACGGCGTACATCGCGCCAGGCGAGAGGAAGGTCTCGGGACCGAATCCTGCAGAGACGACGAGGGTCCCGGCCGCGCTCGCATTCGTGACGGCCTCGATAGCCTCGTGTTTGAGCGGGCCGATATCGAAACTCATCGAGACCGCGTCGGCGCCGTTCTCGACGGCCCACTCGAGCGCGGCCCACGCCGAGGTGAGGAAATCCTCCGCGTCGTGTGTTGCGACGAGGAGATCGGCGTCTGGCGCGACGCCGATCTGTGTCCCACTGGCGTCACCACCGGTTGCGAGACTGCTCATCCCGGTTCCGTGTCCATCCGGGTCATAGGGGTCGCTGTCGACGCGGTTGCCCTCCGCGTCGAATTCCGCCCACCCGTCGAGGTCGATGTCGGGGTGGGACGCGTCGACACCCGTGTCGATCACCGCAACCGTCGCCCCCTCACCCCGGGTGTCGAACCGCTCCCAGACCGCCGGGACGTGCATCATTTCCAGCCCGTAACTGACCGACCTGTCCTGTGCGACCGCCGAGACTGCCGACGCGGTTTCATTTGGCGCCGTGACTCGTTCCGACGTCTCTGCACTCGTTCGGTGAATCCGGTCGACGCCATCGAGGGCAGCGAGGTCACCGAACGATGCCCGGTCGGTGTCGACCGTGACCAGGAGAGCGTTCGCAAGCCAGAACTGTCGTCGCACCTCGATACCCGGTGAGTCGTCGACGAAATCGACCACCTCCTGTTGGGTGGTGGCCGCACGCTCCCTGAGTTCTCTGACTACGTTTTCACGTTCGCGGCCGCTCGTGGGCTCGACCGACCCGCCCTCGAAACGCACGACTCCATCGACCCGTCCTGACTGTTTCTGGAGTTCCGCGTCGACCGCGGCTTCAGTCGTGCCGACGTAGCCAATGGTGGCAGCCGCTCCGACGGTAGCTGAAAGGAACTGCCGCCTATCCATCGACGACCCGATTTTCATAGGCGTTGTGTGACACAACGGAACTAATGTCTTGATTCCCAGCTATCATCTGCAATAACGGTTCGGGGGCTGTTTCCACGGGAAACGCACGGCAGTACCACGCTTTTCTCCCCATTATCGAACCATCCGGCCACAAGTTTCGACAGCAAAGGCAGCGTGACCTGGTCCCCCCTCATCTGTCACCAGGATATCATCCGCAGTATCCTCGCACTGTCGGTTCACTCGGAACTGGACGGTGATGGCGCTTGCGTTGCGGTCATAGCGAAGGTTGAGAAGCCGGGGGTCAATAGTCCCACCAGAGCCTGCAATTCAGCCTTTCGAATCTTTGACCGCTGAGTCTGTCGGCGGAGTATCAATCGCCGGATTCCAGTGTCTCCAAGAAATCCTCTCTGCTATCTATACCCATACGTGCTTCTGACTGAAACGGTCGGATATCGACCACGAACTTCACTGGGGAGGCGTCGTCACGAACCGACGTCCAGTGAATCACTCGTTATCGACAGCGACTGGAGAGCATGGCTGTGACTCATCGGGCCATGTTTCCGCCATTTTACCCTGTTGGCTATCACCACGATATACTGGATCATAGAGTGTCTTCGTCCGGTGTAGCCGGGTCCGGTTGAACAAATTCGGGTGGCACGTCAGCCGACCCAATCACGCGCGATCGATCGCTGAGGACCTGATAGATACCGGCGATCGTCAGCAATACCGCGATTCCGAGTGCGTACCAGTATCCGCTGATCATCGCAAACGGCAGAATCCCGAGCATCGCGACGACGACGATCGGAATAAACACGATTCCCAGCGCGAGATACAAATGGCTCCACGGGATCTCATCCTTCCCGACCAACTCGAAGTAGATATCGAACTGGTCGATCGATTCCGCGAGCGCGACGACGCTCCGGTTCTTGTCGTACGAGACGACCCCGAGCTCGGCCATCTTCGGGAGATGTGTCTGGTGCAAGGCCGTATACAGCCGTTTGCGTTGTTTCGGTTCGACCGCCGACCGATCGATACGATTCTCCCAGGCCGCGAGTTGCTCGGAAAGCTCTCGGATCGAGACGGCATCGTCCACGCGTTTCAGGTAATGTAGGACGTACCGCCGTCGTCGACTACTCAACGTCTCAAAGATCGTGTCCGTCGAGAACGAGCCCGCCACGGTCTCCTCGGTTTCACTCCCTACCCCTCTCATTGTTGTTTCCACCACTAATCCCTCACCGGGTATTTTCACGCCGGTCACACTCAAATAGTGCACTGATCGTATCGGGTGTCTGTGAGCGCCGACGAAACGAAAGCCGGACGATCACCCGATACGGTTCCATCAACGCAATGGCCCTCGAAATAGGGCCCCCGTTCCACCTTCAGCGACACTTCCACGTCTCGGCCAGGGCCGGAATCTACCGAGAACGGTTCGACGGCCCAACCTGTATGAACTCAATACCTATCGCGTGCCATCCCCTTTGGGTTACTGACTCACGAGTATGACCCCGCGTCAATCGACAATCCGTCCCCGACGGTTTCGGCGTCCCGAGTACACCGGTGTGAATCGCTGTCTCCCGTGTACGGCCCTCAATATCGCGATCGTCGCTGCACTGTCGATCATACTCGCATTCGTCTCGCTCTCGCTCGCACTCGCGGTCTGTGCCGGCTCGCTCGCCGTCATCTACTTCCGGGGGTACCTCGTTCCCGGAACGCCCGCGCTGACGAAGCGATATGTTCCGGACCGGCTTCTGGCCCGCTTCGGCAAGGGGCCGGCGGCGATCGAGGCGAGCGATGTCGATGCGGCCGTGGTCCTCATCGGCGCTGGCGTGCTCGTCGACGAACCCGAGGCCCGAGACACGTTTCTGGAGTCGGCCTTCGAAGCACGCTTGGAGGACCGCGCCAGTGAGTTGCTGCACGGCGATGAGGGCGATGCACTCGCCTCGCTCGCGGCGATCGCCGATCTGCCAGACGGCGGATTGTCAGCCTCGACCTACGGCAGCACCGTGACCGTTTCATACCGAGGCGAGCGGTTCGGGCGCTGGGAGTCGGCCGCGGCGTTCTGTCTCGACGTCGCCGGGATGGAACTGCTGGCCGAACACGTCGCCGACTGGGATCGGTTTGCGATCTCGGCCCGGAGTGAACTCGTCGGTGCCCTCAGACTGTTCGTCGAGTGTTGTCCGGACTGTGGCGGCACCATCGAGGTCGGCGAGACTACAGTCGAGTCCTGTTGTTCGACGCGGGAGATCGTCGCGGTCACCTGCACGAACTGTGGTCTCCGCGTACTGGAGTTGCAAGTCGATGCCGACCAGTTCCGCACCGCGAGCGACCTCGGTTTTAGCGACCAGTAACTGGCGAGAAGCACTGTTTTTCAGTCTGCCGGGGATCCGTTGGATCCCTCGGTACTCCCTTCACCGCCGCCTCGACCGGAGTCTGGCAAGACGACTGCGTGGGCCACTGACGAGCTGGTAACACGTCGAGAGCGCGAAGACTGCGAGTGAGCCGCTCGCGAAGACGAGTGGATCAATGGCCTGGATGATCGGCACGCCGGCCAGAGACGCGACCACGGCGAAGAGACCGGCGATCCCCAGCCACTGGTAGTACTCGCTCCAGGCGATACCCAGCGGCGTCACAGTGTCCATATAGCGGCTGAGGTGACGGGAGCCCGGACATGGTCGGACCAGCTTTCGGTCCGGATCGTACTCCACTAGACCCACGCCCGCGAGCGTCGGCAGATGGGTCTGGTGGAGCGCATTGTAGACGCTCTCTCGCAGCGGACGCGGTGCGGGCGAGCATCCCGATTCGCTTGCAGCGATGCGTTCCGACAGTTCGCGGACCGTCAACTGCCCTGGTCGCTGCCACAGCACTGTCAGTATCTCTCGACGACGTCTGTTGCTCAGGAGGTGGTGGACCTCCGATTCAGCGAGCGAATCCCATCGAAAGATCGCTGCCATTGTGATACGATGATAGATCGAGTGGTCGTCTATTACGTATATTTGGTCTACCGATGAGCACGGCTTTCGTGCTACGTTGCACTGGGTCCGTACCAATCCGGTACGACCGGTGGACCGGGACGATACGAGGTGACTACTCCGACTGGTTTGGCGGATTGGTGTCCGTATTTCGGGACCCCTTGGCGGTATCGAAACCGTATAAAGTCGCCTTTCAGGGCCTGAAACCGTTGAATCACTGCATAGGGAATACCCCCCGGTGTCTGGGGAGAGGTAACCCGAATCGGTCCGACCGATGCCGGCCGGACGGTCCGGGATGGACACACAATGACAGACGACAACCCCGGCAAATACGATCTTTCTCGCCGACGCGTACTCGGTGGCCTTGGAGCCATCGGCATCGCGTCCGCGGGCGCAGGACTCGGTACGAGTGCATATTTCAGCGACACGGAAACACTCGGCAACAACTCCCTCACTGCAGGGACCCTCGACATGTCCGTCGCCGCCAACGTGGTCGCGGCGAACGACTACTGGGTCGAACAGGGCGGCCTCGATCTCTCGACCGTCGCCGACAGCGAGGACGCCGTGGTCGGCCTCCAGGTCGACGACGTCAAGCCCGGCGACTGGGCGATCATCTGCTTCGACGTCGAAGTCGGCACCAACCCCGGCTACGTGCAGGTGTGCACGGAGGAGTTCGCCGAGACCGGCGGCGCGAACCCCGAGCCCGAGCAGAACGCCGAGGGCGACGCTGGAAACAGCGCTGACCTGGGTCAGTACTTGCTGGCGACGGTCTGGCAGGACTACGCCGGCCCGACCGACGGCTCCCCCGGTGGCGCGAAGACGGACCTCTCGATTCTTGACCCCGTGTTCAACAACGCCTCCGACGACCTGAACATCTCCTACCAGGAGCCGTTCAACCTCGATGGCGGCGTGGACACGGACAACGACGACGACTTCGATGGCGACGACCGCGCACACTACACAAACGCGCGTGAAGCGAACTCGATCCTCGCGGCCAGTAACGGCGGCTACGTGATCCGAGACGCCAACGGCGATCCGCTCCCCATAGGTTCCGACGACGGCGAAGTTGAGGCCGCCGCGGACCTGTACCGCTTCTGTCTCCTCCTGGAGATTCCCTACGCGGTCGGTAACGAGATTCAGGGTGACGGCATCAGCTTCGATCTCGTGTTCAAGACCGAACAGGTCCGGAACAACGACACCCCGTTCCAGAACAACGAATCGGCAGACAACGGCACATCGACTGACACCGGCACGGAAACTCAAGCATAATGACAAACGACACCACCACACCCGACCTGTCCCGCCGCAAACTGCTCGCTGGTATCGGCGCAGTGGGCGTCGCCTCCGCTGGCGCCGGCCTCGGGACCTCGGCCTACTTCTCGGACACCGAGGAGCTCACCAACAACAGCCTCACCGCAGGGACCCTCGACCTGAAACTCGACTACAAGTCGACGTACATGGGCGGTCCAGGTCGCCTCGAAGCGGTTCAGGCGATGGGCTATCCAGACGCCGAGGACCTTGGCGATGGCCGATACCTGCTCGATCAGGCACCGAGCACGGCCGACATGCAGGATTGGGAAGACCTTGTTCAGGGCGAGGAGTTCGATTTCTGTTCGCCCGAGGCCGACGAGTTCCTCGTCAACGGCGACGAAATGCCGATCTTCTCCCTCGAGGACATCAAGCCGGGCGACACCGGCGAAGTGACGATCAGTATCCACATCTGTGACAACCCCGCGTTCCTGCAGCTCTCCGGTGCCATCACCGAGAATGGCGAGAACGAGCAGAACGATCCGGAACTCGAAGCCGAAGGCGAGGACACTGATGGGATCGGCGAACTCGCCGACGCCATCGAGGTCTGCGTCTGGTACGACGAGGATTGTGACAACGTCTACGAGCCAACTGGCACGGGCCAGAACCAGGAGCTCGAAGTCGCACTCGTTAGCGACGTTTCCGGCTCGATGGACGGGTCGATCGGTGACCTTCAGACGGCCGCGAACGGGTTCGTCGACAACCTCGCTGCACCGGACGAGGCCGCCGCGATCTCGTTCAACAGTTCGGCCTCGCTCGACCAGGAGCTGACCACGAATTACCAGGCTGTCAAGGACGCCATCAACCTGTACAATGACGGCGGCGGGACGGACATCGCTGCCGGAATTAGCGTCGGTGAGGACGAACTTCTCAACGGAACGAACGCCACTGTCGGCGCCTCGAAGGTCATGATTTTGCTGAGCGACGGGAACTCGAGCGAAACCGCCGCGGAAAACGCGGCCCAGGCCGCGAAGGATGCGGGCATTCGCATCTTCACGATTGCGCTCGGCAGCGCGAACACGAGCCTCCTCGAGGACATCGCGACGTCGCCTGACGACGCCTTCGTCGCTCCCGACCCGGCCGACCTCGACACCGTCTACGCCGAGATCGCACAGGTCGTCCTCGCGGGCGAACAGGAGATCGTCTGTGGGACGATGTCGGAGGTCTTCTCCCAGCTTTCCGAGGGGATGCTGCTGGACGGCAACCGCCAGGAAGAGGGCGTCCAGCCCTACCCCGGCGCGACCACCCAGTGCATCGGGTTCGAGTGGGAACTGCCTTTCGAGGCCGGCAACGAGATTCAGTCTGACTCCGTGGCATTCGACATTACCGTCGCCGCAGAGCAGAGCCGCAACAACGGATCGCCGTTCGCGACAGGAGAGCAGTAACTCCACTCACTCTACTCGTCGGCGGTTTCGGTAGCGACCGGTCCGGCCTGCGAGCAATTACTATACAATCAGAACCATGAAAGACGAAACTCCGATACACGACCTCAGCCGACGCAAGCTCCTCGCTGGCATCGGTGCGGTCGGGCTCGCCTCGACCGGTGCTGGACTCGGTACGTCCGCGTACTTCTCGGACAGGGAAACCTTCGAGAACAACACGGTGACCGCCGGCGAACTCGACCTGCTGGTCGACTGGCAGCAACACTACACGATGAACGGCGAAACGACGTTCGTCAACGCCCACCCCGACCACGACGCCGACGGCGAACAGTCGATCGTCGTCGACGCGTCGACGGTGACCTACAGCGACTTCGCCGACCCGGAAGACCCGGAAAGCAACGGGGCGAACATCCCAGGTTTAAACTGTGAAACGATTCCGCCCATCGACGAGGCCGCCTTCGGCGTGGACCCGACGACCGGGGAGTCCCAGGAATCACTCGTCCAGCTCGGCGACGTCAAACCGGGCGACGCGGGTGAGATAACCTTCAGTCTCCATCTCTGTGACAACCCGGGCTACGTGTGGATGCAGGCCGAAAACGTTGCCGAGAGCGAGGGCGTCGACACGGAACCCGAACTCGCGGTCGACGAGACGACCGGCGGGGACCTCGCCAGACAGATCGAGGCGACGCTGTGGTACGACGCCGACTGTGACAACGTGCACGACGCGGCCGCGCCGGCGGACATCATGCTGACGCTCGATTTCTCGGGCTCGATGCTGTACGACCAGTTCGGCGGTGTCGTCAGCCAGGACTCCATCCAGGTCAACGGTACTAGCTACGGCGAGACGACGAAGATCGACCTGGTCGAACTCGCCACGCGCGAGTTCGTGCAGTACCTCGACGATCAGAACGCCGACGTCCAGGTGGGTGTCGCCTACTTCGACGGCGAGGGAAGTGACGATACGGTCCCGCGAACTGGCGTTCTCCAGCCACTGACAACTAACCTCTCGACAGTCGAGAACGCGCTATCGGGGCTCCGCCGGAAACTCGCCAACGTGGTCAGTGGGAGTGCTCCCTCGACGCCGTTCGACGGTGACGGTGATCCCGACCCTGGTGCCGGTAGCGGCATCGCGGAGGGGACCTACATTGGCGAGGGCGTTGACGATGCACAGGGCGAACTCGGTACTAATGGCCGGGCCGGCGTCGCCGCTTCGAACATCGTTCTCTCGGACGGCGAATCGTTCAACGGAAACGGCTCGACCCAGTTCACCACGCCCGAAGACGCGGCCGACGATGCCCGCGCACCGTCGCCGGGCCCGGCGACGAACGTGTACACGATATCAGTCGGAAGCGGGAACGACGCCGTCCTCAAGGCAATGGCCGGTGCGGCCGGCGATGCTACCGGAGACGACCCGCAGTTCTTCTACAACGTGGACGACCCCGTGACGATTCCGACAGTGTTCGGCGTTCTCGCGAGTCAGTTCGGCGCCGAGAAGATCATCATGCAGGACTCCCTCGACGTTGTCCTCGACGCGCTGGCCGACGGTAACGGCCTCCCCCTCGACGGGAACGTTCAAACGATGTTCGACGAACTCGCGGACCCAGCCGACGATCCGGGCCGTGAGCCATTCGAAGGGAACGGGCTGATGTATTGTGTCGCCCTCTCCTGGGAACTGCCATTTGAGGTCGGCAACGACGCCCAGGGTGATACGGTCGCCTTCGATCTGGGCTTCTACACCGAACAGGCGCGGCACAACGACGGCAACGGGCCTTCCGAACAGGTCGTCTGATCGGCCCCGAACGAGAGGGGTGCAGGCCCCGACCAGTCCATGTATCTCCACCGGAACACGATGTACGCTGGCCGTATCGATCTGCTTTGGAAGGGGATGGAGAGCATACCTATGCCGGGAAGCGGCCAAGATAGAGCAGAACTCGAACGAATCGCGAAACACTTACAATGCAAATCACACGACGGGATCTACTGGGCGCCATCGGAATCGGCACCATCGGTATCGGCGGTGTCACCCTCGGCCGCGGCAGTCCCGGCTTTACGAACTACACGTATGCGGACAATGGTGACGTGGACGACCGACGCCTCCGCGTCGCCTGGTACGAACGGTACAACGGCCGCTTTCTCGAAAATCAGGATGGGACGACCGATCCCGGGCTGGACGATTCGCTCGACCCGGACAGCGATCCCCGGTACGTCACCGAGACGGCTGCCGTGACGGCAGCGAGCGGGCCCGTCATCGCCGTCGGCGACGTCGTTCCCGGGGATTCGGGGACGCTGGTTATCGGCCTCGAGGTCACCGACGAAGCGGACGTTGTCGCCGAACCGCTCGACATCTGGGGGAGGGCGACAATCACGGGTAACGACGAGAATGGGATCAATGGCCCGGAGGGAGCGGCCGGTGACGCCTCCACGACGATCGGCGAACTCGCTGATGACCTGACCGTCGAACTCTGGCGGGACGGCTCGCCGCTGGGAACGTGTAACGGCCGCAAGGACGTCGACGAGTCACTTGGCGGCCCGATCGTTCCGCGCGCACCGATGAGCGTCGCCTTTGGGCCGTCGGGTACCATCAGCGACCCGGCTGGACACAAACTACTCGACGGTCTCTCGCCGGGTGCTACTCGTTGTATCGCTTTCGCGTGGGAGTTTCCCTGGGACACAGCGACGAACCGCTCGCAGGGCGATAGCATCGAGTTCACACTCGCATTCGCTGGCGGCCCGGTGGGCGCGGATAGTCCGTTCACGAACACCGGGGAAGACGCATGAACCCAAGCCGACGCCAGCTGCTGGCAGCGCTCGCGGTCGCCGGTGGTGCCGGCGCCATCACCGGAAGCGGCACCAGTGCGCTGCTCGGTGACAGGGAGGGACTACACAATGGACTGACGACCGGCATCGTCGACGTCGTCGGCGCCTACTGGCATCTCTCTGGGCCCGCGGCAGACGGCAACGTCGACCTGGATGCACCGGACGGGATCGTCGACGGTCCCCACGTCGCGGTCCCTGTCGGCACTCTCGACGCGGCCACTTCCAGTGGAAGCGTTCTCCTGCGGTTCTCACTCCCACAAGGACACGACACGATCAACAATCCGGCCAGGCTCTGGTTCCGGACGGCGTGTCCGCCGGCGAACTCCTTAGCGGAGTCCCTCGACACGCGAATATCCTACGCGCACGCAGACGGGGCGAGTGGGGCGACGATCGCATCGGGGTCGCTCCGCGAGGTTGCCGACGCCCTTCGAACGGGCGTCCATCTCAACCCTGCGTGGGACTCGTCAGATGACGGCGACGGCTGTCTCGAGGACGTACTGTTCATCCTCGTCGAGTACGACGCGAGCGGGTACGTAGGGTCGGAGACGACCGAGCTCCCGCTCTTTCTCGCCGCCGTCCAGTGTCGCAACGCCGACGCGGCGGTCTCGCCGTTCGATCCGAGAGAGATCGATGCGGAGTGCGAACCGGGATTCAGCTGTGCGTGTTGCTGGGCGATCGGCAAGGTCGACGTGGATCGAGCGTTCCAGCCCGGCAGAACGTATTCGTTCGACGATGGCCTCGTGGACTACGCCATTGCTGTGACTGCCGTCGACGATGGTGACGGCGTCGCGTTCGAACTGGTCCGCACCGACGGCGGACCGGTCCCGCCGCTCTGCACTGTCCTCGTAAAGGGCGGCCCGGGTGCCGGCATCGAGTACGATCGCGAGGCAGAGGCCTACACGTACCACACGTCCGGTCTCGAGGGCACAACGGACGGACTCGTCTATGCACCGGACAATCCCAGCAATGGACAGCGCTACGGGATCAGTCACGTGCTCGTCAGCGTCTGTGCACCTACCCACGCCGATGGTTCCTGTCCCGATGACGTCGCCAGAACGTCGGTCACCAGCGGACCGCCGCGCGGCCGCGGGGAGGCTGGGCCGAAACAGGTGTCGGCCCCGGAAAATTGGAGCCTCACGGAGGAACCGTCCGTGCCCCAGCAGTCGAGCACGACACCGGAACCGATTCCCCCAAACCCACCGACCGCAACTGACGAACCGACCCCGACGGAGACGCCATCAGAACTGGAGGACACCACGACTGAAACGTCGTCGGCACCGAAGGGCACCGCGAGGCCCACGGGCGGGTCGGGGCAATGATCGCCGCACTATCACCGACCGCTGAAACCGACGACGAGTCAAAGTCACGGTACGGCCTCAATCGCGTCCTCACCGTCGGTGCGCTGGTCCTCGTCATCGCGATGGTGCTCCCGTTCGTCGTCTACGCCGTTCCCCAGACAGTCGGCGCCGACCACGGCTTCATCATTCTCTCGGGCAGCATGGAACCGGCACTGTCCCCTGGCGATGCGGTCGTCGTCGACGGGTCGGCCTCTGTCGGCGTCGGCGATATCATCACCTTCGACGACGGCAATGCTGTGCCGACGACTCACCGCGTGATCGGTGTCGAGGGTGGCCAGTACGTGACGCAGGGCGACGCCAACGAGAATGCCGATAGTGGCCTCGTCTCGCCCGACGCGGTGCTCGGGCGCGTCACGCTCACCATCCCACTGATCGGGTACGTCGTGCTCTGGGTAAACACGCCAATCGGGTACATCGCACTCGTGTTGCTCCCGATCAGTTTATTCCTCGGGAACGAACTCTTGCGGTGGGCGCGTGCAGACGCTGACGGCCAGCACCCTGGCGATACTGGGCCCGGCGACGTATCCGGCGACCACGCGGATGGTTCGTCGTCGGTGGGTTTGGCGAGCGCCTCGACCGACCGCCAAGAATCTCCCGGACGGACCGGACCAGAACCAAGCGTCGACCGCGTCAACAGCGTCGAGGGAAGCGTCACCCAACCCGCTTCATCGACTCGCGGTGGTGTGAGTGCGGTCGATTTGAAACTCTCCGGCCTATCGTTGGCCATACTGGTCGGGTATGCGGCCTGGACCATCTTCGGCGAGATCGCCGCGACAGGTGCCCCGAGTTCCCTCTCAGTGGCCGTCTTCACGGGCGGGCTACTTGGCTTCGCGTCGGTCGTCTGGATCACAGAGCGTGGCTGGCTATCCCGCCGCCGTCAGCGAAGGTCAATGCCGCCCAGTGCATCGCCGTCCGCAAACGGCCCGGGTACGGTGCAAGGAGATGATGGGACGGACGGTGTCGGCGGTGGGGACTCGAATGCGAGCCCGACCGATCCGGCCGGTTCCGTTCCCAAACGTGATGACGTACCGTCGGTGGAGGATCTCTGATGAGTCGCAACTTCAGCACCATAGCGGCCCTGGCACTGGGACTCATCGTCGTCGCAGCAGCTTTTGCCGGCGGCTACGATGGTACCGCAGCACTGCTCAGTGACGAGGAATCGGCGGTCATTACCGTCGGCGCGGACATCGCGGGCGAGAACCTCGACACCACTGGGCCGCCACCGGAACCGTCACTGACCGGCGGCGGGGCTGTTACACTCCGGGGTGTGCCCACTGACACGAGCGGCGCCACAAGCATCGGCGGAGTGGACGGCAGCGAGAACACGAGTGAAGCATTGAACGGGACTGTGACGCCTACCAAGAACGTCACCGTCGACGACAACGCGACGGTGGACGTCACTGCCAGTGCAGGGGCGACTGGGACTTCGGACGGGAATGTCACTGGAGACTCCAACGTCACCAGACAAACCAACGGAACGCTGGCCGGCAACTCTACCGACGCCGGCGCGGTAGCTCTCGGCGCGAACGAGACCGATGCGCCGGACGAAACGATGGTCGGAGAAGGGATGAACGACACACTCGACGGCGACGGGGCGACGGGAACGGCAAACACCACCGACGTGGGCGACACTACACGTATCGAAAACACGACCGAGGCACCCGATTATACGGCCACTGATGCCACTTCGGTTGCCAGCAACGACAGCGATTCCAGCAGGGCCCCTGATGGAAAGACGACCGAAAGTGACGCCGAAGCGACGGACCCAGAACTCCCAGATCTGGCTGAATAGACGTCTCTTTCCTGCATGATAGCTTCCGCGAACGCTCGGTAGATCGCTGATGCCGCCAGGGTGAAAAGTGAGTCATGTCACCACCGCCGAAGTCGACCGTGGTCAGCACTCGGTCGGCGATCGCGCTGTTTCCTCTTCGACCGCAGCGAGTCCCTTATTCAGGCCAGCGCCAATATCGGGTTCCGCGCTTTGATGTAGGCCCATTGTGCTCATCCTCATAACCAGAACTCGTCGTGGGAGTCTCTGTCCACTCCGCCGTCTCCTCCGGAATCCCGGGGGACTACTCGTCGCTCGCGAGTTTGCTCGCAGCAGAATAGTCCCACCAGGATTCGAACCTGGGTCGAAGCCCCCAGAAGGCTTCAGGATTGGCCGCTACCCCATGGGACTGTGAACCTACCTTTCCACCCTCGATATTTCAGTATTGCGAAGCCACCCCGCCACGGGAATCGGTCGCATCGACGGGACAGCGCGGGCCTGCCAGCGACTCGGTGTTCCATCGCTCCGGACGAAGGTGCGCGAGGATCGCCGATCGATCGGGAGTATCGTTTTGTATGCGTCGCCCCAATACCTCCCCATGCGCTTTGTTATCGTGGGGTACGGACGCGTCGGCCGTCGGACGGCACGCATCCTCGACAGCGAGGGCCACGAGGTCGTCATCGTCGAGAACGCCCGGGACAAGGTCGAGCGCTCCCGGGACGACGGGTTCGAAACGATCGAGGGGGACGGGAGCGAGGAGGCGGTCCTCGAACGGGCCGACGTCGGCACCGCCAAATCGGTCGCTGCGCTGACCGGCGACGTCACCATCAACTTCAGTGCGTGTATGCTGGCAAAGGAGTACGGCTGTCGCACGGTCCTGCGCATCGACGAGGACTATCGGGCGGAGATTTACGAGAAGTACGCCGCCGACGTCGACGAGATTATCTATCCGGAGCGGCTGGGCGCCGCGGGTGCGAAGACCGCCCTCCTCGGTGGTGACTTCAACGTCCTGGCGGATCTGACCGAACAGCTCTCGTTGGCGAGTATCGAGATTCCGGATGGCTCGCCGGCAGTCGGCCAGCGCGTCGTCGAGCTATCTCTGCCGGGTTCCGCACGGGTATACACCCACGGGCGCTCGCGAGAGGCGATGTCGATTCCGCTCCCGCAGACGGTGATCGAACCGGGCGACAGGATCGGGATTCTCTCCGATCCAGCGTCGCTCCAGGACGTGAAAGCCTCGCTCCAGCAGTCCGAAGCCTGACCGGACCCGGTGCTGAGGCGGTCGTCGCCGAAAGGGGGTGGGAAAGAGGGGAGGGCTGTATCGGGGCGCGCCGATGGGAGGATGGGATGTCGAGGCCGTCGGTGCGCGCCCGACAGAGTGCGCTATCGGATGTCACTTAAACACCCGTCAGACGAGCGACTGACGTAGTCTGGCGGTGATGCGGTGTGATCGCAGAAACGTGAGTGAATGGTGGTGAACACGGCTATTGGCCGGTCGCGCAGTCCTCCTGAGTGCGGGCCATCGCAGGTCAATGGCTTCAAGCCCGCCGGCCGCGCGCGTCTACCCATGACCGAGCGCAACGACGCGCTGATCGAGGCGCTGCGCGGGGCCGACGCCGTCCGGTACGGTGAGTTCGAACTGTCCCACGGCGGGACGAGCGAGTACTACGTCGACAAGTACGTCTTCGAGACGAATCCGGACTGCCTGGAACTGATCGGGGCCGCGTTTGCGGATCGACTCGACGCGATCGCTCCGGACACAAAAATCGCCGGCGTCGCCCTCGGCGCCGTCCCGCTGGTCGCCGTGACGAGCGTCGAAATCGGCCAGCCTTACGTCATCGCGCGAAAGCAACAGAAGGAGTACGGCACCGCGAACCTCATCGAAGGCGGCCTGGAGGACGGCGAGGAAGTCGTCATTCTCGAAGACATCGCCACGACCGGCCAGAGTGCGGTCGATGCAGCCAAAGCCCTGCGCGAGGCCGGCGCGATCGTGAGCGACGTACTCGTCGTTGTCGATCGGGAAGAGGGTGCCGCGGCGAACCTCGCCGAGCACGACCTGACGCTGCACTCGCTGGTCACGGCCAGCCAGCTACTCGCGGATCGACCCGACAACTGATCGTCTGGCGAGCACTTTTGCGCGACGGTCGCACGACACCAGTGGCCTCTTTGGCACGGCCCCACTGACTCAGATGATGGCAAATCTCGAACTGTACGAACTGGAGGGGTGTCCGTACTGCGCGAAAGTGATCAACAAGCTCGACGAACTGGGCCTGGAGTACGACTCCCATATGGTGCCCCGCTCACACGACGAGCGCACGGAAGTGAAAGCGGTCTCGGGCCAGACCGGGGTCCCGGTGCTCGTTGACCCGGACAACGGCGTCGAGGGAATGCCCGAATCCGACGACATCGTCGAATACCTCGAAGAGCAATACGGCAGCTAAGGCCCGTTTTCGGCCTGCGGAACTGGGACTGCGGAGGGATGCTGATCGACGCGCTGCCGCTGTGCCGGCCCGCCCCACCGCTACCGAGAGGAGATGGATTTAGGGCGTCGGTCACGTTGGGGACACTGAGATGTCGACCGACGCGCGAGCAGGAATCGTCCTCGCGGGCGGATTCTCGACCCGGTTTGGGGACGACGACAAGCTGCTAGCGACGCTCGACGGACGACCACTCCTCGCCCACGCAATCGCGGGCCTGGCACCGGCAGTCGACACCGTCGCGGTGAGCTGTCGCGAGGACCAACTGGAGGAGTTCCGGCCAATTTTCGAGCGAACTACAGTGACGGTCACACCGGCACCGGATCCGTTACCGGATCGCGGCCCTGCTGCGGGGATCGCGACCGCGCTGGAAACGATCGATGCGCCGGCCGTCGCCGTCGTCGCTGGTGACATGCCGTTCGTCGACCGCGCCGTTCTCGACGCATGCTTCGATCAGCTCGTGGACACCGAGGCCGTCGTCCCGTCGGTCGATGGCTACCGCCAACCCACCCACGCCGTTTACCACACCGCCCCACTCGGGGAGGCTGTGGCGGCGGCCGTCGAGCAGGGTGACGGGAGCCTGCGCGCGGTCATGGATCGGCTGGACGTCACCGTGGTGCCGGCAGCGGAGTTGTCCTCGACGGTTGGTTCACAGCCCTTCTTCGACGTGAATACGGCCGCGGAACTGGAGACTGCCCGGGAACGGGCCGGTGGCAAAAACGAGTGAGAGCGGGGTGGCTACAGCTTGACGCTGACCGTAAGTCCCTCACCCAGTGGGAGCAGGACGGTCTCGAAGTCCTCGGCCTCGTGAACGGCCTGGAGGTACTCGACGACGCCGCGCGTGGTGTCGTCCATCGCGTCCCAATCGGGGTTGCCCTCCATCGCCTCGCGGGCGAGATCGGACTGGACGGCCGGGCCACCCATGACGTTGTCCGCACAGACGATGCCACCAGTGGAGATGTCGTCGCGAACGAGTTCGAAGGTCTCGAGGTACTCCCCTTCGAGGTTGTCGATCAGGACGAAGTCCCAGGGACCGGCCATCTCGCGATAGGTTTCGAGGGCGTCGCCGACGGCAAAGTGTGCGCGGTCGGTGAAGCCACCGCGTTCGAAGTAGGATTTGGCTTTCTCGATGTTCGCTTCCTCGAAGTCCGTCAGGACGAGGTCGCCGTCGGCCGGGATCACGTCGGCGAGCCAGTACGCGGAGTAGCCGCGGCCGGAGCCGAACTCGAAGGCGCGTTCCGCGTCGGCGAGTCGCGCGAGCAGCCGCAGGGTCGCGCCGACTTCGGGGCCGACGATGGGAAAGCCATCGGCGACGTCTTGCTCCGTGATCTCCGCGAGGACGTCGTCGGTCTCCGGTGTCATCGCCCGGACGAAGGCGACGACGTCGTCGCTCAGGACAGTGTTCAACGGGTCGTCGATCTGATCGGCCATCGCCCGTACTAAGAATTGCCGCCATCCTAATTCTGTGGGTCACCATCGGGAACGGCGGGCAGTGGCACCACCCGTCCCACTTGGGTATCGCGACCGCGTCGGCCTGGTCGTGCTGTCGCGTGTTACCGTGGCCCAATTGGTTCGTCGGCGTCGCCGAGGCGAACGGCTTTTCCGCGCGAACCGGGCAAGTACACCAATGGCTGAGGGGGCCGACGATCGCGTCTACTACGTGATCAGTGACCTCCACATCGGTGGGGACGAGCAACTGGAGGAAGTGCCGTTCCGCGAGGAGTTGCTCACCTTCCTCGAACGCCTGGAGAGCACCGACGAAAACGCGGAGTTGATCATCAACGGCGATGCCTTCGGCCTCTGGGAGTTTGCCGAACTGGAAGGGGTCGAGAAGTTCGACGTGCTCGAAGCGCGATATCCGGCGATCTTCGAACAGCTACGTGCGACCGGCGAGAACATCCGGATAACCCTGCTCCCAGGGAATCACGACCACGACCTCGCCGCGTACGACGAGTACGTCGACCGACTCGCCGAGTACAACGTCGACCTCGTGCAGGACCGGTCGATGACGCGACCGGTTGGCGACCGGACGATTCACTTCGAACACGGCCACCAGCGCGATCCGAACAATCGCATCGAGGAGTGGGGCAATCCCCACGCGACCCCGCTTGGCTACTTCTACAACACCCACGTGACGAGTCGCGCCGGCCAGCTGTCCGACCGCGGCCGGTTCAATTGGCTGAAGGACGTCCAGGCGGTGACGCCGACCGAGCGAATGCCGGTCTGGCTGCTATCGAAGTACGTCTACCGCGAGATGAATCCCATCCTGCGCTACGCGATCGTTCCCTTCCTCTTTCTGTTCAACATCAGCGCCATCTTCGCAGTGTTTGCGCTGTTCGATCTGACCGGCGTCTGGTCGGCACCCGTGGACCTGATCCAGGCATTCCTCGGCCAGTTTGGATTCGCCGGCCGCGCGGCGTACCTCATCCTGGCGGCGAACGTCGCCGTCGCGGGCTTACTCCTGTTGGCCGCGATTCCGCTGTACTTCGTCCAGCGCGATATCAAGAAGACCGTGGATCGGTTCGGTGTCTTCGAGACGGAGTTGACCGTCGATGCCAGCGAGCCGTGTGCGGATGCCGCCCGTGAGGTGTTCGCGGAGAACCCGGAAACGGCGATTTTCTGCTACGGACACACCCACCGCCCGCAGATGCGCGAGGTCGGGGGTGGGTTGCTCGTCAACACCGGGACCTGGCTCAAGCGACTCCACCGGCGCGATGGGGTTACGGGGCTCCTGCCACCGGTGTTTTACCCTACTTACGAACTGGCGGCGGTCCGGATCGCCGCGGAATCGGACGGCGTCGCCGTCGAGTACGAGGCCATCGAGAAACCGAGTCCCAGTCCGGCGGAGTTGACCTACATCGAACGCCTGCTGACGCTCGGCCGGGAGCCAAATCCAGCACTCCCGGATCGTGCGGTCGTGACGGCGGAGGGGGATTCGACGGCGTCGGAATGGACGGCAAGATAACCAGGTGCGGGTGCAACGGCGAATCCGAATCTGCCCCAGAGAGCGACTACTCGATGGGCTCGACCGTCGGCTCGCCACAGTGCGGACAGTGTTCGAAGTTTTCTGTCACCGGCTTCTCACAGGAGCGACAGACGAATCCTGGCTCATCCTCGCCCATCACTGACCGCTTCGTTTCCTCGAACTTCTCGCCGGCTTTCCTGAATAGACTCATTTTGGTATCCTCTTGTCGTGCAGTTCTCGCGACGTGATCAGTGGCGTCGCGAGCCATCGTGCTTTCCCAATCGGGCTGGCGCTGGAAAACGGTGGTGGCGAAATGGAATAGCGTGATTGGGTCCACGATCAACCCCGGATTCTGCCGTCTCAGGGGCTGAATGCTAGCGTGCGTGTCCTTCGAACGATCCAACTACTGAGTAAAGCACAGGGGGAATTGAGACGTTGCCGCAACCGAGACGCGTTGAAAGCCCCGCGGCGCTGGACTCGCGCGACTCGCTGCGCGCTTCGCTCCCTTCGGTCGCTGCAGTGCTTACTTCGTCGGGCTTCGCCCAGCGCCGCGCCCCTTTCATTCCCGCCCGTGTCGGCTGATTCGGCCAGCGAAGCGGGTGGGACTGAAAGGGGCGAGCCGGTCGTCTGGCCCGG
>Ga0207733_100453_pt1 | contig 25109 bp, 22 predicted proteins | sample A23P3SouthBayCA_FD_187735 | JGI IMG/M metagenome (GOLD analysis project Ga0207733, IMG submission 187735) | Aerobic enrichment media microbial communities from Eden Landing Ponds, California, USA - A23 P3 (SPAdes) | ecosystem: Environmental > Aquatic > Marine > Unclassified | place: Emeryville... | reverse complement strand
TGATCAGCGTCTTCGCGTCGCCGACGTTCGCGAGCAGGCTGGCAATCTCGGTCGATTCGACGGTCGAGCGGGCGGCGTCGTACCCCTCCTCCAGGCCGAACGTAATCATGCCGCCGTAGCCACCGTCGAGGTACTCGCTGGCGTTCTCGTGGGTCTCGTGGTTCTCGAGTCCCGGATAGGTGACCCAGGAGACTTCCGGATGGTCGTCGAGGTGTTCGGCGACGGCCATCGCGTTCTCGCAGTGGCGCTCCATGCGCACTGGCAGCGTTTCCAGCCCCTGGAGGGTCTGCCAGGCGTCGAACGGCGCCTGCTGATTGCCCATGTCACGGAGGCCGCGGGCGATCGCGGCGTAGGTGAACGCGGCGTCGCCGAAGGCCTCGGCGAAGTTGACGCCGTGGTAGGCCGGGTTTTCGGCGCCGATCTCGGGATACTTCTCGGCGTGCTCGGCCCACGGGAAGGAACCGCCGTCGATCAGGACCCCGCCGACGGTCGTGCCGTGGCCGTGGATCCACTTCGTCGTCGAATTCCACACGAGGTCCGCCCCGTGTTCGATCGGTCGGCAGAGCGCGGGCGTCGCGAACGTGTTGTCGACCAGCAGCGGGACGTCGTGGTCGTGAGCGATGTCGGCGATGCGCTGGATGTCCGGCGTGACGAGCGCGGGATTCCCGATCGTCTCGAAGTGAACGTAGGCGGTGTCCTCGTCGATGGCTTCCTCGTAGGCGTCATAATCGAGCGTGTCGACGAAGCGGGTCTCCACACCCTGTCGCGGCGCCGTGTGGGTGTAGTAGGTGTACGTCCCGCCATACAGCGCCGAGGCGGTGACGACGTTCTCGCCGGCGTCGGCCAGCAGGAAGGTCGCGAGGTTGAGCGACGCCATCCCGGAGGACGTCGCGACCGCGCCGACGCCACCCTCCAGGGCGGCAATGCGCTCCTGGAGCATGTTGTTCGTCGGGTTCATCAACCGTGAGTAGATGTGCCCCGGCTTCTCCAGGGCGAACTGGGCCGCGGCGTCGTCGGCGTCCTCGAAGACGTACGACGTCGTCTGATAGATCGGCGGTGCACGCGCGCCCGTCGCGGGATCAGGCTCCTCCTGTCCCACGTGCAGGGCGTTCGTCTCGAACTGGCGCTCGTTGCTCATGGTACGCCGTCATCCATGGCCGCACTCACCTTAAGTTGCGGCGACCGGCCGTGGGATCAAATGGTGGGTCCACGGGGCGGCGTCCCGCTCGCCGGCTCAATTCAAGCACGACGGCGGCGGGTTTGATACCGTCACCGTCCGGAGTACTGGTATGGATCACGTCGAGTACGTCTACACCGGCGGCATCGACGCGGACGAGGTCGACGACCTCGTTCGCGACCGAGACCACGGCGTCCTCTCGCTGGCACGCGACGACGAGGCCTACGCCGTTCCCGTCAACTACCACTACGACGGGGAACGAGTTCGCTTTCGACTGGGTGCAGACCCCGAGGACAAGAAGATCGCGTTCGCGACGGCGACCACAACGGCCACGCTGGTCGTCTACGACGTCGGCGGCCCGGAAGACGCGTGGAGCGTCGTGGTCCGCGGCCCGATTCGACGGCTCACGGACGATGAGCGAGCCGCGGTCGACGACGCCGAGATCAACGAGGACTTTCCACCGTTCCATCTGTTCGACGAGACGGTCGAGAGTGTCGACATCGCGCTGTACGAACTCGATCCCGACGAAATAACCGGCCGACGAACCGTCGAGTGAGGCGGCGAAGCTCCCGCACGGCCGCAGAACTCAGGCGAACTTCCGGACGGTCATGTCGAGCGTATCCAGGTCCAGGATCGGCGCGAACCCGGCGTCCGGATCGATGTTCACGGACTTCTGGAAGGCGGTCTGGGCCTGCCAGCAGCCGGAGTTGATCGCCAGCACGTTGTGGTACTTGCCCCAGCCGATCTTGTGAACGTGGCCCGTGTGGAAGACGTCGGGCACGTCGTCGATCACCAGATAATCCTTCTTTTCGGGAGCGAGACGCGTCTTCCCACCGAACTGTGGCGCGAGGTGTCGCTTTTTCAGGAGCTGGTACATCGCCTTGTGGGGCTCGTCGTAACTCGCCTTTTCTTCTGGCAGTTCCGCGATTACCTCGTCCAGCGAGACGCCGTGATACATCAGGATCGAGACGCCCTCGATCGTGACCATCGACGGGTTCGAGTGGACCTGCGCGTCGTGGGCGGTCATGATCTCCCGGAGTTCTTCGTCGAAGGCGGGCTGTGGCTCCGCGAGGCGAACCGCGTCGTGGTTGCCCGGGATCATGCGGATCTCGATGTCACCGGGCACAGCTTTGAGGTGCTCGGCGAAGGTTTCGTACTGGTCGTAAATGTCGATGACGTCGAGCTCCTCGTCCTGATCGGGGTAGACGCCGACGCCCTCTACCATGTCGCCCGCGATCAGCAGGTATTCGACGTGTTCGGCGTCCGGTGTGTGGAGCCAGTCGGCAAAGCGGTTCCACGCGTCGGCCATGAATTCCTGGCTGCCGACGTGGACGTCCGAAATCAGCGCCGCCTGGACGTGCCGATCGGCCGTGTTCGGGTCATGGGTCCGGGGAATCTCCGGAAAGTGCATGGTATCGACGAAGAGGATCCCGGCGTCGTCGGCGAGGGTCCCCTCGACCGCGATGACTTCGTCGAACAGGAGTTCGTCGACGAGGTCGGCAAAAGGCCGATCCTTCATCACGAGACACGGGAACGTCCCGGTCGTGTCCTCGAGTTCGATCAACCAGTGGCCACTCGCGGTCGAACGAATGTCACTGATCAGCCCGACGATGGCGGCGTCGCTCCCGCCGGTCATCGAATCGACGGCGCTGGTCGGCCGATGATTGACGCGGCCACGGAGCTGTTTCGAGAGGCGCTCGTACCGGTCGCGAAACACGTCCACGAAGTCAGTGTACTCACCGGTCCCGGTCGAGCGCCCGGTCATGTCGTTGTCGACGACGACCTCCCGCTGGTCGGTTGACCGGCTGGCTCGATTACTCGTGGAAATTCCACTGTCGTCACCGGATTCTGACCCCTTCGTTTCAGGTGGAGCTGTCGCCGTCGTTCCACCCCCCGTGGGTGACTCGGTTCCAGGCGAAACGGTGGGGGTTGGCTGGGAGGTGGCTTCGCCCGATGTTTTAGCATTGGCTGGCGAAGCAGATTCGCCGGCATCCGGTCCCCTCGTGCCGGAATCGAGGGTCTGTCGTACGTGGTCGGTCGTCAGCTTCATCGCATCATCGGGGATGGTTTCGAGTGTCGCCTCCAGGACGCGGTCCGGCGCCGTCGCGCCCGCGATGAGCGTGACCGCCTCCCGTTCGGCGTTGTAGCCACGGCTCGCGAGTTCCCTGACGATCCGAGCCGGCGTCTCTGACGGCACACCTGAGCCACGGCAGGCGGCGGCAAAAGGCTAGCGGCACGTCCCGGTGTTCGGTGAATCCCGGTCAGGGCCAACCGCCGAGACCGTGGGCGTCGAGACAGAACGTTCAACACCAATCACCCCGAGGAATCGACAATGAGTAAGGACGGTCGCCGGCAGTCGTCGGACGATGAGCCGGCGGCCTGGCAACTGTTCCTCTACGACATCGCCACTGCGCTCGTGGGGGTCGTGCTCGTGGGTGGACTGTTGCTCGCGGTGAGTGGCGTCTGGCCCCCGCTAGTGGCCATCGAGAGCCCGAGCATGGAGCCGAACATCGACACCGGCGATCTCGTCTTCGTCATGGAAGAGGAGCGGTTCCCGGGCGAGGGCGCCCACGAGGATACCGGCGTCGTTACCCATCGGGCGGGCAGCGCCTCGGGCTACGCGACGTTCAACAAACCGGGGGACGTGATCGTCTTCGAACCGGGCGGCAACAGCCAGAAAACGCCGATCATCCACCGTGCGATGCTCTGGGTGGAGAACGACGAGCGGTGGTACGACCGTGCCAACCCCGACTTCGTCGGCGGGTACGATAACTGCGATGAGCTGCCGTCCTGTCCCGCGACCAACGCTGGGTTCATCACGAAAGGTGACAACAACGGCGGCTACGACCAGATTAACGGGCAAGATCCGGTGAAACCGGAGTGGGTCATCGGCACCGCCGAAGCGCGCGTTCCTGGGTTGGGGCGTTTGCGGCTGGGGTTGGAAGGTGTTGCCGATGGATCTCCAGTCGAAGCGAACGGGTCCAGGGGAGTTGCTGGGACGCCATAGAACGAGTTGTTTCTGGGGAGGTTATATTTCGATAGATGGGCCTTTCAGGTGTCGAAACGGGACTGAACGAGCGGTTCGACGTCCTCAACGTCGCCGAGGCGAGAGTCCGAAAGTAACACCGCTTCCGTCTCTTCGATTGGAACCGAGAGGCTGATCTCCTTCGTCCGGCCGTAGCGGCCCTTCGAGACCACGACTGCGTTGACGATGCCGAGCATGTCCAGTTCACTGATGAGGTCGGTGACGCGACGCTGGGTGAGCTGGTCGGCGTCGATTTCCGTGCACAGCCGCTTGTAAATGTTGTACGCCTCGCCGGTGTTGACGTTGCGAACGCCGTTTTTCTCCAGCAGGACGATCGAAAAGAGGACGAGTTTACTCTGGGTGGGCAGCGTCCGCACGACTTCGACGACGCGGTCGAGTTCGATCTTCTCCTGGGCATGGCGCACGTGGTCTTCCTCGACCTGGTCAGTGCCGTCGCGCTCGGCGAGTTCGCCTGCTGTGCGCAGAAGGTCGAGCGCGCGTCGCGCGTCACCGTGTTCCTGTGCGGCGAAGGCCGCACACAGCGGGATGACGTCGTCGGAGAGTGCCGCTGACTTGAACGCCACTTCCGAGCGGTGCTGGAGAATGTCCCGAAGCTGGTTGGCATCGTACGGTGGGAAAACGATCTCTTCTTCGCCGAGGCTGGATTTGACCCGTGGGTCCAGGAAGTCGGTAAACTTCAGATCGTTCGAGATTCCCATGATCGACACACGAGAGTTGTCGAGTTCGTTGTTCATCCGCGAGAGGTTGTACAGCGTGTCGTCACCGGATTTCTCGACGAGCTTGTCGATCTCGTCGAGCATGATGACGACCACGCGCTCGTGGTAGTCGACGGCGTCGAAAAACGAACTGTACACCCGATCGGTCGGCCAGCCAGTCATCGGGACGTCGTCGAACTCCTCGCGATCGGCTTCGAGTTCCTCGATGCGCTCGTCGATCGCCGCCGTCGAGGAAAACTCCGTCCCATCGAGGGCGGACGGATCCTCCGGGGCTCGCTCGCGAATCCGTTCGAGACGCTCGATTTTCTCCTCGATGACCGCTCGGTTTTTGTCGATGAACTTGTTTGCAAGCTGTGCGAGGACGCGATACTGTGTGTCCGTGACCTCACAGTTGATGTATTCGACCTCGCAGGGAACCTCGTACTTCTCGGACGTCGTCTCGAGTTCGTCGCTGACGAACTTCGCAGAGGCGGTCTTCCCGGTCCCCGTTTTCCCGTAGATGAGAATGTTCGATGGGGTGTCCCCGCGAAGGGCAGTCACCAGGATCGTCGCCATGTTGTTGATCTGCTCCTGGCGATGGGGCAACTCCCGTGGGGTGTAGGAGGGTCGCAGTACTTCCTTGTTCTCGAAGATCGGTTCGCCGGAGAGCAAGTCGTCGAATAGCCCCTGGGACCCGTCGTCTTCCGGCTCGTCCAGCAATACGTCGTCGAGATCCGGGGTCGGATCGGTCGACGATGCCGCTGGCGTCGATTGATTGATCTCCTCCCCGGTCTCCGGATCGAGCGCGGCTCGATCGTCGCTGGCCGGCCCGATCCCCTCTTTCCCCGGATCGGTCTCGGACTCCCGGACCGAATCGACCTCGATGTTGGTGTCGTCGCCTGTATCTGTCATCTTCGATCAGTAGGACCCCCTTTATTTCAGGTGGAAATACGCGTGCGCACCGTGCAACGGGCGGGAAAACCGGCTGTAGACCCACGATAGCCGGAATCGGCCCCTGGACGGTGCGTCCAGTTGAACCAGAAGAATCCGTGGGTGATACAACAATAAGGATTTCGGTCGTCTCGCCGAACGACCGACAGTATCGAGCGGTTCCGAACGGAATTGCTGGTAGTACGACGATCGACGTGGACGCGATGCTCTGACGAACCGAATTGGCAGCTCAACGCCGGTATATGCCGAAATCGAACGGTTTATCGGTGATTCGATCGTGGGTGAGTGCACCAGTACCGACTATGGGGATCGGATAGTTTGTTACACCGACCTTTCTCTCCGGAGTGATGAGATGTCGTCGAGAGTAGCGTACGATCGGAAAAAGGAGTGGTTCAACCGGAGTGCCCCCCACCCCTTTCTTTCGAGTGGAGTGTTGAGTGTGGTGGGGGTGGGGTGTAGCGGTCATTCATTACGCCTCAAAATAGCATAGTTTTATGTACTACTCAGTAAAACCAAATCCGTAATCCACTGCAGAAAAGCGGAAGGGTAGCAGGGGTCGGTTGAATGGGCTGAATTCGGCTTCGAGAGCAGCCCTGTGGACATTTCCCATCTCGGCCATCGACTCGCGTCTCGGGACGTTCCTTCCCCAGCTTCGCGTCGAATCAACCGAAATCCCTCGGCTAACCGATTCTCGACGGATTCTTCGGGCTCTCCCCCTGCTATTCCACCTGAAACAAAGGGGTAGGGGCCCGAATCACACTCGTCGTCGTATCTTCCCGTAATTTCTCACGATCACGACAGCTCAGAACATCGACGGCTTCCGAACCACTTCTTTCAGTACGGTATGGGCATCTACCGGCCGGTCAAACGATGACGTTCCTGGACGGTTTGTAATGGATTTATGATATGTGTCTGACGTAGCCTTAAGTGAACACGGTTAGCTACACCACTCAGACGCCTTCGAACGTCGTTTCGGGGGCTGGAGGATAGGATGGGACTGCTAACAAACCTCAAAGACAGCATTTCACGGGCAGCAGCAACGCTGTTCTCCGAGGAAAATCCCAAGCGTATCGGCATCTACGGCCCGCCGAACGCTGGGAAGACGACGCTCGCGAACCGCATCGCACGAGACTGGACCGGCGACGCCGTCGGCCCGGAGAGTCACGTGCCACACGAAACGCGACGCGCGCGTCGGAAGGAGGACGTCGAAATTGAACGCGATGGGAAGACCGTCACCATCGACATCGTCGACACGCCGGGTGTCACGACGAAAGTCGATTACGAGGAATTCCTCGATCACGATATGGAGAAAGACGACGCCGTGCGTCGGTCCCGCGAGGCGACCGAGGGCGTCGCCGAAGCCATGCACTGGCTCCGCGAGGACGTCGACGGCGTCATCTACGTCCTTGATTCCACCGAGGATCCTTTCACCCAGGTCAACACGATGCTCATCGGCATCATCGAGAGCCAGGACCTCCCGGTTCTGATCCTCGCGAACAAAACTGATCTGGAGGATTCCAGCATCAAACGGATCAACGACGCGTTCCCACAGCACGAAACGATCCCACTGTCGGCCCTGGAGGGCGACAACATGGACGAAGTGTACGACAAAATCGCGGAGTACTTCGGGTGATCATCGATGCCTGAAGTCCAAGCGAAAGGCGGCGACGATAACGAGGGCGTCCAGATCGATCTCATCAGCGGTGAACGGATGGCCGGCCTCACGTCGATGGAAAAGATTCGCTTAATTCTCGATGGCGTGCGCGATGGGAACATCGTCATCCTCGAGGACGGGTTGACGCCCGACGAAGAGTCCCGGCTCATCGAGGTGACGATGACCGAAATCTCGCCCGACGAGTTCACCGGTATCGAGATCGAGACGTACCCCAAATCCGAGACCGCGGACGCGAGCTTCCTCGATCGACTGATGGGCAAGGAGTCGACGAAGAAACTCACCGTGATCGGCCCGGCCAACCAGATCGAGACGCTGCACAAGGACGAAACCCTGATCAGCGCCCTCGTCTCCCGAAAATAGCACTCCCGACAGATGCCACACCAGTGCACGAACTGTGGTCGAACGTTCGATGACGGCTCCAAGGAGATGCTCTCGGGCTGTCCGGACTGTAGCGGTTCGACGTTCCAGTTTCGGCCCGATGGCGATGATCTCGACGAGGCGCCACCCGACGAGCCGCCGGAACCGCCCGAGCGGCCGGGTGGGACGGTCTCGCGGACCGTCGGAAAGACCGCAGCGACCGTGCGCGACGTGGTCAGCAGCGGTCCGACACCCGATACGTCCAGTTCGAGTCCAACCGCACCCCCGGCTGATGACGACATAATCGTTGCCGAGGAAGATACCGCCCAGGCGAGCGCCCGGAGCGACGTCGTCACCCCGGACGAACTACCAACGGATCCACCTGGGGACGGCGAGCACGGCTTCAAGCCGACGACAACGCCGGACGTCGGCGAGGAGACGGCCAAACCGACCGAGGTTGGAGACGATGTGGACGGTGACACCGAGGCGGAAGACCGTCCCGACCTGAAGGAGCTCCGCGAGGAACTCAACGACCAGTTCGAGTCGATCAAAGTTCTCAGTCCAGGTCAGTACGAACTCAACCTGATGGAGCTGTACGACCGCGAGGAGTACATCATCGCGCTCGAAGAGGACGGTCGCTATTCGATCCAGGTTCCCGAACGTTTCCAGCAATAAGAATCGAGAAACCGAGCGGCGGCCGATCAGCTGATTTTCGCGTACTGCTCGGCGAGTTTCTCCGCTGCTTCGTCCATCAGGTCCCGCTCGTACGCGTCGAGGTCCCACTCGACGACGGACTCCACGCCGTTGGCCCCGAGTTTGACCGGAACGCCAAACGCCGTCCCGTCGTGGCCGAACTCGCCGTCGAGGACGACCGATCCGGGGAGGATTTCGCCCGTGTCGCGCAGGACGGCCTCGGTCATATGTGCGACGCCGGTGGCCGGGCCCCACTCGGTTGCACCCTTGCGCTCGATGACGTTCATCGCTGATTCCTGCAGGTCTGCCAGAATTTCCTCTTTCTCGGCATCGGAGAAGTCCGGATCCTCACCGTCGATGCGGACCTTCGAGAAGACGGGGACCTGGGCGTCGCCGTGTTCGCCCAGGATGGTCGCCTCGACGTTCTGAACCTGGGTGTCGAAGCGCTCGGAGAGTACGTAGCGAAAGCGCGCGGAGTCGAGGCGGCCACCGAACCCGATCACCTGCTCGCGGGCGCGGTCACCGGTTTCGTAGAGGTGGCGATTGAGCAAGTCCACGGGGTTCGACGTCGTGATTGTCACGTAGTCGCCGTCGTTGTGCTCGGCGATGGAGGAGCCGATGTCGTCCATGATCGGCGCGTTGTCGCCGGCCAGGTCGATCCGGGTCTGGCCCGGCTGTCGCGGGATGCCGGCCGTGATCACGACGACGTCGGAGCCGGCGGTGTCTTCGTAGGTGCCCTGCCGAACGGTCGTGTTGGCATCGTAGGCGACGCCGTGGTTGGTGTCGGCGGCCTGGCCCACCGTCACGTCCTCCTGGTCGGGAATGTCGACGTAGACGAGTTCGTCACAGATGTCCCGGAGTGCGATGTTGTACCCCGCAGCGGCGCCGACGGTCCCCGCTGCACCGACTACGCTTACCTTTGTCATAGCATACAAAACCGGGTCCGGCCGGACGAAAAGCGTGTCGAAACGGGAAGCGAGACGGCGAATTCGTCGAAGATTTGAACGGATCTCGCCGGATCGGTCCACAATTGTCCACAATCATCGAATCAGGGTTCGACGGAAGTGGTAACCATTCGACCTCGCCAGCCCCGCACCCACTCGTTCAGTCCCCGGATGTCCGCCGGTCGTGGGCGACGCCGAAGAGGAATCCCGAGAGAAAGAGCAGTTCGTTGCCCTGGTAGTACGTTCGCAGAAAGTCCGCGAGCGGCTCGACCAGGAGTTCGGGTGCAGCAAGTCCGAGGACGGCGAGGATCAGTGCCGCGATGGCCGCAAGGCCTGCGACAGCGAGCGTCACTCGCCCGGCGACGTAGCCGACGACGAACACGAGGATGGCGGTAAGGAGACTCATGCTCCGATGCTCGGCGGCCCCGGGCTTGAGCGTGCCGACTACTCGAGCTAGCACTGCCTGGAAACCGAGGTATCGGGCGGTTACTTACGCTTTGGGCAGGCGAAGTGAGGGTCCATGACGTCGCCCGACCCGGACCGCCGTCGCACGATCCTCGCACTGGCGGCGGGATTGATCGCGCTGACTGGCTGTGGCGACACGGATTCGGAAACGCCGGAACCGGCGCCGCCACCGGACGACGAAACGCCAACGCGAACCGAACCAGGCCCGGGCCCTGACGAGCCTTCGCCGGCCATGGAGACGCCCCACCAGGGGACCGGCACGCCAGTGCCCGACGACGTGGTCTTCTCGAAACCAGGGGGTGGGGAGGTCGCGGCTACCCGCTACGGGACGGGTGACTGTGGCGTCGTCCTGGTCCCCCAGCGTGACCGTGATCGCCAGAGCTGGGATCAGTACGCACGGCGGCTCGACGCTGCGGGCTTCCAGGCTCTGGCCATCGACGAGGGCGAGCAGGACAAAGCGGCGGGCGTCCTCGCCGCCGTCCGGTATTTGCGGGCGGAGCGAGCGGCGGACCCGGTCGTCGTCATCGGCGCCAGCGTCGGCGGGGAGGCGGCCATCGAAGCAGCGGCACAGGATTCGCCGACCATCGATGGGGTAGTGGTCCTCTCGCCCGCAGGCGGGGAGGTCGCCGCGGAGACACTCGTCGTTCCCGTGCTGGTGCTGGTGGCCGCGGACGATCAGCCCTACACGGCCGTCGCCGAGCAAATTGCAGGCGGCGTGCCTGGCGGAAGCGACCTCGTGACCTACGCTGGTGAGGCCCACGGCCAGGAACTCCTGGCGTCCGACCACGCAGACGCCGTCCGCTCCCGAATCCTCACGTTTCTCCAATCCGTGTGTGCGCCGGAACGATCGTAGCACGGTGGTCGGTGCGTTGGCGCTGCCGAGGGTTCGACGGCGGGAAGGCCCACATCCACAGGGTTTTGGACGTTCCAACGCAATGGAATTGGTATGAGCGACTTCGACAAGGAAGCGGAACGCGAGAAACTCCGCGAGAAGTACGAGCAAGAGGAGGACCGCGAGGCGACCGAGCAGATGAGCGAACTGCTCCTGAAGGGTGCCACGATGACGAACGCCCACTGCAGTGACTGTGGGGATCCGATCTTTCGCTACGACGGCCAGGAGTTCTGTCCGACCTGCGAGAAACCGGTCGACCGCGGCACCAACTCGGACGACCAGGCCGGCACGGACAACGTCGAAGTGACGGCCCCGAGCGACGACGCCCGTGTCCAGTTCGGCGGTCAGGACCCCTCCGCCGAGCACCAGCCTGACCCGGCCGAGGGGACGGCCGACCCGGGCCAAACGGACGACCACTCCGCACCCGAGCACGCCGACGCGAGCCAGACCGCAACCGCCGCCGATCAGCCGGCCGAGGAAACGACCCGATCGGCACCCTCGCTCGATCCGTCGGCCGACACTCGCGTCGACGTCCCGCAACCAGCCACGTCCGGTGAAGCGGCTGGGGCGGCCGGCGACGTCGCGAGCAGCGTGGCGAGCGCCCGTGCCTCGCTGGCACGGACGGCCGATCGCTTCGCTCGAGCCGCCGAGGCGACCGATGACCCCGCCGTCGCCCGCGAACACCTCGAAGCCGCACGCGAGGCCGCCGCCGCGCTCGACGAACTCGACTGACCGAAGTTAGTCGTCCGGAGCGCCGTCGCCGTCGTATTCCGCCGCGGCGACTTCCCGAATCCGTTCGGCCGTCACGTCACCGACGCCTTCGACGTCGAGCAACGCTTCTTTCTCCGCGGTCATCACGGCTGCAACACTGCCGAAGTGCGCCAGGAGTGAGCGGGCGATAACGGGGCCGACCTCCGCGATGGCGGAGACGACGTACTCCTGCTGTTCGGGCAGCGTTTTCGATTGCTTCTCACCGTGAACGCTCACCTCGCGGCCGCTTTCCTGCTCGCGGCGGGCCAGCGTCTCCAGCAGGTCGGCCGTCTCCGCTTCGTCGGCAGTCTGCATTATCGAGGCGCCGAAGTCGACGGCAAGTGAAGCCAGCGCACCCTGGATCGCCTTGTGGTGGACGTTCCGTGCGCCGTAGAGGTCTCCACCTTCGATGATCACGACGGGTCGGGCATAGTGGCGGGCCGCGTCGCCGACCTGTTCGAACATCGAGCGGTCGCCGCCGGTCAGCGTATCGAGGAAGTCCGTGACGGTCTTGCGCTCGACGACGACACGGTCCGACGCGACGTAATCACCCACGGCGAGCGTTTCCAGGCCAGTTTCGACGCCGTCGCGTCGGGAGAGGTCTTTCGCGATGGAGGAGTCCATCTCCCGCTGGTCGACGACGATTTCGATTCCGTCACCGTCGGTCCCTGCCGCCGGCGTCACTCCATCGCGGTCACTCGTTCCATCCGCGTCACCACTTCCATCCCCACTCGATGCTGCACTGGAACCGTCGCCCTGCTGCCGGGCGAACGCGTCCAGCCCCGCCTGGCCATCATCTTCGGCACTGCTATCGCCGTTTTGGCTTCCTGGTGCCCCACCCGTGCGTGTCCCGGATTGGCCCCCCGCTTCACCTCGACTGTTGCCATCCTCCGCGGCACCATCGGCGCCCTCGCCATCCGAAACCGAGCGCGACGCGTCGTAGTCGGCGAGACCGGTCTGGTCGTCGATCAGTTCGGCTTCGATCTCCTCGGCGGAGGATTTGAGCGTCCGCAACTCCGATTGCATCCGCTTCTGGTCGTTGCGCGCCTTCCAGAAGTACGCCTCGTCGCGGGTATCTTCGGCAAGCAGCACTGCAACGCGGCCACTCGCCTGCCGGCCGGTGCGGCCCTTTCGCTGGATGGCCCGGATCGCGGTCGGCACCGGTTCGTAGAAGAGGACGAGATCGACTTCGGGCACGTCCAGCCCCTCTTCGGCGACGCTCGTCGAGACGAGCACCTCGAACTCGCCGGCCCGGAACCGTTCGAGGACGTCCTGCTGTTCGCTCTGGGTCATCCCGTCGCTGCCCTCGGTGTCACTCTGGCCGACGAACCGCTCGACGGAGAAGTGCTCGCCGAGGAAGTCCGTCAACGTTTCGGCGGTGTCTCTGGATTCGGTGAAGACGATGACGCGCTCGCCGTCGTCGATCCCAAGCGTTTCGGCAAGGATCATCCGCGCACGCCTGAATTTCGGGTGGAGGTCGTCGTGGTCCTCAGCTTTCCGCATCGCCTCGCGGACTCGTGGATCGGAGACGAGTCGCTGGTCGGCTTTCGACGCGCCGGAGGAGCGAGCGGCCTGCTTCTGCCGTTCGAAGTAGCGGCGCAGCACTTCGACGCTCTGGGTCTCGACGTAAGTGACGGCCGTCCGTAGCTTCCGAACCTCTGCCAGCAGGCTCATACCCGTGTACCCCTCCGATTTGTCGTTGGACATGAGTTCGCGGAGTTTGGCGGTTATCTCGTTGATCTCCCGCTCCGAGACGCTCGCCGAGGATTTGTTCGTGACGCCCATCTCCTTGAGCTGGGAGAGACGGTCCTTGATCACGTCGTTGAGCGCGTCGCGAATCTCGACGACGTCCTCGGGGAGTTCGATCCGGATCCAGTCGAGTTCCGTGTCGTGGGTGTACCGATCCACGTCGGCGTCGTCCTCGGTCATCACCGCGACTTCGTCGACGCCGAGGTTCTCACAGACCGCCAGGATGGACTCCTCGTCGTCGCCCGGCGAGGCGGACATCGCGGTCACGAGCGGGTCGTCTGCGTCCTCGTGGTACCGCTCCGCGATGTAGTTATACGCGTAGTCACCGGTCGCCCGATGACACTCGTCGAAGGTCAGGTGGGTGACAGTCGAGAGATCGATGCGATTGCCGACGAGGTCGTTCTCGACGACCTGGGGGGTCGCGACGACGATTGTGGCGTCGGTCCAGAGTGCGGCCCGGTCGTCGGGGCGAACGTCGCCGGTGAACACGACGATTTCGTCGTCGGGAATCGTCAGCGCACTCCGGTAGAAGTCTGCGTGTTGCTGGGTGAGTGGCTTCGTGGGGGCGAGCAAGAGGGCCTTGCCGCCGACCTCGTGGAGCCGATGGGCGGTCACCAGCAGGCTGACGGCAGTCTTTCCCAGACCGGTCGGGAGACAGACGAGGGTATCGTCCTCGCGAGCGGTCGCCGCCAGCGTCGTCTGGTAGCGTCGCTGCTCGATCGCCCCGTCTTCGAGCAGCGGGTGCTCGACGTGTCCGTCGACCTCGGTCGCCGCCATTTCCTGCAGATATGTGACGGCCGTGGATAACGCTTCAGGTGGCGCGGTGAAAGTGGCTCCCGGAGGGCTCGGCGACCGGGCCCGAACGTGACCGCGCGCGAGGCGATCTGTCGGCGGGCTGGTATCGGTGGGACCCCAATGGTGGCCCGGGGCGGGGGCAGGCTTTTATCGCATGGCTCTCATGTTCCTCAAACGATGGCCGAGTCCTCGTCCTTGCGCTGGCTGGTCATTGGCATCTTCTCTCTCGCGGCACTGTTACTGGCTGCGCTGGCCGTCGTCGTCTATCGCTTTCGGGATGCGCGCGGTGCGCAGGAGTTCGTAGCGCTGTTGATCGTCACCGCCGCGTGGTCGGGGAGTGCGGCAGTCAAACTCGTCGCGCCCACGCCGATAGAGTACGTCCTCGTCGCCCTTGAGTTGCTCTTTGGCGTCCTGTACGTCGCCGCGTTTTTCGCCTTCGCCTCCGCCTACACGGGCGGTCGCCTCCACAAGTCACGCCGATTTCTGGTACTCGCTGCGATGTTCATCGCCGGGACGACCGTCCTGATCGTGACCAATCCCGTGCACTCCCTTTTGTGGGACGCGATCGTTTCCAGTGACGCCGGGTTCGAACACCTCGTCCACCAGGGCAAGGGTGGCCTGTACTGGCTCATTCTACTGGTCGCGTACTGCTTCGCGATGGTCGGGCTGTATTTTCTGGTCAAACTCCACTTCCGGAGTCGGTACGACACGACCTCGACGCTGTTGATCATCGGCGGCGCCGTCATGCCGCCGGCGGTGAATTTCGTCTCGATCGGCGATGCCGCGGCGATCCCCGGCCTGGATTACACCCCATTCGGCCTCGCGATTTTCGGCCTTGCGACGACGACGGCGATCAGGCAGGATCTGCTCTCGATCGTTCCGGTCGCCCGTGACACGGCCGTCGAGTACTCCAGTGAGGGGATGATCATCTGTGACGCCAAGGGGCGGATCCGCGACTTCAACCCGACGGCGCGTGCGCTCTTTCCCGAACTGCCCGACAACGAGAAAGCACCGGTCGAGGCGGTGTTGCCGGTCGAGGACGTCACCTTCGCCCCGAACGAACCGCGCCGCACGGAGATCACCGTCACGACCGGAGATGGCGACCACGACGTGGCTGTGACGACCGCACCGATCGCCGAGGGCGGCTACCATCTCGGCTGGACCGTCGTGCTCACCGACATCACCGAACAAAAGCGCCGCCAGCGCCACCTCGAACTCGTCGCCCGCGTGCTGCGTCACAACATGTCCAACGAGATCACGGTCATTCAGGGCCAGACGGAGATCCTCCGTGTGCACACCGCCGAGGCCGGCGAAAAGCATCTGGACACGATCGTCGAGAGCGGGCGGCGCATCATCGAAACGAGCGCGAAGTTACGGACGATTCAGGACATCGTGACCGACGAGCGTGACCGAGCGCCGACCAACGCGAAAAACTGCACGGAAATGGTCGTCGAGCGCGTGCGATCGAAGTATCCCGACGCGGTCATCGACTGCGACGTCGATGACGTCTGGGTCGAGTGTACCGTTGGGCTGGTCCCAGCGCTGGAAAACCTCGTCGAGAACGCCATCAAGCACAACGACGCTCCCGCACCGTCGGTCCGGGTGACGGTCGTCGAACGGGACGACGGCGTCCGGTTTACCGTCGCTGACGACGGCCCGGGCATCCCCACGAGCGAACAGCGCATTCTCGAAGCGGGAGAGACGCCACTGCAACACAGTTCCGGCGTCGGGCTCTGGCTCGTGTATCGCTTCGTCGAGCGCTCCGGGCGCGACCTCACCTTCCAGCGGAGTGACCTTGGTGGGAGCGCCGTCGGCTTCACGCTCGATGTGGGCACTCCACCGCCAGAGTAGGTCGAATTCAAGCGTGTGCGTGCCTCTCGCGACACTCGCGGCGACTGACGCTACATATTGGAAAAGTAATGGTAGATTGCGACCGGTCGTGCAATAATAGGCGCAAATCCTCAATAATACAGGGGGTTTATTGGGAATGGCTCTGTAGCGAACTGGCCGGAATCGAAAGATTCCACCCCCATGAAATCCCATGCCACCGGCCACTACACGCGTGGCCGTCTCCCATCGATTGAGCGAACGGTACAGTTTGCAAATCACCTCTCGATCGTCCAGACCGGCGTCGCCGCCGCGAAGGTCGTCTTCGCCATGGCCCTGTTGTCGATTAGCAGCGTCGTGGCGCCCATCGTGGGCGCGCTGATGGCGTTTGCGGTGTACAACGGCAACAATCTCGCCGACCTCGAGGAAGACGCCGTCAACAAACCAGCGTGTGCCGCCGTCACGGTGCGCTGGAAACGTGAAATCGCGGTCGTCTCTGCCGCGGCAGCGCTCGCCGCCATCGCCTTGGCCGCCTATGCCGGCGGCCTCGTTGCCCTGGGCATCGTGTTCGTCCCCGTGCTGGCCTGTGGGCTGTACAGCCTGCCGCTCGTGCCGGGCGAGCGCGCCGATCGGCTCAAGGACGTCTTCGGACTCAACACGGCGCTGGTCGCCGCCGCTTGGGCGATCCCACTCACCTATTTGCCAGTGGCAATCGGCGGGCAGGTCCCACTCAGCCACACCGTCCCGGTCGTCGCATTGCTTTTCCTCCGCACGTTCATCTCCGTGGAAGTGTTCAACGTCCGTGACATCGCCGGTGATCGCGCGAGCGGCGTCGCCACGCTGCCCGCCTCACTCGGCCTGCCGGCGACGAAACACGTGCTCATCTTCCTCGATGGCGTCGCGCTGGCCGTCGCCATCGCTGCCGCCGACGTGCTTCCCGCGGTCGCAGTAGTGGCTGTCCTTGCGGTGACCGTCTACTCGATGGGGCTGACGGCGATCTTAGATCGAATCAACAATTTCCAGCTGGCCTGTCTCGCCAAAGACGGCGAGTACGTTGCCCTGGGCGTGGTCGCGCTGCTGGTCATCTAGGGATACTGGCTCGCGCCTCGCCTTACGCCGGCGTCACCTGGAGTGCCAGGACCATCGCCGCTGCGGCCGCCGGCGGGATGGTCAGGTTGTCGTCGATGACGTAGCCCGCGACGACGGGTTTGAGGCCGTCGGCGACCGTCGCGGCACCGCCGCCGAGGATCGCGGCCAGCGGCGGGACGAATGGGACCGCCAGCAGCGTCGCGACGCCGAAGGTCGCCAGCAGGACCCACCCCTGCTTGACCGGTCGCAACTCACCGGCACTGAGCAGCCCGCTGATCGGGTCGGCGATCGCGAGCATCAACATCGCTGGGATGGCGACGGTCGGGGCGACCGCAAACGCCACGATGGTCATACTCAGCATGTACAGTGCATAGCCTGCGGGATTGTCCTGTTCGTACTCGCGGGTCAGTCGGTCGTAGATCCGCCAGTCGAGGTTCCCGAGCAGGCGCAGGATTTCGAGCATCGTCGCGACCGCGAGCGCCCCGACGAGGAAAAACTGGACGAGTGGCCAGGACACGAGGTCCGGGAGGAGCGCGTGGGACAGCGGGATCCCCGCCCCGCTCGCGTGCACCGCACGGCGCGCGATCTCCCCGGCCATGTCACAGGTCGTCGATCGTTCGCTCGCCGTCGCACAATCCACGGAGCGTCGCGGTCAGGTCCTCGATCGGCACCCGCCGCTGGGCGGTCGAGTCCCGATCACGCACCGTGACGTCGTCGTCTTCGAGGGATTCGTAGTCGACGGTGACGCAGTACGGCGTCCCTACCTCGTCCTGTCGTCGGTAGCGTCGGCCGATCGCCCCCGAGTCGTCGTACGTGACGGCGAGCCCGGCGGTACGGAGCTCACTCGCGATTTCACGGGCGCGCTCGCCCATGCCGTCCTTGTCCATCAGCGGGAAGACGCCGACGGTGGTTGGCGCGACCGAAGGGGGGATCGAGAGGTACTGGCGGCGCTCGCCGTCGACCTCGTCCTCGCGATACACGTGGTCCAGCGCCGTATACAGGGCCCGGTCGACGCCGAAGGAGGGTTCGACGACGTGGGGAGTGAGGTGTTCGCCGCTTTCGGTCACTTCCTCGACGGAGAAGTTGGCGTGCTCGACGGGGACGTCGTACACCTCGCCCTCGACCGTGACGGTGACCGTACCGTCGTCGGGATCCCGGAACGCGTCGGGGTCTGGTTCTGCGAGGTCGGCCAGTGCCTCGGCGATGTCCGCCGCGGCACCGCCGAACGCCGGGCCGAGTGCACTCATGTCCGGATCGACGAGGGCTTTTTCCGTCGTGATCGACTCGTCGTACTGCTTGAACACGGTGTAGGACTCGTCGCTGTGCTCGGCGTGTTTCGAGAGGTCGTAATCCGAGCGATAGGCGAAGCCGGCGAGTTCGATCCAGTCGCCGTCCACCTCGCCCTCGGCGTCCCAGCAGTCCGCCGCGTAGTGAGCGCGCTCGCCAGGGAGGTGTTGTCGGAAGCGGAACCGGTCCATGTCGACGCCGATCGATTCGTACCACTCGCGGGCGATACCGAGGTAGTAGGCGATCCAGGGGTCGGTGACGATGCCCTCGTCGACGACCTCGCCGATGGTCGCGTCCCGCAGGTCGCCATCCTCGGCGTTTTGGGCGTCGGCCGAGTAAAAGCTGGCTTCGACGTCGCGGACGCGCTCTACGTCCGGTTCGTCTTCATCGGGATCGATGAACAGCTCCAGTTCGGCCTGGGTAAACTCACGGACGCGCAACAGGGATTTTCGTGGGGAGATCTCGTTGCGGTAGGCCCGCCCGATCTGCGTGACGCCGAAGGGGAGCTGGTTGCGAGCGTACTCCGCGAGCTGGGGGAACTCCACGAAGATGCCCTGGGCGGTTTCCGGCCGGAGGTAGCCCGGCGAGGAACTGCCGGGACCGATCTGTGTCTCGAACATGAGGTTGAACGCCTCGACGGCCTGGCCGGCGAGGTCGGCGCCACAGGACGGACAGACGAGGGCGTACTCCGCGATGGTCTCCTCGACGGTCTCGGGGCCGAGCGCTTCGGCGTCTTCGATGTCCGTGTTGTCCTCGACGACGTGGTCGGCGCGGTGACTTTCGCCACACTCCGGACACTCCACGAGCATGTCGTCGAACCCCGCGAGGTGGCCCGACGCTTCGAAGACCGGCTCTGGCATGACGGTGGGGGCGTCGACTTCCATGTTCCCCTCCTTGATCGCGAAGCGCTGGCGCCAGGCGTCCTCGATGTTTTGCTTGAAGGCTGCGCCCTGTGGGCCGAACGTGTAAAAGCCCGAGACGCCACCATAGGCGGCCGCAGCGGGCATGAAAAAGCCACGCCGTTTGGCGAGTTCCGCGAGGTCGTGGTCCGTCCCGGGCTGGCCACTGTCTTCGCCCCCATCCGGGGCCACGGGCTGCTCGCCGCCCGTCATACACCCTCCAGCAGGTCGACGTCACGGACGATGCCGACCAGCTGGTCGCCAGTGACGAGCGGGACCTGTTCGATGTCCGCGTCCAGCAGTACCTGTGCGACCTCCTTTGCCGTGCGACGCTTGCCGACGGTGATTACGTCCGCGGTCATGAACTCCGTCACCGGCCCATCCGGAATTTCGACGTTGCGCGTGGGCATGAAGCGGCTGCCGACGGCCTTGATCGACTCCCACTTCCAGTCCGCGTCGTCGCCCGCCATGGAGTCGCCCGTCTCGGCTTCCCCTTCGACGACGCGAGCGACGTCGATGACGTCGACTTCGGTGAGCATCCCACACATATCCGCCGCCGCGTCGAGCACGACAGCGTAGGGCACTTCCGCGTGGTACAGTTCCTGCTCTGCGACGGCGAGTGGCGTGTCGGCGTAGACGCAGTTGACGTCCGAGCGGGCGAGATCACCGACTTCGGTGTCGCCGTCGACGGCACCGGTCGCGATCGCGCGAATGACGTCGGTGATCGTGATGATCCCTTCCAGGCGGCCGTCGACGACGGGGATCCGTCGTTCACCTTCGCTGGCCATCAGCCGTGCGACGGCTTCGATCGTGGCATCGGCTTCGATCGAAGGCACTTCCTCGACGAGCAGCGCCAGCTGGTCCTCGTCCGGGCGTTCGATGAGCGCCTCCCGAGTGACGAGCCCGCGGAACTGCTCGCCCTCGTCGGTTTGCTTGATCACCGGAACAGAGGAAAACTCACGCTCCTGGAGGTATTCGAGGACGTCGTCCCGCGTACCTGGCAACTCGACGGTCACGACGTCCGATCGCGGCGTCATGGCGTCAGCGACATTCATAGTGGAGGAATCTCGCAGTCCCATCTACAAAGGCCTAACCTTCCACATCTTTCTTCGTCCGGTTTTCTCCGCCCTTCGAACGCGAAGAACCCGACTCACAGCACGATACAACTACTGAGTAATTCATATGGGATGGGGTGAGGAAACCGCCAACGAGAACAGCTTGAAAGCCCCGAGCCGCTCGACCGTCCGGGACTCGCTGCGCGCGCTCGCTTTGCTCGCGTGCTTTCGTCGTCCGGGCCGGATCGAGCGCCTCGCCCCTTTCAGTCCAACCCGCATAGCTCGTCAAATCGGCCGACACGGGTGGGATTGAAAGGGGCACGTCGCTCCGGGACGGCGCGGCGGTCAAGCACCGCAGGCCGAAGGCCGAGGAGCGCAGCCGGCGCACCGAGCGGAGCGACGTGGGGCTTTCCACGAGTCTCGGTTGTAGCTACAGTTCAAACAACTCCGGTTCGCATTACTCAGTAGTTCGGTCTTATTTTTCGAACGCGACATCCGCAAACTGAGTAGGGAGCGGTCTACCCGGCAAAATTGTCCAACGGTCACTCACAGCAGTCTCGGCGTCTCTCGCGGGAATATTCTGTGACTGTCCGCCTCGCGTCAGACGCCATCGTCGCATTGTCTGGGGGTTTCGGAACTGTTATTAGGGGGTTGTTACATATTGTCATGCATGGAGTCGGAACCGGTTACCGAAGCAAAGGTCGCGATCGAGGAGCAGGCAGCGCAAGTGATGGCCTCCATCGAAGAGGACGAGACGTTCATCCTCGCGGACGTCACTCGCGACGACGCCTATCTCACAATGTCTCTCGATGGGGCAGCCTCGCTCCCGGCCTGGCGGTAATCGGATCGCACAACGAATTTTCTGCAATTTACTCCCCCAGCAACGGCTACAACACTCGCCGTTGGAATCGGTTCGAAATCTGCCAGATATTATTTTAATAGTATATAAATATCAAAGAGAACTCTTCACCCCTTCGCGGAAACGGCGGTCGCTATGCCGACTCGTGTGGCGGGAACGCTACCGCTTGCGCCCTCGAATCCAACCGTCTTTGGGCCTCCAATAGTCTGAACACTGATTCGTCGCGGGACTTCGCAAAAACAAGCGTTATCCCTGCGCCCGTAATTTCCCCGCACATGTTGGTACTCGTCACGGATCCCATCGCTGACGCGGGTCTGGAGTTGTTAGCGGAGGCCGGCCACGAGGTCGAGACGGCCTACGACGTCGAGGGTGACGCACTCCTGGACGCCGTGGCCGACGCCAACGCACTGATCGTCCGGTCCGGGACGGACGTCAACGAAGCGGTGTTCGAGGCGGCCGAGGACCTCGTTATCGTCGGACGCGCGGGCATCGGCGTCGACAACATCGACATCGACGCCGCGACCGATCACGGGGTCATCGTCGCCAACGCACCGGATCCGAACGTGCGCGCCACCGCGGAACACACCGTCGGCATGATCTTCGCCGTCGCGCGCTCGATCCCGCAGGCCCACGCCCGCCTGGCACAGGGTGAGTGGGCGAAAGGCGAGTACATGGGGACGGAGGTGAACGGCAAGACCCTCGGCGTCGTCGGGCTGGGTCGCGTCGGGCAGCAGGTCGCGAAGAAACTCGACGCGCTGGGGATGGATATCGTCGCCTTCGATCCCTACATCTCCGCCGAGCGTGCCGAACAGATCGGCGCCGACCTCGTCGACGACCTGACCGACTGTCTCGAACGGGCCGACGTCGCGACCGTCCACACGCCGCTGACGCCCGACACCGAGGGCCTGATCGGCGAGACGGAACTGGCCGCACTCGAAGACGGGTTCATCGTCAACTGTGCCCGTGGCGGTATCATCGAGGAGGATGCACTCGCCGCGGCGCTGGCCGACGACGTACTCGCGGGCGCTGCCATCGACGTCTTCGAGGAGGAGCCACTGCCCGCGGACTCGCCGCTGCACGACACCGGCAAGGCCGTCCTGACGCCGCACCTCGCGGCCAGCACCCACGCAGCACAGAAGGGCGTCGCGACGCTCACCGCCGAGCAGGTCGTCGCCGCGTTCGCAAACGAACCGGTGCTCAACGCGCTCAACGCCCCCTCCGTCGACGAGAGTGCGTTCCCGCGCATCGAGCCGTACATCGAAGTCGCGGACACCGCGGGCAAGATCGCCGCCCAGCTATTCGACGGCCGCGTCGAAGCAGTCGAGGTCACCTACGAGGGCGACATCGCCGACGAGGACGTCGACCTCGTCACCGCGAGCGCGCTCAAGGGTGTCTTCGAACCCCTGGAGTGGCAGGTCAACGCCGTCAACGCGAACCAGGTCGCCGAGGACCGCGGCGTCGACGTCACCGAGAGCAAGCGCCAGCAGACCGAGGACTTCCAGAGCCTCGTGCGCGTCACCGTCTCGAACAACGGCGAGTCCATCGCCGTCGAGGGGACGCTGTTTGCCGGCGGTGACGCTCGCATCGTCCGCATCGACGAACACCGCGTCGACGCCATCCCTCACGGCCACATGCTCGTGGCCCGCAACAAGGACGAACCCGGCGTGATCGGCTTCATCGGCACCGCCCTGGGCGAGGCCGGGATCAACATCGCAGGGATGTTCAACGCCCGCGAAACGATCGGTGGCGAGGCGATGACCGTCTACAACCTGGACGAACCACCGACGGAGGAACTCCTCGACCGACTCATCGAGGATTCCCGCGTCACGGAAACCCGCTACATCTCGCTGGGCGACGACGCCTGAGGAGCCATCCAGGGGTCGCAACTCCCCGTCGTTTTTCTCGCCACTCGCGCCGGTAGCCTGATCCTGTCCAGTAGAAACCACTCTCCGAGCGCTTTCACGGTCGATTCCCGCGGTGTGGGAATGCCCGCTCTACTTGAAGGGGGTCGTGCACCAATTCATAGATGTAGAGGAACCCAACAATGTCCACCAAACACCGTCAACTCGAAGCCGACATCCTCGGCCGCGAGACCGAGTTCGAATACGCCGAGAATCGCATCGGCTACGCCATTCTGGCCCTGCGCGTGACGATGGGCTGGGTCCTGCTCCAGGGTGGGCTCACGAAGCTCATCACCTACCTGGACGGGAACCCGGAGACCAACTGGACGGCCGCTGGCTACCTCGCCAACGCCATCCCCGAGGGCAATCCGCTGATGGGGATGTGGGGCATGATGGCGGGCAATCCCCTGATCGACCAGCTGGTCATGTGGGGACTGACCCTCACGGGCATCGGCCTGATCATCGGGGCCGCGGTGCGCTGGAACGCGTTCTGGGGCGCCATCATGATGCTCATGTTCTGGGCAGCAGCGCTCCAGGGCGGCATCATGCAAGGCCTGCCACTGGCCCACGGCTGGGTCGTCGACGACCACGTCGTCTACGCCGCGTTGCTGTTCGGCCTCGGTGCGATCGGTGCCGGCCGGATCGTCGGCGTCGACGCCTACGTTGAAAAGCTCGCCGTCGTGCGAAACAACCGCTGGCTCAGGTACCTCCTGGGCTAACTCAGGCAGCAGCCGGTGAACGCTCACCGGTCACTTTCAGCTATCCATGTCAACAGAACTCCTCACGCTGCTCGTCGTGATCGCCAGCGCGGTCACGTTAGCCCTCGGCGGCGTGCTCACACACCTGGCCTACCGGGCATACCGACGGACCGGATCGCCCATCCTCCGATCCTTGACGGCAGGCTTTGGTCTCGTTACGCTCGGGCTGCTCTTTGGGGGTGGCCTTCACCAGATCCTCGGACTTGGCTTTCTGCCTGGACTGCTCGCCCAGCGATTGCTCACGGTTGCAGGATTCGGCCTGCTGATCTACTCGCTGTACGCGACCGAGGGCGACCGCCGACTCACGGCCGAGCACTGACTCAACAGATTCCTTCGGCCTCGAACAGGTCGAGCAATTCGTCCATCGACGAGACGATGGTATCGCAAGACGGCGCGACGGCGGGCTTGGGCTCGAAGCCGACGGCGAGGCCCGCGACCTCCAGCATCGGCAGGTCGTTGGCACCGTCACCAACCGCGACCGTATTCTCACGATCCTCGCCCACGACGGCGGTGAGAACTTCCAGCGCGTCGTCTTTGGTCCCCTCGATAAGCGGCCCCTCGACGGCGCCGGTCAGTGCGCCGTCCGCGACCGGAAGTCGGTTGGCGACGATGGCGTCGACAGTCACGGCCTCCTTTTCCAGCGCGGCAGCGACGCCACGTTCGAAGCCACCGGTCAGAATGGCGACGTAGACGCCGGCCTCCCGCAGTGCGCGGATGACCTCGGCCGCGCCCTGGCGGAGGACCACCTGATCGAAGGCGGCCTGCGCCGTGCCGTCGTCCATCCCGGCCAGCAGTTCACACCGCTGGTAGAGGCTCTCGGCGTAGTCGATTTCGTCGTTCATCGAGCGCTCGGTGATGTCGGCCATCTGCTCGGCCGTCCCGTTCTGGTTCCCCAGCAGCACCGTCATCTCCGAATCTGAAAGCGTGCCGTCGAAGTCGAACGCGACCAGCATTTGCCGGTGTTTTCGAGCGAGGGGATTCAAATGGACCGGTTTGTGGGTGAACCTGGAAGGGGTCGACGCCGCCGCATCGGCGACGAGCGAACTAGTGCTCGGGCACCGGGACCACCACTACCGGTCGATCCACCCTGGCCAGGAGTCCGGTCGCCGTCGTCCCCACGCCACTGGCGTCTGCGGTGCCGTCGTTGGGGCCGATGAGGACGACGTCGGGGTCGTGGTCTTTGATTGCTGCTTCGATTCCCGCGACTGGATCCCCATCACGGAGGTCGACCGTCGGCGGGGCGAC
>Ga0207733_100450_pt1 | contig 25356 bp, 24 predicted proteins | sample A23P3SouthBayCA_FD_187735 | JGI IMG/M metagenome (GOLD analysis project Ga0207733, IMG submission 187735) | Aerobic enrichment media microbial communities from Eden Landing Ponds, California, USA - A23 P3 (SPAdes) | ecosystem: Environmental > Aquatic > Marine > Unclassified | place: Emeryville... | reverse complement strand
GGGGGCCCTTCGCCGCGCGGGCGCCGCGCTGCGCGAGCGAGGGAACTGAGGCCCCGCGGCGGGCGAGCCACTCGTCACAGAGACGACGCGACCGCGGGAGGGTGTTTCCGCGCCGCTACCCGGCGATATTCGACTCTGACCGGACGAAACGGCCCGGTCGTGACTCGGCACTGGCACTTTTTCCCACGCCAGAACCATATCAAACCTTTAAATAATTATAATACAACCGCGGAAAAATAAACGGTTGCGATGTCCGATAAGATCACCACGCGACTCAAGGATCACCCGAAACTGCTCGCGAAGCTGTTCATGGTCATGCTCCTGCTGTCACAGGCCGGGAGTGCTGCGGCCGCCATCGGTGGAACGATCCGCTAAAAAGTCACTACGTTCGAAGATCGCTGACCGAGAGGTCGTAACTCCAGTACAGATCGCCGTCGAAGCGAGTCGGTATATTCTCCATCTGAGCCGTCTCGATCAGCTCCGCCGCCGGCATCTCGTAGCGCTCCAGGTGCCCCGAGTTGAGATAGTAGGTGGCGTCGTCGCCGAGGAACGGAGTGAACAGCGAGCCCATCCCCGAGTTCGAGGAGCTGTATCCGTACATGTCTAACGCGAACGTGTCCTCGTCGAGCCGAGTGACTTCGTTGAGGACGGCGGTCCCGCTCTCGGGTTGGGTGATGGTCATGCCGCCGTCGCCGACGACGACGTACTGGCTCCCGATGACGTGCTCCTCCTTGGCCACTTCGAGCGCCCCGCGGAGCGGGAACCCGGAGTTGAGCAGGCGCGAGACGGTGTAGCCCATCTCGACGGCGGCCTCGTTCGGCACGTCGCTGAGCGTGGTGATGCCGGCGACGGCGCCCGCGTCGATGAGGCCCAGTCCCTGCTCGTAGGACTGACAGGCGTTCAGGAGGAAGGCGTCCACGCCCACGTCGTCGAGTGTCGTGGCGTCGAGGACGCCGTCCGGGCACCGGAAGCCGCCGTCGTCGATGTGCCCGACGTAGTGCAGAAAGTCGCTCGCGGAGGCCAGCGTATCGCGGAGGGCGGCCGTCGACAGCGACTCCGCGAACTCGACCTCGAAGGGTAGGCGGTCTCGACTGCCGTAGACGGTCTGGACGAGGTCCTGCTCGGCGGCCATCTCCGGGTCGTTGCAGACGACCGTGATCTCGATGTCGCCGTCGGTAGGCTCCCGGTCGAACTGGTGGCGGTAGGCCGCCTCCGTGGCCTTGCTCATGCCGACCGGCGTCTCCTCGCCGACCCACGCGTGCTCCACGGCGTCGTTCTCCTCGGCCTGCACGAAGTCGCGGTCGACGGTCGCGCCGCCGTCGGTGGTGCTCCGGACGAAGGACTCCCCGTCGCGGAGGAACTCGTCGATGGCCTCCTTCGCGGCGGGCGACGACGCGGCGGAGGTGGTCGCAGGGGTGCGGACCACCGCGAGGTCGTCGACGAGGTAGGGCAGCGTCTCGACCGAGGACGGCGCGAGCGAGACGTGCGAGGCGAGTTTCCACTCCGGAATCGCCGGTTCGACCGCCTCGTACGGTTCGGCGAGGTACGTTTCGAGGCGGTCCGCGAGCGGGCGGGCGTACACGGCGGCGGGGTCGAAGTCGAGTTCGTCGGCGAGGCGCTGGCGCGTCTTGAACGACACCTCGTAGAGGCCCTCCGTGCGGGTCACGCAGTCGAGGACGAACACCTGCTTGAGGATGCGCTCGATCGAGCGCTCGAACTCGCGGCCCGTTCCGAGCGCGCGCTCGAAGCCCCGATCCGTTCGGAGGCGAGGCGTCTCGCCGGGTTCGACCGTCGCGCCGAGGTAGTACGCCAGCGGCGCGGCGACGTAGGGATAGCGCCGCTCCGGGGGCACCTCGATCGTGACGCCCGTGTCCGGCGGCGCGGCCTCCTCGGGGATCGAGAGGCTGTCGCCGAGTTCGACCGCGGGCGGGTGGCCCCGGAACGTCGGGAACGCCCGCTCGGGCGTCGTGGTCTTCAGCGCCGACCCGAACGTCGAGACGGCGGACATCACGTCCCGCGGGTCCGAGGTCGTCTGCACCGTCGCGGCCGGGCGCTCGTGCTCGGAGCGGACGCCGATCGAGACGGCCGTCTCCTCGCCGAAGTCGATGCGGGTGTTGTCGCCGTCCGCGGTCACCGAGACGGCGCTCTCGACGCGGAGGTACATCCGGATCGGCGCGTGGAGTTCGATCTCGTACGCGCCGGAGGGAAGCGACACCTCGGCGTCGTGTTCGGTCCGGGCGACCGTCTCGCCCGCCGCGTCGCGGACGCAGGTGATGACGACGGTCGGGAGGCGGAGGGCGGCCGTCCGCACGGTCGCGGCGGCGTCGACCGGGAAGACGAACGGGTCCGTGTCGGCCGCGGTCGGCGTGACGGCCGAGGGCGCGTTGAGGGTGTACTGGCGCTGTTCGATGCGGTCGGTCACCGCCAGCCCCGGGGGGTTCTCCCGGGCGCTGAAGGCGATCGGCCCACCCTCGCTCGACTGCAAAGCGGCCATGATACCCGACTATTCGTGCGTTGCCGTCAAAAATCCCCCGCCCGATCTACCGCGCGACGAAGCGGTAGTCGCCCGCCTGTACCTCGGCCACGACCGCGTCGCCCTCCTGACGCACGTCGGTCACGCCCGCGGGGAGGTCGGTGGCGGCCTCGCCGTCCCAGAGTTCGTCGCCGCCCTCGGCGACGGGGCCGTCGACCGGCAGGCGGACGGTCGCCGTCGCGTTCCACGGCACCGTCAGGTCGAGCGAGAAGCCGCCGTCGCGGTCCCACGACACCTCGACGGGCCCGCGCTCGGTCGGGACGGTGCCGCTCGCGCTGTCGATGCCCTCCGCGGGCGGCGCCACGTCGAGGTGCGCGCCGCCGGGGCCGAGGTCACGAATCCCGAGCAGCGCGCGCTGGATGCTCACGAGGACCGTCGCACCCATCGCGTGGGACTCGCTTCGGTTCCGGTGCCCGCCGCCCTTCGTCACGTCCTCCGAGCGGGCCTGCCACGACTCCCACGTGAAGAAGGAGGTCTGGTCCCGCGAGAGGATGTCGGCCCAGCCGTCCTGCTCCTCGTCGGTGATCAGGTCGACGAGCGCGTCCGTGCGGCCGGTCGCCTCGAACGCCTCGCAGAGCCACTGGACCATCATCGGACCCATCGACATCCCCTGCTCGGCGATGCTGTCGGCGAGGTCGTCGGCCACGTCGGCGGGCGCGATGCCGAAGGCGAGCGGCAGCGCGTTCGCGTGCTGTGAGGCGTTGTCGCTGTGGTCCTCGGCGTCCGCGCCGTCGACGTAGCGCCCGTCGACGAGGAAGTAGTCGTTGATGGCCGTCGCGAGCGCCGCGCCCTCGTCGCGGTAGTGGCGGCGCTCGTAGTCGGGCCGGTCGAGTTCGTCGGCGATGCGGGCGGTCCGCAGGAGCGCGTTCGCGCAGAGCACGTTCACCGGCGTCCGCGCGTCCCACTCCCGGTCGAAGCCGTAGCGCATCTCCGGGGGCCAGTCGACGATGCCCTGATGATAGGGTCCGCCGATGCCGCCGGCGAGGTTCATCACCAGCCCCGTCTCGTCGTCGACGTTCCGGAGGACGTAGTCGGCGACGGCCTTCACGATGGGGTAGGCCTCCTCCAGAATCCGCTCGTCGTCGGTGGCGCGGTAGTAGCGCCACACCCACTCGCCGAAGTTGGCGGTGAAGTCGGGGATGTCGCGCTTCCCGTCGTCGTTGGGGTAGACGGCGTTGAGGCGTCCCTCCGCGCACCAGTAGCGGTAGTGCGATTCGACGAACTCTCGGATGGCCTGCCGGCTGAGGCGTCGCTCGCCGAAGGCGTGGGTGGTGACCCGCGAGATGTTGAAGCCGTCCATCAGGAACTGCCCCTTCTCGCGGGTCGGCGTGTCGATGAACTGCTCCTGTGAGCCGTACAGCGCGGAGTGGCGCGCCATCTCGAACACGTCGTCGACCGTCTCGTCGTCGGACTCGAAGGTGGCGGCGTGCCGGTCGGGGACCTCGTTGTGCGAGGCAAACAGCGTCACGTCGGGGACTTCACCGGGGTCCTCGACCTCGAAGTAGCGGATGCCGAGGTAGTTGAACGGCCGGAACGTCTGGCCCCCCTCGCGCTGGATGAGGCCGTAGGACATGTCCGTGCGCTGGGTTCCCCGGTCCGTCGAGACGTGGCCGTCGTCGTCGCGGCGGTAGCCCGCGCACATGTCGACGCGGCGGCCCGCCTCGCCGTCCTCGAACTCTACGACCGGGACGGCGGAGTAGACGCGGCCGAAGTCGTAGACGTGGGTGCCGTCGTCGAGGACCTCGTGGGACTGTGGCTCGATGCGGCGACGCACGACCTCGCGCTCCTGGGCGACGAGGCTCGTCCACGGCTCGACGGGGTGCTCGCCGACGACGGCCGGGCGCGCCCAGTCGCCGTCGTCGAAGCCGGGGGTCGTCCAGCCCTGCGGCACGTCGCGGGCGTCGATGACCTCGACCGGTTCCGCGATCTCGCCGTTCCGGATGTCGGCGTCCTGCCACGCGGCCTCGCGGACCGACCACGAGTCGTCGGTGACGATCCGGCGCTCGCTGCCGTCGGCGAGTTCGACCTCGATCTGGCAGACGAAGCCCGGTTCGCCCTCGGGACGGCCCTGCCCGCCGGCGTTCCACGTCTGGAGGGCGCCGACGGCGTTGTCGCCCTCGCTCAGCGCGTCGGTCAGGTCGACGGTCTTGTAGTACTGCGAGTCGGGGTAGGAGAAGGAGGGGCCCCGATCGAGTTCGACGCCGTTGACAGAGAGGGCGTACTGCTGGCCCGCGGAGACGTAGGCCCGGGCCCGCTCGACCTCCCCGCCGAGGTCGAACTCGCGGCGGAAGTAGGAGAAGTGGCCGCGCTCGTACTCGTCCTCGTCGCGGCGGATCCACGACGCCGACCAGTCGGCGGCGTCGAGGAGGCCCATCTCGAAGGACGCGGACTCGCTCCAGTCCGAGCGGGCGCCGTCCTCGTCCCAGATCCGGACCGCCCAGTGGTAGCGCTCGCGGGCCGACAGGTCGGGGCCGCCGTACGCGACGGCGGGGCGGGCGGACTCGCGGCGGCCGCTGTCCCACACGTCGGCGTCGCCCGGGCGGCACTTCTCCGGGTCGGTGGCGACGCAGACCCGGAACGCCGTCTGCGCGGCGCCGCGGCCGTCGGCGTCGGCCTGCCAGCGGAGCGTCGGTTCGCGCTCCCCGAGTCCGAGGGGAGCGGTGGCGTACGCGGTTCGGAGGCGGCGCGGCGTCGTCGGCATGTGCAACCCACGACCACCCGCGGGGGCTAAAAGCCGCCGACTCCCGGGGCGGACTGCCGCTAGCTGATGAGTTCGACGCCGTAGCCGTCGGGGTCCGTGACGAAGGCGATGCGGGCGTCGCCGTGGTCCATCGGCCCGACGAGCACCTCGCTCCCGTAGTCGAGGACCAGTTCCTCGACCTTCGCGTCGGTGTCCGGGACTTCGACCGCGAGGTGGTCGATACCCGCGGGTTCGGCGGGCGCCTCGTCGGGCGCGTGCTTGAACTGGAACTCCGCGTCGCTCTCGCCGGTGACGAAGTAGTTGGTCACGCCGTCGTCGCCCTCGAACTGCCGCGAGAAGTCGAGGCCGAGGCCGCCCTCGTAGAACTCGCGGGTCGCGTCGAGGTCGGACACCCAGACCGCCGCGTGGAGCACGTCTGCCATGGCAGAACCCACTCACGCGGGGCGCAAATCGGTTGTGGTCTGCCGGTGTCCGAGGGCTAATACGGCGCGTCACACAAAGAGCGGTATGGGCACGGCCACGTTCGACTTCGCGGGCGAGACGGTGATCGTGACGGGCGGCAGTTCCGGCATCGGGCGCGCGGTGGCGCGGCGCTTCGGGGACGCGGGCGCGTCGGTCGTCGTCGCCGACGTGCGCGAGGCGCCGAAGGGGGACGGCGCGCCGACGCACGAGGTTATCCGGGACGCGGGCGGCGAGGCGGCCTTCGTCGAGACCGACGTGTCCGACCGCGCGGACGTCGAAACGGCGGTCGAGGCCGCCCGCGAGTTCGGCGGCGTCGACGTGATGGTGAACAACGCGGGCATCCACCGGGGCGACCTGTTCCTCGACGCGTCGGTCGACGACCTCGAGATGCTCTTCGACGTGAACGTCAAGGGGGTCTTCCACGGGACGCAGGTGGCCGCCCTCGACATGATGGACCGCGGCGTCGAGGGCGCCGTCGTCAACACGGCCTCGATCAGTTCGACCATCGCGCAGGTGGGCCAGTCGGTGTACAACACGACGAAGGCGGCGGTGAAGATGCTCACGCAGAACGCGGCCATCGAACTCGCGGGGGAGGACATCCGCGTGAACGCCGTGGCGCCGGGCGCCATCGACACGAAGATCGGCGGCGGGAGCCGGCGCGAAAGCGACCGAGAGCGCCCCGACGTTGGCAAGCAGGTGCCGATGCCGCGGCGCGCCGACCCCGCTGAGATCGCAGGCCTCTACCTCACGCTCGCGAGCGAGGAGGCGTCCTTCGTCACCGGCGAGTTGCTGTACGCGGACGGCGGGTACACCGCGCTGTAGCTTGCGGCGACCGATAGGGGAAAGGCCACGGGCGCCCGAGCGGGCACCATGGACGGCGACGAGCCCGTGGACCCCGCGGACGTGGGTGAGGCCGACGCGCCGCCGGTGGCCGAGGCCCCCTACAAGGTCGTGTTCGAGGCGAACCGCTGCATCGGCGCCGGCGAGTGCGCCGCGGTCTCCGAGAACTGGGAGGTGTCGCTCTCGACCGGCATCGCGTCCCCGCGCGCCTTCTTCTTCGACGAATCGGATCTCGACCACAACCTCCGGGCGGCGGAGGTGTGCCCCGCGAAGAAGGGCGACGGCGTGATCCACGTCGTCGACCGGCGCACCGGCGAGGAACTCGCGCCCGACCCCACGGGCGACGGCACCCTCAGCGTGGACTGGTAGCTTTTTGGGGGCGAGCGCCGACGGGGCGGCATGGACGTACTCGTCACCCTCCCGCGCGGCGACGACCGGGGCGGCTTCTTCCCGCCGGCCGCCCGCGAGCGCCTCGAATCGATGGGGTCGGTCGACTGGAACGAAACCGAGTCCCAACTCACCCCGGCGGAGCTACGCGACCGGCTCCCGGGCGTCGACGTGCTCGTGACCGGGTGGGGAAGCCCGCAGGTCACCGCGGACGTGCTCGCGGCCGCGGACGACCTCGCGCTGATCGCGCACGTCGGCGGGAGCGTCGCGGAGATCGCCAGCGAAGCCGTCTACGACCGGGGAATCGAGGTCGTGAGCGGCAACGACGAGATGGCCCGGTACGTCGCCGAGCAGACGGTCGCGAGCGTCGTTTCCCACCTGCGCCGCCTCCCGGCGCTCGACCGCGCGATGCGCGACGGCGACTGGGAGGCCGGCGTCGAGATCGAGTCCCTCCACGGGTCCTCAGTCGGCCTCGTCGGCCTCGGCACCATCGGGCGCCACTTCCTCGATCACCTCGCGTCGTGGGACGTGACCGTCGACGTGTACGACCCCTACATCGAGCGCGCGGCGCTGGCCGACTGGCCGTTCGCGTCGCTCTCGCCCCTTGAGGAGGCCCTCGACAGCGAGGTGGTGTCCCTCCACGCGTCGCTGACGCCCGAGACGGCGGAGATGATCGGCGCCGACGAACTCGCTCACCTCCCGGACGGTGCGCTGTTCGTCAACACGGCGCGGGCAGGACTGGTCGAGGAGGAACCGCTGCTGGCGGCGCTCCGCGAGGGCCGCATCGACGCCGTCCTCGACGTGTTCCACGAGGAACCGCTCCCGGCCGACCACGACCTCCGGACCCTCGACAACGTGTCGCTGACGCCCCACACCGGCGGCTCGCGCATTCGCGCGCCGCTGACGGCGTCGGTGCTCGACGACGTGGCACGCTGGCACGAGGACGAGTCGCTGGCCCACGCCGTGCCCAGAGCGCAGTGGGAACTGATGACGAGCGTCTGAGCGCCGGCCCGGGCCAGTAACCGAAAGGCAGTAACCACCGCCGCTGATTATGTCTCACAGACGCACGGCGAGGGGGTGGCCGAGCGGCCAAAGGCGCGGGGCTTAAGACCCCGTCTCTTAGGAGTTCCGGGGTTCGAATCCCCGTCCCCTCAGTTCTGCGGCGCGCCGACCGCGATTCGCAACCGGGTACCGTGTTTCGCCGGACGAAACAGGACCCGACGCTTTTGCCCCGCGGCACCGTCTCTTTGGGACGATGACAGTCCGCCAGCGCGTTCGCGACTACGTGACGGGCCCGGAGTTCCCGGTCGTCGCGACCGCCATCGTGGTCGCAATCCCCGCCGCGTACCTCGTACAGGGCGCCCTCGACGCCGCGATGGCGTTCGGATACCTGCTGTTGCTCGGCCTCGGGGTGGGGGTCCCCCGTCTGTACGACTACTGGCCCCGCACCCACGGGCGCCTCGGCGCCGTCGCGTGGGCCGTCGCCGCGTGCGCGGTGATGGCCGGCGAGATGGCCGCCCTCTACCTCCTCGTCGAACCGGTCATCGGTGGCTTCGCGGCGGCGGCCGTCGCGTTCGTCGTCGCGGACCTCGGGAGCACGATCCTGCTCGCCGTGGCCGGAGGCACAACGCCCAACTGACGGGGTCACCTATCCGGGAGCGATGACCCACCCCGCGCTGGCGACAGCCGAGGAGTTCGAGGCCACAGACGGCGCGTACCGCGTGACGACCGCCAAGTTCGAGGCCACCGTCACCCCCGGCGACGACCGCTGGTCCGTGGTCGTCGAGGTGCCGACAATCGAGGCCGCCGTCGACGGCGCGGTCGGCGACGCCGTGGCCGCGGGGTGGTTCGAGACGCTGGAGCGCCGCCTCGACGGCGTGACCGGCGTCACCCGGACCGACGAGGTGGCCCCGCCGACGGCCACCCGAGAGGACGGAACCGTCGTCGTCGAGACGTCCTTCGCCCCGAGCGGGGACCCGGCGAGCGAGGCGCTCGCGGTCGTGAACTACGTCGAAGGCACGTGGTTTCAGGGGCTCATCCCCGGCTACGACTACGTCGAGGAGGTCGCGGCGATGCGACAGGACGCGCGCCGGCACGGCGACGCCTGACTACTCCATCGCGATGTACGTCTCGGTGTCCGCCACGCCGGGGACGCCCTGGAACTCGGTGGCGGCGATCTGCCGGACTGCGGCCGGGTTCTCGACGTTCACGCGGGCGATGAAGTCCACGTCGCCCGCGACGATGTGGACGTCTTCGACGCCGTCGACGGCCGCGAGTTTGTCGCGGATGCGCTCGGCCTCGCCGCTGTTGGCCTTCACGAGGACGTAGGCGACCACCATCGTCAGTCACCCCCCTCCTCGCCGACGAGGATCTGCCTGACCGTATCGAGCGCCTCGAAGTCGGCGAGGACGGCGAGGCGGTCCCCGACTTCGAGCGTGTCGTCCGAGAACGGCAGGCTCAGCGACTGCCCGGCCTTCCCGATGGCGAGGACCCGCGCGTCGGCCGGCAGTTCGAGTTCGCTGACGGTGTAGCCGTGCATCGGCGCGTCCTCGGTGACGGTGAACTGGACGACCTGCAGGTGTTCGGCCAGGTCCGCGATGGCCGTGACGTTCCCCCCGAGGAGCGCGTTCTTCGCGCCGATGGCGCCAAGGCGTTCGGGGTAGACGATCTCGTCGACTTCGTCGGCGTACTGCCGGTAGATCTCCTCGCGGTAGTCCTCGTCGATGCGGAGCACCGTGCGACAGTCGTGGTGCTTGGCGACCATGCAGACGACGAAGTTCACGTTCAGGTCGCCCGTCAGCGCGCCCACCGCGTCGGCCTCGTCGAGGCCCGCCGCTTCGAGGACCTCCTCGCTGGACCCGTCGCCCTCGATGGCGCTGAACCCGTCCGCCTCGGCGCGTTCGACCTTCCCCGGGTCGTTGTCGACGACCGTCACGTCGTGGCCCTCCGTCTGCAAGACGCGGGCCGTGCGCATCCCGACCCGTCCGGCACCAATGATAACAAGTTGCATGTACGTCCCCGTTCGCCGCCCGCCGTCATATAAGTTTGCGACGGCGCGGGGGGCGTCGGCGGTGGCCCCGCACCAAGGCTTTTCTCCGCGTCGACCGAATGTACAGGTGATGGCCCGAGCGTTCGTCATGGTCACCGCCGCGCCCGGCGACGCCGCGAGCGTCGCGGCGGTGATCGGCGGCCTCGACGCGGTCCGGGAGGCTCACGTCGTCGCGGGGACCTACGACGTGATCGCCGAGGTGGAGGGCGAGGAGGCGACCGCCGTGCTCGACGTGGTCGCGTCGGAGATCGGGCACCTCGACGGCGTCGAGGACACCCGAACGTACGTGGCCCTCGATTAGCGTTCGTCGAGGTCGAAGCGGTCGAGGGTCATGACCGTGTGCCACGCGTCGACGAAGTCGGAGACGAGTTCTTCCTCGCCGTCGTCGGCGCCGTACACGTCAGAGACGGCGCGGAGGCGCGCGTTCGAGCCGAAGACGAGGTCGAAGCGGGTCGCCTCCCACTCGACGTCGCCCGTCTCGCGGTCGCGGATCTCGAAGACCTGTTCGTCGTCGGAGACCGGCTCCCACTCGTAGCTCATGTCGAGCAGGTTCACGAAGAAGTCGTTCGTGAGCGTGCCCGGCCGGTCGGTGAAGACGCCGCGGTCGTCGCCGTGGGTGGCGCCGAGCGCGCGCAGCCCGCCGACCAGCGCGGTCATCTGCGGGACCGAAAGGGTCAGCAGGTGGGCCTTGTCGACGAGCCGCTCCTCGGGCTTCTCGTAGAGGTCGTCGTAGTCCCCGCCGAGGTAGTTCCGGAAGCCGTCGGTCTTCGGTTCGAGGACCTCGAAGGACTCCACGTCGGTCTGCTCCTGGGTGGCGTCCGTGCGACCGGGCTCGAAGGGGACCTCGACGTCGTAGCCGGCCTTCGCGGCCGCCTCCTCGACGGCGGCGTTGCCGCCCAGCACGATGAGGTCCGCGAGCGAGACGCGCACGTCGTCGTCGCGCGAGCCGTTGAAGTCAGACTGGATCGCCTCGTACCTGTCGAGTACCGCGTCCAGTTCTTCCGGCTCGTTGGCCGCCCAGTTCCGCTGGGGGTCGAGGCGGATGCGCGCGCCGTTTGCGCCGCCGCGCTTGTCGCTGTCGCGGTACGTCGACGCGGACGCCCACGCGGTCTTGACGAGCTGGGGGGTCGTGAGGTCCGAGTCGAGGATTTCGGCTTTCAGCTCCGAGATTTCGGCGTCGCCGACGACCTCGTAGTCGGCGTTCGGGACCGGGTCCTGCCAGACGAACGTCTCGTCGGGCACCTCCGGACCGAGGTAGCGCTCGGGCGGCCCCATGTCGCGGTGGAGTAGCTTGTACCAGGCGCGAGCGAAGGCCATGCCGAACGCGCGGGGGTCCTCCTGGAAGCGCTCCAGAATCTCGCGGTAGTCCGGGTCGCGCTTGAGGGCCACGTCGGTCGTCAGCATCATCGGCTCCTCGGACTCGTCGAAGTCCTGCGCGTCCGGGGCCTTCTCGATGGCCTCGCGCTCTTCCTCGGTGGCGGGGCGCCACTGCCACGCGCCGCCGGGGCCCTTGTGTGGCTCCCACTCGTACTCGAGGAGGTTGTCGACGTAGCCGGAGTCCCACTGCGTCGGGGCGTCCGTCCACGGGCCCTCGATGCCGCTGGTGATCATGCCGGCCTTCTCGAAGTCGTGGTCCCAGCCGAGGCCCTGCTCCTCGATGGGTGCGTCCTCGGGTTCGGGGCCGACCTCGGTCTCGTCGTCGGCGCCGTGGACCTTCCCGAACGTGTGGCCGCCGGCGATGAGCGCGACGGTCTCCTCGTCGTCCATCGCCATGCGGTCGAACTCCTCGCGGATGTTCGCGGCCGACCCCTCCACATCGGGTTCACCGTAGGGGCCCTCCGGGTTCACGTAGATGAGGCCCATCACGGTGTTCGCGAGCGGGTCCTTGAGGTTCCCGACCTCGCCGTCCTCGAAGCGCTCGGGGGAGGTGGTCTCCCACTCCTCCTCGGGGCCCCACACGGTGGCCTCGTTTGGCTTGTAGGCGTCCTTGCGGCCGCCGGCGAAGCCGAACGTCTCGAAGCCCATCGACTCCAGCGCGACGTTGCCGGCGAGGACGATGAGGTCGCCCCACGAGAGCTTGCGGCCGTACTTCTGCTTCACCGGCTGGAGCAGTCGGCGGGCCTTGTCGAGGTTGACGTTGTCGGGCCAACTGCTCTCCGGGGGGAGCCGCTGGAGGCCGCCGGACGCTCCGGCGCGGCCGTCCGCGGTTCGGTAGGTGCCGGCGCTGTGCCACGCCATGCGGATGAAGAGGGGCCCGTAGTGGCCGTAGTCGGCGGGCCACCAGTCCTGCGAGTCCGTCATGAGGTCCTCGAGGTCCGCCTTCACCGCCTCGAGGTCGAGGGACTGGAACGCCTCGGCGTAGTCGAAGTCCTCGCCGTAGGGGTCCGTGTCGGCCGTGTTGTCGTCGAGGGGGCTGAGATTCAGCATCTCCGGCCACCAGTCCTGAGTCGTCCGGTTCATCAGCGGGTCACCCCAGTCCGGTCGTCGGTAATCGGGGGGCAGTCCCGAGCGCGGGCGCGGTGTGTGGATGAGTCAGACGGCATTCGTAGTCACTTCAACTTTTAGTTGCCGTCCGCCGAGAAAAAGTTAGCGGTCCGGAAAGGGTACTGCGGAGAACGAGCAGCGAGGTTTCCCGGACGGCATCCCGGCGACGGACCGACACGGAAAAGCCCCGGGAGCACGAAGGCAGGGGTATGCCCACCCCGCTCTCGGTCGTCGGGTCGGCGGTGACGGCCGCCGTGCTGCTCGGACTGGTGGCCCTGAACACGCTCATCGCCGCCGTCTCCGTGCGCTTCTTCCGCCTCCAGTTGGAGACCCGCTGGGGACCGGTCGTGTACACGGCCATCCTCGTCCCGCTCGTGTACGTGGTGACGGCGCTGATCGTCTTCGGTGCGCTCGGGGTCGGGAGCGGGCTGGACCTCGATCAGGGCACCCTGCTCGTCTTCTTCTGGGGCGTACCGCTGTCGCTCGGGGTGTCACTGGACGTGTTCTGGGTGCCCTCGCCCGATGAACTCGGTGGGTAGTCAGAGGACGTCCGCGAGCGCGTCGGTCACGTCGTCGAGAACCGCCTCGCGCGTGCCGGTGGCGTCGATGCGCACGAACCGGTCCGGCTCGGCGCGTCGGAGTCGGTCGTAGCGCTCCCTGACCTCGCGGAGGAACGCCGCCGTCTCGAACTTGTTCGTGACGCCCGCGCGCTCCGCGCCCGTCTCGGCGTCGAGGTCGAAGTACAGCGTCAGGTCCGGGGGGCGCGTCCACGGCTCGTGGACCCGCTGTACGTAGTCGAGGGGGGCGTCGACCACGCCGTCGAGCGCGACGGACTGGTAGGCGTAGCGGGAGTCCGAGTAGCGGTCGGAGACGACGACGTCGCCGCGGTCGAGGGCGGGGCGCACCGTGCGCGAGAGGTGGTCGGCGTGGTCGGCCGTGTAGAGAAACAGTTCCGCCAGCGGGTCGGCGTCGTCGTCGCCCACCGAGCGACGGACCGCGTCGCCGTACCACGACTCCGTGGGCTCGCGGGTGAACGTGACGCCGTCGGGGTCGTCCTCGCGGAGTCGCTCCCACGCCGTCGTCTTGCCGCTCCCGTCGATGCCCTCCAGCGTGACGAGCATACCGCCCCGTGGCGGCGGGGGCACATTACAGTTCCGCGGTAGTTTTAGGGTGCGCGCGGCCCTCCATGGAGCCATGCAGGTACTGGTGACGGGCGGGACCGGGTTCGTCGGGTCGCATCTCTGCCGCGAACTGGCCGACAGGGGCCACGAGGTGACGGCGCTCGCGCGCTCCCCCGACGACGCGGAGACGCCGGGCGGGGTCGAGACGGTGATGGGAGACGTGACGGCCTACGAGTCCATCGTGGACGCCTTCGCGGGGCAGGACGTCGTCGTGAATCTGGTGGCGCTCTCGCCGCTGTTCCAGCCCTCCGGCGGCGCGAAGATGCACGACGCCGTCCACCGGCAGGGCACCGAGAACGTGGTCCGAGCGGCCGAGGAGCACGGCGTCGACCGCATCGTGCAGATGAGCGCGCTCGGTGCCGATCCCGACGGGGACACCGCCTACGTCCGGGCGAAGGGGGAGGCCGAAGCCATCGTCAGAGAGTCCGGGCTGGACTGGGTCATCGTCCGGCCCTCCGTCATCTTCGGCGACGGCGGGGAGTTCCTCTCCTTCACCCGGAAGGTGACGCCCCCGGTGCTCGCGCCGCTCCCCGGCGGCGGGAAGAAGGCCCGCTTCCAGCCCATCTGGGTCGCGGACCTCGCGCCGATGCTGGCCGACGCCGTGGAGGACGACGCCCACCTCGGCGAGGTGTACGAACTCGGCGGCCCCGAACGGCTGACCCTCGCAGAGGTCGCCCGCCTCGTGCGCGGGGGCGTCCGCATCGTGCCCGTCCCGATGGCGCTGACGAAGGTCGGCTTCAGAATCGGGGGCGCGCTCCCGCTGTTCCCGTTCGGCCCGAACCAGTTCGAGGGCCTGCGCTTCGACAACACGACCACCGAGAACGACGTGGACGCCTTCGGGGTCGACCCCGAGAACCTCCGGACGCTTCGTTCGTACGTGCGCGGCGATTAGTTCATAAACCAACCGCTCTGATATCTTATACGAGAGCGGTTTCGGCGGTTTAGAAGCGGTCGCGTCCGAATACGGCGGATGCGTCCGATGTCTGACGCGCGGCATCAAAACCTTTAACCGCCTGATTGCACTCAATTCGTTTCAACGGCACCTATAATGAAACTCGCGATGATCGGGTTCGGACAGGCGGGGGGAAAGATCCTCGACAAGTTCCTGGAGTACGACCAGCGACACGACGCTGGGATCGTACAGGCAGCCGTGGCGGTGAACACGGCCCGAGCCGATCTGATGGGACTCGACCACGTGCCCGAGGACAAGCGGGTACTGATCGGGCAGTCCCGGGTGAAGGGACACGGCGTCGGGGCTGACAACGAACTCGGCGCGGAGATCGCCGAGGAGGACCGCGACGAGGTGATGGGTGCCATCGACGGCATTCCGGTCCACGAGATCGACGCGTTCCTCATCATCGCGGGGCTTGGCGGCGGCACCGGCAGCGGCGGCGCGCCGGTGCTCGCGAAGCACATCAAGCGCATCTACACGGAGCCGGTGTACGGACTCGGCGTCCTGCCCGGCGGCGACGAGGGCGGCATCTACACGCTCAACGCCGCCCGCTCCTTCCAGACGTTCGTCCGCGAGGTGGACAACCTCCTCGTGTTCGACAACGACGCGTGGCGGCAGTCCGGCGAGTCGATGGAGGGCGGCTACGAGGAGATCAACGAGGAGATCGTCACCCGCTTCGGGGTGCTGTTCGGGGCGGGCGAGATCGACGAGGGCGGCGAGGTCGCCGAGTCGGTCGTGGACTCGAGCGAGATCATCAACACGCTCTCGGGGGGTGGCGTGTCGACGATCGGCTACGCCTCGGAGACGATCGAGGAGGAAGACACCTCCTCGGGCGGCCTGCTCTCCCGGTTCACGGGCGACGGCGACACGAAGCCCGAGGACAGCGCCGCGACGACGAACCGCATCACCAGCCTCGTCCGGAAGGCGGCGCTGGGTCGGCTCACGCTGCCCTGCGAGATCGACGGCGCCGAGCGCGCGCTGCTGGTCACCGCGGGGCCGTCTGCCTACCTCAACCGGAAGGGAATCGAGCGCGGCCGGAAGTGGCTCGAAGAGCAGACCGGCTCGATGGAGGTCCGGGGCGGCGACTACCCGGTGCGCAACTCCAAACAGGTCGCGTCGGTCGTCCTGCTCTCGGGCGTGACGAACGTCCCGCGCATCAAGGAGCTCCAGCAGGTCGCCATCGAAGCGCAAGACAACATCGACGAGATCAAGTCCGAAAGCGAAGAGAACTTGAAGGACCTCGTGGAAGACGACGAAGATGAGCTGGAGTCACTATTCTAAGGTCGGGCTGGCGCTGGTGGTCCTTCTCGCGGCCGTCGCGACACCGGCAGCCGCCGTCTCGGTCTCCGAGTCCACGGACGCCGAGACCGTCACCGTCGGCGAACAGGTGGACGTGACCTACACGCTGACCGACCTGTACGACGAGGTCGACGGCAACTGGACGCTTCAGGGGACGACGGACCTCGCGGAGCCCACGTGGACCGTCGCCGTCTACGACAATCAGGGGAACCGCATCGGCGAGAACAAGACGGTCGCCGAGTCGAACTTCACGCAGAGCATCGGCGGCAGCACGACCGAGGTCCTCGTCCGGGTCCGCGGCACGGTCGAGCGACCGGGCGAGTTCAGCTACGAGTCGCCCCAGCAGACCACGCTCGCGGCCTTCGAACAGCAGGTCGGCAACAGCGTGACGAACATCTCGACGGACACCGCCCGGCCGGAGACGAACGGCAGTAGCGCCGCGCGGAGCGCCATCGAGTCGGCCGCGTCCACGGTGGACGAGGCCAACGGCCTCGACGCCGACGTGACGGAGGCCGAGAGCGACCTCGACAGCGCCATCGACGCCTACGACGGCGAGAACTTCGACAACGCCCAGACCCTCGCCGAGCGTGCCGAGGAGAAGGCCCAGTCCGCCATCGACGACGAGGAGTCCGGTGGCTCGAACACGATGCTGTACGTCGGCATCGCCGCGGTCGTCCTCCTCCTGTTGCTCGGGGGCGGGTACTGGTACCTGAGCGGGGACGAGGAGTACGACGAACTCGGCTGACCCGCCGATGCGCGCCGTGGTTCCGTTCGACGCCGCGGACCCGAAAACCCGACTCGCGGACGTCTTTTCGCCCGCCGAACGCCGCGCCTTCGCGGCCGCGATGCTCGACGACGTGCTCGACGCCCTCGCGAGCGCCGGCGCCGACCCGACGGTGCTGGCGACCGAACACGTCGACGTCGACGCGCCCGTGACGGTCGACGAGCGTGCGCTGACCCCGGCCGTGAACGGCGTCCTCGCCGACAGCGACGACCCGGTCGCGGTCGTGATGGCCGACCTCGCGCTGGCGACGCCCACGGCCTGTCGGCGCCTGTTCGAGGCGCCGGGCGACGTGGTGCTGGCGCCGGGCCGGGGCGGCGGGACGAACGCGCTGGTCGCCCGTCACCCGGAGTTCCGCGTGGACTACCACGGCGTCTCGCTGCGGGACCACCGCCGCGGGGCGCGGGCGGTCGGCGCCAGCGTCTCCGAGGTCGACTCCCACCGCCTCGCGACCGACGTGGACGAGCGGGCGGACCTGGCCGAGGTACTCCTCCACGGTGAGGGCCGCGCAGTCGAGTGGTTGCAAGACGTGGGGTTCGCGCTCTCGGTGACTGGCGGCCGCGTCGAGGCGACGCGGTAGCGAGGCGCGTCACGCGGCGTGCGAGTGCGCGGGGAAGGCAGGGCCGCTCCACGAACTGAACGCTTTTCCGGTCGGTCGGCGAAGAGGGGACGATGAAGGCGGGAGTCGAAGGGAACGACGCGGGGCACGACTACGCCAGCCACCGCGAGCGCGTCCGGAAGCGCCTCCGCCGGCGAGGAGCCGCCGGTGCCCTCGCGTGTCCAGGACCGAACCTCCAGTATCTCACCGGCTTCCGCGGTGAGCCAGTCGACCGCTTCCACGCCCTCTACATCCCGGTCGAGGGGGACGCGACGCTCGTCACGCCGGCGGGCTATCTCACCCAGGCCCAGCGGAACGCATCGGTGGACAAGTTCCGAACCGTCCCCGGGAACGATCCGGGGGTCGTCGCCGATGCACTCGCCGAGCGCCACGAGGCAAGTCGCGACGGCAGCGACGGGACGCTCCTCGTCGACGAGCAGGCGCTCCACGCGCTCACCCGGGGACTGTACGACGCGCTGGGGCCCGAGGCGGTCGGCTCCGCCGCGTCCATCTTCGACGGACTCCGCCGCCGGAAAGCACCGGACGAGGTGGCGGCCCTGCGCCGGTCCGCCGCCGTCGCGGACGCCGTCAGCGTCGCCGTCCGGTCGCTCGGTGCTGGCGCCGTGGGCCAAACCGAAGCCGAACTGGCGTCGGTAATCCGGGCGGAACTGCACGAGCGCAACACGAGCGAGGTTGCCTTCGACGTGGTCGTCGCGAGCGGGCCGAACGGGTCGGAGCCGGGCGTCCGCGCCGGGGAGCGGGAGATCCGACCGGGCGACCCGGTCATCCTCGACTTCGGCTGCCTGCTGGAGGGATACGCCAGCGACCAGAGCCGAACGGTAGTCTTCGACGGGGAGCCCTCCGAGGCGTTCCGTCGTGCCCACGGCGCCACCCTCGCCGCGCTGGAGGCAGGGGTGGCCGCCATCGAACCCGGCGCGACGACCGGTGACGTGGACGCCGCCGCCCGGGAGACGCTCACCGAACGGGGCTACGGCGAGCAGTTCGTTCACGATACGGGCCATGGCGTCGGACTGGCGGCCCACGAGGATCTGTCCATCGCGGCGGGCGGCGAGCGGACCCTCGAAGAGGGGATGGTGTTCTCCGTCGAACCCGGCGTCTATCTGGACGACTTCGGCGTCCGAATCGAAGACCTCGTGGTCGTGACCGACGACGGCTGTGAGCGCCTGAACGGATCGCCCCGGACGTGGCAGGCGCTCTGATCGAGCGCATCGGAGGACTCGACGGGTCGGCGACACCACCGGTCGAGCTAGTTCTCCAGCGTGACGTCGACCGCGCCCCGAATCGTCGTCCCAGCCGCAGCGGTCGCGTCCTCGCCGAGGGTCTCGTTCCGGTCGAACCACGTCCCGCCGCTGCCGGCGAGCGAGCGGCCCAGGACGAACAGGCGGACGGCGTCGTCGGTCACCGCCGCTCGGACGGCCGTCTCGCCGTCTGCACGGAGTGACACACCGGCCCCGTCCTCGCCGACGAGCGAGGCGCGCTGGACGTTCCGCTTGCAGGACCGGAAGTCGTTCGACCCCCGCGGCGTCGCGTCTCGCGACCACGGCCGCGACGGGTCCCGGTCAGTCCCAGCGGGGCGTTCGCCGGACGGGAAGGCAGCGGCGCGCCCGGACTCGCGACCGACGTGGTCGTCGGGATACGTCGTCCAGTAGCCCCCGCGGTCCCACGAGAGCGTCGGCCGGCGACCCGCGAGGTCCAGCGCGAACCCGACCTCGCGAGGGCGCCGGTCTTCCGTGAACGTCAGGTCGTACGCGACGCGGACCCAGCCGTCCGCGAGTGGCGTCAGCGCGAAGCGGGCGTCCACGCCGTCTCCCGCGCCCTCGATCGTCAGGGCGCCGTCCTCGACGGCCACCCCCGACACGGTCCAGCCGTCGACCGGGCCCTCGAACGGGTCGACGCGCTGGTGGTCGCCGGTCCGGCCCTCCTCCAACGGCGTCACGACTGGTGTCGGGACACAGTCGATGGCCCCGGCGCTCACCCGGCCCGTCTCGGCGTCGACGGTCCAGGCGTCCTGGCCGACCACCACCGACGAGCCCTCCGTGCTGACGGTGCCACTCGGTGGCGCGTCCGGGAGCGAGGGAGCGGCCCGGTCCTCGAAACGGTACGCATCCACGAGGAACCCGTCCGGATCGACGACGCGGAGCGTGAAGGGGCCCGCCGTCGGGACCGTCACAGTCCCCGCCTCTCCCGGTGGGACGTCGGCCGCAACGTCGCCGCGCTCCGCCGCCGTCTCCCACTCGACGCGGCAGTCAGCGAGCGACCGGAAGTCGGCGCCGTTCGTCAGTTCGACGAGCGCCTCCTCGGCGGTCCGTTCACGGAGCGTCGCCGCGACGGGCGAGTACACTTTCTTGACGTGCCAGTACTCGGGGCGTTCGCGCCGGAACGCGTCGAGGAGCCCCCAGCGAAACTCGGGGTGGACGTGGTCGACCCCGGAGAACACCGCGGCGCCGACCGCCGAGTCCACGTCCCGGACGGTGCCCCAGACCGCGTCGAGGAACGCGCCCCACCTGTCCCGGAGGCCGGGGTCCGTCAGCAGTTCGCGGTGGTTGTAACAGTAGACATGGGCGTACTCGTCGAACAGCATCGGCCGGTCGAACCCCTCGAAGTCCCGAGCGGTCAACGAGCCGGGGGTGCGCATCTCCGGATAGTGGTGGTTGCCGACCGCACAGTGTCCGGCGTCGTCATCCCGGTACTCCGCCCAGTTGAACGTCGTCGGCCGGGTCGGGTCGGCCGCATCGACGGCCGCGGCGACGGCCGCGAAGTTCGGCCCCCACTCAGACTCGTTGGCGAGCGACCAGACGGCGACGGACGGGTGGTTGCGGTCCCGCTCGATCGTCTCGCGAGCGGCGCGACACATCAGGTCCCGGTACGCCGGGTCCTCGGCGGGCGCTGCGTCCTCGCCGCGCACGAAGGTGAAGGGGAGTTCGACCTGCACGAGGATTCCGAGTTCGTCGCAGGCATCGAGGAACGCCTCGGTCGGTGGATAGGTGTGGGGCCGGACGTAGTTCACGTTCGCCGCCCGCAGGCGCTCGGCGTCAGCCCGCGTCAGCCTGTCGTCGATTATGCTCCCGCGGTCGTGCGTGACCTCCTCCCAGTTCACGCCGCGGAGCGTGAGTGGCGTGCCGTTGAGACGGAGTTCGTCGCCGACGACCGCCAGTTCCCTGACGCCAACGGATTGGCACGTGGTCACGGGATCTGCGTCCGCCGACGCCGCGGAGAGGGTACAGCGGGCGTCGTACAGCGCCGGAGTCGCCGGGGTCCACCGCGTCGGGTCGGCGAGTTCGGTGTCCAGGATCACGTCGCGAGACTCGCCGGGAGCGAGCGGGTCGAGGTCGGCACGGGTGGCCGTCGTCTCGCCGTCCGGCCCCTCGAACGCGGTGCGAAGCGAGGGTGTGCGCGTCTGAGTCCCCTCGTTCTCCACCGTCGCCAGCGTCCGAAGCACCGCGCTGTCCGCATCGAGGGCCGTCTCGACGTGGAAGCGCGAGAGGTGACAGTCCGGGACCGCGAACAGCGTCACGTCGCGGGTAACGCCGCCGGTGACGTTCCCCCAGTCGAGGGCCGCGGCGCGCGAGTCCTCGCTGACGGCGACCGAGAGCGTGTTCTCGCCCGGGGAGACGGCGTCCGTGACGTCCACCTCGAAGGGCGTATACCCGCCTACGTGGTCGCCCTGTGGGTTCCCGTTCACCCACACCGTCGCCTCGCTGTAGACGGCGCCGAAGCGGAGTTTCACGCGGCCGTCCAGCCACGACGGCGGGACCCGGACAGAGCGTCGATACCACCCGACCTCGCGGTCGTCGACCTCGTACCCCGCCTCCGACCAGAGGCCCGGCACGTCGTGGGTCCGCCAGTCCGCGTCGGACCCGGGTGGCTCGCGGGCTGGCGCGGCGGCGAACTGCCACGTGCCGGCCAGCGACACCGCGTCCCCGGCACGTCCTGAGGCCGGTTCGGGGAGCGGAGTCAGCCGCGGCGACGCGTTTGCTTCCTCGGCCTGGTCCGAGGGCGACGGCGGTGACATACCCCGTCAACAGTTGGCCCCGTCTTATAGCTGGTCCGCGCGGGCCGGTGGCGACAGCCGGCTCGACCGGAGTGCGCCCGGGGTTTTAGTGTGACAGGGACCCCACACAGCGACTCGTGACCGACTACGAAGCACCCCTCACGAGCGAGGAGCGGGCGGAACTGATCGAGTTGTACGAGAACCTCCGGGTCGCGGACGTGACCGACGGACTCGACTTCTTCGGGTTCGGCTACGACCTCAACCGGATGGACCCCGGAATCGAGCCGCTGTACCGGGACATGGACTCCTTCCAGCACCGCATCGTCGGCTTCGCGCACACGATGCGCTTCCTGCCGGCGAACACCCGTCGGGACCTGCCCGAGGAGCACGGCTACGCCCCCGTCAGCGAGTGGCGCGACGAGTGGTACGAGGAGCGAAGCGGCGGCCCGGAAGACGTGCGAGACAACGACGTGATCGTCTGCGAGGCCCACCGCATCCCGGTCGGCATCATCGGCTCCGCGAACGCGCTCGCCTGGAAGAGCGAGGGAGCCGCGGGCGTCGTCACGAACGGCGGTCCCCGCGACACTGACGAACTCATCAAAGAGCAGGTGCCGACCTACTCCCGGACCGTCAACAAGCCGATCATCCCGGGTCGGACCGTCTTCGACGACGCCCAGATCCCGGTCAACGTCGGCGGGTGTATGGTCCGACCGGACGACGTGATCGTCGCGGATGGCGACGGGGTCGTCGTGGTGCCCGTCGAGTTCGCGGCACGCGTGGGCGAGGCCGCCGCCATCGAGCAGGAAGACGACCAGGAGACGAGGCGACAACTGTACGAGAAGGCCGGGTTGGATCCCGACTTCACGCTGGAGTGACTCACGGCGGGGTTCGCGAACTGAATGCTTTTGAGTGTGGAACGGCGAGAGACAGTCGATGATCCCGGGGGCCGACGAGTACGGCGTCGACGTCGAACTGCCGTCCGCGGAGGTCGAGTCGCTGCTCGACGTAACGCCCGCAGACGTGTCGGCCGCCGACGAACTCACCTTCGCGCGCAACGTCTTCATCCCGCTGACGACGGCGTGTCGCTACACCTGCACCTACTGCACCTACTACGACCCGCCCGGACAGGCCACGCTCCTCAGTCTGGACGAAGTGCGGGACATCTGCAAGACGGGCGCCGAGAAAGGGTGCACGGAGGCGCTGTTCACGTTCGGCGACGACCCCGACGAGCGCTACACCGAGATCCACGACCAACTCGATTCGTGGGGGTACGACTCGATCCACGACTACCTCCGGGCCGCGAGCGAGGTCGCCCTCGAAGAGGGGCTGTTGCCCCACTCGAACCCCGGCGACCAGACCCGCGCGGAGATGGCGAAGATCGCCGACCTGAACCCGAGCATGGGCGTGATGCTGGAGACGACCGCGGACGTGCAGGCTCACGGCGGCCCGCGGGCGAAGAACCCCGGCCAGCGGCTGAACACCATCCGCAACGCGGGCGAACTGGGGATGCCCTTCACCACCGGCATCCTCGTCGGCGTCGGCGAGGACTGGCGCGACCGCGCGGAGAGTCTCCTCGCCATCCGGGCGATGCACGAGCGCTACGGCCACGTGCAGGAGGTCATCGTCCAGCCAGTCGTGGAGAACGAACGCTGGCGCGGGCCGACCCCGGACGTCGAGGACCTCCGGCGGGCGACCGCGATGGCCCGTGCGGCGCTCCCCGAGGACGTGTCCGTGCAGGTGCCGCCGAACCTCGCGCCGGTCCGCGACGTGCTGGACTGTGGCGTCGACGACCTCGGCGGCGTCTCGCCGGTCACCGACGACCACATCAACCCCGACCACGAGTGGCCCGCCGTCCGGGAGCTAGAATCAATCGCCGATGAGGCGGGCGTCCCCCTGCGGGAACGGCTCCCCGTTCACCACCGCTATCTCCCCGACGCCGACGCGGACAGCGGCAACGAGTGGATCTCCGACGGCGTCTGGGACGCCATTCGGGCGGACGACGAGGCCGGCGCTCGCTTCCGGCGCGTCGCGGAGAGCGGCAAGTAGTGTCGCTACCGCGGAGGGACAGTCCGAGGCGAGTTCTCGATTTTGGCCGCACGGTCGGGAAGTTGCTCCTCGAAACCGACGATTCGGAGCGTCACAGGTACCGGCCGACTCTGTGGGAAACCGGGAGCAAAGGCAGCGTGTGAGGGAATGCGGACCTTATAGGTGCGTGGAGGTCGGTGAAACAGGTAGCGCCCGGATCGACGGGTAAATTATCATGTATTCGACGACATCCGCCACGCGGAGGTGGCGCCCGTGAGCCTGAACACGGTCGAACAGTGGAAGCAGGAGAAACACCCCCTCGACGTCATCGAGGACGTGAAGGAGTACGCCGACGAGAACCTGACGTTCGAGGAGATCGAGGAGCGCGCCGGCGACGGCGAGTGGGAGCGCCTGAAGTGGGCCGGGATGTACAGCCACGGCCGCAAGGGCGACTACTTCATGCTCCGGACGAAGGTGCCCGGCGGCTTCCTCACCCCCGAGCAGGCGGAAGTCATCGGCGAGGTGTCCGACGAGTACGCCGTCGCCCCCGAGGAGTTCGGCGGCGAGGAGCAAAACGACGTGTGGGGCGACGCTTACATGGACATCACGACCCGCCAAGACATCCAGATGCACTGGATCGAGGTCGAGGACGTCCCCGAAATCTGGTCGAAGTACGACGAGGTTGGCCTCACCACGATTCAGGGCTGCGGGGACTCCGCCCGGAACGTGCTGGGCTGTCCCGCCGCGGGACTGGACGACCACGAGTGCTTCGACGCCCAGCCAGTCGTCGACGCCATCACGGACTTCTTCACCGAGAACCGGGAGTACGCGAACCTCCCGCGGAAGTACAAGATGACGGTCACGGGCTGCCGCGAAGACTGCGCGCAGTCCCAGATCAACGACGTCGGCCTCACGCCGGCGCGAAAGGAGATCGACGGCGAGCAGTACTACGGGTTCCACGCGAAGGTCGGGGGCGGCCTCTCCGACGGGCCGCGGATGGCCTCGGATCTGGACGTGTTCGTCCGGCCCGAGGACGCCGTGGAGTTCTGCCGCGCCGTCGCCCAACTGTTCAAGGAACTGGGCGACCGCCACAACCGCGGCGTCTGCCGGATGCGCTACCTCGTCCAGCAGATGGGCGTCGAGAAGTTCGAGGAGGCCGTGCGCGACCGCTGTGAGGTCGACCTGCGCGAGCGGGGCACCGACCTCACCGAGGGCTACACCGGCGACCACGTCGGCGTCCACGAGCAGAAGGAAGAGGGCCTCTACTACGTCGGTTTCAACGTGATCGCGGGCCGGATGGGCGGCTCTGAGTTCGCCGCGGCGGCCCGCGCGGCGCAGCGCTACGGCACCGAGGACGCCAGCGTGCGCCTCGCGACCGACCAGAACTTCCTCGTCACGCACATCCCCGAGGAGAACCTCGACGACCTGCTCGCCGAGGACTTCGCCGAGGCCTACCAGCCCGACCCCGGGCCCTTCGCCCGGGGCGCGGTCGGCTGCACCGGCTCGGAGTTCTGCAACTACGGCATCATCGAGACCAAGACCCGCGTGAAGCGGTGGGCGCGCGAACTCGACGAGCGCATCGACACGCCCGACGACCTCGACGTCGTCCGGATGCACATGTCGGGCTGCTCGGCGTCTTGCGCCCAGCCCCAGATCGCCGACATCGGCTTCCGCGGGGAGACGGTGAAGGCGAACGTCGACAACGAGGACGACGAGGACGACGACATCGTCGAGGGGATGGACTTCGGCCTCGGCGGCGCGCTCGGCGCGGACAACGAGTTCATCGACTGGGTCGAGAACGCCGTCCCGGCCCAGAGCGTCATCCCGGCCCTCGAAGAGCTGTTCGACGTGTACGCCGACGAGCGCAGCGAGGGCCAGCGCTTCTACGACTGGTGCCGCGAGGTCGAGAACGACCGCCTGCGGGAGATCATGCAACGCGCCGACGCCAACGTCGCCGGGGGTGTCGCCCATGGATGAGTTCGCCCCGGGCGTCCCGGAGACGACCGAGGAGACCGACGGCTGCGCGGACGACGCCTGCACCTGTGGCAGCAC
>Ga0207733_100449_pt1 | contig 25371 bp, 25 predicted proteins | sample A23P3SouthBayCA_FD_187735 | JGI IMG/M metagenome (GOLD analysis project Ga0207733, IMG submission 187735) | Aerobic enrichment media microbial communities from Eden Landing Ponds, California, USA - A23 P3 (SPAdes) | ecosystem: Environmental > Aquatic > Marine > Unclassified | place: Emeryville... | reverse complement strand
CCTCGCGGCGACGAGCCTGTCGGCCGCCTCAGACCACCTGCACCGCGACCAGCGCGGCGGCCCCCAGCGCCAGCACGCACAGCACGCCGACAGAGAGCGTGGACATCCGTTTCATGTTCATACCGAATCGGGGTGAGACCGCGGCATAACGGTTCGGTCCCGCGTATCAGGGGTGAAACCGGAACCGGAACCGGAACCGGAACCGGCACGGCCGCACCCCCGTCAGTCGTCCGCGAGGGAGGCGTCGGTGTCGGGGGCGGCCTCGCCGAGCCCCGGAACCACGCCGTCCTCGCGCCAGCCGCGCGTCTCGTAGTACTCGTCGAGCGCCGCCTCGAACCCCTCGATGTCGTACGGGAGCGCGTCCTCCGCGCGGTCGAAGCCGCGGCGGTTGTTGAACGCCCGCTCCAGTTCGACGACGCGCGCGCCCACCGCGAGGAGGTCGTCGTAGTCGGCCTCGAGCAGGGCGCCGAGCCGCTCCTCGGTCATGAAGTCCCGGCTGAACTTGCAGGCGACCGCGGAGTCGAGCACCGCGTTGTGGTTCTCCGCCGCCGCAACGAGGGGCGCCTTCCCCTCGAGCCCGCGCTTGTCGACGGCATCATCCTTGTCGACGAGCGGGTACTCCTTCGAGTAGAAGCTCGCGTACATGTGGTCGGCGCCCCGGTTCGAGGTGGCGAACGAGAGGCCCTGCCCGTTCAGGGTGCGGCCGTCGTGGGCGGCGAACTCCAGCCCCTTCACCGACCAGTCCTCGACGCCCAGTTCGGGAGCGGCGCGGTGGACGCCCTCCGCGAGCAGGTCGCCCACCTCGCCCTCACGGTGGGCGGCCTTCCGGAGCGCCTCGCGAGCGCGCTCGGGGTTCGCGAGGTCGTCCTCGCTCTTGAGGTAGGCGGCGATCGTGTCGCCCGCGGAGATCGTGTCGACGCCGAGCCGGTCGCACAGCTCGTTGGCCTTCATCACCTCGACCACGTCGTCGACGAGCTGGTTCGAGCCCCACGCCATCACCGTCTCGAACTCCGGGCCCTCCGTCTCGACGCCGGCGTCCTCGTCCCTCGTCGGGAGCTTGCAGGCGAACGCGCACTGCGAGCAGGTCCCCTTCTTGTGCTTCTTCGACTCCACCGCGTCGCCCGAGATGCCCGCCGCCCCCTCGAAGGAGGTGCGGGCGAAGTAGTCCGTCGGCAGCGCCTCCACCTCGTTGGCGTACTCGGTGACGCTCGTCGTTCCCTGCCGCTTCATGATGTGGTCCGCGGTGGCCGCCTCGCGGTGGACCTCCGTCTGTACCGGGTCGATCGAAACGTCGGACTCGGCGTCCCCGTCGAAGGTGAGTACCTTCACGTTCTTGCTGCCCAGCACCGCGCCCATCCCGGTCCGGCCGAACGCGCGCGTCTCGCTGGTCATCACGCACGCGTAGCGGACCAAGTTCTCGCCAGCCGGACCGATGCACGCGAGGTGCTCGGCCTCCAGGTCGTGCGTCTCCTCGGCCCACTCGGTCACCTCGGGGACCTCAGCGCCCGCGAGGTCGGGGACCGCCTCGAACTCGACCCCGTCGTCGCGGACGTGGACCGCCAGGGGAACGTCGCTGGCGCCGCGGAGTTCGACGGCGGCGTACCCCGTGCCGGTGAAGTTGCGCGACAGGAAGCCGCCGGCGTTCGAGGAGGCGAGCCCGTCGGTCAGCGGCGACACGCTCGTCATGTCCATCCGTCCGGTGAAGCTCATCCGCGAGTGCTGGAGCGGGCCGGTCGCGAGGTAGACGCGGTTCTCCGGACCCAGCGGGTCGACGTCGAACGGAACGCGGTCGAACGCCAGTTTCGTCGCGACGCCGCGGCCGCCGACGAACTCGTTCAGCACGTCGTCGACGTCCTCCTCGGTCGTCTCGCGGGCAGAGAGGTTGACCGACAGCAGCGGACCGGTCGCGTGGATCATACCCATGGGTTCCCAGTCGAGGGTCGTAAATCCCGCTGTCGGTGGGCGCGTCACGAACCACCGTGTGCCGCCGTTCCCGCGGGGAAACGGGCGAGAACGCCACGCGCCGGTTCGGAACCACTATCCCGCCGGCCGTCGGACGCACGAACCGAATGAAGGTCTTCGGATCGAGCGGCACCCGCGGGGTCGTCGGCGAGGAGTTCACCCCGGAGTTCGTCTCCCGGGTGGCCGCGGCCGCGGCGGCGACGTGGGACGCCGAACGCGTCGCCCTCGGCCGCGACACCCGCACGTCCGGGCGGACGTTCGCCGACGCCGCCGCCGCCGGCGTCACCGCCGCCGGGGTCGACGTGGAGCGACTCGGCGTGGTCCCGACTCCGAGCCTGGTGCGCTACTGCGAGGTCGAATCGGTGCCCGGCGTGATGATCACCGCGTCGCACAACCCGCCGGAGTTCAACGGCGTCAAGCTCGTCGGCGACGACGGGGTCGAGCTCCCGGTGAACCGACTGGAGGTCGTCGAGGAGCGCCTCCTCGCCGAGGAGCCGACGACCGTGTCGTGGGACCGGATGGGCGACTCCCGCCGCGTTCCCGACGCCAACGGCGACTACGTCGCGGAGATGCTCGACGCGATCGACCGCGACGCCGTCGCCGACGCCGACCTCACGGTCGCGATCGACCCCGGCCACGGCGCCGGCGCGCTCACCTCGCCCGAGTTCTTCCGCGAGTTGGGCTGCGACGTCGTCACGGTGAACGCTCAGCCGGACGGCCACTTCCCCGGCCGCGACCCGGAGCCGGTGCGGGAGAACCTCGACGACCTGGGCCGGCTCGTGCGCGCGGCCGACGCGGACGTGGGGATCGCCCACGACGGCGACGCCGACCGCGCCATCTTCTTCGACGAGGCCGGCGAGTACGTCGAGGGCGACGCCTCGCTGGCGGCGCTCGCCGCCCGCGATCTGGGCGAGGGCGACACGACCGTCGCCGCCGTGAACGTCTCTCAGCGCCTCGTGGACGTGTGTGAGGCCGCCGGCGCGAACCTCGAGCTCACGCCCATCGGGTCGACGAACATCATCACCCGGATCAAGGAGCTGTGGCGCGACGGGGAGTCCGTCCCCGTCGCCGGCGAGGGTAACGGCGGGGTGTTCTTCCCCGACTACCGGCTGGTTCGCGACGGCGCGTTCATCGCCGCGAAGTTCCTCGAGTTGATCGCCGAGCGCGACGCGACCGTCAGCGAGATCGTCGCTCCCTACGAGGACTACACGAACGTCCGCGAGAACCTCACGTACGGCTCGGACGCCGAACTGAACGCGATGCTCGCGGCCGCCGAGTCGTACGCCGCCGCCGCCGACGCCGACCCGGACACGAAGGACGGCTACCGCCTCGACTACGGCGACGCGTGGGTGCTCGTTCGTCCCTCCGGTACCGAACCCAAGGTTCGCGTGTACGCGGAGTCCGCCGACGCCGACCGCGCGGCCGCGCTGGTGCGGGACGTGCGCGAGGCGCTGGAGGAGGCGCGGGGCGACGCCGCGGCGTAACCGGCCGACAGCCCCTCGACCGCACACTCCCCGAATCCTTTCCTCCCGCCGACCCCGACCCACGCACATGGACATCGAGGTGCGCCCCGTCGCCTCGCCGGCCGAGTTCCGTGCGGCGCTGGCGGTCAACCGCGCCGCCTGGCGCGACGCGTACGCCGACATCCTCCCGGCGGAGCAGTTGGACGCGATGACGGTCCCCGACGGCGTCGAGCTACAGGATCGGTACGACCGCGCGACGGCCGACGGTCGTGTGTTCCTGGTCGCCGTCGACCGGGAGCCGGGCGCGGTCGTCGGCTTCGCCGACGCGCTGTGGAACGGCGAGCGAAAGGCGTTCTGCGAGCGCGACGACGCCGAGCTCCGGGCGATCTACGTCGACCCCGACGCGCAGGGCGCGGGCGTCGGCTCGGCGCTGTTGGAGACCACACTCGACCGCGTCGCCGGATCGGCGTCGCGGCTGGTGGTGGAAACGTTCACCGAGAACCGCGCGGCCCGCGAGTTCTACGAGGCACGCGGGTTCGAGCGAGTCGGCGCCTCGACCTTCGACGTGGGCGAGGAGTCCTACCCGACGGCGGTGTACGCGCGGCCGCCGTGACCGCTCGCGGTTACGAGTCCGCGTCCTCGAGCGTGTCAGTCAGCAGTTCGCGTCGCTCGCGCGCCTCGGCCAGCTCGGCGGCCGCCTCGCCCGAGGCGACGCGCTCGACCTCCGTGTCCGACAGCTCCGCCTCGGCCTCGGCGGCGCGGCGGAGTCGCTCGTAGTCCGGGTGGTCCGCGGCCGCCCGCAGCCGGCGGGCGCGGGCGACGGTCCCCTCGGGCGCGAACTTGGCGACGACGGAGACGAGCTCCTCGCGCTGGAACCGGAGCGTCTCGGCCGACGGCGGCGGCCAGTCGACCGTGAGCGGCGCCGCGGACAGCCGTTCGAGGTACGTCCGGTGCGGTCGCACCCGCGCCGTGAACGTCCCCGGGTCCTCGACGTAGTGGTCGAGCTTCGAGGCGGAGTAGTCGGCGTACTCGAGCAGGTCCGGAAGCGCCGCCCCGTCGGCGGGCGACGAGTCGAGGAACGAGCGCAGCTCCGGCGGCGGCGCGGCGTAGTCGACGAACGGCGTCTCCGCCGCGTCCGCGACGAACGCCAGCAGCTCGCGGGCGGGCGCCTCCCGACGGAAGTCGTCGAACGCGTCGCGAACGGCGTCGTTGTAGGCGGCGATCGGCTCGCGAAGTTCCTCGGTGGGGGCGGTCAGGTCCGCCTCCCCGAGCTCGACGAGCCGTTCCAGCGCCGCGATCCGGTCGTCAAGGGCGTCTAGGCGGCGCGTGACGTCCCGTTCGGCGTCGTGAACCGCGGCCTCGGCCGCCTCGCGCTCGGCGAGCCGGTCGGCGAGGTCGCGAGCGGGGGACAGCGCCTCGCGGGCGCGCTCGAAGTCCGACTCGGAGAGCCGCCGGCCGTCGACGGCGTCGTTCGCGCGTTCGAACGCGTCGCGTCCGGGGACGTCCTCGTCGAGGTCCTCGACGACGGCCGCGAACTCGCCCTGGAACTCGAGGTACGCCTGGAAGTCGCCCGTCCCGGTCGCCGAGTCGATATATCGCTCCAGCAGGCGGTCGGCGCGCTGCACGGCGTCGCGGACCGTCGAGAGCGTCGACTCGCCGTGCTCCTCGACGGCGGCGGTCGCGTCGTCCCGTCGCTCTCGGGCGTCCCGGAGCGCGGTCGCGAGCGCGTCGGCGTCGCGTTCGGCGTCCGGAAGCGGGTCCGGCGTCACGTCGCGATCGGCGGTCGCGTCCCGCCGGTGGGCCGCGTCGGTATCGCGCGCCATCCGTTACTCGTACACCGCGTCGGGGTCGAACACGCGCTCGCCGACGTGCTCGCCGTCGATCGTACGGTGGAAACACGAACGATGCCCGGTGTGGCAGGCGCCGCCGGTCTGGTCGACGAGATACAGGAGCGTGTCGGCGTCGCAGTCCACCCGTACCTCGCGGATCTCCTGGGTGTGCCCGCTCGTCGCGCCCTTCTCCCAGAGCTCGTCGCGGGAGCGGGAGTAGTAGTGCGCGCGGCCGGTCTCCCGGGTTCGGGCGAGCGCCTCCCGGTTCACGTACGCGAGCATCAACACCTCGCCGGAGTCGGCGTCCTGCGCGACGGCGGGCACGAGCCCGTCGTCGCCGAACTCGACCGCGATCCGGTCGTCGGGGTCGCCGTCGGGCGTGGGATCACTCATCGCCACGAACGTCGGGGCTGCGGCGAATAGGTCTTGTGCGTGCCGGGCGCGGTCAGTCGTCGCCGTCGCTCGGGGAGCCGCCCGGTCCGAGTCGGGAGCGACGTCGACGTCGAACCACGCGGCCGCGCTGGCGATCCCCACCGCGTAGGCGGCGAGCATCGCCCTCAGCAGCAGGAGGAGCAGCGCCGCGCGGAGGTCGGAGGGGAGGCCGAGATCGGCGTTGAGACCGAAGACGCCGACGACGGTCACGAGCGGGCCGATGGCGGCCGCCCACCGGTCCGGGGTGTCGTCGGTCGCGCGACGGCGGTACACCGGCTGATATCGGAGCGCGGAACTCACGCCGACGGCGTAGACGACGACCAGCGCACCGGCGAGCGGGAGACTCGGGACGAACAGCAACCGACTCACGGCGGCCGCGGTGAGTCCGGCGGCGACGCCGAGCGTCCATCTCGTTCGACAATTCACGTCTGTCACGGGTCGCCGACGACATAACGATCGGGCGTCTTGGTCCCGTTCAGACCAGCCCGAGCGCCCCGAGCGCGACCGTGAGCGCGTCGCCGTACGTCAACGCGAGCACGAGTCCGCCGAACAGCGGGACGAGGAACGGGAGCCCGGGCGACACCCACAGCGCGTCCTCGGCGACGACGCGGTCCAGTCCCTGCCGGAGCGCCTCCGGGGTCGTCCCGTAGGCCGTGCCCTCGATGTCCTCGAGGAACCCCTCGGCGGCCCACGGGTCGTCGACGGCATCCGCCTCGGCGTCGACCGCCGGCCCGTCGCGTCCCGGCGGCGCAGCGGCGTCCGATCCGCCGGCGGCGTCGTCGGCCGTCGCGTCCGACCCGGGGAACTCGAACCCGCCGTCGTCGACGCCGCCGTCCGTCCGCGGGCCGTCGTGGACCGCGCCGTCGGTCGGCGGACGCGTCTCCTCGACGGACGCCGGATCGCGGTGCCGGTCCGGTTCCGCCCGGACGGCCGCGAGCGTGGTGTCGCGCCACCGCAGGTACATCCGGAGCGCGTCGAGATCGAGGCCCCGCTGCGGGCGGAGCCCGTCGACGCGGATGAGCTGCCCGTGCACGTCCGGGAGGTCGTCGATCGCGGTCCAGCGACCGACGAACATCGCCGGGGAGAGCCGGCCGGCGGCGACGTTCGACACGAACAGCAGGGCGACGTAGCCGCCACCGAACAGCACCGCGTTCGTCAGCGCCGACATCGCCGTGACGCCCAGCGCCGAGGGGTGCACGGGGAAGCCGACGGTGTGGAGCCACGTCACCTCCGGCAGGATCGACAGCGGGACGACGTACCCGGGAGTGGTCGGGAACGCGACCGCGAGCACCACGAGCGCCTTCGCGTCGGCGCCGCCGAAGGCGGCCATCCGGTAGGCGAGCAGCGAGAAGGGGATCAGAAAGAGGATCGAGAACCCGACCCGGACGAGGAACAGCCGCCCGGCGTAGCCGTCGAACGGGTACGCCCCGGCGGCCTCCACGAGGAGCGCGAGCGCGCCGATCGCGAGCAACGGAACCCAGAGGACACTCGCGACCCGTCGGGTTCGGATGTCGCGGTAGGCGGCCCACGCGAACCCCGGGAGGACGAGGAGCCGGAGGAGGTCCGCCGCGGTGGCGACGCCGAGCACGTTCATACGCCGTCGGGCGGCCCCGGAGAGTTAGGCGTTGCCGTCCGCGTCTCGGTCGTGAAAACCGCGCCGGCGGGGGTACCTCGTCGACGGACGCGTCGCTGGGGAAGGGAAGGGAATAACGTGGAGAACTCGGCGGCCGACCGCGCTCAGATGACGCGGTTCTGGAGGTAGTCGAGGTGCTTCGCGTTGTAGACGATCTTGATCTCGTCGGCCTGCGGCGAGCCGATGCACGTCAGGCGAACGTTCTTCTCCTCGACCTCCTCGTCGGAGAGGATCTGCTGCATGTCCATCTCGATCTCTCCCTCCTTCAGGATCGCCGCGCAGTTCGCGCAGGCGCCGGCACGACACGAGAAGGGCCAGTCGTAGCCCTGGGCCTCGGCGGCCTCGAGGATGTACTCGCCCTCGTTGACGTCGAGCTCGCCGTAGTCCTCCCCGTCCAGACCCGCGTCGGCGGCCTGTTCGAAGAGGTCGTCGTCGTCCATGTCCCAGCCGTTGTCGTCAAGTACTTCGTAGTTAAGGTATTCGACCGTGGGCATTTCGTCCCGCGTTTCGCCCGCCGCACCATTAGTTGTTGCTATCTCGCGGGAGATACCGGCTCCAGACAGCCTTTAGGCGGGCCAAAATAACCGTTCTACGGATCTGAGGGAATCGCGCGGGCGCGCTCGACCGCCCCGTCCACGCCGGTGAGGGACGGCGATCCGACTGCGAGTGGGTCCCCGGACCGTCACGGCGACCCTACAGCGGAACGACCGCGAACAGCGCGTACGAGCAGACGAACGAGACCGTCGGCGTGAAGATCCAAAAGGAGACGACGCGGCCGGTAGTACCGGGGTCGAACAGTTCCTCGGCGAGCAGTTCCTCCCCGTGCTCCTCGCCCATCCGCGGGACACCGTCGTCGGCGTCCGGGCGGTCGGCCGCGAGCGCGTCGACGGACACCTCGGGTCGCCCGCGGTCGGTCCGTTCCCCGTCGCCGGGGAGCGCGCCGTCGACCGCGCCGCTGACGGCGTCGCCGAGCGTCGTCGTGCGGGTCGCTCGCCCCCAGCCGAGCCCGACGATCGACATCGTCGCCGAGACGGCCAGCGAGGCCGGGATCCCGATCGCCGAGAGGAACGTGATGAGGCTCGCCGCGACCACCTCGACGACGAGCGCCGCCGGTAGCGGGAGGTCGGTGAGGTCGTTGCCGACGGTGTCGAGCGTCCGACGGGCGATGGTGAACGCGCCGACGGCGATCGCCGCCCCCGCGAGCAGCACGCCCTGGCCCGCCGTCACCGCGCCGTTCCCGACCAGCGGCGCGACCGCGTTGGCGACGTTGGAGGCGCCCGCGGAGAACGCCATGTAACAGGCGATGAGGACCACGGCAACCGTGCCGGCGACCTCCCGCCCGGTCGCGCCGGAGGCGATCGTGGGTCGCACGCCGTCGAACTCGACGACGCCGACCGATCGATCGATCGCGAAGGCGGCATCGAGGTACGGGTAGAAGTACCGACCGACGACCGCGCAGATCCAGAACGCGACGACGGGCGCGACGAGCCACCAGCCGACGATCCGCAGCATGACGTCGGCGTCGAGCGTCCCCGTCGCCGCGCCGAGGCCTGCGATGGCGCCGACGGCCGTCATCGACGTCGAGGCCGGGACGCCGAAGGTGTTGGATATCAACAGCGCCAGCCCGACAAAGAAGAGCACGCCGACGCTCGCGGCGAGCGTGAACGCCGGCGACGGGACGATCTCGCCGCCCATCGTGTCGATGACGTTTCGACCGACCGTCCACCCGCCGGCGAGCGCGAACGCGGACATGAGCGCCGCGGCGGCCGTCCTCGAGAGCGCGCCGCTGCCGACCGCGGGGCCGAACGAGACGCCCGTCGACGACCCGCCGATGTTGAAGCCGACGAACACCGCGACCGCCACGCCGATGGCCAGGAGCGTCTCGACCACGCCGGTACTGCCCGCCCTCGGCCCATAAGTCCGGTCGATCCTCGCCGATCCGCGACAGCGTTTAAGCCGTGGGTCCGATACTACCGGGTATGGAATGGAAGACAGACTGGGGCCTGCGGGGCCGGATGGTCCTGACCGGGTTCCTCCTGTTCGCCCTCTACATCGTGTTCATCGCGGTGTTGTCCCGGTTCGTCGGGCTGTTCGCGATGGTCGCCATCATGGGGCTGTTCTCGCTCGGGCAGTTCTTCTTCAGCGACAAGCTCGCGCTGTACTCGATGGGCGCGACGGAGGTGTCCGAACAGGAGTATCCGGAGCTCCACCGGACGATCACGCGGCTCTCTCAACAGGCCGACCTGCCGAAGCCGACGGTCGCGGTCGCGGACACGCGCGTCCCGAACGCCTTCGCCGCCGGCCGGTCACAGAAGAACTCGACCGTCTGCGTGACGACCGGGCTGCTTCGCACGCTCGACGACGAGGAGCTGGAGGGCGTGCTCGCCCACGAGCTGGCGCACGTCAAGAACCGCGACGTGATGGTGATGACCATCGCGTCGTTCCTGTCGACGCTGGCGTTCATCGTCGTGCGCTGGGGATGGCTGTTCGGCGGCGGAAACAACCGCGGCGGCGGGAACCAGGCGCCGATCATCGTCGCCATCGTCGTCTCACTGGTCGTGTGGGTGATCTCGTTCCTGCTCATCCGCCTGCTGTCGCGCTACCGCGAGTTCGCCGCCGACCGCGGCGGCGCGGCCATCTCGGGCAAGCCCGGCGCGCTCGCGTCCGCGCTGGTCACGATCGACGGCGGCATGGACCGGGTTCCGGAGGACGACCTGCGCGACACCGCCGAGATGAACGCCTTCTTCGTCATCCCGATCAAGTCCGGGTACGTCGGGAAGCTGTTCTCGACGCACCCGAGCACCGAGAAGCGCGTCGAGCGGCTCCGCGATCTGGAGCGGGAGCTCGAGACCGCCTGATCGGCGTACCGGCGCGGCCGCGCTCTCGGGGGCGGGACGGGATCGAACGGTCCGCTTCACCTCGCCCGTGCCCCCATCGTCCCGTCCGTGTGAAGCTTGAAATACGATTCCGTGGAACGGGCCGTATGAGCGACCGTACGTACGGTATCTCCGGGATCGAACTCGACGACAACGGCTACACCGTCGTCCAGAGCCTCGTGCGAAAGAAGTACCGGGCGGAGGACTCGTCGGACAACGTCGTGTTGCGCGGAAAACAGAAGCTGCTGAAGCTGAAAGAGCAGTTCCCGTTCGTCGACGCCGACGGGACCGAGGTGTTCTCGGTGACTGCGGCGGGGATGCTCGACGTCGCCGGCAACTACGTCCTCAGCGACTCGCAAACCGGCGAGGATCTGGTGATCCTCGACAACGACTACTCGGTCCTGCAGGACACGTGGACGATCCGCGACGCCGACACGGAGGCGGCGCTCGCGAGGATCGACTCCCGCGGCGCCCTGACGACGATCGCACGGAACGTCCTCCCGTTCGGCCACTGGATCCCGCACCGGTACGAGATCACCGACCCGAACGGCACTCACGTCGGGACGATCGCCGGGACGGTCTCAGTGGCGGACACCTACGAGATCAGGATCGACGACGCCGGCGACGTGCCGAAGGAGGCCGTCGTCGCCGCGGCGATGGTGATCGACGCGATCCAGAGGAACTGACGACGCCGGCGACGTGGCAGTGTCAACCCGGAATCGACTCCTCGCGCGAGCGACGGCTTGAACACGACTCCCCACGGAGTACCGACAGCGCAAATGGGGATTCTCGACACACTCAGATCCGTGCTCGGCTCGCGCGCGGAGGCCGACGCCGTCAGCGACGCCGACCCCGAGGACCTGTTCGGCATGAGCACCGCCTACGTCACGATGGAGGCGGACCTCGGCTTCCGGTCGGCCGACGAGGCGGCGCTGTGCTTCTCGTCGGTCGACTCCACCGACTTCGCCGACACCGTCGACGCCGTGGAGGCGATCCTCGATGCGGGGGGCGAGGAGACGGGGACGACGTTCCGCCGCCGCGAGGACGACCACGGCTACCACTGGGTGATCCTCGGCGACGACGACCCCGAGGATCTCGTCACGTCCGTCCACTTCGCGGCCGACGAGTTCGTCGAACGAGGGTACGGTTCGCGGCTGCTGGCGGCGGTGTTCGGGTTCGCCGACGAGCGCGACGCCGACCGTCACGCCTACTGGATCTACTCGTTCCGCCGCGGCTCGTACTACCCGTTCGCGCCGACGGGGACCAACAGTCGGAGCAACAGAACCGAGTTCAAACTGGAGTCGGTGCTGGACGGCGAACTCGGCATCGAATCCGACAAGGAGTACTGGTACCCCCTGTGGCCGGACAGGCCGAACGGCCACCCCTGGGAATAGGATCGCTCCCGCCCACGACGGCCCCGACTCTCCGACTCCCCGGCTGCCCGCCATCGCTTCTGAACCCCCGGACATCGTCCGTGATCGACACGACCGCGTCCCGCGGTTTCACTTTCACCCTACTGTTAACGAGGGTTTATCAGGGGAGCCGAGCAAGGACGAGGTACGATGGCAGAAGACGATCTCCAGGAACTCCCCGGCGTCGGCCCCGCGACCGCAGACAAGCTCGTCGAGGCGGGCTTCGACAGCTATCAGAGCATCGCGGTCGCGAGCCCCGCGGAGCTGGGCAACACGGCCGACATCGGCGACTCGACGGCGAACGACATCATCCAGGGCGCCCGCGAGGCGGCCGACATCGGCGGCTTCGAGTCCGGCGCGCAGGTGCTGGAGCGACGCGAGGAGATCGGCAAGCTCTCCTGGCAGATCGACGAGGTCGACGACCTGCTCGGCGGCGGGATGGAGACGCAGTCGATCACCGAGGTGTACGGCGAGTTCGGCGCCGGCAAGTCGCAGGTGACCCACCAGATGGCCGTGAACGTCCAGCTCGCCAGCGAGGACGGCGGGCTGGACGGGTCGGCCATCTTCGTCGACTCCGAGGACACGTTCCGTCCCGAGCGGATCGACGACATGGTCCGCGGGCTGGACGACGAGATCATCGAGCACGAGTTCGAGCGCCGCGAGATCGAGGGGTCGCCCGAGAACGACGACGACATGCGCACGCTGGTCGAGGACTTCCTCGACCACATCCACGTCGCGAAGGCGTTCAACTCCAACCACCAGATCCTGCTGGCCGAGAAGGCGAAGGAGCTCGCCAGCGAGGCCGAGGACACCGACTGGCCCGTGCGGATGCTCACCGTCGACTCGCTGACGGCCCACTTCCGCGCCGAGTACGTCGGCCGGGGCGAGCTCGCCGAGCGCCAGCAGAAGCTCAACAAGCACCTGCACGACCTGATGCGCATCGGCGACCTCTACAACTGCGTGGTGCTCGTGACGAACCAGGTGGCGTCCAATCCCGACTCGTACTTCGGGGACCCGACGCAGCCGATCGGCGGCAACATCCTCGGCCACACCTCGACGTTCCGGATCTACCTCCGCAAGTCGAAGGGCGACAAGCGGATCGTCCGCCTCGTGGACGCGCCGAACCTGGCGGACGGCGAGGCCGTGATGCGCGTGCAGGACGGCGGCCTCAAGCCCGAGTAAGCTGCCCCATCCGTACAGGAGGTATCGCCACTCGCCCAGTGCCGTGAGAGTTTTTAACACGATTCCCGCCCTCCGTACGAGTATGAGCACCGAAACGGCGTCCGAGGGGTTCACCCTCCACACGGAGACGATGACCGGACTGCACTGGCTCGGGAGCGCGCTCGCGGCGATCACCGGCGTCATCCACCTGTGGCTCGCGTACGCGTTCAGTTCGGAGACCGGGATGGCCATCGCGTTCCTGATCGCGGGAGTCGGCTTTCTCGGCGGCGTGGCGGCGGTGCTGTTGGACTACCGCCGCCGTCTGTTCTACGTCCTCGGGATCCCGTTCACCGCCGGACAGATCCCGCTGTGGTACGTGGCGAACGCGCCCGACTTCGGGGCGACCGGGATCGCGGACAAGGTCGTCCAGGTCCTCCTGATCGTCGTCCTCGTCGTCCTCTACAGACGCGAGTCGTAGGCCGTGATGGCGTTCACGCACGCGCTCGTCGGGGCGCTTCTCGCGGCCCCCGTGGTCGCGCTCGCGCCCGAGTTCGCGGTGCCCGCCGCCACGGCCGGGATGGTCGGCGGCCTCGCCCCGGACCTCGACCTCTTCGTCGGGCGCCACCGGCGGACGCTACACTTCCCCGTAGTGGGGTGGGCGCTGGCGCTCCCGACGATCGCCGTCGCCGCGGTCGCACCGACGGCCGGAACCGTCGCAGCGGCGGTCGGCTGCACCTCCTTCGCCCTCCACGCCGGCACCGACGCGCTCGGCGCCGGCGACGAGATCCGGCCGTGGGAGCGCACCTCCCCGGAGGCGGCCTACGATCACCTCCACGATCGGTGGATCGGCCCCCGATACTGGATCCGGTACGACGGAGCCCCCGAGGACGTCGCCGCCACCGCGGCGCTCGCGGCCCCGGTTGTGGCGTTCTACCCCGCGCCGCTGCCGGCGGTCGCGGCCGTCTGCGTCGTCCTCGGAGTCGCGTACGCGGTCGTCCGACGCCGGCTCCCGCCGGTCGTCGAGGAGTTGGTCGGGTGAGGGCGCCTCGCCGCGCTCGCGACACGTTTAGGGTGTCGGAGCCGCTGTGATCGCTCATCAGATCGACGGACGCGACGGGGAGCGCGCTCGTCCCACGCGACGGGGGCTCCCGGACCGCGGTCGTCTCACCCGCCCCCGACACATGACATACCGAACGACCGTCACGCGGCAGATCGTCGCACAGCACTACCTCACGGTCCCCGACCCCGGACCCGAGGGCGACCTCCACTCGCACGTCTTCTCCGTGGAGGCGACGTTCGCCGGCCCGTCGCTCGACGAGTACGACTACCTCGTCGACATCGACGACGTGCGCGCGGCGCTCGACGACGTCGAGGACCGCTACCGCGACGCGACGCTGAACGACCTTCCGGAGTTCGAGGGGAACAATCCCAGCGTCGAGCGGTTCGCGCGCGTGCTCCACGACCGCCTCGCCCCGGCCGCCGCGGGCGGAGCCACCGAATCGCTCCGCGTCACGGTGTGGGAGGACGACGAGGCCGCCGCCGGCTACGAGGGGCCGATCCCCGACGCAGGCGGAGCCGACGGCGACGGAGATGGCTGAGCCGTCGGCGGGACCTGCCGGGCCCGTCGGCGGCGGCGAGGGAGACGATCGCGTCGGCGGCGACCACGAGGTTGCCAATCCGGCTGGCGACGGTCTCACCGTCGCACTCGTCGTCCCCGGCGACCCCGCGACGACCTCGGGGGGCTTCCGCTACGACCGCCGCCTCGTCGCCGGCCTCCGCGCGACCGGCGCGACGGTTCGCGTGTTCTCGGTGCCGTGGCGACGCTACCCGCTCGACGTTCTCAACGCGCCGGGGCTCGCGACTGGGGTACCCACCCGACTACGGGACGTGGACGTGGTCGTGGTCGACGGACTCGCGCACGCCGGGACGGTCGGCCTCGTCCGCCGACTCCGCCGTGACGGCACGCCCGTCGTCGCGCTGGTGCATCACCTCCGGCGCGCGGAGGGCGGCCGGCTCGCGCCGGTCGCGACCCGGCTCGAGCGGTGCTTCCTGCGCGGGTGTTCGGCCGCCGTCTGCGTGAGCGACGCGACCGAGCGCGACGTGGCGACGCTCGTCGACCGCCTTCCCACCCACATCGCGCCGCCGCCCGCGGACCAGTTCGACCCCGAGGTCACCCCCTCGGAGGTGGACCGCCGCGCCCGCGAGGACCCGTTCCGGATCGTCGCGCTCGGGTCGCTCGTTCCGCGGAAGGGTCACGACACGCTGGTGCGGGCGCTCGCGGGGCTCACCGCTGACGGCGCGGCCGGCGAGCACAGTGGGATCGATGTGGGCGACGCGGCCGACGTGGGCGACGCGAGCGGGGGGGCCGCCGGGACCGACGCCGACTCGACCCACGACTGGCGGCTCGCCGTCGTCGGCCCGAAGCCCGATCCGGACCACGCCAGCGCGGTGCGCACGCTCACGGCCGACCTCGGGGTCGCCGACCGCGTGTCGTTCCGCGGGAAGCTGTCGACGGCCGACCTCGCGGACGTCCTCCGGGAGTCGCACGCGCTCGCGGTTCCCTCCGAGCACGAGGGGTTCGGAATGGCGTATCTGGAGGGGATGGGCTTCGGTCTCCCGGCGGTGGCCTCTGCCGCGGGCGGCGCGTCCTCGGTCGTCGCCGACGGCGAGAACGGCTTCCTCGTCGAGCCCGGCGACGTGGCCGGGGTGCGAGGGGCGCTCGCCACGCTCGCGACCGACCGCGATCGGCTGGCGCGGATGGGGACGGCGGCGCTCCGCCGGTTCGACGCCCACCCGGACTGGGCCGACACCGTCGCCGGCGTCCGGAACTTCCTGTCGGAGGTGACCGATGGAGGGTGACGACGTGGCGTATCTGGAGGCGGCCCGGACGGTCGACGACCGGGCCCACAGCGCCGCCGCGACCGACGCGTTCCGGGCGGCGTGGGAGCGACCGGGGCTCCGGACGGACGAGGGGTCGGGATCGGCGGACGGAGTCCGTGTGTTCGAGGCCGGCGCCGGCACCTGCGGGATGCTCCGGCGGCTGCTCGACGACGACGCGCTGCCGGCGGGCGAGTGGCTCGCCGTCGACACCGACGAGCGGGTGCTGTCCGCGGGCCGTGACCGGCTACGCGAGGCGGCAGTCGATGCGGACTACGGAGTCGAAATCGAGATGTCGGGGATGCTGCTTGATCCGCCAGACGGCAACGGAACGCTTCACGTCCGCTTCGTGGTCGGCGACGCTCGCGAAGTCGCGGACGACCGCGGCGGCAACTTCGACGGCGTGGTCGCGCGGTCGTTCGCGGACCTGCTGCCTCCCGACGACGTGCTCGACCTCCTCCGAACGGCCGCCCCGAGCGGCTGGTACCACCTGCCGCTCACCTTCGACGGCGAGACGCGGTTCGCTCCCGAGCACCCGGCCGACGACGCCGTGATCGACGCCTTCCACGGAACGATGCGCGATCGCGGGCGAGCGGCGACGCTGCTCGCCGGACGGTTCCGGGAGGCCGGGACGGCGCCGACGGTCGACGCGCGCGCCGACTGGGTGATCGAGGGGACCGCCGACGGGGAGGGAGAGCGGGCAGACGCCGCGTATTCGGCCGACGAGGCGACGTTCCTACGGATCGTCCTCGACACCGTCGTCGCGTCCGTGCGCGAGTCGGGGGCGGTGCCGGCGGCGACGCTGTCGGCGTGGGCGGAGACGAGGACCGAACAGTTGTCGCGCGGAGAACTGGGCTACGTCGCCGTGAACCGCGACCTGTTCGGGGCGGTCCCGTGAACCGTCCGCGGGACGGACTGGCGTGGGACCCGCGCCGCGGCGTCAGTCCTCGGTCTTGGTGATGTCGAGGTCGTCGATCTCGCCCTCGTGGAGCTTCGCGCCGTCCTGTGCGACCTGCCGGGCGAGCACGGCGCACTTGATCCGCATCGGGGAGATGTCGACGCCGAGCATCTCGGTCACGTCGTCGGTGTCCATCGAGTGTAGCTCGTCGATAGTCATTCCCTGCAGGCGCTCGGACAGCATCGAGGCCGACGCTTGCGAGATGGCGCAGCCGTCGCCGGAGAAGGCGACGTAGTCGATGGTCTCGCCGTCGTCCTCCAGCCGGACATCGACGGTGATCGTGTCGCCACAGGAGGGGTTCTCGCCGGTGTGGGAGAACGTGGCGTCGTCGAGCTCGCCGTGGTTGCGCGGGTTCTTGTAGTGGTCGAGGATCTGCTGTCGATACATGTCGGAGCCGCCGCCAATGCCCATTGTTGGCTGTAGTTGGCGAGTGCGTCGGTTAAGGGTTCTGGGGAGCGTGACGGCCGGCGGGGCCGGCGGGGTCGGCCGACACGGCCGGTTGCCGACCCCCGAACCGAGGCGATCGCCGGCGGAGAGGGTTACTGTTTGTGGTTACTCTTTCGGACCCTAGTGCGGAAAGGTTAACTTATGATGGACACATGTGGGTATGAGGTGCGACGGCGGACGGGCTTCCGGTTCCGGCTGGAACTGACATTCACCACGAACCGCACCCCGCCGCCGCACCGGCGTTCGGGTTCTTTCCGGGTGTCCGTCGAGGAGTCGCGGTACCCGCCATCGAGTGTACATGCGGCGGTTCGATCGGCGCGACGGCGTGGTGCGGGCCGACCCTGCGCGAACAGCCGCCGTTACGCGAACAGCTGGCGCGCGTCGTCGACCGCCTCGACCAGCGCGTCGATCTCCTCGCGCGTGTTGTAGACGTAGAAGGACGCGCGGGCGCTGGCGGCGACGCCGAGCTTGTCGTGCAGCGGCTGGGTGCAGTGGTCGCCGGCGCGGACCGCGACCGCGTGGTCGTTGAGGATGCTGGAGAGGTCGTGGGCGTGGACGCCGTCGAGGTTGAACGCCACGAGCCCCGCGCGGTCGTCGCCCGGCGGGCCGTAGATGTCCACGTCGTCGGCCTCCGTCAGGCGGTCGTAGGCGTACTCCGCGAGCAGTTGTTCGTGGGCGTGAACGTTCTCCATGCCCAGATCCTCAAGATAGTCGATCGCCGCGTGGAGGGCGATCCCCTGCGCGATGACGGGCGTGCCCGCCTCGAACTTCCACGGGAGGTCCTCCCACTCGCTGTCCTCGTAGGTGACCTTCCGGATCATCTCGCCGCCGTAGAGGTACGGCTCCATCCCCTCGAGCAGGTGCTCCTTCCCGTACAGCACGCCGATGCCGGTGGGGCCGCACATCTTGTGGCCGGAGAAGGCGAAGAAGTCCGCGTCGATCTCGCCCACGTCGACGGGCATGTGCGGCACCGACTGCGCGCCGTCGACGAAGATCAGGCCGTCGTGATCGTGGACGAGATCCGCGAGTTCGTGGACGGGGTTGACGGTGCCCAGCGTGTTCGAGACGTGGACGACGTTCGCCATCGCGGTGTCGTCGTCGACGAGTTCGCGGGCGTGGTCCATGTCGAGGCGGCCGTCCTCGTCGACGCGGATGAACCGCACGTCTGCGCCGGTCCGCTTCCCGATCTGCTGCCAGGTGACCAGCGACGCGTGGTGCTCCATCTCGGTGAGCACGACGTTGTCCTCGGGGCCGAGTTCGTTCAGCCCCCACGCGTACGCGACGAGGTTCTCCGCCTCGGTGGTGTTCTTCGTGAAGACGACCTCCTCACGGCCGGCGGCGCCGATGAACTCCGCGACGCGATCGTGGGCGTGTTCGTAGGCGGTGCTGGCCTCCTGACTCAACTGGTGGATCCCGCGGTGGACGTTGGAGTTGTACGACCGGTAGTAGTCCGCGATCGTGTCGACGACCGGGTCGGGCGTGTGACTCGTCGCCGCGTTGTCGAGGTAGACGAGCGGCGTCGTGTCGCCCTCGCCCTCGCCGGGGACGGTCACGTCGCCGCCGACCATCCGCTGAAGGATCGGGAAGTCGGCGCGAACGGCCTCGACGTCGAGCGGGTACGGTTCCTGCTCAGGCGCTTCCATTACCGCATACGAGGGGTCGGAGGGGTAACATCCCTTCGGTCAGTTGGGGGAACCGTAACTGAAACCGGGCACGCTCCGCCTGAAGCGTGCCCAGTCGCGGTCGGGTCCGGGCGCTCACAGCCAGAGCAACTGCGCGTGCAGGGTGTCGCCGACCTCCAGCACGCGGTCGGCGTCGATGACGCCGGCGTCGACGGCGACACGGACGCAGTCGGCGCCCACGAGGTTCGCGGTGTCGGCGTCGTACAGCCCCTCGACGACCGCGTCGGCGTCCGCCGGGTCGGCCTCGTCGCCGCCGTAGAACTCCTCGGTCACGTCCAGGGTCACCTCTCCGTCCTCGAACGTCTCCCCGAGGACGGCCGCGTCGCAGACCGCGACGAGCGTTCCCTCCGGCGTCTCCCGACGGGTGAGCAGGTACTCGGCGCCCGGATCGCCGTCGCGGCTGTCGTGGTCCTCGTGGTCGCCGAGGTCGCCGTCCCCCTCGGCGTCGTCGTTCATCTACAGGCCCCCGAGGTCGAGGTCGTCGTCGCCGTCGCGACCGCCGAGGCCGCCCGGACCGCCGGCACCGCCCATGCCGCCGCCGGAGCGGTTCGCCCCGCCGCCCATCGCGCCGGATCCTCCCGCGCCGGTCGCTCCCGCGCCGCCCTCCGCGTGCTCCTCGACCATTCGCTGTTCGGCCTCCTCGCGGATCTCCTCGGCGCGCTCGGCGGCCCGCTCGGCCTCGTCCTCGCGGCCGAGTTCGTCGAGCGCGCGTGCCTTCTCCTCGAGCACCTCGGCGTTGCGCATTCCCAGCCGGATCGCGTTGTCGAAGGCCGTGACGGCGTCCTCGAGCAGGCCGCGCTCGACGAGGAAGAAGCCGCGGTTGTACCACGCCTGCGGGAAGCGCGGGTCGACCTCGACGGCGTTCTCGGCGTGTTCGAGCGCCTGTTCGCCCTGGCCGTTCTCGTACAGCGCGTACGCGAGGTTCGTCTCCGCGCTGGCGGCGTGCTCGGAGTCGTCGTCGATGCGCAGCGCCTCCCGATACGACCCGATGGCCTCGTCCCACTCCTCCAGTTGCGCGTGGGCGACGCCCTTGTTCACCCACGCCTCCTGTCCCTCCAGGGAGTCGTCGTCCGCGAACTGCGCGGCGCGCTCGAACGTCTCGGTCGCCTCCTCGAACCGGTTGATCCCCATGTAGGAGAGCCCGACCTCCATCAGGCTCTCGACGTCGACGCGGTCCTTCGGGATGTTGCGCTCGTCGAGCAGGTCCGTGAGGACACGCGTGTCGACGGGGTCGACCTGCGAGGGGTCCGCCTGCAACTCCTCCGGGTCGAGGGTGAACTCCTCGTAGTCCTCGTCGAGGCCCTGCCCCTCGGAGAACTCGTGTGGCTTGCGTTCTGACTCGTCGTCGCTCATTGCCCGTGTATCGACCGTGAGGACGGATGTATGTTGCGCGTGCGGACCGAACGGGTCGCCGTGGCCCGAACGGATCGCCGCCGACCGGGGGTCCGCCCCGATCTTTTCTCCCCCGCGGACGAGGGGTCCGTATGCCGCGACTGTTCGTCTCGGTCGACCTCCCCGACCGGCTCGCGGACGCGTTCACCGCCGTACAGGAGCCGCTTCGCGACGTCGAAAGCCTCCGGTTCACGGATCCAGAGCAGGCCCACTGCACGCTGCAGTTCCTCGGCGACACCGACGAGGCGCGCGTCGACGACGTGACCGGGGCCCTGGAGGACGCGGTCGAGGCCGCCGGCGTCGACCCCTTCGAGGTCGAGGTGGGCGGACTCGGCGTCTTCCCCTCGACCGACTACGTCACCGTGATCTGGGTCGGCGTGCGTGACGGCCGGGGCGCCGCGGAGCTGACCCGGCTCGCCGGGGCGGTCGAGCGCGAGACGGTCGCGCTCGGGTTCGACGGGGCCGACCACGAGTTCACGCCGCACTTCACGCTCGCGCGGATGAACGACGCCCGCGGGAAGGACAGGGTCCTGGAGTACCTCGACACGGACCCGACGGTCGGACGGTTCGAGGTCCGGGAGCTTCGACTCACCGAGTCGACGCTGACCGAGGACGGAGCCGAGTACGAGACCCGGGCACGGGTGTCGCTGTAGCGGCGCGGAGCCGGCGACCGGTTCGGCGACGAACCGTCGTCAGGTCCCGTGCTGCCACGAGCCCATGTACTCGCGCTGCTCGTCGCTGAGGTCGTCGAACTCGACCCCCTCGGCCGCGAGCTTCACCTCGGCGACCTCGCGGTCCAGGTCGTCGGGCACCTCGTGGACGCCCGCGTCGTAGGCGTCGCCGTTCTCCACCAGTTCGCGGACGCAGACGGCCTGCACGCCGAAGCTCTGGTCCATGACCTCGACCGGGTGCCCCAGCGCGATGGGCGCCGCGAGGTTGACGAGGCGGCCCTCCGCGAGGACGTTGAGCCGGCGGCCGTCGGCCATCTCGTACGCCTCGACGCCGTCGCGGGCCTCGTAGCGGTCGACCGCGAGGTCGTCCAGCTGGTCGAGGTTGATCTCCACGTCGAAGTGGCCCGCGTTCGCGAGGAGGACGCCGTCCTGCATGACCTCGAAGTGCTCCTCGGTGATCACGTCGCGGTTGCCGGTGGTGGTGATGAACACGTCACCCTGCTTGGCGGCCTCCTCCATCGGCATCACGTCGTACCCCTCCATGTGCGCCTCCAGCGCCTTCCGGGAGTCGACCTCGCAGACGATGACGTTCGCGTTCTGGCCGGCGGCCTTCTTCGCGACGCCCTTGCCGCAGTAGCCGAAGCCGCCGACGACGACGTCCTTGCCCGCGAACGAGAGGTTCGTCGTCATGGCGATGGTCGCGAGGGAGGACTCGCCGGTGCCGTGGACGTTGTCGAACAGCCGTTTCATCGGCGTGTCGTTCACGGCGAAGACGGGGTAGTGGAGCTCGCCGTCGTCGTCCATCGCGCGCAGGCGGTGAACGCCCGTCGTGGTCTCCTCGGCGCCGCCGACGATGGAGTCGATGAGTTCGGGGTAGTCCTCGTGAATGGCCGCGACCATGTCCATCCCGTCGTCCACCGTGATCGTCGGCTCGTGGGCGATGACCGACTCGATCGCGGCGTAGTAGTCCTCGTCGCCGACGCCGCGCACCGCGTAGGAGGTGATGTTCTCGTGGGCGTCCAGCGCCGCGCTCACGTCGTCGTGCGTCGAGAGCGGGTTACAGCCCGTGATGGCGACCTCGGCGCCGCCCTCGGCGAGCAGCTCGACGAGGTTCGCGGTCTTCGCCTCGACGTGCATCGCCATGCCGATCGTCTGGCCGGCGAACGGCCGCTCGTCGGCGAACTCCTCGCGCAGGTGGTTCAGGATGGGCATGTGCTGGAGCGCCCAGTCCATCTTGCGGCGACCCTCCTCGCGGGCCGCGTCGGGGTCGTCGAGGTGCTGTGTTACCGGCGGATACGACTGCGTACTCATGTGAACAGGGTTGGTCGGGGGGAGTATAATCCCGCCGGACTCCGATCACGCCCCTCACCCGTCACGCACCACCAACGGCGCGAACACACCGACGAGACAGCCCCAGATGAGGTGCCCGAGCAGCGACGGCAGCGTGAGGTTGGGCAGCTCCGTCGGGATCCCGACGCTGTTCAGCCACAGTCCCATGACGACCCCCGCGGCGACGAGCCAGAGGGCGACCCCGTACGCGATCCCGAGGGGAACCGAACGGCGAAGCGATCCGAAGGCGTCCGACGCGCGGGACGCCGACCCGCCGGCGACGAAGATCGTCGCGAACACCGCGCTGTGGAACAGGTGGGCCACCCAGCCGCCGAGCGAGGCGTCGGCGCCGTACAGCGCGCCGATGACGGCGAGGGACCCGGTCGTCGTCTCCAAGACCACACCCATCGCGGTCCCCGCGACGAGCCCAGCGACGAGCGACCGTCGGAGCGTCGCCGGCTCAACGCCCGAGTCGTTCCCGGGCGGGGCGTGTTCCCCGGTCCGGAGCAGCCGGACCGCGACCCGGGTCCGGCCGGCGTCGCGGACGACCTCCACGTCCCCGCCGTACTGTGCGGCGAGGAGGTGGAGGATCGGCGCCCCGTAGTCGACGTCGTTGTGTTCGTACTCGGGGACGCCGTGGACCAGCACGTCCGTCTCGCGGTCGGAGAGCCACGATCCGGGCGCCTCGACGGCGACCGTGACGGCGGTCGCGTCGACCGCGACGTCGAGGGCCGCCCCGTCGTCGCCGTCCGATGCCGGGGGCAACGAGCACAGCTCCGAGAGGAGGGTCGAGAGGTTCGAGTCCGCGCGCACCGAGACCGACCCGATATCGTCGCCCCGAACCGCGACCTCCCTGTCGACCGTTCCGCGCGCGGCGGCGAGCGCCTCGGCGAGCGGAACCGGCGCGAGTGAGGCGTTCGCCTCCCGCGTGGACCGGACCAGGAACTCGAGCTCCTCGATCGTCCGCTCGATGCGATCGATCCCAGAGCGGATCGCCGCGTGGCTGCGGGCGTCGTCCGGGGCCAAGCCGTCCGAGAGTAGGTCGGCGTGCCCGCGGATGGCGGTGATCGAGTTGCGCACCTCGTGCCGGAGCTTCCGGTCGAGCAGGACCACTTGGTCGGCTTGATGCTCGAGTTCGTCCCGGTACCGGGCGGCGATCGCCGAGCGGGTCCCGATCACCGCGCCGGCCGCCCCGCCGGTGAGGACCATCGTCGCGACGATCCCGCCGAGGCGAGCGCCCATCGGTCCCCCCATCGCCCCCGTCACCGCGACGAGCGACGTCACGCCGAAGAAGACGGAACCGACGGCGAACCACGCGGCGACGGTGCGGACGTAGCGCCTGGCGTACGTCGATATCGCGAGGTCGAACCCGTACAACACCACCGCGAACCCGAACACCAGCGGAACCGTCCGGACGGCAGTCATCGCGAGCGTCGGGGCCGCGGTCGTGTAGATCAGGTCCGCGACGAGGAACCGAGTCAGGAGGAACGCGGCGACGGCGATGAGGATCCCGCTCGGCTTGACGACGCGCTCGTCTCCTGCGGAGGGGATCTCCACGGCGGGTTTCACTCGAAACAGCAGAATAAGCGTCCGTCGGTTGGGTGTGGATTGCACACAGCCGATACGGCCGATCGATACCCGCCAGTGTCGCCGAGCGCGCCGGATCGGTCGACGGGCTCCGAGCGCGTTCGCGGCCCCGTCGCTTACCCCTCGGCGCGCGCCGCGAGCGCCTCGGCGTGCTCCTGTGCCCGCTCGCGCACGGCCGCCTCGTCGAGAGCGAGCACGTCGCGGTCCCGCATCAGCACCTCGCCGTCACACACCGTGTGGCGGACGTCGCTCCCGCGGGCGGCGTACGCGAGGTGGGAGACGAGGTCGTGTTCGGGCGTCAGGTGGGCGGCGTCGAGGTCGATCACGGCGAGGTCGGCGTTCGCGCCCGCCTCGATCCGGCCGGCGTCGAACCCGAGCGCGTCGGCGCCGCCCTCGGTCGCCATCCGGACCGCGGCCTCGGCGTCGACCGCCGCGGCGTCGTCCGCGGCGAGCTTGCCGAGCATCGCGGCGTCGCGGATCTCGTCGAAGAGGTCGAGGTCGTTGTTCGAGGCGGCGCCGTCGGTGCCGAGCGCGACGGTCACGCCCGCGTCGAGCAGCTCCTGCACCGGCGCCATCCCGGAGGCGAGCTTCATGTTCGAGGCCGGGCAGTGGGCGACGGCGGTGTCGCGCTCGGCGAGCGTCTCGATCTCCGAGGCGTCGGTGTGGACGCCGTGGGCGACCCACGTGCCCTCGGCGAGCAGTCCGAGGGCGTCGGCGTACTCGGTCGGCCGGACGCCCGCCTCGGCGTCGATCTCGTCGAGGTAGGTCTCGGTTTCGTTCAGGTGGAAGTGCAGCGGGACGCCGGCCTCGCGGGCCCTCGGTACGAACTCCTCGAAGTACTCGGTGCCGACAGTGTGGGGCGCGTGGGGCATCACCGCCGTCCGGATCCGGCCGTCGGCGACGCCGTCGTACTCCTCGGCGACGGCGATCGACTCGGCGAAGTCCTCGCGTGCGGCCTCCTCTTCCTTGCCGACGGTGACGACGCCGTGGCCGACGCGGGCGCGGAGGCCGGCCTCGCGGACCGCGTCGACGACCTCGCCGACGTGGAAGTACATGTCCGCGAAGGCGGTCGTTCCGCTCCGGATCAACTCGACGGCCGCGAGTCGGGTGCCGACGGCCACGTCCTCGGCGGTCAGCTCCGCCTCCGCGGGCCAGATGTCCTCCTGCAGCCAGTCCTCGAGGGTCTTGTCGTCGGCGTAGCCGCGGAGGAGCGTCATCGTCGCGTGGCCGTGTGCGTTCACGAGCCCCGGCATCACGAGCGAGTCGGTCGCGTCGAGCGTTCCGCCCGCGTCGCCGGCGAGGTCGGAGCCGACCTCGAGGATCTCGCCCGCGTCGGCGTCTATCAGCACGTCGGCGCGGACGACGTCGAACTCGGGCGTGAGCACGCGCCCGTCCGTGACGGCGAGTGTGTCGGTCATACCTGTGAGTCGCGTCGGTCGGCTACTGAAAGCGTCGGGATCGGCACGCGGGACTCGACCGCCACCGAGGGACCTACTCGCGGAACTTCCCCTAGTTCTCACATTTGAGTATTAGTGGGGCAGGTATATGCGTTCGAGACGCTCTGATCTTCCTGTTCGGTAGCAACCAATGTTCGAATTCATAACGGACGAGGAAGAGCGCGGGCAGGTCGGGATCGGGACGCTCATCGTGTTCATCGCGA
>Ga0207733_100448_pt1 | contig 25431 bp, 28 predicted proteins | sample A23P3SouthBayCA_FD_187735 | JGI IMG/M metagenome (GOLD analysis project Ga0207733, IMG submission 187735) | Aerobic enrichment media microbial communities from Eden Landing Ponds, California, USA - A23 P3 (SPAdes) | ecosystem: Environmental > Aquatic > Marine > Unclassified | place: Emeryville... | reverse complement strand
GAGAGCCTCTGGAAACGCCGGTTCGCCGCCCACCACTCATACACAATTCACGCCCACCAGCACCGCGCTGGTGGGCGTTTTTCATTTATACACCCGTCCCACCAGTGGCAACGCCGACCGCCGAATGTCTCCACGACGCTTGGATCCGCTACACTTAACCGCCTCACACGACTCCGAACAGTTGCGCCAAGGTGGCAGAGTCCGGCCATACGCATCTCCCTGCAGAGGAGAACTACGCCGGTTCAAATCCGGCCCTTGGCTTTCTACCGCGCACACGCTCGCGTTCCGGCGGGTGACGTGTTCCCTCGAAAGAAAACGGTTAAACTCCGGGCGGTCCGTGGCCCACGTATGCAACGACGCGCCGCGGCAATCTACGTCGCGTTCTTCCTCGTCGTGGGGGCGGCCTCGTTCTCGCTCATCGCGACAGCGAGCGCGCCGCAACTCACGTTCGACAACCCTGATCACGAACTGAGTCAGGGGGACACCTTCACGCTCGACGGGCAGGAGTACGCCGTCTCGGATATCTCCGCTGAGATGGAGGGTGGCGGTGGCGGCGGTCACGGGGGCGGCGGTCAGGCACACCTGGTACGGTCGGGAACACTGGAGTACACGAACGAGTCCGCGCGGTACACGGCCGAGTGGGCGAACGGTTCGACCGTCACGTACGACGGAGACGACTGGACCGTCAGTACCGACGGCGAGTCGGGCTCGTTCACCTTGACGGCGGCCGTCGACCGGACAGCGATCCTCGAGAACGACTCCGCCGTCGAGAACGAGACGACGATCGTCGACGGGCAGGAGTACGTGGTCGAACGCACCGACGAGAACCGCACGCTGATCCCTGTCGACGAGTACTTCCCGGAGCCCGAGACGCGCGAGTACGCGGTCGGCGACGAGCTCGACGGCGTCGAGGACAACACCGCAACGGTCGCGTCGGTGAGTGCCGACGCGGCGACGTTGGAGTACTTCGCGCCGCGGACCTCCGAGATCTCGGTGGCCGACGAGGCGAACGTGACGGTCGGTTCGACCACGTACTTCGCGTACTTCCCGGACAACTCGACGATGCTTCTCACACAGGAGTTCGAGACGTACCACCAGTACGAGGAGGCCACCTCCTCGGAGACGACGATGACGAACGGACTGTGGGGCGTGACGATACTCAGTGGGCTGTCCGCGTTCGTTCTCATGGGAATGGCCTACATGCCCTCGCGGTACTGAACACCCGGGGTTCACCCGGCGGATCGGGTTCGCCGTCGCTGCTGACTATTGTTACCGGTTCGGTCGCGGAAATTCAAGCCGTGGCTATCAAATAGCACAATTTGATGTGCACTCTTATCACCGGATCGGTCGTGACACCGGGTTATGAGCACGATAACTGGGGGCGAACGGACGGGAGGGTCACTCGTCGACCGGGCGACCGGACGGATCCGGACGCTGATCAAGTACACGCCCAACGGGCGGACGATCCCGGAGGAAGCGTGGCAACGTCGCCATCGGACGATCCTGATCTCCCTGGTCGCGCACATCCCGCTGCTGTTGGGGCTCGGACTGTTCGAGGGCACTGAATCTGTCGTTACCGGTGCGACGATCCCGTCGATCCCGACGTGGATGGTCGTCGGCGAATTGGGGGTCGTCGCGGCGTTAGCCGCGCTCGCGTGGTGGCCTCGACTCGATCGCCGGACTCGGACCGCGCTGGCGTCGATCGGGATGATGACGACGTCGACGCTGTTGGTGCAGTTCTCCGGCGGCTACATCGAGGCTCACTTCCATTTCTTCGTGGTGATGGCGGTCCTCGCGGTCTATGAGGACTGGCTCCCGTTCGCGATCGGACTGGGCTACGTCGCCGGCGGGCACGTCGTGTTCAGCATGATCGACCCGTCGAGAGTGTACAACCACGCGGCGGCGATCGCCAACCCGTGGGCGTGGGCCGGCGTCCACGCGGCGTTCATCCTCATGTTGTGTGGGGCGTTGATGTCGAACTGGTTCTCCATCGAGAAGTCACGCGAGCAGTCGCGCGAGCGCCTCGCGCAGGTCTCGGCGAAGACCGAGGAGATCGAGGACGTCGAGGAAGCGATCGCGGAGGCGGAGGCGCGTAAAGAGGAGGTGGAACAGTTGAACGCCCACCTCGAATCGAAGGCTGACACGTACAGCAGGCGGATGGCTCGCGCGGCCGACGGCGACCTCACCGTCCGTCTCGACACCGACAGCGAGAGCGACGCGATGACCAAGATCGGGACCGCCTACAACGAGATGCTCGACGAGATCGAGTCGGCGATGGGCGAGATACAGACGTTCTCCGCGGAGGTGGTCGACTCGACGGAGGAGACCTCCGCGATCGTCGACAGCGCCGAGCGAGACAGCGAGTCGGTGAGTGAGTCGGTGAGCGAGATCACCGAAAGCGCCGAGGAGCAGCGCGAACTGCTGGAGGAGGTCGCCGGCGAGATGAGCACCCTCTCGGCGACGATCGAGGAGGTCGCGTCGTCGGCCCAACAGGTCGCCGACACCTCGGCGGAGACCACTGCGGTCGCCGACGAGGGGGAGGAGACCGCGGACGAGGCGATGGCCCGGATGCGAGATGTCGAGGACGCGATCGAGTCCACCGTCGAGAACGTGCAGTCGCTGGAGGATCAGATGGACGAGATCGGCGAGATCGTCGACCTCATCAGCGACATCGCCGAGCAGACGAACATGCTCGCGCTCAACGCCAACATCGAGGCCGCCCGCGCGGGCGCGGGGTCGGCCGACGGGAACAGTGACGGCTTCGCGGTCGTCGCCGACGAGGTGAAGACGCTCGCGGAGGAGACGCAGGAGGCGGCCGCCGACATCGAAACGCGCATCGACGAGACGCGAGCCCAGACCGAGCGGACGGTCGAGGACGTCCGCAGCGCGGAGTCCGACATCGACGCGGGCGCGGCGGCGGTCGACGAGGTCGGCGACGCACTCTCGTCGGTCGCGACCAACGCCGAGGAGACGAACCAGGGGATCCAAGAGATCAGCCGTGCGACCGACGACCAGGCCGCGACCACCGAGGAGACGGTCTCCATGATCGAACCGGTGACGGAGATCAGTCGAGAGACCGCCGAGGCCTCGGAGCGAGTCGCCGAGACCGCGACCGATCAGGTCGACACGATGACCGAGGTGACCGAGCGGGCCGAGTCGCTCGCACGGCAGTCCGATCGGCTTCAGCAGCTCCTCGACACGTTCGAGGTCGACGGCGGCGGAGACGACGCCCCCGGCCCCGACCGGACCTCGACCGGGCGCGACGCCGCGATCGGCGACGGCGGGCAGCCGCAGTAGCCCCCGACGCTCCGCTCTCTCCCACGGCCCTTGCCGACTGCTTTCGGACTCGGTTGTCGGTCGCGACACGGCGCTCACGGAACGCGCCGCTGGCCGTGTGCCGTCGAAGCAACGCGCTGTTCGGTTCCTAACGGGCGCGACGGGATTTGAACCCGCGACCGTCGGATGGCTTCCCCCGCCGGGATCCCGGCGCGGTTAGAAGTCCGACGCTCTGAATCCGGACTGAGCTACGCGCCCACGAGTACAGCCACACGCGGGGAAGTCAAAAACGGCGCGGTCCCGGGCGGCGCGCCCGCGTACGGCGACCGGGCGCCACTGCGGCCGCGAGTGCGTGGGTCGGCCGTCTCGCAGGGTTTAATCCGGCCAGCGCCGAACGGAGGGTGATGCGAGTTATCGGAACGGTCGGCCTGCCCGGCAGCGGGAAGGGCGAGGCCGCCGCGGTCGCCGAGGAGGAGGACGTCCCCGTGGTCACGATGGGAGACGTCATCCGCGCGGAGTGTCGCGACCGCGGGCTCGACCCCGCCGAACACCACGGCGAGATCGCCCGGGCACTGCGCGAGGAGAACGGGCCCGCGGCCATCGCCGAGCGCTCGGTCCCGCTGATCGAGGACGCCGCCGGTCGGGCCGACACCGACGCCGTCCTCGTCGACGGGCTCCGCGCGCCCGTCGAGTTGGAGCGGTTCCGCGAGCGCTTCGGCGACGAGTTCACGCTCGTGGCCATCACCGCGCCGTTCGATGTCCGCGCCGAGCGACTCGGCGAGCGCGGCCGTGACGACTCAGACGTCGACCGTGAGGCGCTGCGCGACCGCGAGGAGCGCGAGCTCGAGTTCGGCATGGGCGAGGTCATCGACGCCGCCGACGTGACCGTCGACAACACCGACACGCTCGCGGCGTTTCGCGACCGCGTCCGCGTGGTGCTGCGCGGGACCCCCGTTCCCGACGCGCCGGACGAGGCGACTGACGACGCCGCGGAGGTGGGGAAGTGACGACCGTCTACAGCGTCGACACCCGGATCGAGGTGCCGGTGTACGACACCGAGGTGACCGACCGCGTCCGCGACGCCGTCGAGGCGCTGTTTCCCAACGCCGAGTTCGTCTCCGAGCCGGGACTGCTCGTCGCCGAGACGCACACGCTCGACGACTTCTCCGACAGGCTCCACGAACAGGAGATCCTCGACACCGCTCGCCGCGAGTTCGAGCGCAACCGCACCGACGACGGCTTCACCTTCAGCCTGAAGAAGCAGGCAGCTCTCCAAGGGGTCGTCAACTTCGCCGTCGGCGAGCCCGACGAACTGGGCGAGATCTCCGTCGAGGTGACCGTCCGCTCGCCGTCGGTCGAGGAGTACGTCGACCACCTCGCGCCGCCGACCGAGGACGGCGCGCCCGTCGACCCGGAGCGTCGCTGAGATCGACCGCGGCGGAACGGCCGGCTACGTCGGTTCGTCCGATTCGACCCGACCCCGGAGGTTCTCCAGCGTCGTCCGGAGCTGCCGCTCGTTGTATCGCACCGCGAAGGGCTCGGCGATCCGCGCGAGCACTCCCCCCGGGAGGTCGTACTCGGCGCCGTACGTGACGCGCGTTCCGCCGTCGTCCTCCTCGAACGCCCAGGTGAGCGTCCCCGAGAGGTCGCCCGCCATCTCGAAGTCGATGCGCTCGTCGGCCACGTACTCCGGGGTCGTCATCGTGCCCGTCAGCGGGATCCCGACCAGCTCGTACGTGTACCGGAGTCGCTTCCCGCCGTTGTCGAGCGGTTCGACGTTCGAGACGTCGGTGATGCTCGGCGTCAGCTCGACGTGGTTCTCGGGCTCGTCGACGTGCGCGAACACCTCCTCGACCGGGGCGTCGACCCGGACCGTGTGGCTCGCCGTGATCACGGTGTCCCCGACGGCCGCGTCCGGCAAAACGGCCGGGGCCGTTCGGTCCCACGCCGAGCCGGGGTGAGCTTCTTCACCGGGCGCGCCGTCGACGCTCCATGTCGAGTTTCACCGTCGAGACCGACGACCACACCGCCGTCCGCGACGTGACCGACCGCGTCCGCGGGGCGCTCCCTGACGACGCCGATGGGACTTGCACGGTCTTCTGTGAGCACACGACCGCTGGACTCGTCGTCAACGAGGCCGAGCGCCGGCTGCTGGCCGACATCGAGTCGTTCGTCTGGGGGCTCGCGCCCGACGATGGGTGGGATCACGACGAGATAGACGACAACGCGGCGTCGCACCTCCGGGCGCTCGTTGTGGGGGCGCACGCGACCGTCCCGGTCGCCGGCGGCGAGCCCGACTTGGGGACGTGGCAGTCAGTCCTCCTCGTCGAGTGTGACGGGCCGCGGACCCGGACGGTTCGCGTGATCGCGGAGTGAGGCGCCGCGCGACGTCGCTCGACGGCGGTCCCGCCTCTCGACGAGCCACCGTCCGTCGGCTATCCGAGATGGGGCACGTCGGTCACGCGAACGCAAGGACCGCCGCGAACAGGACGAGGACACCGAGCACGTCACAGACGTTCGTGACCACGGGAACGACCACGTCGTCGGGGTCGAGCGAGAAGCGGTACGCGACGTACGTCGTCGCGAGCGTCACCGCGACCGCGAGGACGGCCAGCGCGACCCCCGCCGACAGCGCGATCAGCACGACCGTCCCGGGTGCGAGCGTCGGCGCCCCGAGAAGCGCCGTCAGCACCCACGCGCCGAGGCCGACGAGCGGGAACAGCGTGACCGCGAGCGCGACGGTGGCGACGGCGTTTCCGGCGAGGGTATCGTCGCCCGCGTCGAACGAGAGCGTCCCGAGGTGAAACGCCGTGGAGAGCCGCGCCGCGAGGATCGACCCGAGGTTGCCGGCGGTGCCGATCGTCACCGGCACGAGCACGAGCAGCGACGGCGACCGGAGCAGTCGGTCCTCCAGCGTCCCGAGCACCAGCCCCGATCCCAACTCGACGAGCGTGAGCACGAGCAACACCGGCAACATCGCGCGGGTGATCGCGCGAACGGACCACTCGGTCGGCATCTACCCCCCACCTCCGAACGCGTCCACCAGCGCGAGCACCGTCCGCGCCGCGACCAGCAGGAAGAACACGCCGGCCACGTCGCCGGTGGTCGTCACCACCGGGCCGACGAACGTGTCGGGGTCGTACCCCCGACGGTATCCCGCGAACACGACCAGCAGGACGACCGCCGTCAACACGACCCCCGAGAGGACGCTCGCGACCAGCGCGACGCCGAGCATGACGGGCAGCGGCGCGACCGGGCTCCCGAGCAGCGTGAGCGCGGTGACGGTGAGGACGGCGGCGACGAGCGACACGAGCACGCCGTTCGCGAGCGCGGCCGTCGCCGCCGCCCGCAGCCGCTCGTCGCCGAGGTCGACCCGCGGCTCGACGAGTCCCTGGTGAAGGCCGGTCGCGACCCGGACGCCGAAGCTCCCGAACACGCTCCCGCGGGTCGCGAGCAGCGCCGGCACGAGCACGAGCAGGCCCTCGACGGCCCGTAGCTCGGCCCGCATCCCGCCGAGGACGACGCCGGCGAACAGTCCGCCGACCGCGCTCGTCGCGAGCGCCGGCAGCGCCTCGCGATACGCCTCCTCGGCCGTCTCACGGAGCCCCATCGCGCCTACCGACGACCCCGGAGAACAAAAGTCGGGTGCCATCGTCGGCCCCGCCGCGAGGGCGTGGCGCTCGCGTTCGCGCCCCGTGGCATCGTCCCGCTCGCGGTCGAGTCGGATCACGACGCGGTCGCGCGCTCGGGGCGACCGATGCGCACTTGGCGGCGAGGGCCCGACACCGCACATGACCGACTCGCAGGCGCGGGTGCTGTTGACGAACGACGACGGCGTCGACGCCGCGGGTCTCGCGGCGCTGTACGAGGAACTGCGCGCGGTCGCCGACGTGACTGTCGTCGCGCCGGCGGAGAACCAGTCGGGGGTGGGACGCTCGCGCTCGCGCGCCGTCGACGTGGACGACCGCGAGTGGGGCCATACGGTTCACGGGACGCCGGCCGACTGTGTCGCCTACGCGCTCCGGGCGCTCTCGACCGACTTCGATCTGGTCGTCTCCGGCTGCAACCACGGTCCGAACTGCGGCGAGTACATCATGGGCCACTCGGGCACCGTCGGCGCGGCCGTCGAGGCGGCGTACCTCGGCGTCCCGGCCCTCGCGATCTCCGCCTACCACCGCGAGGAGTTCTTCCCGCCCGCGGAGTTCACCTTCGAGACGCCCGCCCGGCTCACCCGGCTGCTCGTCGAACACGTGCTCGAACGCGGCGGGAACGCCGACGGAGCCGGCGACCACGCCGCCGCTCGCGACTCCCGCGCGGATCTCGCGGACGCCGACCTGTTCTCGGTGAACGCTCCCGTCGACGCGGCCGACTGCGACCTCCGGCTCACCGAACCGCTCGCCGACTACGCCGTCGACGTGCGCGAGGCGTCCGCGGAGGAGCGCGAGACCCACGACGGCGACTGGCGGCTCGAGTCCGACTTCTGGGCGCGCCTCGACCAGCCGGGGCGGCATCCGACGCTGGAGCAGGTCGCCGACTCGTATCCCGCGTGGTCCGACCGCGCGGCCGTCGTCGACGGAGACGCCAGCGTCTCACCGCTTCGGGTGCCGCAGACGCCGGTCCACTCCGAGCGGCTGGACGACCTCGTCGCCGCCGTGAACCGCGACTGGCGCGCCGAGCGCGAGGCCGCGGCGACCGCGGACGACGACTGATACGGCCTCGGCGGACGCGGCGCTCCCGCCGTCCCGTCGTCATCGCTCGACGACCACGACGACGCCCGTGAGCGCGAGCGCCGCCGCCAGCGCGGCACCGAGCACGCCGAACGCCGCGCCGAAGCCGGTCGCGTCGGCGACGCCGCCGACGACGGCGGGCGCGAACGCGCCGACCCCCATCAACAGCGTCCGGACGACGCCGAGCCCGCCGCCCGCGGACGCCTCCGGGATGACGGCCGCGAGATACGCGCCCCGCACGGGGCGGAAGCCGTGTGCGCCGAGACCGAACGCGAGCACCGCGGCGCCGACGGCGAGGACGCCCGAGACCGACAGCAGCGCGAGCAGCCCGCCGGTCGCGAGCGCGAGCGTCGCGGCGATCACCGGAAGCCGCCCGACGCGGTCCGAGAGGTCGCCGGTGACCAACTGGACGAGCGAGACTGCGAACAGTCCCGAGTACAGCAGCGACGCCGTCGTCCCCGGCAGCCCGGCGGCGTCGGTGAGATACAGCGGGAGGAAGGCGACGGCGCCGTTGTACGCGAACGAGAAACAGACCGTCGCGAGGACGAAGACGGCGAAGACGGGCTCGCGAAACAGCGCCGCGTACCGACGAAGGCCATCGGCGGCGTCCGTCTCGTCACCCGTGGCGTCGCCGCCCCCCACTGTCCCGTCGCCGCCCTCCGCCGTCCCGCCGCCGGTGTCGAGACCGGTCGCCCCGGGGGCCGGCGCGCTGCGGCCGAACAGGAGCGCGAGCCCGCCGGCGGCGACCGCGCCCGCGAGGAACAGCGCGTGCCAGTCGAGCCACGGGACGGCGACGCCGGCGAGCGTCGCGCCGGTGACCGCGACGACGACGGCGGGCGCGGCGACGCCGCCGAACGCCCCGAGCGTGTCGAGCACCCCGAGCGCGCGGCCCGTCCGCCCGGGGTACAGCCGCGAGAGCAGGCGGACGGCGACGGTCTTGTGGACGCCCGTGCCGAGCCCGACGAGCAGCATCCCGCCGCCGAGGGCGCCGAGCGCGAGCGCGTCGGGGACGGGAACCGTGAGTACGAGCGCGCCGACGCCGGTGACGAGCGCGCCGGCGACGATCACCCGCCGCGCGCCGATCCGGTCGGCGAGCGCGCCGCTGGGGAACTGCATCGCGGCGTAGACGGTCAACATCGCGGTGAACGCCACCCCGAGGACCGAACTGGAGACGCCGAGCGTCTCCCGGAAGGTGGGAAACAGCGGCGGGAACGCGTACCGGAGGAACTTCGCGAGAAACCAGATGAGCGCCGTGAGCGCGAGCACGTCGTACTCCGCGAGCGCCCGGAGGCGGCGTCTCGTCGCGCTTCCGGCTCCCATTCGCCTCGGGGAACGGCTGTCGGGGTCAAAAGGCGAGCGAAAGCGGTCGTTCGGGACGGTTCGTGGGTGACGACGCCCGCGCTACGGCGCGCCGGCGAGCACCAACGTGCTCTCGACGTCGCCGTTGCGGATCTGCCGGGTCGCGTCCGGCGGGATCCGGATCGCGTCGCCCGGCTCCATGTGGACGGCGTCGTTGTCGACGGTCACGGTCGCCTCCCCCTCCATCAGGAGGTACACCTCCTCGTGGTCGCGTTCGCGGTGGTCGTGCTCCTTGCCCGTCCATCCCGGCTCGCAGTCGACGACGGTGACGCCGACGTGCTCGCACTCCAGCGGATCGCGCAGAAAGTGCATCGCGCCCGCGGCCGGCTCCACGTCTCGGTAGTTGACGTCGGTATACGCCATGTGTTACCACTCGACTGCGATCGCCCTGTAGCTGACGGCCGTTTCCGCGACCGACGGGACCACAGGTCGCGGACGGGTCGAACGCGTGGTTGGGATCACCCGAACGGACCCATGCCGCCCATGCCGCCGCCTCCGCCGCCGCCCTGCTGTTGCAGCTTCTTCATCATCCGCTGCATGTCGCCGTCGCCCATGTTGCCGAACTGGTCCATCGTCCGTTTCATCATGCTATGCTGTTCGAGCAGTTCCTCGATGCGCTCCTCGGGAACGCCCGAACCGCGGGAGATCCGCTCCAGGCGGTCGCTCTTGATGATAGTGGGGTTCTCCATCTCCCGCTCGGTCATGGAGTCCATCGCGATCTCGAACTCGCGCATGCGATCCTGGGTCACGTCCATCGCGTCGTCCGGGAGCTGGTCCATGATCCCGCCGCCCATGCCGGGGATCATGTCGAGCACCTGGTCGAGGGGGCCCATCTTGTCCATCGCCTTCATCTGGTTGCGCATGTCCTTCAGGGTGAACTCCCCCTCCATCATCTCCTCGGGGTCCCAGTCGTCCTCCGCCTGGGTCTCCTCCATCGCGCGCTCGACGCGCTCGGAGAGCTGCTTGAGGTCGCCCATTCCCAGCAGCCGCGAGATGAAGCCGTTGGGCTCGAAGCGCTCGATGTCCTGCACCGTCTCGCCGCTGCCGAGGAACGCGATCGACGAGCCGGTCTCGTTGACGGCCGTCAGCGCCCCGCCGCCCTTCGCGGTCCCGTCGAGCTTCGTGATGACGACGCCGTCGATGCCGATCGACTCCTCGAACTGCCGGGCCTGATCCTTCGCGCCCTGCCCGATCGCGGCGTCGAGCACGAGCAGCGAGCGGTCCGGGTCGACCGCGTCGTCGATCTGCTCGATCTCGTCGATGAGGTCGTCCTCCAGCGCGTGGCGGCCGGCCGTGTCGACGATGCGCACGTCGGCGTCCTCGGTCGCCTCCAGCCCGTCGCGGGCGATCTGTACCGGGTCGTCGCCGTCGGGGTCGCCGTAGAACTCCACCTCGGCGTTCTCCGACATCTGTTTGGCCTGGTCGTAGGCGCCGGGGCGGAAGGTGTCGGTCTGGATGACCGCCGGGCGCAGCCCCTTCTTCGAGAACCACCACGCCATCTTGGCGGCGGTGGTGGTCTTGCCCGACCCCTGGAGGCCGGCGAGCACGATCGTCTGTTCCTCCAGCGGGATCTCGGTCGACTCGCCGATGAGGCCGACCATCTCCTCGTAGACGATCTTGAGGACGTGGTCGCGGGCGGTCGTGCCGCCCGGGGGCTCCTCCTCCAGCGCGCGCGTCTCGATGCCGTCCGACAGCTCCATCACGAGGTCGACGTCGACGTCGGCCGACAGCAGCGAGCGCTGGATCTGCTTGACGATCTCCTGCACGTCGTCCTCGTCGATGTGGGACTTCCCGCGGAGCGAGTCCATCGTGCTCCGGAGGGAACTCCCCAGGTCGTCGAGTACCATTGGTCTTACCGGAGATTGTCGGTCCGCGCGGTAAAGGCTTCCCTGTCCGTCGGTGGCTCGCTCGCGGTTCGTGTTCGGGGGTCGTGGGCCGGCTTCGGCGAGTGAACACGACGATATAACTCCGTGAACGCCTCTATTTCAGATGGAACACGAGATCTAACGGCCGGTAGCTAGGGAGTGCATGGCTATCGATGGATGGAATTATGTTACTTGGTGGACCATTCTCTCTCCCGTCTATGGATATTTGGTCACCCGATTCACTCTCAGATCTCGTCGGTGACCGGTTCAGCGTCCCACTGGAACTGCTCATCGCGGTACTTGTCGGGAGCATCCTTCGCCTCTACCGGCTGGGGGAACAGTCGTTCTGGATAGACGAAGTGTTCATGATCACGATGGCGACTGACAGGACGCTGTGGGAGTTGGTGTTCGAGGTTCCACAGTTCGAGCCCCATCCGCCGCTGTACAACGTGTTTATGTGGGTGTGGGTTTCGCTCACAGGAACGTCCGAGGTCGCGATGCGGTCCACCTCCGTACTGTTCAGTATCGCGACGATTCCGGTGGCGTATCTTCTGGTTCAGAAGCTGTTCGATCGGTCGACGGCAGCAGTCACGATCGCCTTTCTGACCGTTTCGCCGTTGGAAATCTGGTATGCACAGGAGGCGCGGATGTATGCGCTCCTCGTGTTCCTTACCGTTCTTTCCGTCTACGCTCTGGTCCAACTGACGGACGGGTTCTCTCGCTCATGGGCGATCGGCTACGTCACTGTTGGGGTCGTACTCGGATATCTCCACGTGTACGGGCTGTTCATCCTCCTCGCACAGGCGCTGTACCTGGGAGTTCGACTGCTCACCAGTCCGTCCGATCTCGACGTGACGTGGCGCCGAGCCATCGAACTGTATGGGAGTATCGGAGTCCTCACTAGCCCATGGACAGGCCTGCTTTTACATCGGGTGATCGCGCCGGAACAGTACCCAGCGGACGCTGCCGCTTGGCTTCAGTCCCCCGAGCCAAGCGCGCTCGTCGAAACGTTCCGGCTTCTATCGTTCGGTGTCACAGCCACCACACGGCCGTATAACGTCCTCACACAGCCTTCGGACCTGTTTCTGTTTGCGGTGGCGTTCTGTCTGGCAGTACTGGTTGGGTTATCAACGATGGGAGAGTTCGCCGCGGAGACGGACCAGCTCAGTCTGGTGGTGCTGTGGTTGGTTGTGCCGATTGGCGTTCCATTTGCGCTGTCTGTGGCGGTCCGACCGATGTTCGAACTCCGGTACACGATCGTCGCAGCACCCGCATTTCTGATCCTCATCGCACGAAGCATCCAACTGATGGAGAGTCGTCACCTGCGGTACGCACTCACCGCGATCATACTCGTAGGCATGCTCGTTCCGTTGCCCGGATATTATACGGAGCCACATAAGGATCAATGGGACGACGCAGCCACGTACGTCGAAGAAAACGCGGCACCTGGGGATACGATACTCGTTGTTCCCGGGTGGACATGGACCGGTCCAAGCGATGCGTTCAGATACTATTTCGACCGAGAAGACGTCGACACCTTCCCACTCTATTCGTTCAGTCCACAGGCAGAGTACCAGAATGCGATCTCACCGGGTAGCGATGTGTATCTCGTGTTGAGCTATACAAACGAGCGAGAAGACGTCATCGATCGCGTAGCGAACGCAACTGAAACGCCGGCAAGCGAGCGTCATGAGTTCGTAAATGTCGTTGTTGTCGAATACCAACGACAGAGCGGAAACTCAAGCGACTTGAAAACTGGTGGATGACTCGTGTGAGCTATCCGACGGCCGTGTTGTTGTTGAGTTCCTCCCACGCCTGAGACCGGACAGATCCACCCGTACCGCTATCACCGAACCGGGGACAGACGGTGGGGTAGAGTGCACGCCAGGATTGCCGTAACTGCTGGAGATACCTGGGTACACAGCGACCAGTACGTCGATCGTACTTCGCAGGATTCAGAGAACCCGCGATCGAGAGGCGCCCTGTACTGACAACGCCCGGTTCGGAGATAGCACTCGCCGCGGATCTTCAACGGGGCCGACTCGTTCGGTCGCGCGCGTTCGCTCGGTACTCGGTACCCCCGGTCCCGCGAGGTCACACTCGACCTGCTCGCGTGACCGACGGAGCGCGAGTGGCACGCCCCACACGGTTCGCTCGGATCGCACCGAAACCACTTCACCCGACACCGCGAACACGGGGACGTGTTCGGCGTCGATCCCGCCACCCTCGCCGCGTACGTCGCCGCCGCGGGCGCGTTGATCCTCGTCCCCGGACAGGACACGCTGGTCGTCCTCACGTGTGGCCTCGCCTCGCGCGCGGAGGGGGTCGGCGCCGCCGGCGGGGTCGCGGTCGGCGTTCTCGTCCACGCCACCGCCGCGGCGCTGGGACTGGCGGCGGTCTACCGCGCGCTGCCGTCGGCCGCCACGGTCGTGACGCTGCTCGGCGCGGCGTACCTCTGCTGGCTCGCGGTCGACACCCTTCGGGAGGACGCCGTCGCGTCGGCCGCGGGGTCGCCCGGCCCGACCCGTGTCGACGGCGGCACCGACGCGGGGACCGCCGCCTCGGGCTTCCGCCGCGGCCTCCTCACGAACGTTGCGAACCCGAAGGTCGCGCTGTTCTTCCTCGCGTTCCTTCCCGGGTTCGCCGGCGACGGGGAGACGGCGACGATGCTCGGACTCGGCGCGGTGTACGCCCTGCTCACCGTCGCGTATCTCTGCGTCGTCGGGGCGCTCGCCGGCCGGATCGGCGGGCGACTGACGGGACGGGGCGACCGTGCGGTCCGGATCGCGTCGGCCGGCGTGCTGGCCGCGCTGGCGGCGGCGCTGGTCGTGCGGGTCACGTGACTCGTCGGCAGCTACGGACCGCCGTCGGCGGTGCGCTCGCGGAGGCGATCGATCCGGTCGCCAAGCGGGACGTTCGCCGACAGCGGGTTCGGGACGCGCCGCCGCGACGGTTCCATCGCGTGCGTCTCGGCGTAGCGCTCGAACGCGCCGGCGACGGCGTCGGCGCCGAACAACGCCGCCGCGTGGTCGTCCGCGGCGACGATCCCGCGGCGCGCGTACCACAGTCCGCCGACGAGCGCGCCGCCGGCGACGACTACGAGCGGGCCGGTCGGCGCCCCGGTCCCGAACGCGGCGAGCAGGGGCAGCGCGGCGGCGACGACCGCGCCCAGACGGCGGGCGAGTGCCCGCGACCGGACGCGTCCCGCCTGCACCCCAAGCAGTGCAGCGGCGTCGGCGTCGTCGAAGGCGTCGAGGAACGTGCTGGTCACGAACAGCCGGCGCGTCGGACCGAGCCCCCTGACGAAGGCGCTCGCGGTCCCCTCGTCGTCGGTGTCGAGCACGCGCACGTCGCGGACGAGATCGGCGCCGAGGCCGACGCGCTCGCGGAGGCGGGCGATCCGCGCGGCGGTGTCGCCGGCGGGTCGTTCCGTCGAGCGCAGCGCCGCGATCGCCCACGGCGACGCGGCGAGGACCACGACGACGAGCGCCACCAGCCCGACGCCGACGGCGACCGTCGAGGTGCCGGAGCCGATCCCGATCCTGAAGGGCGTGAACGCGAGCGCGAACACGACGCTCACGCCCGTCAGCCACCGCGCCATCCGGGCGACCGCCCGCCCGGTCCCGAGGTCGATGTCCCGGACGGCACGGACGCCGCGTATCGTCGGCGCGTAGGCGACGAGCGCGACGGTGCCGGCGGCCGCCATCGTCAGGAACTCCGCGAGGAAGACGTCGACGGCGGCGACGCCGGTGGCCGCGCCGACGAGCGCGGCGCGGACGGCCGCACCCAGATCAAGGATCGAGAGGAGGCCGTACGCCAGCACGCCGAGCGGGAGCACGGCGCCGACGTACAGCAGCCTGTACGTTCCGACGGGGTTCGAGCGTCGACGCGCGAGTGCGCTGCCGACGGCGCCGACCGCCGCCCCGAGCAGACACAGGAACAGCCAGAACGCCAGCGGCGGGCCGAGCGCGGACGTGGAGGACACGACTGCGGACTGAAGCGGGACCATGCGGGACGATCCAGTCGTGCGGGTGAAAACCGTGACGAACCGACCGATCCCTCGTCGGCGTCGCCCGGCTACGGTCCCGCGGCCTCCCCGACGGACTCAAGGACGGCGCCGCCGACCCACCGCCCATGCGCATCGCCGTGCCCAACAAGGGTCGCCTGCACGAGCCGACGATCGACCTGCTCGAACGCGCCGGCCTCCACATCGAGAACACCGCCGACCGACAGCTGTACGCCGACACGGTCGACCCCGAGGTGTCCGTGCTGTTCGCGCGAGCGGCCGACGTCCCCGAGTACGTCGCCGACGGCGCCGCCGACGTGGGGGTCACCGGTCTCGATCAGGCCAGCGAGTCGGGCCAGGACCTCGTCGACCTCCTCGATCTCGAGTACGGTCGCTGTCGCCTCGTGCTCGCGGCGCCCGAGGCCGGCGACATCGCCGAGCCCGCGGACGTGGCGGGGTTGACGGTCGCCACCGAGTTCCCCCGGATCACCCGCGAGTACTTCGAGCGGAAGGGGATCGACTGCGAGGTCGTCGAGGTGACGGGCGCGACCGAGCTCACTCCGCACGTCGACATGGCCGACGCGATCGTCGACATCACCTCGACCGGAACCACCCTGCAGGTGAACCGCCTCGCGATCGTCGACGAGGTGCTCGCCTCCTCGGTCCGGCTGTTCGCGCGCCCCGACGTGGCCGAGGACGACAAGGTCCGGCAGGTGGCGACGGCGTTCGGCTCTGTGATCGCCGCCGAGGACAAGCGCTACCTGATGATGAACGCCCCGCGCGAGGCGCTCGCGGACGTGAAGGCGGTGCTCCCCGGGATGGGCGGACCGACGGTGATGGACGTCGCCGACGGCGACACCGACCACGTGGCCGTCCACGCCGTCGTCGACGAGCGCGCGGTGTTCGAGGTCATCGACGAGCTCAAACGGGTCGGCGCGACCGACGTCCTCGTCACCGAGATCGAGCGACTCGTGGAGTAGTGCCGCGCGGTTCCGCCAGGAACACCTCCCTCCGTTTCCCGAGCTGAGCAGCCCCTTCGTCGGTCACTCCTCGCGCGCGCGCCACCGCAGCGCCGGCGCCGCCACCCGCGGGTCGATCCCGTCGCCGTCGCGGTACCGGACCCACGCGCCCGTCGCGAGGGTGCCGAGCACGACCGCGCTCATCCCGAGGAGTCCCGCCTCGGGGCCGAACGACCCGCCGGTGGCGAGCGTCGGGCCGGTCGGCTCGAGATCGACGACGGCGGCGTCGACGCCGAGGCCGCTGACGGAGAAGCCGTACAACAGCCCCTGTGCGGCGTTCCAGGAGACGTGGACGCCGACGGGAAACGAGAGCCGTCCGGTGAGCACGAAACCGACCCCGAGGAACGCGCCCGCCAGCGTGACGCCGAGCGTCGACGCGAGCGAGGAGCCCGGGTTGCCCGCGTGGAGCAGGCCGAAGACGGCCGAGGAGACGGCCAGTGCCGTCCCCACGGCGACGCGCTCGCCCGCGAACCGGAGCCCCTCGGCGACGTTGACGAGGAGGAGCCCTCGAGAGAGCAGCTCCTCGTAGCCGCCGACGACGAGGAACACGAGGAGGACGGAGGCGAAGCCGCCGGCCGTCCCCACGAGCGTGCCGGCGACGCGGAACCAGCCGGCCGCGAGCCCGACAGCGGCGATCAGCGTCTGGAGGAGCACGCCCAGCGCGAGTCCGGCGGCGAGGTCGGCGATCCACCCGGGTTCGCGTCGAAGCCCCAGATCCGAGAGCCGCCGCCGGTCGACGTATCGCGCCGCCAGCAGGGTCGCTCCGGCGACCGCGAGCATCGGAAGGACGGTCGACAGCGGGACGGGAAGGCCGAGCACGACCGCGGCGACGCCGCCGCCAAGCACTGCGAGGCCGACGAGAACGAGCGCGACACAGAGGCGAAGCGGGGCTCGCGGGCGGCGTTCGGCGTCGTTCCACACCGGATACCGGAGCCGGTTACGGAGGCGCCGGCGGCTCATACCGGCGCGGTCTGGTAGATCGCGAGCACGCTGTTGATGCCGTACGCCGCGAGGATCGTGAGCGCGTAGTGCATTGCGGCGATCATCACGGTGCCGCGACGGTCCAGCCCGTACGCGAGTCGGACCGCGACGGAGTCGACGACGAGCGCGATCGCGATGACGGCGGCGGGGGGGAGGACCGCCGCAGTCAGCCCCACGGTGGCCATCGCGACGCCCGGCGGGATCGCCTGCCGGAGCTCCGCCTCGCTTCCGAGCACGAAGTAGGCGGCCGTGTTCGCCAACAGCGTCGACAACGTCGCGATGAGGAGGAACCCGCCGAGGATCCCGACGGGGGACAGCTGCAGCAGCACGCTACGCGAGGAGCCCCAGTTCCGAGAGTCGCTCCGAGATGACGTCGACGGCGGCCACGGCGTCGGCCGGCTCCTTCCCGCCGGTGATGACGAGCTTCCCGGAGCCGAACAGCAGCGCCACCACGTCCGGGTCGTCGATCCGGTAGACGAGCCCGGGGAACTGCTCGGGCTCGTACTCGATGTTCTCCAGGCCGAGCCCGATCGCGATCGCGTTCAGGTTGAGATCCGTCCCCAGATCCGCCGAGGTGACGATGTTCTGGACGGTGATCTCCGGGTCGTCGTCGATCGGGATGTCCAGCGCGCGGAGCTCGTCGAACACCATGTGGAGCGCCTCGTGGACGGCGTCGGTGCTCTTGGCGCCGGTGCAGACGATCTTCCCCGAGCGGAAGATGAGCGCGGCGCTTTTCGGATCGGCCGTCCGATACACCAGTCCCGGGAACTGCTCCGGGTCGTAGTCCGCGCCCTCGAGGTCCATGGCGACCGTCTGGAGGTCCAACTCCTGTTCGATCCCCGTCGACGCGACGACGTTCTCGATGTTGATCGACTCCGTGGGATCAGCCATTCTCGTCCGAACGGACGGTTTAAACGGATAAAGTAGTACCGCCGTGCCCGATGCGGGTTCGCCCCGCGCGATCGAGCACCGACCGTTTCGACGCGAACCCGTGCGTTCAAGCGCCGCGGCGTCGCACCTCCGGGCGTGTACGGGTTGGAGTTCGTCGGCGACGAGGACCGGTTCGCGGCGCTGGAAGCGGGGGTCGCCGCCGCCGGGATCGAGCGGATCGCCCCCGGGGTGGCCGTCGCCGACGCGGTCGACACGGACCGAGTCCGCGGGCTGGCGTACACCAGACGTGCGCTCGACCTGCTCGGGCGGGCCGACGCGGATCCGAACAGCGCCCGGGCCGTCGTCGAGGCGGCGAGCGTCGAGCGCGAGGGAACGGTCGCCGTCCGCGCACGCGTCGTCCGCGACAGCGCCGCCGTCTCGACGAGCGCGGTGGAACGCGAGTGCGGGAGCGCGCTCGTCGCGCGCGGCTTCGACGTGGACCTGGACGACCCGGACCACACCCTCCGCGTGCTGTTCGCCGGCGACACCTGTCTCGTCGGGTGGACCGTCGCCGAGTCCGTTCGCGACTTCTCGACGCGCCGACCCACGGACCGACCGTTCTTTCAGCCGGGGAGCATGGCGCCGATGGACGCCCGAGCGTACGCGAACCTCGCCGGCGCGGGACCGGGCGCCCGCGTCCTCGACCCCATGTGCGGCACCGGCGGCGTGCTCATCGAGGCCGGCCTCGTCGGAAGCGACGCGGTCGGCAACGACGCGCAGGCGAAGATGGTCCGCGGCGCCCGCGAGAACCTCGCGCACTATCTGGAGGAGACGACCGCCGAGTTCGGTTTCCTCCGCGGCGACGCGACCGACCTCGCGCTCCGCGATGACGCGGTCGACGGCGTCGTCTTCGACGCGCCGTACGGTCGACAGTCGAAGATCGCCAGACACAGCCTCGACGACCTCGTCGGCGACGCGCTCGCGGAGGCCGCACGGGTCGCGCCTCGCGGCGTGCTCGTTGCGGATCGCTCGTGGCGCGAGGCCGCCGTCGACGCCGGGTGGCGGGTGACCGACACCTTCCGGCGGCGGGTCCATCGAAGCCTCGTCAGACACGTCCACGTGCTGGAGCGGGCGTAGCGATCGAGGGCGGATCACAGACCGCATGTGACCGCGGCGCCGGCGCCGAGGACCGCGAACGCGGCGCCGACGACTCGGGTCACCAGCACGCTCCAGTCGGCCGGCTCGACCGGACCGCTCGGTTTGCGGCCGATCGCGTCGCGACCTCGGCCGCACTCGTGACGGCGTACGGCTTCACTGCCGCGAGCGCACCCAGCGGAAGCCCGATGACCGCGAGAAACAGGCCGTTCAGCGGGCACATACGGGTCGGCTCGTCGTCCGGTAGCAAAGCGGTTCCGGCGTTGCGGCGGCGGTGCCACGTGCGGCGACGAGGTCGCTCGCGGCGGGGGACCGGCTCCGGTTCCGGCTACCGTTCGCCGAGCAGTTCGTCGACCAGCTCCTCGGGGTCGAACAGCCGCAGGTCGTCGTACCCCTGCCCGACGCCGAGGAAGAGGATCGGCTTCCCGGTGACGTAGGCGATGGAGATGGCGGCGCCGCCGGAGGAGTCGGCGTCGGCCTTCGTGAGGACGGAGCCGTCGATCGCGGCCGCGTCGTCGAACTCCTGGGCGCGCTTGACGGCGTCCTGTCCGGCGACCGACTCGTCGACGAAGAGGGTCATGTCGGGGTCGACGACGCGATCGATCTTCTCCAGTTGCGCCATCAGGTCGTTGCTGGTGTGGAGTCGCCCCGCGGTGTCGCCGAGCACGACGTCGACGTCGTTGGCCTCGGCGTACTCGACGCCGTCGTAGATGACGGCCGCGGAGTCGCCGCCCTGTTCGTGGGCGATGAGCTTCCGATCGAGCGCCTCCGCGTGCTCGCGGATCTGCTCGTTCGCGCCGGCACGGTAGGTGTCGCCGTTCGCGAGCACCGACGAGTAGCCGCGCTCGTCGAGCCACTCCGAGAGCTTCGCGATGGTCGTGGTCTTGCCGACGCCGTTGACACCGGTGAACACGATGGTGACGGGCTTGTCCGCCTCCGCGATCCGCTCCTCGAAGTCGAACTGCCCGACGCCGATCACGTCCAGCAGCGCGTCGTGAAGCGCCTCCGTGACGAGTTGGTCCGTCGTCTGGACCTGCGCGCGGGTCTCGCCGATCATCGTCTCGCGGACGGTGTCGAGGATCCGGTCGGCGACGCTCATCTCCACGTCGCTGGACAGCAGCGCGAGCTCCAGGTCCTGAAGGGGCCCCTCGAGGTCCGCCTCCTCGATGATGACCTTCCCGGTGGCGAACGCCGCCGCGCGCTTGAGGCGCCCGGGACCGGCGTCCCCGCCGTCCGCCGGTTCGTCATCTGCGGGGGTCGTCGACGGCGTTCCGTCGGCCGTCGATGCGGCCGGCTGCTCGGCCTCGTCCGTGGCAGGCGTCGCCTCGGCGTCGGCCGTCACGGCCGCGTCGGTGCCGGCATCCGTTTCCGCGTCGGCCGCAGCCTCCGCCTCGGCGTCGACCGGTTCGGCGTTCTCCTCGACCTCGTCGGCGGCGTCCTCCCGAAACGAGGAGAGCTTGTCCTTCAGGCCGTCGAACATCCCTTACTCGTCCTCGCCCTCGTCGGCCATCTGCTGCATCTGCTGCATCTGCTGTTGCTGCATCTGCTGTTGCATCTGCTGGGCCTGCTGTTCGAGCTGCTGGCTCTCCGCCTCGAGGTCGTCCTTCTCCTCGTTGACGGTGTCGATCTGGTCGTCGATGGTCTCCTTCCGCTGCTCGAGCGCGTCCACGGCGTCGCCCTCCTCCAGCTCGGCGGCGTAGTCGCCGCCGAGGCTCACGACGATCTCGTCGAGGTCCTGGACCTCGGCGCGGACGTACGCGCCGCCGCCCAGCGGCACCTGCACCGTCGACCCGGTCTCGATCTGGCCGATGGCGTCGATGGCGCCGTCCATGTCGCGCTGCTCCTGACGGAGCTCCTCGATCTCGTTCTCGAGCTCCTCGATATCGTCCTCGATCGCCTGGATCTCCTGGGATATCTGCTGGAGCTGCTGCTGACCCTGACCGCCGCCACCACCGAGGCTCATTCCGCCACCACCTCGCCGATCTCGATCTGGGTGCGGTTCAGGTTGTGCTCGGCGCCGAACTTCGAGAGGACGTGTTCGCGAGCGACGTTCTCGTTGACCGCGTCGATCGAGCGGGTGAACGCCTGCATCCCGTCTCGGGCTTGGAACTCGCCGCTAACAGTGAACTGGCTCATGTGCCCGAAAATCGGCTCGGGAGCGGGAAGTACCTTCCGACTCGGGGACCGAGTCCCGATCGACGACGGGGACACCGGCGACCGTGACCGTCCCGCCGGCCGTTCGTGGCTGCTCGTTCGCCCGGCGGGCGGCTCGCTCTACTCGATGAACCCGAGCGTGTCGTCGATCCGGCCCAGTTCCGGGCCGGTCGTGTCCTCGCCGACGGCGTACCCGTCGTCGTTGGCGAGCAGCCCGGAGCCGACCAGCGGCGCGCCGTAGTTGACGGTGCCGAGGTCGGCGTACACGTCCAGGTGCTCCTCCAGCGCCTCCAGCTCCGGCTCCTCGCTGTGCGGGTGACAGAGGACGCCGGCGTTGGTGGCGACCGCGGCGGTGCCGACGGTGTTGACGCCGCCGAGCGACCCCCGTCTCACCGGCACGTCGAGCACGTCCTCGACGACCTCGACCGCCTCGTCGGTCAGGTCGGGGTGGACGTACGCGCCGTAGTCGTTCGCGAGCACGACGTTGCCGGCGGCGTTCAGCTTCCCCGGGAGGCGTTCGACGGGATCGTCGGTCGCCTCACGGAGCGCGTCGATCTCGCGGTCGGTCGCCTGCCGGGAGACGAGCGTCCCGTTCTCGTTGCCCGCGACCAGCGAGCCGACCGTCCCGGAGCCGCCGACGGTCGTGGCCAGCACGTCGACGGAGAACTCTCCCTCGAGCCGGTCGGCGAGGTCGTCGTCCACGTCGGGTCGCACGACGAGGCAGTCGCTGGCTGCGTGCGCGTAGACACCGACGTACGACGACCCGGCGAACGAAACGCGAAGCACGCCTCAGGCCGGCTCCGCTTCGACGACGACTTCGCCGTCCTCGTCGAAACGGGCCGCACGCAGGCGGACCGAACTCGGCGGCTTCGACCGGCCGCGCTCCCACACGGTCTCGTTGACCGCGGGGTCGAGGCGGACGTCGCCCTCGTCGACCGAGAAGTGCTTCGCCAGGTGTGCCCGGATGAGCGACATCGCCTTGTCGCCGCGCTCCTGGGACGGCGCCTGCTTCGCCTCGCGGAGCGGGACCGTGACGACGCGCTCCTCGAAGTCGCTGGCGCTCATTTACTCGTCGGTGTCCGAGCGCCGCCAGTGGCGTCGCTTCGGGTTGCGGGTCACTTCCATGTCGGTCTTCATCATCACCCACGCCGGCACGCGGCTGTTCTGCCGCTCCAGCTTCGCAAGGCGCTTTTTCTTGGCCTTGGATTTCTTGGTCATGGTATCCGGCAGATTCATCGCCGGAAGGGAAAACCCTGTTCATCCGAACGCGTGCGTGAGATCGGTTCCCGCGTCCCCGAGATCACAACCCCGCCAGCGACCCGATGCCCGCGCCGACGGCGACCGCGAGCGCGCCGCCGAGCGCGACGCGTACCGTCGTCTCCAGCACGTCGCCGCCGGCGAGCCGGATCCGTAGCCCGGCGACGACCGCCAACTCGGCGGCGACGACTGCGACCGCGAGGAGGTAGCCCCAGCCGAGGTTCGCGAGCACCACCAGCGACGGGAGCGCGCCGGCGAGGAACGCCCCGCCGCCGGCAAGTCCTGCCCGGCGGACCGGGTCGCCGGCCGCCGAGAGGCCGCCGTCGTCGGCGTCGGCGGCGGTGAACGCCGCGTGCAGCGCGACGCCGACCGTCGCCGCGAGCCCCACGAGCCCGGCGGTCCACCCGTCGACGGCGATAGCTGCGGCGAACAGCGGCGCCGGGACGACGACGGCGCCGCCTGCGAGTCCCGCCAGCGCCGGCTCGCTCACGCGATGGCGAACCGTCGTCCTCGTCCGGCCTCGGCCGCGCATTCGCATTTGATTTTCCGGCCCACAAGATAAATCCGCCGCCCGAGTCGGCGGAACGACGTCGCAGCGTCGGCGCGACGGCGTGCGTCGACGCAGCGAAACCGGCTTGTCGCCCGCGCCCGGAACGCGACTATGGACCCCGTCGGCGCCACGCTCCTCGCGGACCACCTCCCGGCTCCCGCGGCGTTCGTCTCGGTTCTCGCGGATCTCCTCCCGCTCGTCGTCGACGCGGCGGCGCGGGTCGCGCGCATCGCGGTGCTCATCGCCGTCGGCGTGTTCCTCGCGAACGTCGCCGTCGAGTTCGGCCTCGTCGAGCGGATCGCGGGGTTCTCGCGATATCTCACCGCCCCGGCGAACCTCCCGGACGAGGCCGGAACCGCGATCGTCACGACCGCGGCGTCGACGACGGCGGGGTACGGCATGCTCGCGGACTTCCGGGAGTCCGGTCGGCTGTCCGACCGCGCGACGATGGTCGCCGTCGTCATCAACACGTTCTTCGGCTTCGTGCAGCACCTGTTCACCTTCTACGTTCCCGTCGTCATCCCCATCCTCGGCCGCGAGACCGGCGTGCTGTACGTCGGCACCCGCGGCGCGATCGCGCTCGGAATCACGCTCACGGGGGTGCTCGCGGGCGCGCTGCTGCTTCGCGACGAGGCGCGGGACCGTTCGGACGCCGAGACGGTTCGAGAGGCGACCGACGGCGGATCGACGTCCGCGGACTCCGGCGGCAACACCCCGGATACCGACGGCGCCGACGGGCCGGAGGCCCCGGACGGCGACGGCGGGCTCCGAGACAAGATGGCGGCGGCAGCCGCGTCGACGTGGTCGACGCTCCGACGGATCGTGCCGCGGCTCGCGCTCGTGTACGTGCTTGTCACGGTGCTCGTGGCTCGTGTGGACCTCCAGGCGTTGTCGAGTGAGGTCGCCGGACCGTTCGCCGAGGTCGTCGGCCTGCCGGCGGCGGTCGTGCCCGCGATCGTCGTGTTCGTGTTCGACACGACCGCCGGGGCGGCCGCGTTCGCCCCGCTCATCGGCTCGACGCTGACGCCCGAGCAGGCGGTCGCCGGGATGCTGATCGGCGGGATCGTCTCGTTCGCGTTCTCGACGTTCAAGCGGTCGATCCCGTTCCAGTACGGCGTCTGGGGCCCGGAGTTCGGCTCGAAGGTGATCGCGGTGAACACGGCGCTGAAGGTGGTGTTCATCTCGGTCGCGCTGGTCGTGTTCCTCGCGTGAACGTCGGTCTGCGACCACCCGGAACCCCCGTCAGTTCCGCGTTCGACGGACGACCGCCGGAACAGCAAAGCCGACGCCGTGTTTCGAGGAGGCGGTCGTCGCCGACCCACGGTTCCTCTGACCTCCGGCGGAACCAGCTGAAGCCGTCTCGGTTTCCATACATTCGATGGACGTCTCGGGGCCGGGTCACGATTCCGAAATCCCCCTCGGACGGCCCGGGAAGCGATGGATCCCCATACGAACACTGCGAGAACCGACCGGTTCGGCACGCACCGCTTCGCGTCTCTCGTGTGGCGAACTCGTACCGACCGAGAACCGACTCGGCATGCTCACCTGTTCACTGTCCCGGACCCCGAGCGGCGATCGTGTCGACCACACGGTTCGACCTGGCCAGCCGGTCGGCGTCTCACTGTCACCACTCGACGGGGGATCGGTGGCACTCGAACGTGAGCGAACCGAGAGAATGGGGGAGCCGACTTACAGTTCGACGGCTTCCTTGTTCCCGAGCGACTCGGGGACGGTGAAGCGGATCGTCGTGGTCGCGCCGGCCATCGTGTTGACCTTGATCGTGACCTCGTTGCCCTCGTCGAGATTGTTCGTTCCGGTGATCGCCGTGTCGAACACGAGGTTCAGACGGTCGTCGGCGTCGTTGAGGACGTTCTCGCTGCCGTCCGAGTCCTTCACGACCGAGTACGAGAACTTGTCCGTCGTGGCGCCGGTGTTAGTGCTACTGTAGTTCTGTGTCGTGGACGTCAGTTGGTACGTCCCGCTTGGGCCGATCCAGGTGACGGTCGCGTTCTGGATGTCGATCTCGCCGGCCCCGGGCGCCTGCGTGATCGTCACGTTCACGATGTCGACCTGGCTGCCGGTCACGTTACCGACGGTGGCGACCTCTTGGACGCGGTCACTGACCTGTTTACTGCTCTGTTGTCCCGTTTCCTGCGACTTGCTTTGGAGGAAGCCCGCGGTGTTGATGAGGACGCCGGCGGCGATCGCCGCC
>Ga0207733_100445_pt1 | contig 25472 bp, 28 predicted proteins | sample A23P3SouthBayCA_FD_187735 | JGI IMG/M metagenome (GOLD analysis project Ga0207733, IMG submission 187735) | Aerobic enrichment media microbial communities from Eden Landing Ponds, California, USA - A23 P3 (SPAdes) | ecosystem: Environmental > Aquatic > Marine > Unclassified | place: Emeryville... | reverse complement strand
CGACCGACGACGCGGTTGGCGACCGGGTTGATGACGCGCTGGCCCATCTGGGCGACGCGGCCGAACACGTCCGCCTCGGTCCACCACTCCACGTCGACGCCGTCTTCCGTCTCGACGAGCGTCATCCCCGAATCCATCTCGAACGAGGAGTCGCTCGCGCTCCCCTGCCCCGAGGCGTCCATCTCGGGGAACTCCTTGCGGTCGATGGTCACGACCGTCTCGAACCGGGGTTTCACGCTCCCGACGCCGACTTGGACGAGGGCGGCGTAGTGACCGCCCTCCTCCAGTCCGCGTTCGGCCACGTCCTCGGGGTCGGCCTCCGGCAGCGTCGGCGGATCCTCCGTATCGGCCGCCGCCTCCGCCAGTGCGTCGAAGTCCACGTCGTCGGGGTCGTCGACTTCGACGAGGAACTGACACCCCGGCAGCGCGTTCTTGACCATCACCGGGTCCGAGAGGGCGAGCCACACCTCCTCGGTCGTCACGTCTTCGAGGCTGAACGTCCCGTCGAACTCCATCTATCGAATCCCTCCATGCGGTACCGCGGTGTTAAGTGTTTGTAGCATCATCGGCAATCTACCGTGACAGTAACCATATTAACCAACCTAATAAGCCTTTTGAGGGAGAAAGTAATTAAATATAGTTTCTCCACGCTAGGATTTCGATCTAGCACCCACCAAAACGAACCCAATTTTGGTTTCTCTCAGATTTTAGAACAAGATCTGATTTCGCTATTAATTGGATTCCATTACGCCGCCGAGAGGGGTACGCGTGGCCGACCCGCGTGATCGAACCGCGGCGGCCGCGGCGGCCGCGGCGGCCGCGCGCCTCGGACGGTCGGCCGGGAGCGGGACGACGACGGTCACCCTCGACGCCATCGACGGGCGACGACTCGCGTCGGCCGTCGTCGCGACCGACCCCCACCCAACCCACGACTACGCGACGATGGACGGCTTCGCTATCGCGACCGACGAGTCGTTTCCGGTGGCGGTCCGCGACCGGACGCTCGGCCCGGACGACGCCCCCGTCGACCACGAACCCGGGACGACGACCCGAATCGCCACCGGCGCTCCCCTTCCGCGCGGCGCCGACGCCGTACTCCCGCGGGAGGACGCCCGCGTCGACGGCGACCGGCTCCGGAGTCCGTCGCTCGACGCGTGGACGCACGTCGTCCGCCGTGGGAGTTACTGCGCCGCCGGCGAGACGGTCGTCGAGGCGGAGACCGTCCTCTCGCCGCGGGACGCCGCCGTCCTCCGCGACCTAGGTCGGGACCGCGTCGCCGTTCGTGACCCCCTCGCCGTCGCCGTCGTCGCCACGGGCGACGAGGTCGACGCCGGCGTCCAGCCGGATCGCGACTCGGAGATGGTCGCCGGCCTGTGCCGTCGGTGGGGCCACGACGCCACACTCGCGGGCACGGTCCCCGACGACCCGTCGGCCCTCCGAGAGCGCCTGACCGAACTGGCCGACGCCCACGACGTGCTCGTCACTTCGGGCGGCACCAGCGTCGGGCGACTGGACCACACCGTCGGCGTCCTAGCCGACCTCGGCACGGTCGTCTGGCGGGGCGTCGCGCTCCGGCCCGGCCGCCCGGCCGCCTGCCTCCGGCTCGACGACCACGACGCCGTCGCGTTCGCGCTCCCCGGCAAGCCCGTCGCGGCGTACGTGGCCACCGTCTCCCTCCTCGCACCCTTCTTCCGCGGCGAGCGGACACACCCGTGGCGCGAGGCGACGGCCGGCCGCGACCTCGCTCTCCCCGACGCGGACCTCGAATACGCGGTTCCGGTCGCCGTCGACGACGGGACCGCGACCCCCGTCGGCGGCCCGGGCTCGGGCGTCGACCTGTACGACGACCGGTATCGCCCCGGCCGGGTGTCGTCCTGCCCGCGCGTCCTCCGGGCCGACGGCCTCGCGTTCAGAACCGCGCCCCTCGTCGCCGGCGAGCGCGTCGCGTGGCTCCCCTTCCCGACGCTGGAGTCCCCATGACCGACGCCGACCTGCCCGTTCGCTCGCCCCCTTTCCACCCCACACGACCGGCGACCGTCGCGGGCGTCGTCCTCGCGGCGGGGACGAGTTCCCGCTACGGCGACGCCAACAAACTCCTCGCGCGCGTCGACGGCGAGCGGATCGTCACCCGGAGCGTCCGGACGTACCTCGACGCGGCGGTCGACCCCGTCGTCGTGGTGGTCGGCCACGAAGCGGCACGGGTTCGGGCCGAACTCCCCGACGGCGTCCGCGTCGTCCACAACCCCGACTACGCCGACGGGCAGGCGTCGTCGGTGCGGACCGGCGTCGGCGCCCTCCCGCCCGACGTGGACGCCACGGTCGTCGGCCTCGGCGACATGCCGTTCGTGCGGCCCGAGACGGTCTCTCTGCTCGTGCGCGCCTTTCGCGCCGGCGCGGGCGACCCCCTCGCGGCCGCCGTCGACGGGCAGCGCGGCAACCCGGTCTGTTGGGGGCGGCAGTGGTTCGACGCCCTCCGCGGCGTGAACGGGGACGTGGGCGGGCGTGAACTCCTGCTGACCGCGCCCGACGCCGCGCTGATCGAGACGGGCGATCCGGGCGTCCGCCGGGATGTTGACCGGCCGGTCGACCTGCCGTCGGAGTGACCCATCCCCGGCAGAGGGAAGTGAGCCGCTCGCGTACACGTCGCCATGAGCGGACACGTGGGTCGCGTCGCCCTTCGAGTGACCGACCTCGACCGGACGGCCGCGTTCTACGCGGACGTGATCGGGCTGGAGACGCTTTCCCGCGACGACGGCCGGGTCGTCCTCGGCGTCGACGAGCCACTGCTGGTCCTCCGGCAATCGGACCGTCCGGCCCGCGGCCCGGACGAAACCGGCCTCTTTCACACCGCGTTTCGGGTCCCCTCGCGCGCCGCCCTCGGCGACGCGCTCGCCCGGATCGAAGCGGAGTGGCGCCTCGACGGCGCGTCCGACCACCACGTCAGCGAGGCGCTCTACCTGCGCGACCCGGAAGACAACGGCGTCGAGGTGTACTGCGACCGGCCGCAGGCGGAGTGGCCCACGACCGACGACGGCCGAGTCGAGATGGACACCCTGCCGCTGGCGCTCGATCCCTTGCGCGACGCGGCGGCCGGCGACGACCGAGCGCCGTCCGGTACGACCGTCGGCCACGTCCACCTCGAAGTGTCGGACTTGGAGGCGTCGCGGTCGTTCTACGCCGACGGCCTCGGCCTGAACGTCCGGGCGTCGATGTCGGGGGCGCTCTTTCTCGCGTTCGGCGACTACCACCACCACGTCGGCGCGAACGTCTGGAACGGCCGGTCGACGCCGCCCGACGGCCGGGGACTGGCGTGGGTGGAACTCCTGACCGACGACCCCGAGTCGATCCGGGCACGGCTCGATTCGGTGACGGACCGCGACGACGGCTTCGAGGTGACCGACCCCGACGGCATCACGATCCGAGTCCGGCGGCCCACCGGCTGAACGTCGTCACAGATCCTCGGGCCGGCGAGTCGACGCGGCGTTCGCGGCGAGGGCGGGGTAGCGCTCCCGCGCCGCGTCCGCGAGGGGAAGGGTGTCGTGGTAGGCTTCCACCGACCGGTCGGTACCCGTGACCGTCCGAATCGCGTCGGCGATGGACTCGTAGTTGTCGCCGACGAGGTCCTGCACGAGGGCGGGCAGGCCCGCCCGATCAGAGAGTTCTCGGGCGGCCTCGCGGCCGACGTAGACGGTCCCCTCGTTCGGATCGACGAAGACCAAGGCGAAGGGTGCGTCCCCGAACTGGGCGTCGAGAAACGTCTGCGCGGCCTCGTCCTGCCACGGGACGACGCCCACGGCCTCAAGCCGTCGGAGCGCGCTCGACGCCGCCGAGCAGAAGGGGCAGTCGCCGTCGTAGATCAGCACGGCGCGGTAGTCGGCCGCCTCGTCGACGCTCATGGCCCTACTTCGAGTGCCACGCAGTAAGTCGCGTTCGATGCAGCGTTCGCGCGACAGCCACTGCTCGGACGACGACTTAGCATTAGACAAATTCGTATCTCGAACTACCCGCTTTCAAAGCGCCAGCTGCCAAAATTATTTAGTATATGCTAATCATAGGGGCCGAGAGAGCGACGCCACGTATGAAGGAAATCGAGTTCTCGATCCGCTACGAGCCGGGCGTCGACGAGTTGATGGACGTGTTCCACGAGTATCCGATCCTCTCGTGTCGGTCGTCGGCCTGTTACTCGAACGAGACGGCGATGTGGCGGATCGACCACGTCCGCGGTTCCGAGGCGGCAGTGGCGGCGTTCTCGGACGTGTTTCTCGACGAGGACCGGTGCAACGAGTGTCTCGACCGACCGACCTGTGACTCCAGCCGGGAGTACCACATCCTCGACCGGACGCCGGAGTCTCGGACCGTCTACACGTACCGGCGGGAGGTCCACCGCTGTCACTCGCTGCCCTACTTCGTGCTGGAGCACGTCGGTGACGGGGTGGTCTTCGAATCCAGACGGACGCAAGGGGAGTACCGCTGGAAAATACTCTATCCCGGCGACGAGCCGGTCGGTGAACTGTTCGACACCATCGAGCGAATCCTCCGCGATGGCCTCTCGCTGGAGCTCTCGCATCTCCGCCAGTCGGGGAACTGGAACGCCGACACCCGCACGGCCTTCCAGCTCTCACACGACCAGTGGGAAGTCCTGAGCCACGCCGTCGACGCGGGATACTACACCCGGCCGCGCGAGGTGACGGTCGCGGAACTGGGCGAAGAACTCGACCTACCGCGGTCGACGGTGCAGTATCGGCTCCGCTCCGCGGAGGATCTGATCGTCTCGGAGTTCGTCCGCAACACGCTCTAGCCGATCAGCAGCCGGAGGTTGTACGCGGTGGTGAAGGCCCCGACGACGGCGAGCATCGCCGGCGGCCCGTAGTAGAGCGCGGAGTCGGCGTCGCGGGCGCCGTGGAGGCTGATCGCCAGACAGACGAAGAAAGCGATCAGTTTCAACCCGACCAGTCCCGACAGCCCGAACGACTCGATGGCCATTCGGAGCAGGGCGTTGCCCTCGGCCACCGCGTCGTCGTACCCGACGAGCGCGATGGTGGTCACGACGTCGCCGACGCCGTACGTCGCGGCAGAGACGAGCCAGAGCCAAGAGAACTCGGCCGGGTCGAACGGCGTCTCATCCAGTGAGACGGTAGAGGCCATACCCGACTGTCGCCGCGTCGGCTAATAACGTCGACCCCCCAATTATCACGCGCGAAATCCATGCCCGCACGGCGTCGCACGGGAATCGGGACGTATATCCCCACGAGCAGGGTAGGACGACTATGGACCTGTTCGGGCGGGGCACCGACGACGGAGACGGGGAGCCACGGGTCGCGCTGTTCGTCGACGGGCCGAACGTCCTCCGGAGCGAGTTCGACGTGGACCTCGACGACGTGCGCGAGGCCGCGGCGGCGGCTGGGCGCCCGGCGACCACCCGGCTCTACGTCGACGAACACGCCACGCCCGAACTCATTCAGGCCGCCGAAGCCCGCGGGTTCGAGGTGATCGTCACGAGCGGCGACGTGGACGTGAAACTCGCGGTGGACCTCACGCGCTTCGCCGTCGAGGGGCGCGCGGACGTCATCGCCGTCGCCTCCCGCGACACCGACTTCAAACCCGCCATCGAGGCAGCCAACGCCTGCGGCCTCCGGACGCTCGCCATCGCCCCCGGCGAACACGGCCGCTCCGACGCCCTCCGCAACGCCGCCGCCGACAGCGTCACGCTCGACGACGCCTGATTTTTTACGTCGGAACACCGACGCCCACCCGTGACCGACCCCGACATCGATACGCCGGTGCTCGACGACCACCTCCACCTCGATCCGGACGCGGGCCGGGGGTTGGAGGCCGTCCGCGACTTCCGTCGACTCGGCGGGACGCACCTGCTGGTCGTCAACAAACCCTCGTGGCACCTCGGCGTCGACGCCGAGACGGGCGAGGACTTCCGGGCCGTCTTCGACCGGACGCTGTCAGTCGTCGCCGACGCCGACGACCTGCTCCCCGGTCGGGCGTGGCCGGTGCTCGGCGTCCACCCCGGGCTGATCTCGCGACTCGTCGACGAGCGTGGATTCGCCCCCGACGAGGCCCGCGACCTGATGCAGGCCGGCCTCGACGTGGCCGCCGAGTACGTCCGCGAGGGGAGCGCGCTCGCGCTCAAGACCGGCCGCCCCCACTACGACGTGTCCGACGCGGTGTGGGACGCCTCGAACGCGGTCCTCCGCCACGGCCTCGCGCTCGGCGCCGACGCCGACTGCGCGGTCCAGCTCCACACCGAAGCGAGCGAGGACCTCACCGACATCGCCGGGTGGGCCGAGGAGCGCGGCCTCCCCCCGCACCGCGTCGTCAAACACTACGCGGGACCGACGCTCGCGGGGCCGACGCCGAGCGTGATGTGTCGCAAGGAGTGGCTCCGCGAGGCGGCCGAGCGTGGCGAGCCGTTCCTGATGGAGACGGACTTCGTCGACGACCCGGACCGACCGGGCGCGGTGATGGGGCCGAAGACCGTCCCTCGGCGCGTCCGCATGTTGCTGGACGAGGGGTACGACGACGCGATTCGGGGGGCCCACGTCGAGACGCCAGCGCGCGTGTACGGAATCGACACCGAGGCGACGCTGACGCGGTGACGGGGTACATAGGAAAGGTCTTTGAGTCCACGAACGTTCGAACGAGGTATGACCGACGTGGAGGACACGTTCTACACGGAAGACCGCTGGCAGAACTGGATCGGCCGCGTAGCCGAGGAGGACCTCGACCCCGAGAACGAGGATTCGGCGCGGCTCCTGCTCAATCTGCAGGACGACGCCGCCATCGCCGTCGCGAAGATCGTCAACGCCTACGAAGACGGGCGCCTCGACGAAGAGGAAGCCGTCGACGAACTGACCGACGTGCGCGAGATCGTCCTCGACGACGTGGAGCTAGAGGACGAGGAAAAGCGGATGCTCGTCGACGGCGTCCAGACCAGCCTCGTCTGTGTCTTCTACGCCGCCGAGGAGTACATCGCCGCCGGCCCCGCGGAGGACGGCACCATCGAAGAGTACGTCCACGCCGCGGCCGACGCCGAGGCCAACGAGGATCTGGACGCCGCGCTCGGCTATCTCGTGCAGGCGGGCACGCGCATCATCGACGGCGACGAACTCGACATCGCGCTGGTCGAGGATCTGGAGTACGGCCTCGTGTCGGAGTGGGTCAACGGGCTCGACAGCCTCCAGAGCGCGATGAGCGACCCCGAAGTCGTCGAAGAAGACGACGAGTGATAATTGGGCCGGCACCCTTTTGCGTGTCCCCCCAGAACACCGGCCGATGAGTTTCCGGGGCGACCGTCGTGCCGTTACCGTTCAGGTCGGAGCGATCCTCCTTTTCGGGATACTCGTCCTCCTACTCGCCACCTATCAGGCGACGGTCGTCCCCCAGCAGAACGAACGGGTCGAGTTCAACCACAACGTGGAGGTCCAACAGGACCTGCTCACCCTCCGGGGCGAACTCCTCGAGGCCGCCGACGGGGAGCAGTTCCGCGCGGTCACGATCAAACTCGGGACCACGTACCCCGAGCGCGCCCTGTTCGTGAACCCGCCACCGGCGTCGGGGACGATCAGGACGGCCGACGCCGGGACGATGGGCGTGCGCAACGTGCGCGCGACCAACGAGGAGACGCGCGACTACTTGAACGGGAGCCACGACTACGAGACCAACCACGTCAGCTACCGCCCCTCCTACAGCGTCTACCAGAACGCCCCGCAGACGACGTACCAGAGCGGCGTCCTCGTCAACGGCTTCGACTCGGGCCGAGCCGTCGCCGTCAGCGAGCAACCGATCATTCGCGGCAACGAGATTCGGCTCGTCGCCGTCGCGGGCACCCTCTCACAGTCGCAGGTGCGCGCACTCGACGTGCAGCCCCGGTCGCTGAGCACCGTCCAGCAGTCCACGACCGTCCGCGGCAACGGGAGTGGGATCGAAATCACCGTCCCGACGACGCTCTCGGAAGACGCGTGGGAGTCGCTCCTCCGCGACGAACTCGACCCGGCCGGCGATCCGAACAACGACCGGTACGTGACCGACGTGACGCGAACCGGCGACGTAGTTCGCCTCTCGCTCGAAGCCGGGCGAACCTACCGTCTCCGGACGGCGCTGGTCGGGGTCGGGACGGGCGGCGAGACACCACAGCCGGCGTACGTGACCAACGTGACGGAACGGAACACGTCGCTGGCGGCGGGGACGCCACTCGTCGTCGAGGTGCGTGACCGCTACAACAACCCCGTCGATCCGACGACGTATCCGACGGACGTGACGGTGAACGTCACCGAGGGTCGGAATCTGGTCGCGCAGAACCGGACGACCGTTCGTCCGGACGGCCGGGCGCAAATCACTTACACCGGCGGCGAAGGGAACGTCACGCTCGCAGTCGAGCGATTGAGTGGTCCGGAGTCTCGGGTGAGCTTCAACGTGAGCGAGCGGACGACGAGCGACAACGACGACAACAGCGACACGACGGACGACCTCCAGTTCCGGATCGACGACCTGACCGACCTCCGAGGCAACAGCCCGCACTACGTCGTCTCATACGATATCGGCGCCACGAACAGCTCCTTCGACCGCGTCGAGTTCGACTTCCGCACGAACGCCGGCGGCGCAAGCGGGAGTCGCTCCAGCACCGACGCCCGCGGACACGTCGAGTTCGAGGCCGGCAACGGCAAATTCACCGAGTACACCATCACGTTGAAGGTGTACTACCGGGACGAGAGCGGGGATACCTACGTCGACGCCGTGCGTTCGGTGGTCGACGAGGCCGACGCGCGGAACCCGTCGTCGCGAAACGACGATCTGAGCGAGCCCGGAAGCCCGTCGCTCGACGGGTCGACGTACATCGTCGACCGGACCAACGCCCGGAGCAACAGAGTTCGGTACCGGTTCGACTACACCGTCAACACGAACGGCAACTTCAGCAAGGTGAAGCTGGGCGTCCTCAACCTCAACAGTAACGGCGCGACCGACACGCAGGACGCCGTCAATTCCGACGCTATGGTCGACGTCGATCCGGGCGACGGGGCGAACACCGAGTACCGGGTCACGATCCTCGTCTTCGACGCCGACGGCGTCGTCGTCGACGAGCAGTCGAGAATCGACAGGGCCGACGGGGACGCCAATGGCGACCCGCCCTGACGACAGCAACCGCGGCCAGTCGGAAGTCGTCAGCGAGGTGCTGGCGGTGGCGATGGTCGTCATCATCGTGACCGTCGCCGGGACGTACCTCATGCAGGGCGTGACGACGACGGACCGGGAGACGCGTGCCCAAGTGATTCTCTCGGTGACCGACGACCGGATCGAACTGGCGCACGCGAGTGGCGACGCCGTCCCGGCGGACGCACTGGACGTGGTAGTCCGGGTGAACGGCACGGACCGGCCGGGAATCACATGGGCCAGCGGGACCGTCGACGGCGACGGCGACGCGACGTTCGACCCCGGGGAGCGCTGGATTCGTGACGGGCTCTCCGTTACGCCGGACGCCACAGTGCGCGTCCTGCTCGTAGACACCCGCACGGGGACCGTGCTGCTCGACCGGACGGCGACACCGCAGGTCGTGTCGTGAGGACACAAACTACTCACCGTCGGGCGTCGAACGGACAACGGATGAGCGTGGGTTCACGCCTCGTCCCCCTCGTCGGCACACTCTTTCTCGCCGCCAGCGCGCTCGCGACCCTGTGGGGCGTCGGCCTCGTGGGGTGGATGCTCTGGGCCGGCCCGACCGCCACCCGCGTCGTGGCCGCGATGGTCGCGTTCGGGCTCGCCATCGGCTGTGGCCTGACGGGCGTCGTCTGCCGCAAGTACGCCGCCGGGACGCTCCTGCCGAGCGACGTAGATCTCTCGGTCGGATTCCGTGGCGGGCAAGGGGGACTATAGGAACGAAACTCCCTTCGACGTTCGACGTAGCTAGCATCGACAAACCCATATGCTGGCTCGAAGAACACGGGGGTATGACCGCCGTCGGCATCGACGCAATCGAAATCTGGACGGGGAAGCTCAAGCTCGACTTGGCCGAGACGTTCGCGCCGGCCAAGGGCGACTCCCCGGAGAAGTACACGAAGGGCCTCGGACTCGAGGCTTCGTCGTTCCCCGACACGTACGAAGACATCGTGACGATGGGGGCGAACGCGGCCAAGCGGTTGATGGACCGCAAGGGCCTGACGCCCGACGACATCGGTCGCATCGACGTGGCGACCGAGAGCGCCTTCGACAACTCCAAGCCCGTCTCCACCTACATCGCCGGCTGTCTGGAGGAGGTGTACGACGGCGACTTCCACCACGCCAACAAGGGCGAGCGGAAGTTCGCCTGCGTCGCCGGCACTCAGAGCATCGACGACGCGTACAACTGGATCAAGGCAGGGCGCAATCGCGGCCGCGCGGCGCTCGTCATCGCCACCGACACCGCGCTCTACGCCCGCGGTGACCCCGGGGAGGCCACGCAGGGCGCGGGTGCCGTCGCCATGCTCGTCTCGGAGAATCCCGGCGTCGTCGAACTCTCGACCGAGCAGGGCTACGGCAGCGCCGACGAGACGGACTTCCTCAAGCCCAACCAGCAGTTCCCGAGCGTCGACGGCAAACGGTCGGTGCAGGTGTATCTCGCGCGAATGCGCGAGGCGCTGACGGACTTCGAGGCCGTCGCCGGCCGCACCCACCCCGACGACTACGCGTACTTCCCCTTCCACACGCCCTTCCCGGGTATGGTCCGCAAGGCCGCCCTCCTCGGGTTCCGACACATGACCCGCGACACGGAGATCGAGGACGAACTCGCGGGCGAGATCGGCCGCCAGCCCCGCGAGGAGGAGTACGAAGATTGGGAGGCGTACGAGGACGCGATCCGGGCGTACATGGACGCGTTGAAAGAGACCGAGACGTACAACGACTGGTACGCCCGGGCCATCGATCCCACGCTCACCCTCTCGCGCCGGGTCGGCAACTGGTACACCGGCTCGGTCCACGTCGCGCGGGCGAGCGCGCTCAAGACCGCCGCCGAGACGGGGCGAGCGCTCTCGGGCGAGAAACTGCTCGTCGGGTCCTACGGCTCCGGCGCGCAGGCCGAGATTCACTCCGAAACCGTCGTCGACGGCTGGCGCGACGAGGTCGAGGCGTTCGACATCGACGAACAGCTCTCGCGGCGCTACGACCTGAGCTTCGAGGAGTACGGCCGCGTCCACGACGCCCACAACCACGAGAAAGAGCGGGAGTTAGAGGAGTTCACCGTCCCCAGCGGCGAGTTCGTCTTCACTGGCTGGGGCCGGATGAACGAACGCAAGTACGAGTACGTCGACTAGGGGAGTTCCCGCAGTTTCGCGAGCGCCTCGTCCAGATCACAGGTCGAGACGGCGAGCGCGAAGCCGTCGACCCTCGCGAGCGCCGACGCGTGTTCCCAGAGGTCCTCCTCCTCCAGTCCGTGGAGGACGACGGCGTTGGGCGTCGGGTTCACGACCCGGAGCGCGACCAACGGCGACTCCCCGCGCGTCACGTCGGTGAAGACGAGCGCACGGTTCGTGCTCTGGCCGTAGAGGCGGTAGAACTCCTCGCTCGGGAGGCGCTTGATCGCCTCGATGCTGTTGATGACCGTGTGACCGCTGACGTGGTCCCGGTCACCGGGGACCACCTCCGTCGCGTCCATGGCCTCGTAGAGCCGTTCCAGCGGGATCGACGTGGGATACTCCCGAAGGTCGTGGACGATGTCGCTCTCGAAGCCCGCGGAGATGACGCGCGCGTACTGGCGGATGCGGCCGCCACCCCGTGACTCGTCGATGTCGAGCAACGCCCGGACGATGCGGCTGACGACGCCGATGCCGGGGCTCTCCCGTCGGCCGCTCTCGTAGTCGGAGATGACCGACGAGGAGACGTCCAGTCGCTCCGCGAGTTCGGTCTGTGATACGTCGAAGTCGGTCCGCCACTTCCGGAGGGTCGCACCGGGATTGGAACTGAGCGTTATTTCGCCAGCGATGCGTCTGGCGAGGTCGTCGCGGGGATCGTCGCTCATCGGCCACACCACCGGCCCTGTGACCACACCATACCCGATGGCGGAGCGGTGAGCGCAAAAGGCTACCGACTCGGGGGACAGGCTGGAGGGGAGGGGTGGTCTTTAGTCGATTCGTGCTCCAGATGGCGTCCATGGCCCGGACTATCGACGACGCGACGGCCGACCGACTCGGGGCGCGGCTGGCCGACGCCTACCGAGACGGCACGGCACTCGACCCGTCGACCCTCCCCGACCTCACCGTCGCGGACGGCTACGCGATCCAGCGGGCGGCGGCCGACCGCCGGACGACCGACACGGTCGGCTACAAGGTGGGGTTCACCTCGCCCGCCATCCAGAACGAATTGGGCGTCGACGCCCCCGCCTACGGCCGCGTCTTCGCGGACACCGTGCGGTCGGAGGGGCCACTCGACGCCGCCGATTTGATCGATCCGAAGCTCGAACCCGAACTCGCCATCCGTCTCGGCGACCCGCTCGACCCGTCGGCGACGCCGGCGGACGTACTCGCGGCGGCCGACGCCGTCGTCCCCGTGATCGAGGTGGTCGACTCGCGGGTCGGGGGCTGGACGCTGACCGCCGGGAGCGCCGTCGCCGACAACGCCCTCGCCGCGCGCGTGGTCCACGGTGGCCGGATCGGCGACTCCGCCGACGTGGACCTCTCGCTCGAAGGCGTAGTCGTACGGCGCAACGGCGAACGCGTGGCGACGGGCGTCGGCGCCGACGTACTCGGCTCGCCCGCACGGGTGGTAGCGTGGCTCGCCGACGCCCTAGCCGAACGAGGAGAACGGCTGACCGCCGGCGACCTGATCTCGACCGGATCGCTCACCGAGCTGATCGACTTCGATCCGGGCGACACCGTCGAGGTGCGTTTCGCCTCGCTCGGTTCGGTGACGGTCGCCCGAGACTAGGCGACAGCCTCAAGCCAGTCACGGGCCCACGGTCCCCTATGCCCTCGACGGTCGTCCACCTCGCCGTCGGCGCCGTCGTCGCCGCCGCACTCCTGGGCGACGAGTTCGACCGCCGGTCGGTGGCCGTCGTCCTCGCCGCGACGGCAGTCCCCGACATCGACACCTTCGCCGGCCTCTACATGCAGGGCGCCCACCGGGCGCTGTTGCACACGCTCGTCCTGCCCGCCGTCGCTGGCGCGGTCCTCACGTACGACACCCGGGTTCGCGCGGCCTCGCGCCTCCACGCACGCTGGGGGCCACGCGGTATCCGGGTGGCGTGGGTCGCGCTCGCGGCGCTCCTGCTCGGCGGCATCCTCCCCGACCTGATGACCAACGGCGTCAACGCCTTCTACCCGCTCTACGACCGCTTCCTGACCGTCGACGGCGAACTCCTGCTGTCGAACCAACGGGGCGTCGTCCAGACGTTCGTCGACCTCTCGGCCGACCCCGAGCGGACGACCCAGAACACGCACTACTGGACGGGCGTCGATCCGTCGGCAGGGGCGGAACCGGAGAACGTCGAGCGCGTCTTCCCCGTCGTCCGCTCGGGCTTCCAGTTGCTCGTGGTCGTCCTCGGGGCGTTCACGCTGGGAGCGCGGTTCTGGGAGGAGCGATAGCGGTGCGCGCTCTCACGTGACTCCGGCCACTTCCCCCCGCGATGGCCACCACCGCGCTCCCGTGGCTCCGCCGTGACCTCCGCCTCCACGAAAGCTCGGCGCTGGTCGCGGCCGCCGAAAGCGACCGCCTCCTCCCAGTGTCCGGCTTCGACCCGCGTGACGCGACGCGAGGACGGGCGGGGGTGTCTCCGGAGACGGGGATCTGGGGACGGCAGCGACGGTGGGCAATCGTGGCGCCCGGTAGGCACTCACTGGACGGCGGCGGGCATCACTCGGTGGGGACGACGACCGCTCAGACCGGTCGGCCCTCGACGTCGGTGCCAACGAGGTAGGTGCCGATAGTCAGGAGTGCCGCCGCGGCGACGGCGACCAAGTCGACGGTCAGTGTCGTCCCGGGGAACACGGTCGGGAGAAACGCCGCAGTTCCCACGATCATCAGGACGATACCGATCAGGCCACGCTGCTTGAGGCCGAGCATACGACACCGCTCGTGCCCCAGTCACATAATTGATTAGCTTTCGTTCCGGCGGCGGGCGGGCGAGAGCTCACTGCCGGTACTCGTGACCGATGACGAGGGCGACGGCGTTCGCGAGGAGGAGGGCGACGAACACCGTCACCTGCTGGCCGTCGAGGCCGCCGACGAGGAGGGGCAGGTAGAGGAAGGGCAAGGCCACGGCGGCCCAGAAGGCCAAGAATCGGAGGGGCGCGACGACGACCGCCAGACTCAGGCGAACGAGTCGGGAGTCGACGAGTTCCTGTGGGCGGGGCAAGCGGTCGATTGGGGCGGTGGGGGACGAGTTCGACATCGGGGACTCCTCGACTGATGGATGTATCCCCGAGACCATATACCCCGCCGAGCGTTCCCGTCGTTTCGGGGTATTTCACGCGCGGCGCGGGTGGCGCCCGTCCCTTCACGAACGCGTGTAGTCGGTCGTAACCTTTCATCGGGCCCGTACACTCTTTTATTCACGAGTGAAGTGAAGAATACATCGGGGCGTGTTTAGGGAGTCGTTAGCGGTCACGAACCGGTGTTCTCTTAACGCCGGTGACGCGTATGACACGACGAACGTTCATGTCGAATGCGAGCGCCACCACAGAGCGGCAAGTCGACAGCAATCTGTTCATCACCGTCTCCGGACCACCGGGATGTGGTGCGACGACGCTCACCGAGGGACTCGCGGACGCGCTGAACTGCGGGTACGTCATCGGCGGCGAAATCTTCCGTGACCTCGCCGAGGAGCGCGACCTGTCGCTCCAGCAGCTCATCGCCAAGGCCGAAGAGGACGACACCATCGACCGGGCGCTCGACCAGCGGCTCCGTCGGATCGCCGAGCAGTGGGGGGCGGCGAACAAGGCGTTCATCCTCGAATCGCGGCTGGCGGGGTGGCTCGCGGGTAACCGCGCCGACCTGCGCATCTGGCTCGACGCCCCCGAGGAAGTCCGCATCGAACGGCTCAGTGACTACGAGGTGAGCTACGAGATCGAGCGGCCCGACGAGCGCGCGTCGGGGGACATCGACCTCAAACACCTCGACGAGGAGGACGAAATCGGGCCGCTCCTCCGCGTCCGCGAGGTGAGCGAGGCCGGCCGCTACGAGAGTTACTACGGCATCGACGTGGAGGATCAGTCCTTCTACGACCTCTCGATCAACACCGCCCGGTGGGACGCCGACACCGTCCTCGACATCGTCCTCACGGCCATCGAGGGCTACGACGCGGAGACGGACGAAGGGGCCTTCACGACCCGCGACGTGACGATTTAATCCTCGCCGACGAGGGCGCGCCGGAGTCGCGGCAGTTCGCCCCGGATCGCTCGCCGCTTGACCAGCAGGAACCCGACGAAGATCAGCGCGAAGCCGACGGCGGTGGCCACCGAGAGCCGTTCGTCGAGGAAGAACCAGCCCGCGAGCGCCGCGAAAATCGGAGCGACGTAGGAGACGAGATTGATCTCGACCGCGCCCAGCCGATCCAGCAGGTCGAAGTAGATGAGAAAGCCGAGCGCGCTGGCGGCCAGTGAGAGGTACGCGAGTGCCAGCAACCCTTCGACGGAGACGGTCACGGCCGAGAGCGACTCGCCGAGGCCGAGCGAGACGGCGTGCATCAGGGCGGCGCCACCGAGCATCGACCACGCTTCCAGCGTCTCGATTGGCATCTCGGCGTCGATCCGACGGGTCAGGACGGAGCCGAGCGCGAACGCGGTCGCAGCACCGAAGACGAGCAGTTTCGCGACGACCCCGCCCGTGAGGAGCGCACCCGGCTCGGGGCGAGCGAGGACGACCACTCCAAGCAACCCGAAGCCGAGGCCGACGACGCCCACGACGGTCAGGCGTTCGTCGGGGAGGAACGCGCGGGCGAAGCCCGTCGTCAACACGGGACTGAGGCTGACGATGACGGCGGCGGCTGCGCTGGTGACCGCAGGATCCGATTCACCGATGAAGAGCAGGACGTGGTAGCCGGCGATGAGGAGGGTCGATCCGACGACGACGAGTGACCACTGGCCCCGCCCCCGTGGGATCGGGTCGTCGACGACCCACGCCGCGTACGCGAGCATGAGGACGCCGGCCACGTCGTACCTGATCGCCGCGAAGAGGACCGGCGGGAAGTAGTCGAGACCGGCCTTGATCGCCATGAACGCCGACCCCCAGATGGCTGCGAGGGTGAGAAAGAGAGCGAGATTGCGGTAGCGGGACACGGCGATTGTCGGCGCGACGAGACACTCAGCGTTTCGATTCCCGCCGCTGGTCGCGAATCGCCCGAAGCACGTCCTGCCGGGCGACGATCCCCACGAGGGTCCCGCCGTCGGCTGCCGGCCGACTTTCCGAGGAGCCTAGCGACTCGCGTTCGACGACCGGCAGCCGGTTGATGTCGCGTTCGTCGTCCGCCAGCAGGTCGAGGATGGTGTCGAGGTCCGTGTCGGGCGTGACCGTCACGACGTCCGCGGTCATCACCTCACGGATCGGCCGGCCGGCGTGTCTCGCCAAGTCGATGCCGAGGTCCAGATCGTCCCACGACACGTCGATGGCGTAGGTGAGGGTCTCGGTGAAGGGCGGGAGACCGATGGGGAGCCACAGCACCCGATCCTCGGTCTGGAACAGGTGCACGAGGTCGTGCTGGGTGACGATGCCGACGACGGCCCCATCCTCGTTAACCACGGGGAAGCCGTTGAAGTCGGCCCGCGCCAGTCGACCGAGCACCTCACTGACCTCGTCGTCCGGGGCGACCGTCTCGACGTCCGTCTCCATCAGGTCGCGTGCAGTCAAGGACATAAGGCGACGGACGGCCGACGACGGCGTAGGTTTTGCGGGTCGCGCCGCCGTACGTTTAAGTAATCCGACCGCAAAGGGAGCGTATGGCCGTTCACGGCCGTTCGACGCTCCGGAATCTGTTCGACGACTCGCCCACGCCCCACATCGCGCATCCGCCGCGCACCCACCATCGACACTTCTACGTCGCGACCGACGGCTCCTACCGAGCCGACGGTGGCGGCCTCGGGGCGGTCATCGAAGCGCGTGACGGGACGCGGGTCGCACGACTCGCGCTCGAAGACACGCCACCGGACAACAACGTCGCGGAGTATCGGGCGCTCCACCTCGGGCTGGACGTGCTGGCCGCGCGGGCGCCGCCCGGCTCGCGGGTCGGCGTCCTCGTCGATCACGACGACCTCGCGGCGAACGTCAACCACGCCGTCCTGACCGCCGATCACCCCGACTGGGAACAGACTGGGCCGATCACCGTGCCGCCACGGAGCGAGTACCACTGGCGCGGCATCCGCGCCCGCATCGGTGACTTCGACGAACTCCGGGCGGCGCGGATCGACAGCCGCGTCAACCCCGCGCATCCGCTCGCGAACGCCCCGAAGCGGTACGCCCACGTCAACGGCCGCGAGAAGCGATGCGTGATTCCGGATCGGGACGGCCACGAATCACACGGCCGCGGGCACGCGCCGTCGCCCAACACAGAGGACGCGACACCGGAGATTCCGCCGCCGTCCCGGGCGGAGCGGCGAGCGGGCGACTGAGAGCGACCGGCGTACGTCCGCCCCGGCTACTCGTCGCGCTCCTGCGCGTCGACGACGGCCACGCCCGCGAGGTTGACGATGTCTTTCACCTCGTCACCGCGCTGGAGGACGTGGACTGGCTTGTCCATGCCGACCAGCATCGGGCCGATGGCGTCGGCGCCGCCGAGCCGTTGCAGGAGCTTGTAGCCGATATTGCCGGCTTCGAGGTTCGGGAAGATCAACACGTTCGCCGGCTCCTCTAGCTCGGCGAAATCGTAGGTCCCGTTCAGGATGTCCTCGACCACCGCGGTGTCGGCCTGCATCTCGCCGTCGACGGGGAAGTCCACCTCGGGGTCGTCACGGAGCATCTTCGCGGCCCGACGGGGCTTGCGCGTGCCCTGATTGTCGACGCTCCCGAAGTTCGAGTACGAGAGCAGCGCGGCCCGGGGTTCGACGTTGAACCGGCGGGCGAGTTCGCCCGTGTGTCGGCCGATTTCCGCCAACTCGGCCGCACCGGGGTCCTGATTGACCGTCGCGTCGGCGACGAAGATCACCCGATTCCGGAAGGTGAGCATGTAGACGCCGGCCGCGTACTCGGCGTCCTCGGCCGTGCCGATCACCTGTAGCGGCGGGCGGAGCGCCGAGGGGTAGTGGTGCATCAAGCCGGTGAGCATGGCGTCGGCGTCGCCCACCTCCACCATCACGCTCCCGAGGTAGTTGCCGTCGCGGACGAGTTCGTTCGCCTCGCGCCGGGTGACGCCCTTGCGCTTGCGGAGTTCGTACAGTCGCTCCGCGTAGGGTTCGAGTTCGTCCGACCCGGGGTCGACGATCTCGGGGTCGAAATCGAGCCCGAGGTCGTCCATCGTCGTCCAGATTTTGTCGCGGTCGCCCAGTAGGACGGGGGTCGCGATGCCCTGATCCGTGATCTGGTAGGCGGCGCGGATCATCTTCTCGTCGGTCCCCTCCGCGAGGACGACCCGCTTGGGATCAGTTTTGGCCTTGTTGAGGACGACCCGCATCATCTCGCGGGACTTGCCCAGTCGCGCCTCCAGTTCCTCGCGGTAGGTGCTGAGGTCGATGGACTTCCGGGCCGCGTCGCTCTCGATGGCCGCCTGCGCGACGGCGGGCGCCACCTCGAACATCACCCGCGGATCGACGGGTTTGGGGAGGATGTACTCGGGCCCGAACTGGAGCGGCTGGTCGCCGTAGGCCTTCACGACCGCGTCGGGCACGTCCTTGCGCGCGAGGTCCGCGAGCGCGCGGGCCGCCGCCACCTTCATGTCCTCGTTGATCTCCGTCGCGCGCACGTCGAGGGCGCCCCGGAAGATGAAGGGGAATCCGAGGACGTTGTTCACCTGATTGGGGTAGTCGGATCGACCGGTCCCGACGATGACGGTGTCGTCACGGGCCTCTTTGGCGTCGTGGTACCCGATTTCGGGTTCGGGGTTGGCCATCGCGAAGATGATGGGGTCGTCGGCCATCGACCGCACCATCTCCCGACTGACGATGCCGCCGACCGAGAGGCCGACGAACACGTCCGCACCCTGCATCGCGTCGGCCAAGTCGCCCGCCGGGCGATCCTGTGCGAACTTGGCCTTGTACTGGTTGAGTTCGCCCGCCTCGACTCGGTCGGCCGTGATGATACCCGAGGAGTCACACATCGTGATGTTGTCGCGGTCGACACCGAGAGAGACGTAGAAGTCGGCGGTGGCGATGGCGCTCGCGCCCGCACCGGAGATGGTCACCGTCAGGTCTTCGAGGTCTTTGTCGACGATGTCGGCCGCGTTGACGAGGCCGGCACCGGTGATGATGGCGGTGCCGTGCTGGTCGTCGTGGAAGACGGGGATGGACATCTCCTCGCGGAGGCGCTCCTCGATTTCGAAGCAGTCCGGTGCCTTGATGTCCTCCAGATTGATGCCCCCGAAGGTGGGTTCCATCGCCTTGGTCGCCGTGACGATGTCACCCGGCTCGTCGAAGTCGAGTTCGATGTCGAAGACGTCGATGTCGGCGAAGCGCTTGAACAGGACGCCCTTCCCCTCCATGACGGGTTTGGACGCCTGCGCACCGATGTTCCCGAGACCGAGGACGGCCGAGCCGTTGGAGATGACGCCGACGAGATTGCCCTTCGACGTGTACTCGTAGGCGAGGTCCGGGTCCTCGTGGATGTCGGTACACGGCGCCGCGACGCCGGGAGAGTACGCCAGACTCAGATCTCGCTGTGTGTTCGTCGGCTTCGTGGTCGAAATCTCGATCTTGCCGGGGGGGTCCTGTCGGTGATACTCCCTGGCGTCGTCTTCGAGTCCCATAGGCGCGACCACAAGTGGGGTAGACAAAAAGCTATCCGTGGCACGTCGATCATGATATTCGACAGACGACGAGGGCTTCGGCGGCGAATTCGTGGGGGACGTCACCGACGACCACATCAAACTTGGGTCGATTCCTCACGGCCGGGAGGTTCGGACAGGTCTAAGTACGCAGGGTGCCGAACCGCGCGTATGAGCCTCCGCGACCGGGTCACGTTCCCCCGTTTCGCCGCGTTCACCACGGGGTTGACGCTCACGCTCGTCATGCTCGGCGTCTACACCGCCGCCACGGGGTCGGGGCTGGCCTGCTCGGCCCAGTGGCCGCTCTGTGACAACGGCCTCCTCCCCCAGACGATTCCGAGTTTCATCGAGTGGTTCCACCGCCTCGTCGCCATGGTAACGGGGTGGTTCATCATCGGCACCGCAATCTGGTCGTGGCGCCGCCCCGAGACGGGGACGCGACTTACGGCCACGCTCGCAGTCCTCCTCCTGCCCCTCCAGATCAGCATCGGCGCCGTGACCGTCACGCTGAACGGCATGTTGCCCGCGGGGTACTCCCCACCCACGCAAGGTGCCCACCTCGTCGTCGCGCTCACCATCTTCTCCCTACTCGTGTGGACGGCGCTCTCGGCCCGAGAAGCGACGGGGCCAGCGCTCGAACGCGTCCGCCGGGCGCTCCTCGTCGCACTCGGTGCCCTCGTCGTGGCCGTCCTCGCCAGCCGCGTCTTCACACCGACGCCGTACGGCCCGGCGGGACAGGCCGTCTTCTACGGCGCGTCGCTCCTCACCGTCGCCGCACTCCTCGCCGCGACCCGGTGGCTCGCCGGCTCGGCCGTGCCCCGACTCCGGCTCGCCACGGGCACCGCGCTCGCCTCCCTCTTCGCCGGGATGCTCCTCGGTCGTGACCTCGTGTTCTACACGCCGACCGTCCGCATCGTCAACGCCGCCGCGTTCCTGCTCGCGGGCGCCCTCGTCGTCGCCGCCGCCGTCCTCGCGCGACGGGCCGGGGCCGACGGTCGAGCCGGATCCCTCGTGAGCTCCGACTAGAACTCGGTGACGACTTCGACGCCCGTCGTCTCGTAGTCGGTCATCGCCGCCAGTCGCTCCGGTACGTCCGACAGCGACACTTCCCGACGGACGAGTCGTGCCGGCTCGATGGATCCCGACTCCAGCAGGCGGAGCAGTTCGTCGTACCGCGTCGGCGGCATCCCCCGTGCCCCGTGGAAGTCGGCCTCCATCATCGCCATGCGTTCGACGGGCAGTGACACTTCGCCGCGTTCCTCGTCGGTCGTCAGCCCGACCTGGACGTGGGTCCCCCGGCGGCGCAGGGAGAACACCGAGTTCCGGCACGTTTCGGCCACGCCGAGGGCGTCGACGGAGACGTGGGCGCCGCCGTCCGTCTCGCCGTGGATTGCGCCGGTGACTTCCTGTCCCGACTTGCCGTCCGCGTTCACGACGGCGTCGGCACCCAGTTCGCCGGCGAGGTCGAGCGCCGGTTCGCGGATGTCGACCGCGACGACCCGGGCGCCGAGCGCGTCGGCGATGTGGACCGTCGAGAGGCCGACGCCACCACAGCCGTGGACGGCGACCCAGTCGCCAGCGCCTACGCCACCCCGGGCGGTCAGCGCGTGGAAGGCGGTCATGAACCGGCAGCCGAGCGCCGCCATGTCGCGGGCGGAGACGCCGTCGGGGAGCGGCATGGCGTTGTAGTCGGCGTGGGGGACGTGGACCTGTTCCGCGAACGCCCCCTGTGCCTCCTGCTGGAAGCCGAGCGCGAGGCCGTCCTCGCAGACGTTGCCGTGGCCGCTCAGACACTGCGGACAGGAGCCGTCCCCGAGGTTGAACGGGACGGCGACGCGGTCACCCTCGCTCACCGTCTCGACTTGGTCGCCGACGGCGACGACCCGGCCGGCGGGTTCGTGGCCGAGGATCTGGCCGTCCGAGACGCGGTCGCCGACCCACTCGCCGTGGCCCTGCCACGCGTGCCAGTCGCTCCGGCAGACGCCACAGGCTTCGACGTCGACCACCGCACCGTGGGGTGCGGGGTCGGGCCGTTCGACGTCGGTGATCTCCAGCGGTTCGCCGTGTTCTCGGAGGACTGCGGCGCGCATACCCGTCGTCACGCCACGGCGAGGCAAAAACTCATAGGGATTCGCGGGAGCGGTGATAGACTCCCGTCGGCGCGTCCCGCCGAGACGCTATCGTGACCGCCGATCCCTGCGATCACATGAAATCGGAGAGACCGGACTGGCCGTCGTCGGCGTCGGCTTCGGTATCGTCATCCGCAGTCTCTCCGTCCCCGCCGTCCGCGTCACCCCTGCCCGTGACTGGGTCGCCGTCGAACACGTCCTCGTCGTCCGCACCGTCACTCGCGGCCGCACGCTCCCCGCCGAACGCCCCCGAGTGCTCCTCCAGCGCCGACGCACGGAGTTCCTGCGCGTCGGCGACGATGGACTCCACCTTGTTCGTCGTCTCGCCGCTCCCCGTCACGAACGACACCGCCGCCTCGTCGAGGTCGTAGTAGGCGACCATCGCGACCGTCAGCTCCCGGGGTTTGCAGTGGTGGGTCATCGCCGCGAGGAAGGGGAGCACCTCGCGTCGGGCGGTCGCCATGCTGAACCCGCCGCGCTCGGCCACCTTGCGGACCACCTCGTCGGCCGTCGCGTCCGACGAGGGCCAGAACTGGGGGCGGTTGAATCGGGTCCACCCACCCTTCGAGCCGTCGCGCGCCGCCGCCACGCCACCGGCGAGGGCGTCGGTCGCGTAGCGCCAGTAGCCGTACTCCTGACTGGCACGCACCCGCCCCAGCCACCGGTCGGCGTTCGCGAGGCTGTCGTACGCCCGAGCGAGTTCCGCTCCCTCGTACACCTTCGTGACGTTCTCCGCGACCCACTTCGTCAGGTCGTCCGGCGTCTCGTCGACGCGGTACGCCGACTGGATCGCCTCCTCGGCCGACTCCTCTTTCAGTACGGCGTCGAGGAACGGGAAGACCCCCAGACTCCGGTCGCGGTCGCTCGTCACCACGTCGTCGACGGTCAGCCGACGGTCGTCCTCCGCGGCCGCCTGTAGGTCGTTCACCGCCGACCGGAGGTCGCCGTCGTTCACCTCCGCGATGCGGTCGAGAGCGTCGGCGTCGAACTCGATGTTCTCGCGCCGGCAGATGTCGCGGAGGACGGGGACGATAGAGCGCGCGGACACGTCGCGGAACTCGATCTCCCGGCAGGCGTTGCGCAGCCCCCGGCTCATGTCGTAGTACTCGTTGGCGATCAAGACGATTGGCTGGTCGGCATCCTTGACGACGCGGGTGACCGCACTCGCCCCACCGCGGTCGTAGTTGCCGTGGATGTTGTCTGCCTCGTCGAGGATGACCAGTTGCCGACCACCGCTCCCGCCCCCCGTCGATCCGGCGAGCGTCGCGTTCTTCGCTGCGCGGCCGGCGAAGCGTTCGATCACGTCGGCCGTCCGCTGGTCGGAGGCGTTGAGTTCGACCGTCTCCCACCCCATGTCGGCCGCGAGGGCGTGAGCCGCCGAGGTCTTTCCCACGCCGGGACTGCCGTAGACGACGACTGCCTCGTGGTGGTCGTCCCACGTCTTCGCCCACTCCGCCAGCGCGTCGCGGGCCTTGTCGTTCCCCCGGACCGCAGAGAGCGTGGATGGGCGGTATTTCTCCGTCCAGTCTACCATTGCCGCGAGGTAGGCGGGTGGGTCGTTTAGTGGTTGCGGAGGGTGGATTCGAGCGGTCGGAGTGGGCGATCACTCGTCGGGCTGGAGCGGGCACACCGCCCCGTTCCACCCGAGACGTGTCAAGTCCAACCACACACTTATGAACTAGGCATGACAATCGCCCGATGCCCGCGGCCCACCTCTCCCCCCCATCAACTGGCACCCCAGTTCGAACGCGATTCACTCGCCGTTCGGGGCCGCGGTTCGTTTTTCGGCACCACGAGCGCTAGGAGCGTCAGCATCGAACGGGCCCACACGAGAACCGGATTCCATTTACGTCAGCCGCACGGAAGCGAGAGTATGCGACGCCGCGCGTTCCTCGCTTCGACCGCCGGAATCGCCGCCCTCGCTGGCTGTTCAAACGGCGAAAGCTCGACGACAGCCACACCGACGCCCTCGGGAACCGGGTCACCGAACTTCGAACTCCGCGGAGCAAGGATCCCCGGCTCTCGGACGCTGAACGTGGCCACACAGCTCGTCATCGCCATCGAGAACACCGGCTCGGCCGCGGGGACGTTCACGTCGCCATTCGAGATGAAAGTCGGCGACGGCGAGTGGAAAACCGCCGGCGAGCTCGAGATGGAACTCGACGCCGGCGAGACAGGCGAGTGGCACAGCACCGAGTTCATCCCGCAGTACCTGACGACCCTCCACTTCCGTCTCGGCGCCTTCGACGAGACGTGGTCGATAGAGATCACGCCGCGAAAACTCGACTTCAGCCACTACTACGCCGTTCCGACGGGGCTGTACATCAACGTTCTCGGGGGCTCGTTCGAGTCCACGTATTCGCCGTCCGGGAACGAGACGGCCACCTCGACCAACGGCACGGCGACGCCCACCCCGACCACGACCCCCAAGTCAGCACCGGACGGAAAGACGTGGGCGGTGATGCTGATCGACGTGCGCAACCGTCTGGAGGAACCGAAAGACACACCCCCCGCATCGTCGTTCGTTCTCGAAGTCGACGGGGAGCGTATGCCACAGCACCAAGAAGTGAGCGACAATCCCTACGAGGGTGGCGAACTCGCCGCCCGGACCGTCACACGCGGCGAACTGGTGTACGCCGTCCCCGCGGGAACGCAGGCGCGCGATATCAGAGTGTGGTGGGAGCAGTCCCTGCCCAAGGGCGACGTGAAGGCCATCTGGACGAAGTAGGCGATACGGTGGCAGGTCGAAGCTGCTCTCTGAACGGGGCTGTCGGTATCCCAGCAGCGACCGAGCGGTCGTCAGGGGAGGGCGGCCGCCGCACACCCGACCATCGCGATGAGTAACAGCGAGATCGCGAAGGCCTCGACCAAGCATTCGGTCGGTGACAGCAGGCGGTACAGGTCCCTGAGTGTCAGTGCGCGTTTCATCGTCCTAGCACCAGTTACTTACATTTCGAGCGTATTAACCTCTGTTCCGTAAACTCATATTAATATTAGCAGAGGATATTGGCATTCGTACACGGTTCGTGGAAAAGGGCGGTCACACCGCAGTCAGCATCGGAAGGAAGCGACCACGGGTGGCTCGCATCGTTCGAACCGTCCGACGTAGCGGTCTGGGTCACGCCATCCCCCGCGGAACGTAGTCTAGGCTGTCGTCGAGGACATTCCGGCGGTTCCGTGGAGGCTAACTTGGGACCAGAATTCATGTTCGTGAGCGGGACGACCCGCGGCGATGGGTATCGGACGCCGTAGACACGGCTCGGACACACGCAGTCTGCCAATCGAATGGGTGATGGCGTTCAACCGTTGCAGTTCGGTTCTACTGTTGCCACTCCCCGTGTAGCGCCAATAAAAGAATCCGCACCGAGTGACCGCTTTCGGCGGTCAGTCGTGATTACTTTAGTTCTCGCGCCGGGCGGCCAGCAGCGCAGCCGCGATGAGCGCGATGACAGCGACGATGGCACCGA
>Ga0207733_100444_pt1 | contig 25480 bp, 30 predicted proteins | sample A23P3SouthBayCA_FD_187735 | JGI IMG/M metagenome (GOLD analysis project Ga0207733, IMG submission 187735) | Aerobic enrichment media microbial communities from Eden Landing Ponds, California, USA - A23 P3 (SPAdes) | ecosystem: Environmental > Aquatic > Marine > Unclassified | place: Emeryville... | reverse complement strand
CGCATCGATTACTTCCTCGACGACGATACCTTCGTGGAGATCGACGCGCTCCGGGAACACCGCAGCCAGAACTTCGATATGCCCGAGAAGACGGTGCCAGGCGACGGCGTCGTAACCGGGTACGGCGACGTCGACGGCCGCCAGGTGTTCGTCTTCGCCCACGACTTCACGGTGTTCGGTGGATCGCTGGGGGAAGTCTTCGCAGAGAAGGTCTGCAAGGTCATGGACAAGGCCATCGAGGTCGGCGCGCCGATCGTCGGTCTGAACGACTCGGCTGGCGCGCGGATCCAAGAGGGCATCGACTCGCTGGCGGGCTATGCGGACGTCTTCCACCGCAACCAGCTTGCCAGCGGCGTCGTGCCACAGATATCGATGATCATGGGCCCGTGTGCGGGTGGCGCGGTGTACTCCCCTGCGATCACGGACTTCGTCTACATGGTCGAAGAGACCAGCCACATGTTCATCACTGGCCCCGACGTCATCGAGACGGTCACCGGTGAGGAGGTCGGTTTCGACGAACTCGGCGGCGCCAAAACGCACGCCAGCGAGTCGGGGGTCGCCCACTTCACAGCGGCCGACGAGAAGGCCGCGATGGACGACGTTCGCTACCTCCTCTCCTATCTCCCCCAGAACAACGTCGCCGATCCACCGCGGATCGGCCGCGCTAATGAGATGGACCCGACCGACGGTGCCATCGCCGACGTCGTCCCCGATGCGCCACAGAAACCCTACGACATGCAGGCGGTCATCGACGGCCTCGTCGATCCGGACAGCTTCTTCGAAGTGGGTGAATCGTACGCGCGAAACCTCATCGTCGGGTTCGCGCGAATGGATGGTCACGCGGTCGGCATCGTCGGCAATCAGCCACGCGTGAACGCGGGGACGCTCGATATCGATGCGTCGATGAAAGGCGCCCGCTTCGTCCGTTTTTGTGACGCGTTCAACGTCCCGATCTGTACGTTTGTCGACGTCCCTGGTTTCATGCCCGGAATCGACCAGGAGAAGGGTGGGATCATCAAACACGGCGCGAAATTGCTCTACGCCTACAGCGAGGCGACGGTCCCGCTCGCGACGGTGATCACGAGAAAAGCCTACGGTGGCGCGTACGACGTCATGGCGAGCAAGCACATCGGCGCGGACGTCAATTACGCCTGGCCCACCGCCGAAATCGCCGTGATGGGGCCGGAGGGGGCGGTCAACGTTCTCTACGACGACGAACTGTCGAGTGCCGAGAACGTCGAAAAGCGGCGTGAACAGCTCGTCGAGGAGTACCGTGACGCGTTCGCCAATCCCTACACTGCCGCCGAGCGCGGCTTCGTCGACGACGTCATCGAACCGACTGCGACGCGGGAACGGCTCCTCGACGACCTGGATGTGCTACGGGGCAAACGAACGGATCGCCCGGATCGCAAACACGGAAACATTCCGCTGTGACGATGGCTGAGTCGAGGCCTGCGAGTGACGGCGATCTGGTTGCCACGATCGCAGCGCAGATCGACGACGCGTCGGCCGAGGAAGCAGCAGCTATCGCCGGCGCGATTAGTGCCCACCTCTTGGACCGTGAGCGCGCGGCGATGGCGGCAGCCGCGGCCGCGAACCAGGACGACGGTGAAGCCTGGGCTGGAAAGCGCTGGTCGATCGCGGGCCGGCTGGCGCGGAATCGTCGGCCGGCGGATCGGATCCCACGGGACGCTCCGGGGAATGCATGGGCCCTGGCTGACCGTCGCGATCGGTACTGATCCGGATTGCTGTGCGCTCGAAATTCTCGACCCGATTCTTGAGCGAGAACGATCGCCGCCTCGACGGTCAGAACGCCGCCCGATCCGGACGGCGGGACCGGTTCGAGGATGGTGCCAACGTGTGCTCGTATTCAGCATAGTTTTATGGTGGAACTCTCGGTAGACGGCCATATGTTCGAGAAGGTTCTCGTCGCCAACCGCGGGGAAATCGCGGTCCGCGTCATGCGGGCGTGCGAGGAGCTTGGTGTCGAGACTGTAGGGATCTATTCGGAGGCCGACAAGCACGGGGGCCACGTTCGCTACGCCGACGAAGCGTACAACGTCGGGCCCGCACGCGCGGCGGACTCGTATCTGGACCAGGAAGCGATCATCGACGCGGCCAAGCAGGCCGACGCCGACGCGATCCACCCGGGGTATGGCTTTCTCGCGGAGAACGCCGACTTCGCGGCCCGCGTGGAATCAACCGATGGGATCACCTGGATCGGGCCCGCGAGTGACGCGATGGAATCGCTGGGCGAAAAGACGAAGGCGAGAAAGATAATGCAATCAGCGGACGTCCCGATCGTCCCCGGAACGACGGATCCGGTCGAGGACCCCGCGGCGGTGACGTCGTTCGGTGAAGACCACGGCTATCCGATCGCGATCAAAGCCGAGGGTGGCGGTGGCGGGCGCGGCATGAAAATCGTCGAATCATCGGACGAAGCCGAAGAACAACTCGAAAGCGCCAAGCGGGAAGGTGAGGCGTACTTCTCGAACGATTCCGTCTACCTCGAACGCTACCTGGAGAACCCCCGCCACATCGAGGTCCAGATAATCGCCGACCACGACGGGAACGTTCGGCACCTCGGGGAACGGGACTGCTCGCTCCAGCGGCGCCATCAGAAGGTAATCGAGGAGGGGCCAAGCCCGGCCCTCGAAGACGAACTCCGTGAGGAAATCGGCGAGGCCGCTCGCCGGGGCGTCGCGGCAGCCGATTACTACAACGCCGGCACTGTCGAGTTCCTCGTCGAGGAGGACCCCGAGCGCGAGGGTGGTGAGTTACTCGGCTCCGACGCGAACTTCTACTTCCTGGAGGTGAACACCCGGATCCAGGTCGAACACACGGTGACCGAGCAGATTACGGGAATCGACATCGTCAAGTGGCAGATTCGGGTCGCCGCCGGCCAGGAACTGGCATTCGAGCAGGACGACGTCGAGATCGACGGCCACGCCTTCGAGTTCCGGATCAACGCCGAGAACGCGGCGAACGACTTCGCACCGGCAACGAGCGGCGAACTCGACGTGTACGACCCACCCGGCGGGATCGGTGTTCGTCTGGACGACGCGTTGCGACAGGGGGACGAACTCGTTACGGATTACGACTCGATGATCGCCAAGCTGATCGTCGGCGGTAGCGACCGGGCCGAATCCATCGAACGCGGCAAGCGAGCGCTCGGGGAGTACGACATCGAGGGCATCGAGACGATCATTCCGTTCCACCGCCTGATGCTGACCGACGAGCGCTTCGTCGAGGGCCGACACACCACGAAGTACCTCGACGAAGAGTTCGACCGCGATCGCTTCGAGGCCGCACAGGAACGCTGGGGACAGACGGCCGACACTACGGCGGGTGACGAAGACGACGACGTCACCGAGCGAGAGTTTACTATGGAAGTCAACGGCAAGCGCTTCGAGGTGAACCTTGAGGAGCGTGGTGCCCCCCCGATCGAGGTTCCCGAGACCGGGGCAGGGGGCGGTTCCCAGCCACGCCCTGCCAGGAGCGGTGGGGGTGACAGCGGCGGCGGAGGCGGCGCCAGCGGTGACGAAGTGAGGGCAGAAATGCAGGGGACGATCCTGGAAGTCGGCGTCTCGGAGGGTGATGAGGTCGAGTCAGGTGACGTGCTCTGCGTGCTCGAAGCGATGAAGATGGAGAACGACATCGTCGCGGAGCGGGCCGGCACGGTGACCGCCGTCGCGGTCAGTGAGGGCGATTCCGTCGACATGGGCGATACGCTCGTCGTTCTCGAATAACTCCGCGAGAATCGGCGGGGGACTCACCACCAGTAGTTGATCACGCTGCCGAGAATAATACCGAGCCCAGCGACGAGGGTCACGTAGACCCCGAGCCCCGTACTGGCGAGTGATACCGCGGTGCCACCGGGAACCGTCTCGCCAAGGGCGACATCCGGCGCGATGACGAAGACGACACCGATCACTTCGATCACGAGCCCCAGGGCGGCAGTGAGGACGGTAATCCACTCTCGCGTTCGGAGAAAGAGCGCGAGTGGCGTCGCGATGGCTGCTATGGTACTCGTAACGAGTCCATTGAAAAGCGGGCTCTCGATGCGAAAGAGATCGATCCCCTGGAGTGAGGTGAGCGAGTCGCCGCCAGGGACGGTGATCCAGGGGAGGAAGGCACCGACGACGACGAGCACAGCGCTGCCAGCCACGACGATACTGGCAACGTTGACCGGGGGCAACGCGCGCCGAGACATAGCGTATTCGACTGTGCTCTCGCCCGCTCACCACTTTGGTATGTCGGTCCGGCGGGCGGTCCAGACGGCTGGAAGGCGAGTCTTTTGGTCCTCTGGCTGGAAGGGATCGAGCATGCAAGCCACGCGACGACGGATCCTGACGGCCCTGGCCGAGGGACCCGTCACCGGCCCCGACCTCGCCGCGGAACTCGACGTCTCGCGGGCGGCTATCTGGAAGCAGGTCGAGTCGATTCGCGATGCCGGGTTCGACATCCAGAGCGGTCCGGATGGGTACACGCTCGAATCGATCCCGGACTTTGGCGGGCCGGCCGTCGAGTTCGGCCTGGCGGCGCCATTCGAGGTCGAGTACCACGATGCGATCGAGAGTACGAACCAGCGAGCCCGCGAACTGGCAACCGACGGTCGCGAGGACGTCGTGGTCCTGGCCGACGAGCAAACCGGCGGGAAAGCCCGCCTCGACCGCACCTGGGCGTCTCCGAGTGGTGGCATCTGGCTCAGTCTCGTCCTCCGCCCGTCCGTCCCACCCGCACACGCACCGGCATTCACCATCGCCGCCGCGCTCGCCGTCACCCACGCCGCCCGCGAGACCGGCGTCGACGCACGGATCAAGTGGCCAAACGACGTCGTCGTGCCGGCGGATGACGCGGCTGGATCGGCCTACGGGGCTCAGAAGCTCGCGGGAATACTCACCGAAATGGAGGGGGAGGCCGACCGGGTCTCCTGGCTCGTCATTGGGATGGGGATCAACGTGAACGTCGACCCGGCGAGCCTCCCCAGCGAGGCGAGTCCGACGAGCATCCGAGAGCAGGTCGGCGACGTCGACCGCCGGATCTTCACCCAGCGCCTGCTGGAACGGTTCGACGAGGCCCGCCAGGATCTCCGCGAGACAGTCACAGCGGCTGCCGAACGGTCCGCGACACTCGGGGCCCGCGTTCGCGTCGACACCGGCCGTGGCGAGGTCGTGGGTGAGGCCGTGGACATCGAGTTTCCCGGCTCGCTCGTGGTCAGGACCGAGGACGGGGACGTCACAGTGACTGCGGGTGACTGTGAACACTTGCGGCCCGCGGAGTAGGGAAATCGCGAGTGCGCTCGATCGGTCCCGATCGTTCGCCGACCCTGCTCACGTCTCCATCGCTGTGTCACCGTTTACACGCACGGTCAGTACCGGGACTGTGGCGGTGCGAACCACGCGTTCGGCGACGCTGCCGAGCAACAACCGGTCGATGCCCCCGCGGCCGTGGGTACCCATCACGATCACGTCGCAGTTCGAGTCACTCGCTTCCCGGACGATTTCGCTGGCGGGCGAGCCGTCGACGACCACCCGATCGACGGGAACCCGGTCCGCGGCGATGGATTCGATCATCCCAGTCGCCTCCTCGCCTTCTTCGTCGAGCAACTCCTCGACGGTCTCGAAGGAAGCCTCCATCGGCAGCCGCGAGAGGGTGGCCGTGTCGACGACGTAGAACGCTTCAAGGTGTGCGTCGTGGACCTCCGCCAGCGCGACCGCATGTTCGATGACGCCGTGCATCTCGGTCGACCCGTCGGTCGGCAGGAGGATGCGGTCGTACATTTTCCTTGTATATTGTTAACACTCCTGGGGATTAAGTCTTGGCTGCCTCGCGCGGCGTTACGACCGGGTGTCAGCTGGGGACACGACGCGTTCGACGTCGGCCACGCTCGCACGGCGAACAACGGCCCGAACCGGATCCTGCGCGCCACACAGGTTGTCCGAGTCACCATCGAGGACGAGCAACCGTCCCGCGTATCCTTCGGCGACCAGCCCGCAGTCGAGGCCGGCGATTTCTGCTCCGTTGAGCGTCGCCATCTGGAGGACGTCTCGTGCCGACACGTCCGCGATGGATTCGGCCAGGGCCATCTCGCGGAACATCGAGGGACTGGACAGCATCACGTTGTCAGTGCCGAGGGCCACCGTGGTTCGGCTGGCGAGGTCGGCGATCGGTGGCGTCCCCACGTTGGTCGCAAGGTTCGACCGCGGACAGCAGACGACCGGTGGGCCGCCGTCGGCGAGTCGTTCCAGATGCAGTGGCTCCGGGTGGACCATGTGGACCAGGAAATCCGGATCCAGATCCATCGCGGCGTTGATGTCAGAACTATCAACTTCGCCGGCGTGGATCCCGAAGAGCTTGCCCGCCTGGGCTGTAGCGGTGCGCTCGGTGCCGAACTCGCCGTCGTTCGCTCCGCTCGCACCGAACCCGTCGCTTCGCTCCATCGCGGCCACGGTCTCGCGGCCGAGGACGACGGCGTCGACGTTGGCCCCCGCCAGCGCAGCCTCGATCATCTCGACGCCGGCGACGCCGCCCTCACGGAATTCGAGAAAGGTGCCGGTCCCGGCCGCCTCCATGTAGGCGATGGTCCGGGCCATGGCACTGACGAGTTCTTCGCGACTCGCCTGGCGAAGCAGTCGGTGTTTGAGCCCATCGGGCGGCGCGACGAGTTCCTCGAGGGAGAGGCCAGCGCCCGCTTCCTTCGCGATCGAGTCCCCGATGTGGGTGTGGGCGTTGACGAAGGCCGGCAGGATGATACTCTCGCTGTCGACGGCAGCTTCTTCGACGGCCGTAATCTCGCCCTCTTCGATCACGACGCGGCCGCGAATCGGCTCGAACTCTCGGCCCCGCAGGACGGTGCCCTCCAGAATCATGCCCGTGACACCACGGGCGCGTCAGTTAAATTCATCGAGCGTGGCGTGGATTCCCGGTCGAACGTCCCGGACGAGTGCGCCGTCGAGATCGAGGCCGAGGGTCCGAATCGCTGCTTCGCCGACGCGGTCGGCCACGGCGGGCGGCGCGTACACCCCGAGGCGCCACTGGTCGCGCTGGGCCGTTCGGAGGGCGCCGACGAGCGTCGACTGCTCACCAAGCCGCCGGACCTCTCCGTTCACGACGACCCGGCTCGCGGACTCGGCCATCGCCGGCTCGGCGGGGACGTCGAGGATGACTTCGGCCGGTTCGACGTTTGCCGCGTCGGCGATCGCCCGCTCGTGGTCGCGGATCTGATCGTGGTCCTCTGCCAGCAGTGACGCTGGCACCGCATCCATCTCCGCCCAGACGGCGCGTTTGAACAGGTCACGCTCATCGAGGCGGCGGGCGTACGGGGCCGTTCGCTCGCAGTTTCGCAGCGCGGCGATGAGGTCGGCGTCGTCCCAGCGTCGAATCGTCGTCGCGTCGGCGTCGGTTTCCCCGAGGAGTCGTTCGGTGCCGCGTCGGAGCATCGCCTTCGCGATTCGGGCGACGTGGTGCTGGTAGACGGTTGGATTCATCAGTGCCCGGGCCAGCAGGAGCGACTCGGCGGTCTGGACGTTGCCCTCGTCCAGGACGAGGTCACCCTCCACCAGCCGGAGTTCGCGGACGAGTCGTTCGTGATCGATCGTGCCGTACGGCACGCCGGTGTGGTGGGCGTCACGCACGAGGTAATCCATCCGGTCGACGTCGAGATCGCCCGACACGAGCTGTCCGAGTTCGCCGTCGCCGGCGACCAGCTCCGCGACGCGGTCCGGGTTCAGCCCGTGATCGCTGAGCACTCTCGCGACCGCACCCGACCCAAGAATATCGTGGACGTCGTCGTGGTATTTCCCCGTCTCACGGTGGATGACATCCTCGACGTTGTGACTGTATGGCGCGTGGCCGACGTCGTGAAGCAGTGCCGCAGCCCGGACCCGTTCAGCTTGCTGGCCCTCGAAGCCGAGGTGCGCCAGCGCCTGATCCGCGAGGTAGTAGACGCCCAGGGAATGCTCGAACCGCGTGTGATTTGCAGAGGGATACACGAGCGTGACGGTGCCGAGCTGGGCGACCCCCCGGAGCCGCTGGACCGTCGGCGTTTCGAGGAGCGCCGCGGCAACGCCCTCGACCGCAATGTGGTCGTGGACGCTGTCCTTGATCGTCGTCATTGAGCGTGGGTTGCTCCCGTTCGGATAAAAGGGCAGTGGGCTGGGGAGCGAAAAGCGGGCTCGTTGGACGCTGACAGCGCGCCCCCGCCGGCGTATTACTCGAAGGTCGCGAGCAACTCGTACAGTTCGCCGTGGCGTGCGTTGCCCCAGTCGACCGCTTCGGCGGGCGAGCGGCCCATTTCCTGGACCGTCTCGATCGCATCGACGACGGAGTAGTCCCGACCCTCGACGAGCCAGGCGGCCAGGACGTGGCCCGTGCGACCGATCCCAGCGAGACAGTGAACGACGACCGGTGATTCTCGTTCGACCGATTCGGTGATGAACGGGAGAATACGTTCCTCCAGGGTCGCCGGATCGGCGAGGTGGTGATCCGCGATCGGCACGTGGCGAACGTTTTCAGCACCGAACGCGGAGCGGTACGAATCGGTGTTCGCTTCGGTGCCCGAAAGCTGGTCGCCCGAGAGCAAACAGCACACTCGCTCGATGCCTCGCTCTCGCATGAACGTGACCCAGTTGTCGATCGCGTCGCCGTGGCTCGTCGTCGTGTGCCAGCCGGGACAACTCGCACCGTAGACGTACTCCTCTTCCGGGGACGCAGCGGCGAAGCGGTGGGCGTCGACCGTCCGTTGACGCGTAGGACCCATTATCCATTGACTGCATCCAACCACCTTCAATCTAACACCGCAGTTCTCATGTGTGACAATCAGGGGAAGATCCGATTGTCCCACATCGTGCAGAATGGTGTGAAAAGTAGTTATCCCTTCTCAGAGACGGATTCATCCATACGACAGAACGGGCGAATGGATACTCAAAAATGAAATTGATCCGCAGATACCGCTCCCAGCAGCGACCTTATCAGCGCGAATGACTTCGCTCCGTTCCTTGCGCCCGGGGAAGCTGCGACCGACCCTTGGTGATCTACAAGTGGTGAAAACTGGCCCACTGCACACGCGGCAGTCGGTCCGCAGAGGCAACCATTTATCATCGTCCTCGGTCCATAGTCGGTGAGATGGTGACGTTCCTCGCCGGCGGCACCGGGACGCCGAAGGTACTGGCAGGTGCGGCCTCGATCTTTCCGCCTGCGGAGACGACGGTCGTCGCCAACAACGGAGACGATGTCGCACTTGGCGGCGTGCTCGTTTGCCCGGACATCGACACGATGCTCTTTCTCGACGGTGGCGTCCTGGATCGGGAAACGTGGTGGGGAATCGACGATGACAGCGGGACCACACACGAGGAACTCCAACGCATTACCGAGGCCACAGATCTCGATGCTGGCCCCCGATATCGCTCGCCCGAGCGTCAAACGGACGGGCCGAGGATTACACACTGGCGGCGATTTTCGGGCGTCGGCGAGTTCATGTACATCGGCGACCGGGATCGCGCCGTACACATCACCCGGAGCGAGTTACTGTCCGATGGGCACTCCCTCACCGAAGTCACGGGAACCCTGTGCGAGGCCTTCGACGTCGAGCGAACGCTCCTCCCGATGAGCGACGACCCGGTGGCGACGATCATCCGGACGCCGGAGGGCCCGATGCACTTTCAGGAATGGTGGGTGCATCACAACGGTGAGCCCGAAGTGCGGGACGTAACCTTCAGGGGCGCCGAGACGGCGACGCCGACGAACGACGTCTACGCCGCTCTCGACGCGCCAGTGGTCATCGGCCCCTCGAACCCGGTGACGAGCATCGGGCCGATGCTCGCGATGGATGGCTTCGCAGCGGCACTCGAATCAACGCCGGTCGTCGCGGTGTCGCCGTTCGTCGAAGACACGGTGTTTTCCGGGCCAGCCGCCACCCTGATGGCTGCGATCGATCGCGAACCGAGTACCGCAGGCGTCGTCGAGAGCTATCCGTTTGCCGACGCGTTCGTCCTCGACGAGGCTGACGACACCGACGTAGACAGGCCCGTCGTCCGGACGAACACCGCCATAGACTCACCAGCGGACGGTGAACGCGTCGCGGCCGCGGTCGAGCAGGCACTCGCGGAGGTGTGCTGATGTTCGAACCACGCCTCGCGCTGGCCAGTCTCAGCGGCCACTCCGACGCCGATTGGGCCAAACAGGGCGCGCCCTACGCTGGCTGTGCGTTTCTCGGTGGTCTCTCGATAGACGAGGCCACGCGTGCGGCCTCGCGAGGGATGGTTGATCGGGACCGAGAGGAGTTCCTCCCAGCAGATCCATCGCGGTTTCTCATCAGTCAGCTCAGAGCGCTGGCCGGCGAACCGATTCGATCGGCGGTCAACGTTCGCAGCGCCACGCTGGTACCGCTCGAAGACGTGGCGGATCTCTGCCGGGACCACGGTGCGATTCTGGAGATCAACGCACACTGCCGACAGGAGGAAATGTGTGCTGCTGGCTCTGGCGAACACCTTCTTACCCAACCGGGGAAACTGTGCAAGCAAGTCGAGGCCGCCACCGCCACTGGCGCGACCGTCAGCGTAAAAGTCCGAGCGGAGGTCGAGGGCGTCGACTTGCCGGCTCTCGCCCAGCGACTGGCCCGGTCGGGTGCCGATGCGATCCACATCGACGCGATGGACACACCCGGCGTCGTCGCCGACGTTTCCATGGCGGCGAACCTCTTCATCATCGCGAACAACGGCGTCCGCGACGCCAGTTCTGCCCGCGAGTACTTCGAACACGGGGCGGACGCGGTCAGCGTCGGGCGACCGAGCGACGACACGGCCGTACTCGAACGACTCCACGCTGCGACGAGGGACATCCGGGAGGAGGAACTGCATCCGTGAGGTCGGCGCCAGCGAACGCCGAACTCGCGCTCTTGCTGGAAGTCACCGGCACGCCCAAGCCCGGGAACGTCGACCGACGTCGCGAGTACCCCGACCTCCGCTTCGAACACTTCGTGACCGGCGCCGTCGGCGCTCGACCTGGACTCGACCTGGCCGCCGACGCGACGACCCCGCTCGGTTCGGCGTTCGAGACTGCAATCGATGGCATGGCTGAGCAATCCGGCGGGAATACGCAGTTCGGTGCGGTCCTGTTGCTCACGCCGCTTTTGCGTGCGGCGGCAAAGAATACTCTCGACCCCAGCGGTGTCGCTGCTGTCGTCGAGGACACGACCGTTGCGGACACAGTGTCGTTCTTCGAGGCGTTCGAACACGTCGACGTCGCCGTGGACGAGCCACCGACGGGGATGGAACCGCTGGACGTTCGCCGGGGAAGCGACGCGGCGTCGGCTATCGAGGAACGCCAGCTTACCTGGGGTGAACTGATGGCCCGGAGTGCCGACCGCGACGGTGTCGCTGCTGAGTGGACGAACGGGTTCACGCGCTCATTCGATGCCGCCGCGGGGATCCGCGAGGACGAGGGTCCGATCGCGGACCGTGCCTCGCGGGTCTTTCTGGAATTGCTCGCGGCGGAGGTAGACACGTTCGTGGTGACCCAGCACGATCGAGAAACGGCCGAAGCGGTACGGGAGCGAGCGATCGCGATACGTGAGGGCGCGGCGGACCCGGACACCGTCGCCGAGGAGTTCGTCGAGCGCGGGATCAATCCCGGGACGACGGCGGACCTGGTCGCCGCAGCACTGTTCATCGCCCTCGAAGGTGGCCTGGAGATATGAGCGCAGACTGGCCCGTTACGCTCCGTGGTGTGACGGAAAGTCTCGTCACCACCCTCGGTCCCAACGATCGCTGGAACGTGGCTGCACTCGGCTTGCAGGCGCCCACGGACGAGAATCCCATCGTCGGACGAACCTGGGGCCGAACACGGACCCGTCGTAATTTCACCGAGCGGGGGCAAGCCGTCGTCCAGTTCACGTCCGATCCGATGCTCTTCGTCGAGGCGACCCATTCCATCACCGAGCGAGAGGAACCAGTGCTGGCAGCCGCCCATGCCGCGGTGGAGATCGACGTCGAACGTCGTCGGTCGGGACGCGAGGGTGGGACCGAATGGGTGGACTGGGCCCTCAGCCCCGTCGACGTCACCGTCTTCGACCGGGAGGTTCCGACGACCAACCGCGGCTACAACGCCGTCGTCGAGGCGACCGTGGCCGCATCCCGACTCGACGTAGCATCGTACGACACCGCAATGCTTCTCGATCGGCTGCGCTATTTCGAATCCGTCGTCGAGCGCTGCGGTGGCCCGGCGGAACGCGAGGCCTTCACCCGTCTCGACGAACTGATCGACGCCGACTGGTGACGGGCCCGGTAACAGTCGGCCGTGTCCGGGCCTGTGCGCCCGTTCTGAACGGTGGCAAGCACTCACGGTCCTGGCGGGCCGATTCGAATCCTTTTAGAGGCCAACCCAGCAAGTCACCCCATGGCCATCAAGCCCGCCTACGTCAAGAAGACCGGAAAACTCCTCATGGAGGAGTACCCCGAGGCGTTCGGGGAGGACTTCGAGCAGAACAAGGACCGCGTCGAGGAACTCACGAACATCGATTCGAAAGGCGTCCGCAACCGGATCGCCGGTTACATCTCCCGAAAGCAAAGCGCCGCGACCGCCCAGGCCTGAGCCGGTTTTTTCTCTTCGCTCTCAGCACTCACTAGCGTCGTCACTGCGTCGGGGCTTGCTGCTTCGATTGCCGATTCCGGTGGACGATACCCTGGTTGATCGCCGTCCGATGGACGAACTCACGGAACGCGTCGCCGGTCTCGCTGTCCTGATCGAGCACGAGTGGCTTCCCACGGTCGCCACCCTCCCGAATGGCTGGATCCAGTGGGATCTCGCCGAGGAACGGCATCTCGACGTCCTCGGCGAACTCCCGGCCGCCCCCCGCGCCGAAGATGTCGTGTTCGCCGCCGCAATCGGGACAGCGGAACGACGACATGTTTTCGACGATGCCCAGAACGGGCGTTTCGTGCCGGCCAAACATTTCGAGGCCCTTTCTCGCGTCGTCGATAGCGACCTCCTGAGGCGTGGTCACGATGACGGCACCGGAGACGGGGACGTTCTGGAGTAGCGTCAGTTGCGTGTCGCCAGTCCCCGGTGGCAGGTCGACGACCATGTAATCGAGGTCGCCCCAGAGGACGTCGTCCCACAGCTGTGTCAGGACGTTGTTGACCATCGGGCCTCGCCAGATGACGGGGTCGTCTTTCCCGACGAGGAAGTCCATGCTCATCAGTTGCATCCCGTACTTCTCTGGTGGGATGATCTCGTCGGCTTCGGTCGCCTGGGGGTGTTCGTCAGCCCCGAGCATCCGTGGGACGTTCGGCCCGTAGACGTCGGCGTCGAACAGCCCTACGCGTGCGCCCATTTCGGCGAGGCCGGCCGCGAGATTTACGGCGATGGTGCTTTTCCCCACGCCACCCTTTCCGGAGGCGACGGCGATGACGTTCTTGACCGTGGGCAGTGGATCTTCTTCGGGTGGCGCGCCGCGGTCGACACTCGCCGACAGCTCGATATCGAGGCCGGCTTCGTCGGCGAGATCAGCCAGCGCCTCGCGGACCTGGCCCGCCATCGCCGTCTCGTTGGCTGAGTAGGGGGCACCGAGCGCGAGGTCGACGTGTATTTCCGTCTCAGTGATCTCCACGTCGTTGACGAGGCCCAAGGAGACGATGTCGTCACCGAGGTCCGGGTCCTCGACGGATTCCAGCCGGTCGAGAACGTCTGCAGTGTCCATGTGCGTGGGTTGGTTTGGCGTGCGTTAAGGGTTGTGACGTCGCCCCAATGAGGGTTAGTCTATCGCCTGCAGTCCCTTGGTGATGTTGCATGGAAACGATTATTCCGTTCGGATTACTTCGACGAACCAATGGGCCACAGGAAACGGATATTCGATCGTATCCGTTCCTCCTGGCCGCTTCTCTCCATATTACTCGTTGGGAGTGTTTTGCTCTCGTGGGGAATATGGACGGTTTACCCGACCGTGCTCCTGCCCGACGAAGCTGGCGCTATCGAGAGGGCGCTCGAAATGGGAGTCAACCGGAACCCATTCATCGACGAGTTCAGGAAAGGGGGAAACCTTCACTTGTACTTGCTGGGCGTATTTTTCGTTCCGTATGTCGGGTTCTTGATCATCACCGGTCGCCTCGGTGATATTATCCGGGCTGCCTCGTCGATAGAAACCGCCGGGATCAACCCTTGGCAGGGCCCGGAGGTGTTCGTATCGGCGCTCTATGATTTCGTCGTAATCGGCCGAATCCTCTCCGTTCTCGCGGGTATCGCCACGATTTATGTCACCTTCCGCATCGCGAACCGGATCTATAATCGCAGAGCCGGGTTGATCGCGGCCGGGTTATTGTCAGTTAGTTCTATCTTTGTGGATATTGCACACTACGCAACCGAGGATTCTCTGCTGGTGCTGTTGATTACTACGACGCTTCTGTTCATCGTCCGACATGAACAACGAAGGAGCAAGCGAGAACTATTGCTTGCGGCTTTTCTTGCGGGGCTTGCATTCTCCGCGAAAGCGACTGCCGGCACGTTGATTTTTCCGCTAGTCCTGGCGTTCGCGTACCGTAATATACTGGACCGGAACCTGAAACTATCCGGCCTGCATGGCCTTCGTGAGTTGGTGACGTCGGGTCTTCAATACGTCGCCGCAGCGACTGCTGCATACGTCCTTACGACTCCGTCAATCCTCCTCTACCCCCGGCTGTGGTGGAGCGATTTCGTTTTCGAGATCGGGAATCGCTCGACACCGTATACCCCGACTGAACCTGGCTGGTTCGTCCAGTTGGGCAATCTCGCGAATGGCCTTGGGCTTGTGCTATTTATCGTTTCGATACTCTCGCTTCTCCTCGTCTGTTGGCGAATTTGTACCAATCGAGCGTACCGGTCTCCTGCGCTGTATCTACTGCTATTCATCATCCCAACCTTCCTTATCATCGGGTCCTGGGAAACCCTGGATCCGTGGTACCTCAACCCCCTCGTGCCCGCACTAATTATTTTCTCTGCGGGCTTCTTCGATTCCGGACTCCGTGCTCGTGAGTGGCGACGAACCACTCAAGTGCTATTAACGGTCGTGGTCGTGGTCTCCTTCCTTTACACCGGGTTCGCCGTCCAGCAATTCGAAAACGATTCGAGAACCCAGGCTACCGAGTGGATGGACGACAATATCGAAGAGGCCGCGATTATCGATACACACTCGACGCACCACTACTTGCCTGCCTTTCCGGCAAACGCCACTGTGGAAGCGATTCCGATCTATTCGTTCACGAACGAATCCGCCCGTGAGCGAGCGCAAGCGCGAATTAGTTGCGGGGTACCGGATTACGTCGTACTCAGCCGTTTTCACTACGGTCGATATATCCGGAATCCAGATGTGTATCCTGCAACCACAGACTTGTTCGAATCACTGCTCGCGAACAAGACGAAGTACAAGACAATCAAGCGATTTGGTCCAACAACGGATCCATCGAAATCCTCCCTGGCTGCGTTCCAGAACAGCCTCACTCCGAACGTCTTCGGGGCGAACCCGCACATCGTAATCCTCAAACGGACGGCTGGGGTCGATACGAATTGTAATTCGTCTTCACTTCATGAGCGACACACAGAAAAGCCAGCTAGTCTCCAAGCGCCTATCTAATCTAGAATTCCCGGAACTGTGAATGAATACGATAAACTCTCATATCGGAGATAATGACGTCTCGGTAGTCGTTCCGACGTACAACGAATTGGAAAATATCGCGCTCCTGATCGATCGAATCGATCACGTATTCGACGATCTGGAGTCGGAGTACGAGATAATCATCGTCGATGACGACAGTCCCGATGGTACCTGGCAGGCATGTCGGCAGTTGAGCGCGACGTTCCCCATCGAGGTGATTCGGCGTGTCGACGAATCTGGACTCGCGACCGCGGTCGTTGCTGGGGTCCAGCGCTCTACGAACGATATCGTCCTGGTGATGGATGGGGATTTACAGCACCCTCCCGAGCAGATCCCCGATTTACTCGATCCGGTCCTGAGCGAGGCCGACATTGCAATCGGGAGCCGCTTTGTGTCGGGTGGTTCGGTCGGTGAGTTCTCGATTCCTCGCCATGCGATGTCGATCGGTGCAAACTTTCTCGCACGAATGTTGTTTCCACAACTCTGGTCGATTCGAGACCTGCAATCCGGTTTTTTCGCGTTCAAGAAGTCAATCATCCAGGGGGTAACACTGGATCCAATTGGGTATAAAATCCTCATCGAGATTCTCATCCGTGGTGACTACCAGTCGGTTGCCGAAGTTGGATACGAGTTCGATGAACGGCAAGGGGGCAGTAGTAGCATTACGATATTCACTGTCCTGGAATATATCCGTCACCTACTGCGGCTCCGAATTGACTCATTTCACAGTGCTTAAATAGTGGCGTAGTGGACTGTAATTTACAACTCGTGCAGGGGGTACGGCCCCCGAGTCCGCTTCGGCGGGCGCGAGTACTAGCAGATCGGCATACCGCCGCAGGCACCCAGACGACGTGTCGTGGTAGCCAAGCCTGGCCCAAGGCGCAGGGTTGCTAACTCTGTGGCGTACAGCCTCCGGGGTTCGAATCCCCGCCACGACGCTCACCAACACACACTATGAGTGCAGAAGAACCCGAACAAGCGGACGAGGAAGCGGAAGAAGAGGAGGATATCCGCTACTTCGTTCGTATCGGACAGACTGACCTCGACGGCACGAAATCCGTCGAGCGGGCCCTCAGTGACATGAACGGCATCGGTCGTCGCGCCGCTCGGCTCATCGCCGAGAAGGCCGAGATCGACCGCCGTGAAGTGCTGGGCACGCTCGAAGACGACCAGATCGACACGATCGTCGAACTGGTCCAGGGCTACGCCGACGAGGTCCCGGAATGGCTTACGAACCACCAGAACGACTTCTTCAGCGGCGAGACCACTCACGAGGTCGGGAACGACCTGCAGATGACTCGCCGAGCGGACATCAACCGCATGCAGATGATCGACTCCTACCGTGGCGTGCGCCACAAGCGCGGACAGAAGGTCCGTGGCCAGCGCACAAAGTCCACTGGCCGGACGGAGGGCACCATCGGTGTCAACGTCGAAGCTATCAAGGAGGACATGGCTGAGGAAGCCGCGGCCGCAGAAGAGGAGGGCGGTGAGGAATAATGGCACTCGGATCAAACACGAAGTTCTACGAGACGCCGAATCACCCCTACCAGGGCGAACGTATCGCCGAGGAAAGCGGTCTCACCGGCCGCTACGGCCTCAAGAACAAAGAGGAGCTGTGGCGCGCACAGTCCGAGCTGCGTAGCTACCGCCGCGAGGCCCGGAAGCTGCTGGGCACGGGCGAGACCGGCCACTACGAGGCCGACGAGTTCCTCAGCCGACTTCAGCGACTCGGCATTCTGGGCGAGACCGACTCGCTCGACGACGTCCTGTCGCTGTCGATCACTGACGTCCTCGAACGCCGACTCCAGACGATCGTCTACCGCAAAGGGCTGGCCAACACGCCGGACCAGGCGCGGCAGTTCATCTCCCACGGGCACATCACGCTGGACGGCCAGCGAGCCGGCACGCCCTCGATGAAAGTCGAGGTCGCGCTCGAAGACACCGTGGCGTTCGACGCGAACAGTCCGATCTCGGACGAACTCCACCCCGAGCGAGCGGAGGGACAAGAATGAGTGACGAGCGCTGGGCTGTCGCCCACGTGTACGCGTCGTTCAACAACACCATCATCTCGATCACCGACGAGACTGGCGCGGAGACGCTCGCCAAGTCCTCCGGTGGTACCGTCGTGAAGCAGAACCGCGACGAAGCGTCGCCGTACGCGGCGATGCAGATGGCGGAGGAAGTCGCCGAGCAGGTCAAGGCTCAGGACATCGACGGCGTGCACGTTCGTGTGCGCGGCCCCGGTGGCAATCAGCAGAAATCCCCTGGCCCGGGCGCTCAGGCGACGATCCGAGCGCTGGCACGTGCCGGCCTCGAGATCGGTCGGATCGAGGACGTTACCCCGATCCCCCACGACGGAACCCGCGGTCCCAAGAACGCCGGATTCTAACACATGGCTGGAAACTACGAGGTCGAGTTCGTCGAACGCACCGATCGCGAGGCACGGTTCCTCGTGCGTGGCATCTCGCCAGCATTCGCCAACGGCATCCGCCGGGCGATGATCGCCGACGTGCCAACGTTCAGTATCGACACCGTTCGTGTCATCGAGAACACGAGCGTGATGTTCGACGAGCAGATCGGTCTGCGACTCGGACTCGTGCCACTCGAAACCGACCTCGACGACTTCGAGGTTGGTGACGAGGTGACGCTGTCGATCGACGTCGAGGGCCCCGACACTGCGTACTCGGGCGACCTCGTCAGCAACGACGCCCTCGTCCAGCCCGCAGATCAGAACGTTCCGATCATCGATCTCAAAGACGGCCAGCGCCTCGAGGTCGAGGCCGACGCGGTACTCGACCACGGCCGTGAACACGCCAAACACCAGGGCGGCGTGGCCGTCGGCTACCGACACCTGCAGCGGGTGGACGTCGTCGGCGAGAAAAGCGAGTTCGACGAGGACGAACCACAGATTCTGCGAGGCGTCATCGAGGACGACGGCGACCTGATCGCCACGTCGGAATTCGACAACGACCTCACGAACCGGTATCCAGGGAAGGAACTGGACGTCATCGACGTGGAGAACGCGTTCGTGTTCCACGTCGAGACTGACGGTTCCTTCACCGTCGACGAACTGGTCGTCCGCGGCATCGAGACGATTCGCGATCGTGCAGACGACTTGCGCGAAGCGATCCAACTATAAAAGCAACAGATGACCCCAAGTGTCCCACAACCCGTGACCGCCGCCCCACAGCGAACGATCAGCGTTCGCTCCGGGGTGGGCGCGAGGACCGAAAGCCGTTTTACGGGGCACCCGATACCTGACAGTGCGTGCAGGGATAGCCAAGTCAGGCCAACGGCGCAGCGTTCAGGGCGCTGTCCCGTAGGGGTCCGCAGGTTCGAATCCTGCTCCCTGCATTTTTCACAGGAGGAAGGTTATGAGTAAGACGAACCCGAGACTCACGAGTCTCATTGCTGACCTGAAGTCGACCGCCCGATCCTCGGGCGCCGACGTCTGGGGCGACGTTGCAGAGCGGCTGGAAAAGCCACGCCGCACACACGCGGAGGTCAACCTCGGCCGTATCGAACGATACGCTCGCGAGGACGAAACGGTCATCGTGCCGGGCAAGGTGCTCGGCTCCGGCGCACTCCGCAAGGACGTCACCGTCGCAGCGGTCGATTTCTCCGGCACAGCCGAGAAGAAGATCGACCAGGTCGGCGAGACAGTAACGCTCGAACAGGCACTCGAAAACAACCCAGAGGGCTCGGAGGTGCGCATCATCCGATGAGCCTCGCAGAATTCGACGCCGACGTCGTGGTCGACGCCCGAGACTGTATCTTCGGTCGCGTGGCCTCGAACGTCGCCGAACGCGCGCTCGACGGTGAGCGCGTCGCCGTCGTCAACGCGGAACAGGCTGTCATCACTGGCAGCGAGGACGACATCCTCGCGAAGTTCCAGAAGCGCGTCGAGGTCGGCTCCGACCGTGGACCGGCCTACCCGCGTCGCCCGGACGGCATCCTCAAACGATCCGTTCGTGGCATGATTCCGTACAAGAAGCCCCGTGGCCGCGAGGCGTTCGAGAACGTCCGCGTCTACCTGGGGAATCCCTACGAGGGTGACGAGGACCACGAGGCACAGGTCCTCGAGGACACCTCACTGGATCGACTCTCGAACATCAAGTTCGTCTCCCTCGGAGACGTCAGCGAAGCAATCGGAGCAAACGTCACATGGTAACGAACACCTCTGGCAAGAAGAAGACAGCCATCGCCCGCGCGACGATCACCGAGGGCGAGGGCCGGATTCGGGTCGACTCCCGACCGGTCGAACTCGCCGAACCGGAGCTGGCGCGGCTCAAGATGCTCGAACCGTTCCGTATCGCCGAGGACGAACTGCGCGACGACATCGACGTCAACGTCGACGTGCAGGGCGGCGGCGTGATGGGCCAGGCTGACGCGGCCCGGACGGCCATCGCTCGCGGCCTCGTCGACCACACGAACGACGCCGAACTCCGTGACGCGTTCATGGAGTTCGACCGTTCGCTGCTGGTCAACGACGTCCGCCAGTCCGAATCCAAGAAGTGGGGCGGCCCCGGCGCACGGGCTCGCTACCAGAAATCCTACCGGTGATTCATCCATGATGGTACCGGTCCGGTGTTTCACCTGTGGCAACGTGGTCGCAGAACACTGGGAGGAGTTCAAGGCGCGCACGCGCGAGGCCGAGGACCCCGAGGACCCGGAGAAGGTCCTCGACGAGCTCGGCGTCAACCGGCACTGCTGCCGGCGAATGCTCGTCTCGCACAAAGACCTCGTCGACATCGTCGCACCATACCAATGAGCGCTACCGACAACCGATACGAGAAAGCGCGGATCCTCGGGGCACGCGCCCTGCAGGTCGCCCACGGCGCACCGGTACTCATCGAGTCCGATCAGACCCAGCCCATACTCATTGCGGCCGAGGAGTACGACGCTCGGGTCCTGCCCTTTACGGTTAACAGGGGGCGAGCCAATTGACGCTCATTACGGACGTTCGACTGCGACGCGTGCTCGATTCGCGTGGCAACGCGACCGTCGAGGCAGACGTCATCACCCAGAGCGGTGGCTTCGGTCGTGGCAAGGCACCGTCCGGTGCCAGCACCGGCGAGTACGAGGCACTCGAACTCCCGGCAAACGAGGCAATCGCGGAGGCCCGCGACGCGGCAGTCCCGCGACTCGTCGGCGAAGTGCACGTCGGTGACCAGCGGTCCGTTGACGCGACGCTGCACGCCGCTGACGGCACCGACGACTTCTCCGGTATCGGCGCCAACAGCGCGGTCGCCATCTCGATGGCGGCCGCGAAAGCAGGCGCCGACGTGCTCGGTGCACCGCTGTACCAGCATCTCGGCGGCACCTTCCGGGGCAACGAGTTCCCGACGCCGCTTGGCAACATCATCGGTGGCGGCGAGCACGCGGCAGACGCCACCCACATCCAGGAGTTCCTGGCCGCGCCGGTCGGCGCACCGAGCGTCGAGGACGCCGTCTTCGCCAACGCGCAGGTCCACGGCGAGGTCCACGACATCCTCACCGAGCGTGACCTGCCCGCGGGCAAGGGCGATGAGGGCGCGTGGGCACCGTCGATCAGCGACGACGAGGCCTTCGACATCATGGCCGAGGCCGTCGAGACCGTCGCGGACGACGTCGGCTTCGCCATCTCCTTCGGCCTGGACGTCGCTGGCGCCGAGTTGTACGACGACGAGCGCGACGCCTACGTCTACGGCGACGAGATCCGCTCCGCCGAGGAGCAGATCGAGTACATCGCCGGGAAGGTCGAGGAATACGACCTCGTCTACGTCGAGGATCCCCTCGACGAGGACGATTACGAGGCCTTCGCGGATCTCACGGACCAGGTCGGGACCCAGACACTGATCTGTGGCGACGACCTGTTCGTGACGAACGTGGAACGACTCTCGGCCGGCATCAAGGCCGGTGCGGGCAACAGCATCCTGATCAAGCCAAACCAGATCGGGACGCTTTCGGACGCCGTCGACGCCATCGAACTGGCCGTCGAGAACGGCTACGAGCCCGTGGTCTCCCACCGAAGTGGCGAGACCGAGGACACGACGATCGCCCACCTCGCCGTGGCGACTGCATCCCCGTTCATCAAGACGGGCGCAGTCGGCGGCGAGCGGACGGCGAAACTGAACGAACTGATTCGAATCGAGGATAACGCAGTATGAGCGGCAACGAAAACGAAGGTCTCGACGCGTCCGAGTCCGACGTCGACCCCGAAGCGGCCGAGGCGGCCGACGAGGAGGAGACGCCGGACGCGGCGGGCGAGGCTGACGACGAGGAACAGTCCGCCGAGGAGGAGGCCGTCGGGGCCGAGACCGAGGCCGAGGAAACAGCAGACGCCGAATCCGAGGACGCTGCCGACGAGGCAGCCGACGCCGAGGAGGAGGCTGCTGACGAAGCAGCCGATGCCGCGGACGAGCCGGCCATCGACGAGGACGTCATGCCCGACGACGAGGCGGACCTCCTCATCCCGGTCGACGACTATCTGGGCGCCGGTGTCCACATCGGGACCCAGCAGAAGACCCAGGACATGGAGCGGTTCATCCACCGCGTCCGGACCGACGGTCTGTACGTGCTCGACGTCTCGATGACGGACAAGCGCATCCGCACCGCTGCGGATTTCCTGGCGAACTACCAGCCAGAGCAGATCCTCATCGCGTCGTCCCGACAGTACGGTCGCTTCCCCGCCGAGCAGTTCGCCACCGCGGTGGGCGCTCGCGCCCGGACCGGCCGATTCATCCCGGGCACGCTGACCAACCCCGACTACGATGGGTACATCGAACCTGACGTCGTGGTCGTCACCGACCCGATCGGTGACGCTCAGGCCGTCAAGGAAGCCATCACGGTGGGCATCCCGGTCATCGCGATGTGTGACTCGAACAACACCACGTCGAACGTCGACCTGGTCGTTCCGACCAACAACAAGGGTCGCAAGGCCCTGTCGGTCGTCTACTGGCTGCTCGCCAACGAGACGCTCGATCGCCGCGGTGCAGACACGGTGTACGCTCTCGAAGACTTCGAGAGCGAGCTGTAATTCGTTTCACTGCCAATTCTTATATCCGGCGCGGGTATCTTGCCTTCATATGGAAGAAGGTGACACGCTGGTCAACGCGCTTATCGGTGGTATCCTTACCTTCGTACTGGCAGGATTCGTCCCGCTTGCGCCAGTGCTCGGTGGTGGCGTTGCCGGATACCTGGAGGGTGGGAGTCGCAACGACGGCCTCAAAGTTGGGGCCATTGCTGGCTTCATCGCGATGATCCCCTTTGTCCTGCTGGTCGTGTTCGCTGGCTCGATCCTCGGAGCAATCGGGATTGGCATGCCGATGATGGGACCGGAGGGTGCGCTGTTCGGCGTTGGCGCCGGGCTGGGACTGCTCTTCATATTCATCGCGCTCGTCTTCGGATTGCTATACATCGTTGGCCTGTCTGCTGTCGGTGGCTGGCTCGGGAACTACGTCAAGTACGACACCGACGTTGACCTCTGAATGGGGGCCTCGAAGGTCGCACCTCTCAACCCTCGTTCAGTAACGACTAATGGGGGGCCTGCCAATCCCAAGGTATGGTTACGGCGAGCGCTCCCGGCAAGGTCTTCTGTTTCGGGGAGCACGCGGTCGTTTACGGCGAGCCAGCGATCGGTTGTGCGATCGAGCGGCGCGCGCGGGTCACCGTCGAGGAGCGAGATGAAGGTCTCAAGGTCCATCTCGACGACCTCACCCTCGACGGCTTCACCGTGGAATACGAGGGCGATTCGATGGGGCGACCGGACGTCGACGTCGCGGACTCTCTGGTCGATGCTGGCGTCGGGTACATTAACGAAGCGATCGACCAAGTTCGCGATGCGACCGACGAGTACGATACCGGTTTCGAGATTACCGTCGAGAGTTCGATCCCGCTCGGTGCGGGCCTGGGCTCCTCGGCCGCTGTGGTGGTCGGTACGATCGCTGCAGGGGCAGCAGAGATGGGCCTCGAACTTGGCGACGAGGAGATTGCACGCCGGGCGTTCGAGGTAGAGCACGCGGTGCAGGACGGGCAAGCGTCGCGGGCCGACACCTTCTGGTCCACGATGGGCGGGGCGATCCGCGTTGAAGGCGACGACTACGAGCGTCTCGATGAGGTCGACAATCTTCCCTTCGTGATCGGGTACGACGGCGGCGCAGGGGACACGGGTGCGCTGGTTGCCGGCGTTCGCAAACTGCGCGATGAGTACGACTTTGCGGCCGATACCGTGTCGACCATCGGTGATCTGGTCCGGAGCGGCCAGCGTGCACTTGCGAACGGTGATCTGGAGGAAGTGGGGCGATTGATGAACTTCAACCACGGGCTCCTGTCGGCACTCGGCGTCTCCTCACGCTCACTCGACGCGATGGTGTGGGCCGCGCGTGACGCGGAGGCTCTAGGTGCGAAACTCACCGGCGCTGGCGGCGGTGGCTGCATCGTCGCGCTCGACGATTCGGACGACACGATGACGGCCTTGCAGTACACCCCGGGCTGTGAGGACGTGTTCCGGGCCGAACTGGACACGGAAGGGGTGCGTCTGGAGTGAGCGCCGTGGCCCGGCAGCCAGGAACGGTCCGTCCCCGGAGGCAACGGTGACGATCGTCCTGAAACTCGGCGGCAGCGTCGTGACGGAGAAAGACGTCCCGGAGACGGTTGATGAGGATCGGCTGGCGTCCTTGGCGGCCGCGGTCGCTGGGGTCGACGAATCGCTCGTCATCGTTCACGGCGGCGGAAGCTTCGGGCACCACCACGCTGCGAAGTACGACGTTAGCGTGAGCGAGGGAACCGCTGACCCGGTGGCCGCCCGTGAGATCCACGACGCGATGATACGGCTCAATCAGGCCGTCGTCGGCAGCCTCGCCGCCCAAAATGTTCCGGCACTGCCGGTCCAGCCACTCTCCATGTGTGCACGCGACGGGAATGGGGCGCTCACGCTCGAACATTCGGCGATCGAACGCCAGCTTTCGGAGGGCTTCGTTCCAGTCCTCCACGGTGACGTGATCGCTCACGAAGGGGAGGGGGTGTCCGTGCTGTCTGGGGATGAACTCGTCGTTCGGCTGGCGAATCAACTCGCCGCCGAGCGGGTCGGCGTCTGCTCCTCAGTCCCTGGAGTCCTCGACGAGACTGGAACCGTTATCGACCGGATCGACGATGGTGACGGCCTCGAACACGTCCTCGGCGAGAGTGATGCGACGGACGTGAGCGGCGGGATGGCGGGGAAAGTCGCGGCGTTGCTGGAGCTGGACGTCCCAGCGTCGATCTTCGCACCCACAGCAATCGAGGCGTTCCTGGGTGGCGAGACCCCCGGAACCACCGTCGGTGGCGGCCAGGCGGGTCCCTGACGAGCGACGAACGTCAGCCAGGCGTCGGACTCGGCGAAACCTATTTGATGACCGTTGGCACAAGTCTGGCACATGACAACCGTACGAGTGCGGGATGCACTCCGCTATGCAGGCAAGTTCGTGGGGTTCGTCCTCCTCGCGGTGATCGTCGCGGGCGGCTTCATCGCCGGCGGTGCGTATCTCGCGGCCGACGCGATCAGTCTCACCGACCCGTCGATCAGCGCGTTGCGCGAAACGCCCGTTTTCATCGGCGTCGTGCTGTTCGCGATCGGCGTCATTTTGGGAGCGATCGCGTGGGTCGCCCTCGCGTACAAATTTCTGGCCGACGGCATCGCCGCTGCTATGGCCGGCAGGAGTGTCGGTGAGTCTGCTGCGGATGGCGCCACTGCGGCCGGAACGGACGCCGAGGAATCCTCGGCCGACGACGATGACACTGACAGGACGAGGGAGACAGGGCCGTCGGGAACCGACGTGGAGAGCACTGCTGAGTCATCTGCCGGCGGCGGCGCGGGGACGGTGACGGGAGCGGCGG
>Ga0207733_100440_pt1 | contig 25577 bp, 21 predicted proteins | sample A23P3SouthBayCA_FD_187735 | JGI IMG/M metagenome (GOLD analysis project Ga0207733, IMG submission 187735) | Aerobic enrichment media microbial communities from Eden Landing Ponds, California, USA - A23 P3 (SPAdes) | ecosystem: Environmental > Aquatic > Marine > Unclassified | place: Emeryville... | reverse complement strand
CTCCAGGCCGCCGACCGCGCGCGCCGGGTCGAAGTACGACGGGACGCCGCGCTGGCGCAGCACGTCGCGGGCGTCGGCGAGGCGATCGCCGCCCATCAGACAGGCGGCCATCGGCACGCCGTGCTCGTCGGCGGCGTCGGCGATCATCTCCCCCAACTCTCCGAAATCGAGCGTGGCGGTGGGCGCGGTGATCACGACGACCGAGCCCACGTCCGGGTCCCGGAGCGCGATGTCGAGCGCCTCCCGGAACCGGTCGACGCTCGCGTCGCCGATCACGTCGACGGGGTTGTACACGTTCGCCTCGTCGGGCAGCGCCACGCCGAGGCGGTCCACCGTCCCCTCCTCGAAGCTCGCCAGCCGGAGGCGCTCGGCGTCGCCGACGGCGTCGGTCGCCATCACGCCCGGGCCGCCGGCGTTCGTCACCACGGCGACGCCGTCGGAGTCTGGCACGTCGCCGCCGGAGAGCGCGCGCGCGGCGTCGAACAGTTCCTGTACGGACTCCGCGCGGAGCACCCCCGCCGCGTCGAGACCCGCCTCGTAGGCGCGGTCGGAGCCGGCGATGGCGCCGGTGTGGCTGGAGGCGGCCTGCGCGCCCGCATCGGTGCGTCCGGACTTGACGACGGCGACGGGCGTGTCGTCGGTCGCCTCGCGGGCGGCGTCGACGAACCTGCGACCGTCGACGATGCTCTCGAGGTAGCCGACGACCACGTCGGTGTCGGGGTCGTCGCCCCACGCGCGAACGAAGTCCGTCTCGTCGAGGACGGCCTTGTTGCCGAGCGAGACGACGTCCTTGAAGCCGATCCCCTCTCCCTTCGCCCAGTCGACGACCGCCGTGACGAACGCCCCCGACTGGCTCATGAACGAGATGTCGCCCGCCGGCGCCGCGTCGGGGCCGAACGTGGCGTTGAGTCCGCGGGGGCTGGACATCACGCCGAGGCTGTTGGGTCCGACGAGGTTCAGGTCGTACTCGTCGGCGACCGACCGGAGCCGTCCCTCGCGGTCGGCGCCCTCGGCCCCGGTTTCCCCGAAGCCGGCGGTGAGCACGACGACGTTCCGGACGCCGGACTCGCCACATTCGCGGACGACGTCCACGACGGCCCCCGGCGGGACCGCGACGACCGCCATGTCGGCGTCGGCGTCCGCGACCGAACCGACGCATGACAGGCCCAGCACCTCCTCGCGGCTCGGGTTCACCGGCACGACCGTGCCGTCGAACTCCGCGAGGAGGTTCTCCGTCACCGCCCGCCCGACCGACCCCTCGCGGTCGGTCGCGCCCACGACCGCGACGCGGTCGGGGGCGAACAGTCCGGCGAGGGCCGCGCCGCCGTCGACCGCCGCAGCCCCGCTCTCGAGGGGCGCGTCGCTCGCCTCGTGGTCACCGCTCATCGCCCACCCCGGGTTGTCGTCGACCGGAGCGTCCGTCCTCGGTCCCGCTCACGGGCCGACGGCGTCGGTCGGCCGAGCGCGTCGGAACTCGTCTCGTACACATCGTCACCGTTCGGCGGTTCGCGGTCGTCACACAAGAATCTGCCCGCCGTTGTCACGCGCTGACTCCCAGCGATCGGCGGAAAGGAACCCGCTCGACCGATATCTGTCATACACGATCACCCGCGATCCCGGACCGGAGCGCCCCGGCGTTCGGCCACCCTCAACACCACTCACAGTCGCAGTACCGGTCACACACCGGGTTGTCGCAGTCCGCGCTCCGCGCCGCACAGTGCGTTCGCCCGTGTTCGATGAGCAGCACGTGCATCGGGTAGGTGAGTTCGTCGGGGATCGTCGCGTCGAGCAGGTCGTGGGCCCGGGCGTTCGATGCCGACTCGGGCACGAGCCCGAACCGCTTCGACACGCGTTCGACGTGCGTGTCGACGGCCATCGTCGGTTTCCCGAAGTGGAAGTTGAGGACGACGCTCGCAGTCTTCGGTCCGACGCCCTTGATCTCCGTGAGCCACGCCTTCGCCTCGTCGGCCGCCATCGCGTCGAGAAACGCCAGCGAGTACGCGCCGCCCGTTTCCTCCCGGATCGCCGCGAGCGCGCGCCGGATCCGCTCGGCTTTCGTCTCGGCCAGTCCGGCGACCCTGATCGTCTCCGCGAGGTCGTCGATCGGGGCCGACTCGATGGCCTCGAAGTCCTCGTACGTGGAGAAGAGGCTCTCGGCGGCCCGCTCGGTGTTGGCGTCCGCGACGTTCTGTGAGAGGATCGTCGTGAGCAGCTGTCGCACCCCGTCTCCGGGCTCGGGGTCGCTGTCGGCGCCGTGGGCGTCGCTGGCGCCGACGGCGCCGTACAGGTCGACGAGGTCCGCGTGCAGGTCGCGGACGGCCGCCTCGTCCCAGTTCGCGTCCTGACTGGACATACCCGACTCTCGGGACCGGCGCGGTTTCAACGCCGCGGCCGCGACCCGACTCGGCCGACGCTGTCTGCGTCGATTCGGGGCGACCCCGCCGGCGAAAAGTAGCAACATTTACCGTTGGTGCCGAGAACGCCTCTCCGGGTCGACACGATCCGCGCGACGATCGAGTGTCGGCCCGGTTGACACCACCGCTGGGCGGGGCGATCGGCCGTCGCCCCGGTCCGGTTTCTCACGCCTTGCTGCGCGCGTCTCGGCGGTGATGCAGCGTGTAGCGATCTCCCGACACACGTCGTCGCCGCTCCCGTGCCGGGCGTCGCACGCGGTGGCCGTCGCCGAACCCGTCACCGATCGCCGCAATCGACGCCGGTCACGTCGAATCGAGCGCCGCTGTCCCCGGTGCCGGCGACCTCGACCTCCCAGCCGTGCGCCCTCGCGATCTCCCGGACGATGTACAACCCGTATCCAGTGCTCTCGTCGTCGGTGGTGTGGCCGACGTCGAAGACGGCCTCCCGTTCGGACTCGGGGATCCCCGGCCCGTCGTCGGCGACGTAGAACCCGCCGGGAACGTCCCCGACGGTGACACGGACGTCCTCGCCGCCGTGTTTCACCGCGTTCCTGATCAGGTTCTCGAGGAGCTGTTTGAGCCGGCTCGGGTCGGCGGCGACCGCCCGTTCCGTGTCGACGACCAGTTCCGCTCGGGCCGTATCGGTGTGCGCCCAGCAGTCGGCCACGGCGGACGCGAGATCGACGGATTCGACGTCGTCGTCGTCGTGTCCCTGCCGCGCGATCGTGAGCGACTCCTCGAGCAGCGAGATGGCCCGATCGACCGCGCTCGCGGCCGAGTCGAGGTGGTCGCTGTCCGTCTCCTCGCGAGCCAACAGCAGCCGCCCTTGAGCCACGTTGAGCGGGTTGCGGAGGTCGTGTGAGACCAGCCCCGCGAACTCGTCGAGCTGTTCGTTTCGGCGGCGGAGTTCCTGTTCCCGTTCGATCCGATCGAGCGCGGCGACCACCGCCGTCGCCAGGACCTCGCTGAACGTCTTGTCGGGCTCGTCGAACGCGTTCGGCCTCGTCGACGAGACCACGAACACACCGTAGTCGTCGAGCGGGTAGACGATCACGCTCCGGCTCGGCGTCTCCGCGGCGAGCCGTTCGTTCGTTCGGATGTCGTCGATGGATCGCGTCTCGCCGCTGTCGAAGGCGTCCCAGACGACCGCGGCGGCGGGGTCGTCCTCGAGGCCCCGTTCGTACGCCGGGAGCTCGTCGAAGGTCGTCTCGACGGAGTCGGCGTGGGCCGCCAGCTCGAGCCGTCGCCCGCCGTCGCGGACGAAGTGGATCCCGCTCAGCTGTGCGTCGAGGACCTCGCTGGCGGTCTCGACGGCGACCTCGGCGATCGCCTCCGGCGTGGCCGCCTGCATCAACTGCCGCGTCCGGTCCTGTAGTTCCTCGAGCACGTGCTCCCGCTCGATTCGGTGTAACACGGCGGTGGCGTGCTCCGCGAGCGTCCGCGCCATCGACACGTCGAGGTCGTCGAAGGCGTCACGTTCGGGCGAACCGACGAGGAGCACGCCGTGGTCGGCCAGCGGGAGCGCCATCTGGCTGCGTACCGCGGTCTCCTGATTGTACCGCTCTGCGACGTCGGAGATGTCGCCGTACACGCGCGGCTCGCCCGTCTCGTAGGTCCGGCCGGCGATACCCTCTCCGGGGGCGATCGTCGGCGGGGTGCCGATGACCTCCTCCGTCTCGCTCGTCCACGCGATCGGGACGAGTCCGTCCACGCTCTCGTCGTACAGGTGGACGCCGTTGTACGGCAGATCGAGCACGTCGTGGAGCGCGTCGGCGGTTATCTCCCCGACGACGTCGGCGGTCTCCGCCTCGACGAGCGCCCCGGTCGCACCGTGGAGCTCCTCGATCGCGTTCGCCCTGCGCTTGCGTTCGGAGACGTCGACGTGCCACACGTACCACCCGTCGGCGCGCTCGCCGTCGGTACCCCACGGGATCCCGCTCAACAGGAACTCCCGTTCGCCGTCCGCCGTCTCGCGGACGACCTCCGCGAGGATCGACTCGCCCTCGGCGATCTGTGACCGGAGCCGGCGATGGTCGTCTATTCGTTCGGGAGGCACGACCACGTCGGCGACGTCCGAGCCGACGACCTCGTCCGGGTCGTATCCAAACGTCTCCTCGAACGCCTCGTTGACGGAGCGGATACGATGAGTCTCGCCCCCGTCGATGACCTCTCCCTCGATGACCGGGGTCGGGGCGTTCGAGAACACGGCCCGGCGCCGGTCGACCTCCTCGCGAAGGCGTTCCTCGGTCTCCAGGGAGTCCAACGCGTGCGCGGTGTCGTTCCCCACCCGTTCGAGTAGCTCCCGTCGGGACCGGTCGATCACGTCCCCGTCGTCGGCCGCCACCACGAGCACGCCATGCACCGCCTCCGCCGAGGCGATCGGAACCGCCGCCACCTCGTCGCCATCGTACGGCCGCCCGTCGGCTCCCGTCTCTCCGTCGTTCGGCGGCCGACCGCTCGACTCGCCCCGCTCGCGGTCGTCGGACTCCCCCGCAGTCCAGTCCCCCTCACGACGGCGATCGGTCCGTACGACGACGCTGTCGGCCTCCAGTGCCTCCCTCGCGAGGTCGCTCGCGGCCGATCCGAGGGCGTTCTCGCCGTCTCCGGGTTCCGTGCGGTCCTCCGGGGTCGCCGGCGGAGGGTGTCTGTCGAGCGTGAGGTGTTCCAACGGAAGGTCGCCCTCGTCCTCGAGCGTTCCGACTCCGGCCGACGAGAACGGGCCGCCGTCGACGAGGAGTTCGCACACGCGTTCGAGCGCGTCGGCCCTCGTTGTCGCTCGGAGGAGCGCCTCGCCCACCTCACGAGCGACCCGGTGCGGTCGCTCCGCCGCGGCCGATCCCCCGGCGGAACGGAACCGCTCGATCGCGGCCAACACCCGGTCGACGACTCGGTCGCGTCGGTCGGCGTCCGCGTCCCTCGAGAGGTAGTCGGTCGCGCCCGCCGCGAACGCCTCGTTCGCGAGCGCGTCGCCGTCCTCGCCGGTGTACAGCACGAACGGGAGCAACGGGCGATCCGCGCGCACCCGCTCGAGGAGCGCGATCCCGGTTCGGTCAGGCAGCGCGTACTCGGCCACGACGCAGTCGACCGGAGTCGACGCCAGTCTGTCCAGCGCCGCCTCGGCGTCGCCGACGGTCTCGATGGACACACGACCCGCGGCTTCGAGCGAGCCCACGAGCGGGGCCCCGGACACCGGATCCGGACCGACGTGGAGCACGCGGATCTGGTCCGCCATACTATCAGGACAGGGTTTCGCTGCTACAATATATACGTTCGGTTACAGTACCGTGTCTGATATCGAGCGTGATCCCTTCCGATGGTCGATATCCGTCCGGGCGCGTCGTCGATTCGTGTCGGATCACCACTCGTGCGTCCGGCGACCGTCGGACCCGTCTCCGGTGAACAGCTTCAGCGTCGCGACGAACGTCACCGTCCCCTCGGAGACCGACCGTGCGACGGGCGTGTCCGGCACCGCGACGGCGTAGGGTTCGACAGCGTGCCCCGCGGCGTCGGTCAGATCCTCGTACAGCGCGTCGTGTGCGGCCGACAGCGAGACGAACGCGGTCGGCGTCCCGCCGTCGTCGACCAACGACGGAGCGCCCTCCCCTGCGCCCGGGACGACCACGGGTCCCGGGAGGTCGTGCGCGTCGTACTGCAGTCGGATCTCGATCCGGTCGGAACCGACGACGAACGCGACGCTGCAGGCGGGGAGAACGGCCCACTCGTCGACCTCGATGCCGTCCGCCCCGTGGGCGACCGCTCGGTCGACCGTTCGGGTGACGTCGTGTTTCTCGGCGTCCGACAGCGGCGAACGCTCCCGGGCCTCGATCGGCGCATCCTCCCGATCGGGGGACTCCATACCCGTTCAACCCGGCCTCGATTGAAAACCGTTCGTCCCCGAGTATCACCCACGAAACCGACACCGTGGGGGTTCCGCTCCGTCTCGGTTCGGGTTGCTCGATCGCCGCGATCCGGGGATCGCTGTCGTGTCGTCGTTCGATCGGGTGCCCGTGTTCCGATGATATGCGTCCGGTCACCTCGCGATGACGTGACCGGACCGGTACGAAGCAGTACGGTGGTCGAGACACAGTAACCCGGACGTACCGGTAGGAACGGACAGATCGCGGCGGCGCGATGAAGGCCGGGTCCGGGACGGTCCACGGCATCCGCGAGTCCGTGCACGTCCACCCGGCGTTCTCGGAGGTCGTCCAGCGGGGGTTCTGCGGCCAGTTCAGTCGCAGCGACGGCCGCCACTCGCACTGAGTCACACCGCACTCCGACGATGGGTCGCCCGGAAACAACGGTTCGGCCCGTCGTCTCGGCCCCGGCCGTGTTCGGTCTACGGGGCGGCGATCTGCCACGATGACAAACTATTGTTGGTCGATTCGACAGCAGGTTTGGATCGAGCGAAGAGTTCCACCCGGAGAAGACAATATTAACATACGAGGGTGGCAAGGATCAATCGATGACGAAGTCCAACAAGGACTGGTGGCCAGATCGGCTGGACCTGGATATCCTCGACAGCAACGGCCGTAACGCCGGACCGCTGGACGAGGAGTTCGACTACGCGGAGGAGTTCAAGACGCTCGATCTCGAGGAGGTGAAGGCGGACCTCGAGGACGTGATGACGTCGTCCCACGAGTGGTGGCCGGCGGACTACGGACACTACGGTCCGCTGTTCATCCGGATGGCGTGGCACAGCGCCGGCACGTACCGCGCCAGCGACGGCCGCGGCGGCGCGGCCGGCGGACGCCAGCGCTTCGCCCCGATCAACAGCTGGCCGGACAACGCGAACCTCGACAAGGCACGCCGCCTGCTGTGGCCGGTCAAGCAGAAGTACGGCCGCAAGATCTCGTGGGCCGACCTGATGATCCTCGCGGGCAACGTCGCCATGGAGTCGATGGGCTTCCAGACGTTCGGCTTCGCGGGCGGCCGCGAGGACGCCTTCGAACCGGACGACGCCGTCTGGTGGGGTCCCGAGAGCGAGTGGGAGACGAACGAGCGCTTCGACGAGCCGGGCGACATCGAGGAGGGCCTGGGCGCGTCCGTGATGGGGCTCATCTACGTCAACCCGGAGGGTCCCGACGGCCAGCCCGACCCCGAGGCGTCCGCGAAGAACATCCGGCAGACGTTCGACCGCATGGCGATGAACGACGAGCAGACGGTCGCGCTCATCGCAGGCGGCCACACCTTCGGGAAGGTTCACGGCGCGGACGATCCCGAGGAGAACCTCGGGCCCGAGCCCGAGGCGGCGCCCATCGAGGCGCAGGGCCTCGGCTGGGAGAACGCGCACGGCTCCGGCAAGGGCGACGACACGATCACCAGCGGCATCGAGGGGCCGTGGAACGCGTCCCCGACCGAGTGGGACATGGGCTACCTCGAGAACCTGCTGGAGTACGAGTGGGAGCCCGAGAAGGGTCCCGGCGGCGCCTGGCAGTGGACGCCCGTCGACGAGGATGCCGTCGAGAAGGCGCCGGCCGCCCACGACCCGGACGGCGAGCAGACGCCGATGATGCTCACGACGGACATCGCGCTGTCGAAGGACCCCGAGTACCGCGAGATCATCGAGCGGTTCCAGGAGAACCCGATGGAGTTCGGGATCGCGTTCGCGAAGGCCTGGTACAAGCTCACCCACCGTGACATGGGCCCGCCGTCGCGGTTCCTCGGTCCGGAGGTCCCCGAGGAGGAGATGCTGTGGCAGGACCCCCTCCCCGACGCAGACTACGAGACCATCGGCGAGGCGGAGGCCGAGGAGCTCAAATCGGAGATCCTCGCGACCGACCTCTCCGTCTCCCAGCTGGCGAAGACGGCGTGGGCGTCCGCCTCGACCTACCGCGACAGCGACAAGCGCGGCGGCGCCAACGGCGCCCGGATCCGGCTCCGCCCCCAGCGCGACTGGGAGGTCAACGAGCCCGCCGAGCTGGCGACCGTCCTCGACACGCTGGAGGAGGTCCAGGCGGCGTTCAACGAGTCCCGATCCGACGACGTGCGCGTCTCGCTGGCGGACCTCATCGTGCTGGGCGGCAACGCGGCCGTGGAGCAGGCCGCCGCCGACGCCGGCTACGACGTCGAGGTGCCGTTCGAGCCCGGCCGCGTCGACGCCACCAACGACCACACCGATCCCGAGTCCTTCGAGGCGCTCAAGCCGACGGCGGACGGGTTCCGGAACTACCTGCCCGACCCCGAGGCGACGGACCGGAAGGCCGAGGAGCTCCTCGTCGACAAGGCGGACCTGCTCGGTCTCTCCCCCTCGGAGATGACCGTGCTGGTCGGCGGCCTGCGCGCGCTGGGCGCGACGTACGAGGACACCGACCGCGGCGTCCTCACCGACGAGCCAGGGACGCTGACGAACGACGTCCTCGCGAACCTGCTGAGCATGGACACGAAGTGGGAGCCGGTCTCGGAGTCCCGCCGGGTGTTCGAGGGCGTCGACCGCGAGACGGGCGAGGTCGAGTGGGAGGCCACTCGCTTCGACCTGATCTTCGGTTCGAACGCCCGCCTCCGTGCGATCGCGGAGGTCTACGCCAGCGCCGACGGCGAGGCGGAGTTCGTTCAGGACTTCGTCGAGGCGTGGAGCAAGGTCATGCGGCTCGACCGCTTCGACCTCGAGTAGCGACGAAGCCGGCTGTAGCCCGACTTCGTCCCCTCGCGTTTCGCTTCCGTCGCGTCCGTTCGTCCGTCCCGAGCACGTCCCTCCCGTCGTTCGAGGAACGACCGCGCCGCTCACTCGTTCGTCGTCGCCGACGATGCGATGTACACTCCGGGAATCCCCGTCTCCTCGACGCGGAGCGTCAGCTCCTCGCCCTCCGTCGCCGGCTCGTCGGTCACGACGGTCACCGCCTCGACCGCCTCGCGCGCGATGAACGCTCGGAGCCGATCGAGCCACGACTGGCGTCCGCCGCGGCGACCGACGACGACGTGTCGGGAGTCGGCGATATCCCGAAGCGCCGGCTGCAGATCGGCCTCGTCGAGCGCTCCCGGCGCGACGACGTGCACAACCTCGATCGTGATCGTCTCGGTCACGGACGTGTGTTCGGCGGGCGATGCATTCCCCTGTCGGTCCTCGGCCGAACAGCGACCCAGTCGGGGTGGACCATTGGTTCGACGACGGCGGCGAGTCCCGGGTCGGTTCGACCGTTGCGGGGACGGTCTCGTCCGTCCCTGTCGCCTCGACACTTGGGGCGCCGTGCGAACGACCCCGGGCCGTTCCCGGCCCCGTTCCGGCGATCCCGGAGATCGGACCGTTCGCCGGCAGATATATAACGGACGTTCGTGATGTATCGATCGTGGAGGGTGACAACTATGTACACACCATCGGCGGGCGAGGGGGCCCGACGGTCTCCCGACCGCCCCTCGAACCGACCCCGGGCGAAGATGGAGACGGCGATCTGCCACGCCGGCTGTGCCGTGATCGGGTTCCTCGTGACGGTCGTGCTCGCCGTTCGCTTCTACCCGGAACTGGTCGTCGCCGTCGGGCGAGTCGGACCGGAGCTGTTGACCTCGACCGTGCTGGTGTTCGTCCTCTTCTGGCTGTGGGCCGGCCTGTGGATCGTAGCCGAGGTGGCGTGGGGGTGGCGATCGAACCGAGTCACCCCCGATAGGTGAGCGGTCGGCGGCCGGGCGGGCGGCGTTGCGGTGGCTCGGCGCCTCCCGTCACGACCGCGTTCTCGCCCGCGGGTCGGCAGTCGACGCCGGTGTAGTTATGACCGACTCCCGAGTGGATCCGGTATGACCGGCGACGAACGGTCGGTGAGCGTGACCGTCGGCGGTTCCGACGCCGCCCCCTCGGGCGCCGCCGAGCGGATCGCGGTCGCGTGTCTCCGTGCCGGCGTCGAGGCGGTGCTCCCCCGGACAGTCGTCTCGAAGCGGGTTGCGCTGGAGGGATCGGTGCTGCGCGTCGGCGACGACGCGCACGACCTCGCCGGGCACGACCGGATCGTCGTGGTCGGCGGCGGCAAGGCGACCGACGGCGTGGCGTCCGCCCTGGAGTCGATCCTCGGCGACCGGATCGACGCGGGCCTCGTCGTCGTGGACGAGGCGGCCGGCTCGGAGGGCGCCGACGAGTCGCCGATCGAGCGGGTCGTCGGCGGACACCCAGTCCCCACGAAGGCGGGAGTCGACGGAACCGCCCGCGCGGTGGAACTGGTCCGGGAGGCCGGCGAGAAAACGCTCGTGATCGCGGCGATCACCGGCGGCGCGAGCGCGCTGTTCGCGGCGCCGGTCGACGCGGTCGGCCTGTCGGCGCTGCGCGAGACCACGGACGCGCTGTTGGGGGCGGGCGCCGACATCGACGAGATCAACGCCGTCCGCAAGCACCTCTCGCGGGTGAAGGGCGGACGACTCGCGGCCGCGGCCGCACCCGCGACGGTCGTCGGGATCGCCTTCAGCGACGTGGTCGGCGACGATCCGAGCGTGATCGGCAGCGGGCCGACCGTGCCCGACGACTCGACGTACGCGGACGCGCTCGACGTGCTCGAACGCTACGCGATCGACGCCCCACCGGCCGTCCGCGAGCACCTCCGGCGAGGCGCGCGCGGCACGGAACCGGAGACGCCGACCGCCGACGAGCCAGTCCTCGACCGGGTCGACACGACCGTGCTCGCCGACGCGGCGACCGCGCTGGAGGCCGCGGCGGCCGTCGCCGCCGACCGCGGGTACGACCCGCTCGTCCTGTCGAGTCGGATCCGAGGGGAGGCCCGGGAGGCGGGCGTGACGCACGCCGCGGTCGCCGAGGAGATCGTCGGGTCCGGGAACCCGATCGCGCCGCCGGCGGTCGTCCTCTCGGGCGGCGAGACGACGGTGTCCGTCGAGGGCGACGGCACGGGCGGTCCGAACCTCGAGTGTGCCCTCGCGGCCGGGATCGAGTTCGCGCGTCCCGAGTCGCCGGTCGCGGACCGGTCCGCGGCGTTCCTCGCGGCCGACACGGACGGGCGTGACGGCAGCACCGACGCCGCGGGCGCGCTCGTGACGCCGCGGACGATCGCCGACGCGGCCGATGCGGCCGACGCGCGTGCCGCGCTCGACGACAACGACGCCCTACCCGCGTTGCGTGAGCGGGGCGCGCTGGTGCGGACCGGCGCGACCGGGACGAACGTCAACGACCTCCGCGTCCTCGTCGTCGAGACGTGAGGACCCGGGCCGATCGCGGCCCCTCTGCTGTCGGGGCGGCGCCGACCGAGCGGAACGTATTTTCCGGTCGGGAGTCACCGGGCGTCCATGCCGAGCGATTCGCTGTACGACCGCCTCGGCGGCCACGACGGGATCCGAGCCGTCGTCGACGACTTCTACGACAGGCTCGTGGCCGACGAGGAGTTGGGCCCGTTCTTCGAGGACGCCGACATGGACCTGCTCCGACGGACACAGACGGACTTCCTGTGTGAGGCCGCGGGGGGACCGGAGACGTACGACGCGGCGCCGGTCCGCGAGGCGCATCTCCACGTTCCCTTCACGCCCGAACACATTCAGCGGGCCGTGGACCTGCTGTACGAGAGTTTGGACGCGTTCGACGTCGACGGGGCGGACGCCGACGCCGTCGTCGAGGCGGTCGCCGCCCACGAGGCGGACCTGTTGGCGGGACCGGACGCCGACGGCGAGTGAGCGAGCACGCTCTCACTCGTCGAGAGCGCCGTTGAGCACCTTGGCCGCGACGAGGACGGGGTCCCAGACGGGACTGAACGGCGGGGCGTACGCGAGGTCCAACCGCTCGACCTCGTCGACAGTGAGCCCGCCCTCGAGCGCGGTCGCGACCGTGTCGATGCGGACCGCCGCGCGGTCCTTGCCGACGATCGACCCGCCGACGAGCCGCCCGCTCTCGCGGTCGGCGACGAGCGTCACCGTCGTCTCCTCGTTGCCCGGGTAGTAGCCGGAGCGCGATCCCGCGGTGACCGTCCGCGAGACCGGGTCGAAGCCGGCCTCGCGCGCCTCCTCCTCCTCGACGATCCCGGCCCGTCCACACTCCTCGTCGAACGCCTTCACCACCGCCGTTCCGGCGATGCCGCCGGTCTCGGTCGGCGTCCCGCCCAGCGTCCGTCCGATCGCCCGGCCGGCGCGGTTCGCCGTCAGCCCGAGGGGGGTCCACGCCGGCTCGCCGGTGACGACGTGGCGATCCTCCGCGCAGTCGCCGGCGGCGTACACGCCCTCGACGGCGGTCTCGCCGTACTCGTCGACGGCGATGGCGCCCGAATCCCCCAGTTCCACGGGCGTGTCCTCGACGACCTCGACGTTCGGAGCCACGCCGACGCCGACGACCGCCAGCTCCGCCTCGAGGGTCGACCCGTCCCCGCACCGAACGCCGGCGACCCGGCCGTCGTCGCCGAGCAACCGGCCGACCTCGGCGCCGAGGTGGAGGTCGACCCCCCGCTCGCGGAGGTGGTCGACGACCCTCTCCCCCACGGACTCGCCGAACGTCGGGATCGGCAGCTCGGAGCGCTGGAACAGGTGCACGTCGACGTTCCACGCGTCGAGCGCCTCCGCCATCTCGACGCCGACGTACCCCCCGCCGACGATCGCGGCGGTCTCCGGCGGCTCCATCGCGCCGTAGCGGATCACCCGCTTCCGATCGACGTGGCCCTCCCCCCCGAGGTCGTCGACGGCGAAGGCCGCCGGCGGCGTCAACAGGGCGCGCACGGCGGCCGCCGAGTCGAGCCCGTGGATCGTGAACGCGCCGGTCAGCTCGCTTCCGGGGATCGGTCCGGTACGTGCGCGCGCTCCGGTCGCGACGACGAGGTCCCCGTACGGCTGTTCGAACGAGCCGTCGGCACCCTCGACGGCGACCGTCCGCGCGTCGGTGTCGACGCCGACGACCTCGTGTTCCCGCCGGAGGTCGATCCCCCGTTCGTCGATCTCCGCGGGCGACAACGACAGCAGGTCGTCGAGCGTGTCCACCTCCCCTTTGACGAAGTACGGCTCGCCGCAGTGGGCGTACGAGACCCACCTGCCGCGCTCGAACACGATCACCTCGCGATCGGGGTCCTCGCGGGAGAGCTTGCTCGCCGCGCTCAGCCCCGCGGCGTCACCGCCAACGATCACGACAGGATCAGTCACACGAACAGTCGACCGGGGGCCGACTTACAGCTGTCGCCGACGGTCCTGTCGGGCGCACGTCCGTGGGTCCACCCGCGGGTCGACGCCTCAGGAGAGCCGCTCGCTCGCGATAGCGGCGCCCTCGTCGAGCGCCTCCAGTTTCGCCCACGCGATCTCGGGATCGACCAGTCCGATCCCGGCCTGCGTGCCGAACCCGCAGTCGGGTGCGGCCGCAAGCGGCGTCGAGTCGTCGACCGCGTCGGCGACTCGCTCCAGTCGGTCGGCGACGGTCTCCGGGTGGTCGATGACGTTCGTCTTCACGTCGACGACACCCGGGATCAGCGTCCAGCCGTCGGGCACCGGCTGCTCGGCGAACGCCCGGTACTCGTGCTGGTGACGGGGATTCGCCTGTTCGATGCTCAGCCCCGTGATGTCCGCCTCATAGATCTCCGGCAGCATGTCGACCAGGTCCGTGTCGAGGTGGTGGGGGCCCTCGTAGCTCCCCCAGCAGGTGTGCAGGCGAACCTGCTCGGCCGGGACGTTCGACAGCGCCTCGTTGAGTGCCTGGACGTGCAGACTGGTCGCCCCCGTGATCTCCTCCAGCGGAGCGTCGGCGTACGCCGCGGTGTGACCGATCGTGAGCAGTTCGGGCGCGTCGATCTGCAGCGTCAGCCCCGCGTCGGCGACGAGTTCGTACTCCTCGGCCATCGCGTCGGCGACGGCGAAGAGATACTCGTCGTAGGAGTCGTAGTGTTCGTTGACGTGCGTGGCCGTGACGACGCTCGGCGACGCTGCCGTCATGAACGTGTCATCGAACTCGGCGTCGGCGGCCTCGATCGCCTCGCGGAACCCCGCGATCTCGGCCTCGGCCTCCTCGCGCCCGGTGTACTCGACCGGTCCGGTGACGACGGGATGCATCGAGAGGTCGATGACGTCCGTCCTGAACGTCTCCTCGGCGTACTCCGGGAACTCCTGGAGATCGGCCCAAAGCTCCTGCTCCTGCGTCCCCTCGATGCCGCTGAGTCGGTCGGCGACGTACCAGTTGAACGAGACGCGGGACTGCTCGCCGTTGTTGGCCGCGTCGATACCGACCTCCGCCTGTCGCTCGACCACGTCGCGCGTGGCGTCCGCGACGGTCCCCTCCCACTCGTCGGCGTCGACTGTCTCGCCGTCCTGGCGGGCGGTGAGCAGGTCGAGCAGTTCGGGCGGCCGAGGGAGACTTCCGATGTGCGTCGTCGGAATACGCTCGTCGTTCGCTGTCATGAGTAGCCGAGTGGGTAATATATTTGCGACATAATATAACCGTTGGTACTCACAACTCGGGAGTGGTGGACCCGTTCGAATCCGTGTCGCCGGTCACCGGGTGTCGGCCGTCTCGACGTACCCGCGGATCACCGACGCCTCGGCCTTTCGAACGAGCTCGCCCGCGGTGCTGGTCGAACAGTCGAGCACGGCCGCGATATCGGCGATCGTTCCCTCCCGAGGGACCTCGTAGTACCCCTCCGAGACGGCGGCGTCGAGCGCCGTTCGCTGTCGGCCGGTGAGCCGTGCCGACGGGCGCGCTCGCTCGAACTCGTGGACGCGCTCGATCGTCAACTCACCGAGTTCGGCGAGCCGATCGTGAAACGCGCTGAGGGCCGACCCGTCCCCGACGGCCTCGAACCGAACGCGACCCGTGTCGAGGAACACGACCGGCGGGCGGAACAGCACTCGGGCGTCCGCGATCGTCTCCAACAGCGCCGCCGCGAACTCGTACCCGTCCTGCCGGAGGAAGGCGTACGTGCCGTCGGCGCCGTCGACGAGGTGTGAGCCGAGGAGGGAGTCGATCCCCTCGACGGCCGCCGCCGTCGCGTCCCGGCCTCCGTCACACCAGATCAGGGTGGTCGCGTCGGCGGTCGGGCTCCACAGCAGCAACTCGGCCCGCGTGATCCCCGTCCCATCGATGATCCGTCGGTGGAGCGGGTGGACGAGCCGGTCGGGGTAGGCGATCGAGAACCGGATCCGTTTCATGTTCCCCTCGGACCGTGGTCGGCGGGCCGACATATCAAGCGTTCCGCTCGAGCGGATCCGTCGTCGGGCGGCGGATCGAACGGCCGAACGAGTTCATCGGCCCGCCGTCAGGACTTCGGGAACGCTCCGGACGAGCGTCCGGAGGTGATCCGCACCGTCGAGCGCGTGTAGCTCGGCCGTCGGGATCGCCCGTTCGAGCCCGCGAGCGTGGTCGAACGGGACGTTCGTGTCGGCCGTCCCGTACCACAGGTCCACGTCCGTCTCGATCGCGGCGATGTCCACTCCCCAGTCCGTCGACGTGGTTCGGAACTCGGTGACTGCACCGGATCGGCCGTGTGCGAACGCCTCGAGGAAGTCCGCCCGCACGGTTTCGGCGACGCGGTCCGGTACCGGATCGGTCGCGTTCGACGCGGTGTACTGCCCGACGACGAACGAGGGGTCCAGCCGCTCCGCACACCACGCCTGTCCACGAAGGAGTCCCCCGAGCACGCGCGGTGCCCGTGTCGCCAACGTGGCTATCAGCCGCTGGACCGCGGGTGCGTCTCCGCCGACCGTCGGCGGCGTCGCCCCGGCGATCACGTCCACACCGTCGACCCGGTCCGGGCGTGTCGCCGCCGTCGACAGCGCGTACGGGCCGCCACCTGAGAACCCGGCGAGCCTCGCGGCGTCGACGTCGGCGTCGTCGAGCACCGGCGTGACGAACGCGGCGGCGTCGGCGACGGATCGACCCGGCCACGGAGACGAACGACCGTACCCGGGTCGATCGGGCGCGAGCACGCGCACGCCGTGGGTTCGAGCGGCGCGATCGAACAGCGCCCCCAGGCGACGGGACCCCGGCGTCCCGTGGAGGAAGACGAGCGGCGTTCCGCTCGGTCGGCCGTACTCCGCGTAGGCTATCTCGCGCTGTCCGTCGACGCGGACGACACTCGTCTCACAGCGGCTCCGGCGTTCCACGTGGCTCGACGGCGCGGACGTCGTCATCGGTCGATGGATGTCACGGCGCTCGCGTGTTTATGGTGCCGGACTGATACGGCAGTATAAACCAATGGCCGTGATCGCCGAGTACCGTCGTCGCCCCCGCCGGGATCGGTTGGCGAAGACACCGCCCGAACGGCTGTACCGCTGAGGCGCGGATCGCCGATCGCTCACGACAGGTCGTCCGATCCCTCGTCGGCGGCCGCCAGTATCGACTCGGGGAGGTATGCCGAGACGGTCCAGTTGGGCGCGTCGACGACCTCGCTGATCTTCAGGTCGACCGCCGCCGAGCAGAGCACGTACGCGTCCGGCCGGGAGAAGCCCCGCCGCTCGTGGAGGTGCGTTATCATGTGACTGATCGCCGACCTCGTCGCGTCCATGAGGTCCGGCGCGATGCCGGTCGTGGCGTACATCCGCTCGTCGCGCCCGGCGGGTGTGAACGGTCCGTCCGTTTCGAACTGGGGTCCGTCGATCGACCGACCGTCGACGAGATCGAGCCGAGCGGTCACGGTCATCGGCGCCTCGATGCCCGTGAGACACACCTCGCCGTCGCCCTGCGCGGCGTGGCAGTCGCCGATCGAGAACAGCGCGCCCGCCGCCTCGACGGGGAGGTAGAGGCGCGATCCGGCCGTCAGATGCTTCACGTCCATGTTGCCGCCGACGCGACGCGGCGGCATGGTCGAGTGGGGACCGTCGTCGCCGGGAGCGACGCCGAGGTTGCCGGGGAACGGGGCCAACGGCACCGACACGTCCGGGGCGGTGTCGTCGGCGAACGTCGCGACGGGCGTCCCGTCCCGCCGGGCGTCCAGATCCCACTCCCGGACGTGCGGGTCGCGGAACTCCTCGGGCAGCAGGCCGCCCTCCCGCTCGCCCGGCGGGACCGCGGTGACGCCACGGCCGCGGTGTTCGAACGCGAGCAGGTCGACCGCGAGCGTGTCGCCCGGTTCCGCGCCCGCGACGGCGACCGGACCGGTGAGCGCGTGACCCTCGGTGTCGACGGCGAGCAGTTTCTCGACGGTCGCGGGCGGCTCGAGCTGGCCGTCGTAGGCGTCGCGACAGTCGAAGCGAACGACGCTCCCCGGCGCGACGGTGAGCGCGGGCTCGATCGAGGCGTCCCAGCGGTAGTGGACGGCGTCGTCGGCGGACAGTTCGTGGTCTGGATCGGGGGCGTCCGGAACGGCGAAGCGCCGCTGTGTCATGTGGGATCGTGGCAGTCCCGTCGGGATAAGTCATGGAGACCGGACGGCTTCGATTCGAAACCTTGAGACTCGACGACGACCGACGGCAGGTGTGAGTCGCTATCGAACGTTCGGCCTGTTCGTCCTCCTCGCCGCCGTGTGGGGATCGGCGTTCATGGCGATCAAGGCCGGCCTGGAGTTCTTTCCGCCGGTGCTGTTCGCGGCGGTTCGGTACGACATCGCGGGCGTCGTGATGCTGGCGTACGCCGCGTACGCGGCGGACAGTCTCGTGCCCCGCGGACGGGCACAGTGGGCCGACGTCGCCATCGGCGCGGTGCTCCTCATCGCGGCGTACCACGCGCTGTTGTTCGTCGGGGAGACGGACCCGACCGTGACGAGCGCGGCCGCCGCGGTCGTCGTGAGCCTGAGTCCGGTGCTCACCACCGGGTTCGCACGGGCGTTCCTCCCGAGCGAACGCCTGACGCCGCTGGGCGTCGTCGGGATGGCCCTCGGTCTCGTCGGCGTCGCGGTGCTCTCGGAACTCGACCCGAGCAACCTGCTCGCCGGCAGCACGGTCGCCAAACTGCTCATCTTCGGCGCCGCGGCCGCGTTCGCGCTCGGCAGCGTCCTCTCGCGCCGCGTCGACTCCGGCCTGCCGATCGCGACCATGGAGGCGTGGGCCATGCTCGGCGGCGCGGTCATCATGCACGGGATCTCGCTGGCGCTTGGCGAGTCGGTCGGAAGCGTCGTCCTCACCGGGGAGGCGATCGCCGCGCTCGCGTACCTCTCGCTCGCCGCCAGCGCGGCCGGCTTCCTCGTCTACTTCGAACTGCTGGAGCGGCTCGGTCCAATCGAGATCAACCTCGTGAGCTACGTCGCGCCGGTGTTCGCGGCCCTGTCCGGGTGGGCGTTCCTCGCCGAGGTGCCGACGGTCGCGACCGCGGGCGGGTTCGTGCTCATTCTCGCGGGGTTCCTCCTGCTGAAGCGCCGCGCGATCCGCGCCGAGGTCTCCGCGCTGACCGACGGCGCCGTGCGGACCGCGGACTGATCGACACCGACACGGAACCCGGACTGAACGGCGCCGCTCCCGTCGCCGGCTCCGGCGGAGTTATTGAGCGCCGCGGCGACTCGGCGACACGATGGACACGCGACTCGGCGAGTACGTCGACGACTTCACCCGACGCGACTGGCAGACGCTCGACCCCGACTCGGTCGAGGACCCGGTTCGCCTGGCGCTCGTCGGCGCCGGCTGGTTCACGACGGACTGGGCGCTCCCCGGGATCGAGCGCTCGGCGTTCACGGAGGCGACCGTCGTCACCGACGTCGACGCCGACGCCGTCGACGCGGTCGCGTCCGAACGCGACCTGACCGGCGTCACGCCGGAGGCGTTCCGCGCGGGCGAGGTCGCGGACGAGTACGACGCGGTGTACGTCGCGACGCCCAACGCCACGCATCTGCAGTACGTGACGGCCGCGGCCGAGCAGGGGAAGGCGGTACTGTGTGAGAAGCCGATGGAAGCGTCGTCGGCGCGGGCCGAGCGACTCGTCGAGGTCTGTGAGGACGCCGGCGTCCCGCTGATGGTCGGGTACCGGATGCAGACGGATCCCGTGATCAGACGGCTGAAGGATCTCGTCGGTGCCGGATTCATCGGTGACCCGATCCACGTGCACGCGACGATGTCGCAGACGATGCTCGGCGAGCTCACCGGCGACCCCGACCAGTGGCGACTCGACCCGGATCTCTCTGGCGGGTGCGCGCTGATGGACATCGGGATCTACCCGCTCAACACGACGCGGTTCGTCCTCGGTGCCGACCCGGTCGCCGTCTCCGGCCGCACGCGTACGGAGCACGAGGCGTTCGCGGGCGTCGACGAGCACGCCGACTTCCGGCTGGAGTTCCCCGACGGCGTCGCCGCGACGTGTTCAGTCAGTCAGAACGCCGCCCACGCGAGCAGACTGGAGATCACCGGGACCGAGGGGCGAGCGATCCTCGACCCCGCGTTCTACGAGCGCGAGGAGCGCGAACTGGCGGTCGAACGCGGCGGGGTGCGGATGGACGTCGAGGTCGACCCCGCCCATCAACTGGCGGAGGAGTTCGCCTACTTCGGGCACCACCTGCTGACGGACACGCCGTTCCATCCGAACGGTCGACACGCGTTGGTCGACTCCCGGGCGCTGGAGGCGATCTACGAGTCGGCCGAGACCGGGGAGCCCGTCCCACTTCGGCGGTGACCTGAACGGGTACCCGAGACGTCTCACGTCGCTCCGTCGGTCCCGGCCCCGATCGCGGTTTCCGCCTCGACCACAGTCAGGCCATGTACCCGCCGTCGATGACGAGGGGGTGCCCGGTGACGAACGAGGAGTCGTCCGAGCACAGCCAGACGGCGGCCGCGGCGACCTCCTCCGGTTCGCCCATCCGGCGGAGGGGCTTCGCCTGGACGACCCGGTCGATGTTCTGCCCGCCTTCCCCCTCGCTCGCTCGGTCGATCATCCCGGTGTCGATGACGCCCGGACAGACCGCGTTCACCCGGACGCCGACGGGCCCGTACTCCGCGGCGGCGATCCGTGTGAGCCCGACGATGCCGTGTTTGCTCGCGACGTACGGTCCGCCGCCGGCGGCGCTGAGCCCCGCGATCGACGAGGTGTTGACGATGGCGCCGCCGCCGTTGTCGGCCATCACGGCGAGCTCCTCGGTCAGACAGTTCCAGACGCCGGTCTGATTCACGTCGATCACCCGCTTCCAGTCGTCGAGCGACTGGTCGGCCAGGCGCTCGCTGCTCCCCTCGATCCCCGCGTTGTTGAACGCGAAGTCGGGGACGCCGTAGGTGTCGACCGTCTCCTCGAGGAGCGCCGCCACGTCGTCGGCGTCGCTCACGTCGGTTTCGACCGCGACGGCCTCGCCGCCGTCGGCTTCGATCAGATCGACGGTCCCCGCGAGCCCGTCCTCGTCGACGTCGGCGACGACCACGTTCGCGCCCTCCGCGGCGAACCGCCGCGCGGTCGCCCGTCCGATCCCCGCCGCTCCGCCGGTGACTATCGCCACGCCGCCGTCGATTCCGTTCATTGGAACACCGTTACCAAACGACACGACCGGTGGCCAAATAGCCATCGCCCCCACCTTCGACGTCGCCCCCGTCAGCGCCGTCCGCGGGCTGTCGGGCCCCGGTCGATGCGAGCAGTCGAGCGACGGTCAGGACCCGCCGAACGTCGGCCGGACTGTCAACAACGCGACGGAGAGGACGTACGCGACCGTGGCGAGGACGTAGGTGCCACCGGCGGCAGCTGTCGCTCCGATGCCGAACCCCGCCCCCCCGAGGGTGCTCCCCACGAGTGCGACGGCGGGGAGTGCACAGCCGGCACACGACCCGAGCGCGACCAGACCGGCGACGCCCGCGGAGGTACCGTAGGCGGCGATGTCGCGGACGGCCAACGAGACGAGATACGCCAGCGCCGCGTAGCCGACGACCCGATAGGGGAACAGGATCAGCGAGACGAGCGGGCCGTCGTAGCGAACCACCGGTCCCCATCCCGGCGGGAGCAGCACCACGTCGAACCCGGCGGCGACACCCGAGGCGGGGCCCACGGCGCCCGTGACCCACCCGAGGACGACGGCGTAGCCGGCGCCGACGAGTCCGGCGAGCACGAAGACGCTCCGGCCGGACTCGGGGCGGTCGGCGTGGCGAACCCCGACGACGGCGACGGTGATCCAGACGAACGGGACCGCAAGCGTCCCCGGCGACGCGAGCCCGGCGTCGGTCGCAACGAGGTACGCGAGCGCGAGCGCGGACTGCGCTCCCAACGCGATCACCGCGGTCGCGAACAGCCGTGACGACGACGGAACCGCTGCGCTCCCGACACGTCGGTTCACGGTCGTCCACCCCCGTCGCTTCCGCCGGTCCCGTCGTCGCCGGGAACGCCTGAGCCGGTCGGCCCGCCGTCGGGAACCGTCGGCCGCGATCCGGTGTCGTCGGCGTCGGGGCGCCGGTCCGTCGTCCTGGACCGGCTACCGCGCTCGCCCGCGTTCCCGTCGTCGCGGGCCGGCGGTCCGTGTTCGTCCGGGTCCGGACCGAGCGAGCGCGCGGAGTTGCCGACGACGAGGAGGCTGGAGGCGGCCATGGCCACGGCCGCCAACAGCGGCGTCACGACCCCCAGCACCGCGGCGGGAACCGCGATCGCGTTGTAGAGGAACGCCCACACGAGGTTCTCGCGGACGCGCCGCCGCGTCGCCGCGAGCCTGTCGAGCGCGCGGTCCACCGACCGGAGGTCACGACCCACGAGCACCGCGTCAGCCGCGTCGGCCGCCAACTCCGTCCCCGAAGCGACCGCGACGCCGAGGTCCGCGGCCGCGAGCGCCGGCGCGTCGTTGCTGCCGTCGCCGACCATCGCGACCGTCCCCGACTCGCGGAGTCGGCGGACCGTCTCGGTCTTCGCCTCCGGGGGGAGTCCGGCGTACACTTCGTCGACGCCGTCGGCGTCCCGGAGGCGGTCGGCGGCCGGTCCCTGGTCCCCCGTGAGGACGACGACACGTCGATCCTCGCCGAGCGCCGCGACCGCCTCCCGCCACCCCGTCCGCGGGTCGTCGCCCGCGACGAGGACCCCACGGACGGCGTTCTCCCAGCCGACGTAGGCGGCGAGATGGCCGTCGGCCTCCGCCGTGTCGTATCGTTCTCGCAGTTCGGTCGGCACGTGCACATCGTCCCCGTCGAAGAGGGACTCGCCGCCGACGGTGACTCGCGCTCCGCCGTCGACGCGACCGGAGACGCCGCGGCCGGGATGGGTCTCGAAGCCCGCCACGGTCGAATCGGAGCCGAACGCGCTCTCGACGTCCGGATCATCGTCGTTCGCCGACTCGGCCGCCGTATCGACCACGGCGGCGGCGACGGGGTGGGCCGAGCGCGCCTCGACGGCCGCGGCGCGGCCGAGCAGTTCGGCGCGGTCGGTGTCGTCCGCGGTGACCACCTCCCGAAGCGCCATCTCGCCGGTCGTCAGCGTTCCCGTCTTGTCGAGCGCGACCACGTCCACCTCGTCGGCCGTCTCGACGGCGCTCCCGTCGGTCAGCACCACCCCGTCCGCGAGCAGCGAGCGCGTCCCGGCGGCGATCGCCAGCGGCGTCGCCAGTCCCAGCGCGCACGGACACGAGACGACGAGCACCGCGAGGCCGGTGAGCAGCGCCTCGGTCGGCGGCGCCCCGAGCGCGAGGTGGACGAGGAACGCGAGCGCACCGAGGACGAGGACGACCGGAACGAAGACCGTCGCCAGCGCGTCGGCCAATCGCTGGGGTGCGCCCTCGCCGCGGACGTCCCACAGCAGCGAGACGACACGATCGCGAGTACGCTCGGCGCCACTGTCGGCCTCGACGACGAGGCGTCCATCGGAGACGACGGTTCCGCCGCGGACGGTCGCGCCCGGTCCCCTGCGGACGGGCAGCGACTCGCCGGTGACGAGCGACTCGTCGACGGCGGCGGTTCCCTCACGAACGGTCCCGTCGACGGGGACACGTTCGCCCGAGCGGACGATCACTCGATCGCCGCCCTCGACCGCCTCGACCGGGACGGCCTCGGCGCCCTCGGCGGTCCGGAGGCGCGCCTCGGTGACGCGGTCGCGCGTGAGATCGGTCAACTCGCCGACCGCGCGGCGCTTGACTCGTTCCTCGTAGTACGTGCCCACGGTGACCGCCATGATCACGACGACGGTCACGTCGAAGTACACCTCGACGCGGCCGAGCAGGATCCCGAGCGTGCTGTAGAGGTAGGCGGTCGTCGCCGCGAGCGCGACGAGGAGGTCCATGTTCGGCTGGCGGGTGCGGATCGCGACGTACGCGCCACGAAGCAGCGGCGCGCCCGTGTACCCGAGCACGATCGTCGCCGACACCCAGACGTTCGCGAGGAGAAACCGCCCCGCCTCGCCCCGCAGGTCGAACAGGAGCGCCTCCGGCGGCAGCCCGAAGTACGTCGGATACAGGAAGAGGACGTACCACAGCATCGCCATCATGCCGAAGAACCCGCCGACGAGGAGCCGCCCGATCGTCTCGTCGTCGTCGCCGACGCCGTCGGCGTCGGTGGTCGGTGCCGCCGTGTAGCCGACGCCCCCTACCGCGTCGGCGACGGCGTCGGGACCGATCCGCTCGGGGTCGTATCGGACCCGCATCGCGTCCGCCGGAAAGTTCGCGTCCGCGGCGTCGACGCCGTCCACGTCGGCCGCCCGGCCCTCGAGGAACGCTTCGCAACTCGCGCAGTGCATGCCGTCGATCTGGAGGTACGCCGTCTCGGCGTCGTCGGAAACGCCCGAGTCCGCGGAGCCATCGTCGTCGCGGGCCCCGTCGCCGTCCGTCGTGCGAACCGCCTCCCGGGCGTCGTCCGCATCGACGGCGGCCGGGTCGTCGAGCGTCCGCGAGACCTCGAGACAGCCCCGACAGCAGAAGGCGCCGTCGACGGAGGCGTCGGTCACTGGCGGGTTCGGGGTCGACAGCCCGCACAGCGTGCATCCGTCGGAGCCCCCGGTGTGATCGCCAGTCCTCTGGCTGTCCGGGTCGCGGCCCCCATCGGCGACGTCGGTCACGGTGACGGCACCTCGGCGTACTGCGGCAGGTGGATCATCGGAACGGGCACGCCGAGTAAGCCGAGGCCGTGCAGTAGCGGCAAGAGCCCCAACAGCAGGAACGCGCCGCCGAGCACGCGGTGGACGCGTCCCCGGACGGACGGCGAAACGGCGCCGATGACGGTGGCGTACCCGACCATCGCGGGGGCGGTGCCGACGCCGAGTGCGCCAAGTGCCAGCGCCCCGGCCGTCGGCGACCCCCGCGCGAACGCGTACAGATACGCCGGGTACAACAGCGGGCAGGGGAGCAACGCGTGCATCGACCCGAGGATCGCGATCCGCGGGCCGTCGGCCCACTCCTCGGCCCGGTCACCGGCCACCCGGGCTATCCGCCCGAACACCGTCGAGACGCCGGGTATCGGGAGCCGGCCGGGGTCCAACGGTCGGCCACGAACGTAGCCCGCTCCGACGACGATGACGACGAGGCCGGCGGTCACCCCCGCGACGCCGCGGATCAGATCGACGCTCGCGAACAGGCTCCCGCCGGCGATCGCGGCGCCGCCGAGCGCGCCGAGTGCGGCCCCCACGAGCGTGTACGTCCCGACGCGCCCGAGGGTGAGCAGCCCCTGCTGGCGCACGTCGTGCAGCGTCACTCGGCCGGACTCGCTACCGGCGTGCCCCGCGTACGACGTGACGAGCGGTCCACACATCCCCAGACAGTGTGCGCCACCGAGCAACCCGACGAGAACGAACGCCCCGAGCTCGACCGCTCCACCGAGTACAGCGGCCATCTCGCCGCCTCACCGGGGCTCGGCGTCCACGTGCTCGCCCCCGCCCTCGTGCGGACCGAAGACAGTGTACAGTGTCCACGCCACGAGCAGGACGCACGCCGAAGACGCGAGTGCGACGTACAGCCCGCCGTGCACCAGCATCGCGTACGCCCAGACGGGTGCGAGCGCGACCAGCGAGATCGCGACCAACGTTCGTGGAGTCATATCCGTACTCCCCGGTGTGCTGTCGGAAATATATTCGGGCCAGCCGATTCCCACGGGCTGGGAAGGAGATAGCTTTATTAATTATGTCTGGACTTACCGGCCGAGTATGGCACAGAAGCGAGACAGGCGCACCGGCCCGACTCGCCGACGGGTGTTGATCGCCGGCGCAGCGGCCGCCGGCGGGACGGTGCTCGGTAGCGCAGCACCCGCGGCGGCCCAGTCGGGAGCCGACTTCGACGGGTGGTTCGACGACGTCTCCAACTACGACGGCGTCGTCGACCGGACCGGGCAGTCCGAGGTCACCGTGGAGGTCGGCGTCGAGAACGGCGACGGGCCGTACGGGTTCGGCCCGGCGGCCGTCCGCGTGGACCCAGGGACGACGGTCACGTGGGAGTGGACCGGACAGGGCGGTTCCCACAACGTCATCGCGGAGGAGGGCTCCTACGAGTC
>Ga0207733_100439_pt1 | contig 25603 bp, 25 predicted proteins | sample A23P3SouthBayCA_FD_187735 | JGI IMG/M metagenome (GOLD analysis project Ga0207733, IMG submission 187735) | Aerobic enrichment media microbial communities from Eden Landing Ponds, California, USA - A23 P3 (SPAdes) | ecosystem: Environmental > Aquatic > Marine > Unclassified | place: Emeryville... | reverse complement strand
CGTCCATCCCCTCGTAGCCGGTGCCGGCGAAGAAGTCGTGGTCCTCCGTCGCCTTCGCCAGCAGGAGCCGCGCCAGCAGGGCGTGCCCGCTCTCCAGACAGAACATGAAGTCCCGGAGCGACTGCTTCCCGCCGACGAACGGGTCCCATGAGGTCGGCACCTCGTCCGGCTCATCGGCGTAGGTCGCCTCCCAGAAGTCGTAGGCCCCCTTCACGAACTTCGCTTCTTGGTCGTCGCGGAGTTCGTGGAGGAGGTCCATCATCCCGGTGACGAGGTCGGCGAACGGACTGCCCTCCTCCAGCCGGAAGGTGTCGAAGAAGTGCTCTTGCCCGAGTGCGGCCTGCGCGTCCAGCGGAATTGGGTCGAGGTCTTCAAGGAACTGGTTCACGTCCTCGGGGTCCGTGAGGTCGAACTCGCGTTTCTGGAGGGCACTGACGAGGTCGCGGGCCTGACTCTCCGTAATCGAGTCCAGCGAGACGGTGAGCATCGCGCGGCTGTCGCCCCGGCGGTAGAGTCGCAACTGCTCGCCGTTGGTCAGGACGCCGTACTCCGCCCGCAGGTAGTCCATGTAGTGAAACAGTTGGTCCTCGTGGGGCGGGAGGTCGCGTCCGGTCGTCTTGAACTCGTAGACCGCGGTGACGGCCTCGTTGGTGTCGAGCGTGATGTAGTCGGGGCGTCGGTCGTCGGGGAGCGTGAACTCGCTTCGTAGGTCCGTACCCGTTCCCTCGTAGTCGAGCGCGTCGTAGAATCCCCGTTCGAGAAACAGGTTCTCCACGTCCCGCTCGCTCATATCCTCGTTCGCCTGTCCTGCTATGGATTGGAGAGCATCGTGGAGAGCGGAGGCATCTGCCATATGGCGTCACAGAAAGTCAATCCGCTTAAAGATGGGCGAGAAGCGGAAACGAGGCAAAGTCCCCCACTACCAGGTGAAATTGGACATATGTTTGATTTTGGTTTTGTGTCTGGGGAGGTGGTTTGAGAGCGGGGGGTCAAACGCGGCAACTCAGAACGGCGTGAGTGCCGTCAGAACCGCCGCAATTCTCAGAGGATGAATCCCCTTTGCCGACCCAATTCAAGCGATGAGAGAGCGCGTGCGACGGCACATACGAGTGCGCTGGGGTCGGCCACCAGTCGCTACCCTCTGCGAGTCATCTGCGGATAGGGGACCGTGGGTAGGAACCCATGTGCTGTGTTCCTCGCAACTATCCGATGACGCCGCCGTGTCGGTGCTGTGTGTCTGGTACTCGGGTCTAAGACTCAGTGGACCAACCCCTCGAGGATTAGTCCTCGGGGACTGACCAACGGGGACTGGAACACGAGGACTAAACCACAACACCAGAACACGCCCCGGCCTCATCGGAATTTAGCCCAGTGAGTTTTAGCACACGGGGTTGGCAAGTCACTACTCAAGGGTATCCACCCAGAGGGGAGCCACTACTGGGTGGTTACCCACTGTGTTAACCCCCTTTGTATTTCCCCCTTACAGCGAGTTGACACTCTCTCCGGTGTCGGGGACTGTACGAGTATCCACTACGGAGAGAAACTGACCAAATGTCTAATTCCTGTGTTGCCCCTCGGGGGTTTTGCCCGGACGAAAGTTGCACCCTCCCCCCATATCCGGGGGTCGCGTCCATCGGCTGCACCTCGTGGTCGGGCTGTTGCCTAAGGGCTGTCTGTCCCGCGTTGGACACCAGTAGCCGCCTACTGGCTCGCTCGCACGTCGTCGGCTTCCGTGGGTTGTGTACCCCAGTTTCCGCCTCTGTGCGAGGCCGCCCACCACCCAAGACGAGGGTGCATCCGAGCCATACCCGAAGATATGGCCCCGTCTCAAACGGACGCCTTGCTCTGTCGGTCTTCCACCGACTGCTCCGCCGTCACCGCGACGGCGCAACATCCGCAGTCACTCAGAACGCGCTACGCTTCGGAACCGACCACGCGGTCCACCAACTCGCTCACGACCGCGCCGTAGGGGACCTCGTCAGTCCCGAACAGGTCCAGCGCGGCCTCATCGAGCCGGTCCTTCTCGTCGTGGCTGATGCTGATGCTCGTGTCTCGGCGCATAGTAAATCCAGAGCCGGGGAGCCGTCCACCGCCCTCCACTCCTATGAAAGGTAATCTTCTTAAATACCGTGGGGGATGGATGGTGGCCCGACCGTTCCACTCCTATGAAAGGTAACTGGGTACAAATACCGTGGGGGGTGAGGCTACCGGGTGACGCCCGTCCCTCCTCTGAACTCCGAAATTTCAGTCAGAACCTGCCCCTACCAAATCGGCGGCGTACCCCTCTCGAACCCCCTCGGGGTCGTCAGACTCGATACCCCGCGGTGAGGGGACTGATGGGAGGATGTGGCGGAGAACGTGTGCTGTTTCAGGTGCTCCGGGTTCGTCGGAGGTCTCGACTTCGGCGAGCACGTCCTCGATGACGCCCGGCTCGGCTTCGAGGTCGATACCTGCATCTGAAAGCCGGTCAGCGAGAGTGGTGAGCGACTGCATACACAATTGTCTCGGAGCGATAGCACTTGGACGTTCTCACGGCCACTCGACGTTTTGGCCCCGAAATTCAGGTGAGCGCCGCACAACGACGCGGGCTGGGTTACCAACAAACTCGCCCCACACCCCCGCCCTCGTGTATTAACCCTTCAACCCCCTCCCCTCACGTGCTGGGACGCTCCCAACCTCCCGGGTCGCGCCCGCGATGCATCCCGCCCGTGTCTTTCGTACGGGATACCTCTCCGAGATGGTGCCGTACTCGCGCGCGGACGGTTCTTCAGTAGAGTGCTCGTCATTCCGAGGACACTACTCGAAACCCCGGGGTTGGGAGACGGGAGTGGAAAGTTGGTCTGCATCATTCATACGGAAGGCTTTCACAGCGCTTGAACAGGCCGGGATTGCGGGGCTGGACCGGCTTCGCCAGCAGAGGTCGCCGACGGCCAGTGCTCTCGGCCCCTGCGAACGACACTCGGTCGTCTACGGACTTTGTTCGCTTTTGTCCGTGGCGGCGTCATCGAGCCAATACACCGTATTCCGCCCGCCAATCTTCTTTCCACGCAGTTTTCCTTGGTCACGCAGTTTTGAGAGGCGCTTGTAGGTCGCGCTTCGTCCAATCGGCAGTTCGGCGGCTATCTCTCCAGTAGAGAGGACGGGGTCGTCGGTATCCCGGAACAGTTGTAGAATTTCTTCGTCCGTGACACGTGGTTTGCGGCCCGGTTTGGACTCATCGGTCATACTCGAAATCAGTAGCCGGGCGGTTAAGTTTGTTACCGTTTAGGGTACTAACCTCTGTTTAGGGCACTAACTGGCTCTGAACCGTTGCTTTTAACATTGCTACCGTCTAAGGTAAGAGCAGGAGACGACTCGCCTCTTGGGGCATCGTGGTCACAAAAGCCCGAGTGCTGGAACACTCAGGCGAGTGGTCTTCGGACTACCAAAGACCATGTCTAACTCTAAGAGCAATCGACTTGAGCGTGACGAACAGGCAGGCGACAATCGCACAGGCACTCGGTTCAACACTGGGTCGGTTCAGCGGGGTGATGCCCGATGACCGACCGCGAGACGCACGAGAACGAGGAGCGGACAGTCATCTGCCCGGTCGAAGGGTGCGACGCCGAGAAGTTGGCTCGCGGAATGCATCTGCACATCTTGCACTCGAACGGCAACGGCCACGGCCCGAAGGGCGAAATCCCCGACCATATCGACCGTGACGACCTCGAAACGGTCGGCACCGAAACAGTTGAGATGGAGTACCCGACCGAGCGCGACACCGAGCAGGAAGCCCGCCTGTGCCCCTACTGCGGCGAGGCGTTCACGGGCAAACAGGGCGTGCTCATCCACCTCGGGCAGGTCGCCGGACGGAAGAATCATCCCGATGACGCCGCCGAGCGACACGAACCAGAGGACTTCCCCCGCGTTGGCGTGGACGAGGACGAAAACGTCGTCCGGCTCATCGAGGACGACCCCGAAGACGACGACCGCATCGGAGGCCCGACGGTCCCCGCCGAGAGGGTCTACCGCTACATCGCCGAACTGCTCGCCACGGACAAACAGGGCGAAGCACGGCGAGCACGCCGCCACCTGCTTGACGCCGATGACCGGAAACAGCCCGCACTCCTCTCACCAGTCTTCGAGCCAATCCTCGCCGAGGCCCGCCAGCGAGAGAGCGGTGACGGCGTCACGACTACGCTCGAAGACGACGGCGTCCGCGTCGAAGCGGGCGACCGCTCACCGACGCTGACAGCCGACGAGGCTCGGCGGCTCGCCGACGAGTTGGAGCAGGCCATCAAACACGAAGACTACCTTGACGACGGCCTGCGCGGCCTCATCGAGTGGTTGCGCGACTGTGCTGACGTGCTCGATGGCGAGATGAGCGAGGAACGGCTACACATCGAACACAACCGTCGGTCGAGGTAAACGATGCCTGTGGCTTGGCGAATTGAAAAACCCTGTCCGGCCTGTGGTGGCGACAGTGACGTGTGGAAATTTGAGAAGGACGAGCCGACCATCGTGAAAGAACACTACACCTGCGACGCCTGTGGGCACGAGTGGACCCAGCGGAGAGAGAAAGACTAACCCGCTCGCCCGCCCTCATCGAAGCGTAACACGATGGGGCGCTTTTCCGAGGGCGACCGCGTGCGTATTGACCTCCCCGATGAAACGGACCCCGACCACGACCGCTTTCACGGGAAGCACGGAACAGTCATCGAGGTCGTTTCCGACGATGCTCAGGCGTTGACGGGCGACAAACGGGACTCCGAACTCTACCGGGTTGAGTTTGAGGACGGCACCACGACTGACTTTCGCTGGCGGGACCTCCGTCCACCGATAGAGTAGAGGTCAGTCGTCGCCCGCCAGTTTCCAGCCGTTTTCGATGCCGTCCATCCGCTCGAAGTCATCCCGCTTTTCGAGTTCGGGGTGCAGGAACTCGTCCCACCAGTCGTCTTCGGATTCGTAGCCGACCGGATGCTCGGGGTAAATCGTGTTTTGGAGGCCGGTCTTCGTGACGACGCCGTGGTTGCGGAGGTGTTCTTCGACGGCGAGGAACAGGGCTTCCTGATTGCGAACCCGTTGCTCGAAGTTACGAGCCGTGGGACCACTATCGGGAATGTGCTCGTCGGAGTCGTTCGAGGTGCCGCTGGTAATCGCCAGCAGGTAGAACACCACACCGAAGATGCCGGTGACGAACACCACGACGAACCAGAGCAGACCGCTCCGGTCGTGACCCTTCGCGTGGAACCCGACTGCAATTGCGAGGACGAACCACAGGAAGGCAATGAAGGCAAACAAACCGCTCATACCACCGGACGGAACGCCGATGGAAAAGAAAGTTGTTGCCGAGTCTTTACTCCGGTCTGGAAGAACTCCCCGCCCTCATCGGAACACAGACACTAGCCGATTGTTCCTTAGGGAAAACAGCCAGTCGATACCTCAGAATCCGATGTTGTCCCGGCGTACGCTTTCCAAATTTGTCTTGGAGTTGGATTCTTTCCCTTTTCCCGGAGATTGTCCTTCAAATTCTGATACGAGTGTTGTTTGTTCTTCGTCTGGTATATGTTCTCGAAGTGTTTCTTGAGTTTCTTTTCCGCTTCGGAAGTAGTGTGGAAGTCCGTCGTTTGACCACAACTGGGGCACTCGAAATAGGATGACTTGTTAAATACCATTGTATTCTTTCCCTCCATCTGAGTACGGCAGTTTGAGCAGATAGCAGATTCAGATACGTCTATGTGGTCCCACTCGTCACCTTCCACGAACAACTCCCCCGAGTAGAGGGCACCTCTGCTCATTTCCACGCATCCCTCAATTGCAACGCCTGATTCTTCCCTTCTCTTGGCCTCGTATCGAATCCCCAACTCAAAGGACACTATGGAAACGACAATTCCGCCGATGATTGCAATAGGAATAGTTCCAATTCCCGAAAAGAACCCGAAGATAGCAGTACCAAGAGCGACAAACGCCCCGGCCACTTCTACACCCCTGACCCAATCTATTCCGTTTTGTTGGAGCCACTCTTGTACCCTGGTAAGCGGACTATGATTCACTGAAGGCAACTGCTCACCACGAGTAAGTAAATCTAATCCAGTCCGACCCACTTACTTCGTAATTCTCGCTAACCGCAGGACGGCGACCGGGAGACTCCGAGAAATCACGAACACTCAACCGGCAAGGGGTGCCGAATGACGGAACGAACACACCGTTCTAACGGTCAAGTGGATTTAAGTAAAAGCCGCGCCGTATGGGGATTACCGAACGCGCGAAGCGCGTATGGACTCGCTGGGATTTGAACCCAGGGCCTCTTCCTTGCGAAGGAAGCGATCTACCACTGATCTACGAGCCCGCGCTACGATTGTTCGAAGAGGACACGCGAATTAGTACCTTGCGTTTTCGGGTGACGGGGGACGGGATGGGGCGGTCGCTCTCGGGTGTGAAAAACGGGAGAATTCGGTCGTGTGTCGAAGCCCGATGGGCTGACCGCCTCACGCACTGCGTGCGTTCGGCAGCTCGGTCGACCCTGCGGGCCGACCTAGTCCTCGAGGACGATTTCGATGCTAACGTCGTTCGGGACCTGGATACGCATGAGCTGACGGAGCGCGCGTTCGTCCGCGTCGATATCGATGAGACGCTTGTGGACGCGCATTTCCCAGTGCTCCCACGTTGCCGTTCCCTCTCCGTCGGGGGATTTCCGCGACGGGACTTCGAGCGTCTTCGTGGGGAGGGGAACCGGTCCGCTCAGGTTAACGCCGGTCTTGTCCGCGATCTCTCGGACGTCCGCACAGATGTCGTCGAGGTCGTCGGGTTGAACGCCGGCGAGTCGAACGCGTGCCTGTTGCATGCGTCAGTTAGGCCTCGTTGACGCTGAGGACCTTGCCGGCCGCGATGGTCTGACCCATGTCGCGGACCGCGAAGGAGCCGAGTTCCGGAATCTCGGAGGACGGCTCGATGCTGAGGGGCTTCTGCGGGCGGACGGTGACGACCGCCGCGTCGCCGGACTGGATGAAGTCCGGGTTCTCCTCGGCGACTTCGCCGGAGGACGGGTCCATCTTCTTGTCGAGGGACTCGATGGTACACGCGACCTGCGCCGTGTGGGCGTGGAAGACAGGCGTGTAGCCCGCCGTGATCACGCTCGGGTGCTGCATGACGACGACCTGCGCCTGGAAGGTCTCGGCGACCGTCGGCGGTTCGTCGGCGGGACCACAGACGTCACCACGGCGGATGTCGTCCTTACCGATGCCGCGGACGTTGAACCCGACGTTGTCACCGGGTTCTGCCTTGGGGACTTCCTCGTGGTGCATCTCGATGGTCTTGACCTCGCCACCGACGTCAGACGGCTGGAAGCTGACGTTGTCGCCCGTGTTCATGACACCGGTCTCGATACGTCCGACGGGGACGGTACCGATGCCGGAGATGGTGTAGACGTCCTGAATCGGGAGGCGCAGCGGCGCGTCCGTCGGCGGCTGCGGCTCCGGCAGGTTGTTGAGAGCCTCGAGGAGGGTCTCGCCGTCGTACCAGGACGTGTTCTCCGAGTGCTCGGAGACGTTGTCGCCCTCGAAGGCGGAGGTCGGGATGAAGGAAGCGTCGTCCGTGTCGAACTGGACCTGCTTGAGGAGGCCCTTGACGTCCTCGACGACCTCGTTGTAGGTGGATTCCTCGTAGTCGACGACGTCCATCTTGTTGACGGCGACGATGAGTTCGTCGATACCGAGGGTGCGCGCGAGGAAGACGTGCTCGCGGGTCTGGGGCGCAACACCGTCGTCGGCGGCGACGACGAGGACGGCGTTGTCCGCCTGGGATGCGCCCGTGATCATGTTCTTCACGAAGTCACGGTGGCCCGGACAGTCGACGATGGTGAAGTAGTAATCGTCGGTGTCGAACTCCTGGTGGGCGATGTCGATGGTGACACCGCGTTCGCGTTCTTCGGCGAGGTTGTCCATGACGTAGGCGAACTCGAAGCCGCCTTTGCCTTTCTCCTCTGCCTCCTCTCGGTGCTGTTCGATGACGTGCTCGGGCACACTCCCCGTCTCGAAGAGGAGACGCCCGACCATCGTACTCTTCCCGTGGTCGACGTGGCCGATGACGGCCAAGTTCTGGTGCGGTTTGTCGCTCATGGTCAGGATTCGCGCGTAAGTGCGCTCTGTGCGTTTTATTCGCCCGATTCGGTTAAAACCATTTCGGAATCCTGTTCACTCCATCACACCGCCGTCGGGCGATTCCTGCCAACCAGTGTCGTGCCAGAGAGTGCCGTGGTCAGTCGAGCCGTCCAACGTCCGCGAGTACCGCGGTCGCCGTCTCCGGACCACCCGCACCTGCGCCGCTGAGGTTCAGTCGTCCCGCGTGCGACGTGTCGAGCTGAACGATGTTCTCCGTGCCGGACACCGCGAGCGCGTCGTTCGCGGGGACGAGCCGCGGCCCGACGCGGGCGACGCCGTCCGCCGTCACCTCGCCGACCAGCCGGACCGCCTGCCCGTCCTCTGCCGCGACCTCCAGCGCGCTCCCCGGGAAATCCGCGATGCCTTCCACGTCGACGTCCGCGAGCGCGTACCCGCCGTCGTTGAGGACGTTCGCGAGAATCGCACACTTCAGCGCGGCGTCCGTCCCGTCCACGTCGAAGGAGGGATCTGCTTCCGCGACGCCGAGGTCCTGTGCTTCCGCGAGGACGTGTTCGTACCCCAGTCCGTCCGCGCTCATCCGGGAGAGCACGAAGTTCGCCGTGCCGTTGAGTACACCGCGCACCGCGTTCACGCGTTCTGCACCGACGCCTTCGACGGTCGCGAGCACGGGAATCGCCCCGGCGACCGTCGCTTCGAACCGGAGTTCACCCGCGCTCCGCGCTGCGAGTTCGCGGAGGTCGTCGTAGCGCTCGGCGACCGGGCCTTTGTTCGCGAGGACGACGTGCCGGTCGAGTTCGAGGGCCGCGCGAACGTGGTCGAATCCGGGTTGGGCGTCTCCGAGCGTCGTCGGCGTCGCCTCCACGAGCGCGTCGTACTCGGCCGTGAGCGCGTCCGCGGGGTCCGCGTCGCCCACCGTGCCGGTGTCGTCCTTGTGCGCGAGCGCGGCCGCCACGTTCACACCGTCCGGGTCGACGACCGCGCCCGACGAGTCCGCGAGCGCGGTGACCGTGTGCCCGTACTCCGCCGCGAGGTTCGCCGTGGCGCGACCGACCGCACCCGCGCCGAGCACTGCGAGCCGCATTACGCCACCCCCACGAACGGTTCGACCACGCGAAGGTCCTTCTCGTCCGCGACCTCCCGTACTGTCGCGAGCGTCTCTTCTACTGACCCGGACTCCACCGCGAGACGGAGGCGCGCCGACGAGCGCTTCCCGGTTCCTTCCTCCGAGGAGAGCGAGAAGTCCGCGAGCGTCGCGCTCGCACAGGACTCCAGTCGCGACAGCGTATCGGAGAGGTCGGTATCGATGAGGTGTCCGGAGAGCACGACGGTGACTTCCTCGCCGTAGCGTTCCGACCCCGCTTGCGTGACGTTCACCCCGTTCTCCCGGAGCGCGTTGATGATGTCGTCGAACTGCGCGGGCGTAGACTCCAAGTCGACCTCGACCGGGATGTGACCGCGCGGCGTGAGGTGGCCGCGCTCGTGGAACACACTCAACAGGTTCCCGCCGTTGTCCGCGATGGGGGCGAGCGCGCGCAGCAACTCACCGGGTTCGTCCACGAGTTCGAGGCGGATGGTGTGTGCTTGGGTCTCCGCGTCGCTCACGCCCACCACCCCGATGCAGGCGTCCGCAGCCATCGAATTGTCGACGCGAAGTTCGCGCAATATGACTTCGCGTCGACTCCGTTCGCGGCACTCGTGCCTGCGTGCATACAAACCGGTCGGCACCCGACCCGGTATAAGCCTTCGGCCGGGCCACGTTTTGCCAACTGTTAGGCAAACGTCCGGTCGCACCGGTGATGTGACGACTCGAACGTGGAGCGAGCGAGGACTCGTTAATGCGCGCGTGTAGACGGTCTACGGGTTCGCATCGACGCGCGAAGCGCGTCGTTCTCCGCGAGCGCAAAACGTTTGCGGGTTTTTCCGCCGAGAGGGTCGCTACGCGACCCCGAGACGGAAAACGGTGCGTTTAGAAGTAGTCGACCGATTCGGGGAGTTCCGTCTTCATGCCCTTGCGTTCGCGAATATCCATGATGATTTCGCGCTGCATGTTGTCGGAGAGGACGCGGAATCCGGCGTTCTCGGTGTTCCAGGACGCGCGGCCTTCGGTGGCGCTGCGGATGTCGCTGGAGAACCCGATCATCTCCTCGACGGGCGCGATGCCCTCGACGACCATCAGGTCGCCTTCCTGGTACATGTCGTCGACGCGGCCACGGCGACCCTGAATCTCGCCGGACGCGGCGCCCATGTGTTCCGAGGGGACGTCGATGCGGACGTCCTGAATCGGTTCGAGGAGACGGATTTTGCCGTCGATGAGGGAGCGGTGGACGGCGTCGCGGACCGCGGGGATGACCTGTGCGGGACCGCGGTGGATGGCGTCCTCGTGGAGGCGGGCGTCGTGGAGACGGAAGAGCGCGCCTTCGACGGGTTCCGCGGCGAGCGGGCCGTCTTCGAGCGCCTCGTCGAGGCCTTCGAGGACGAGTTCCATCGTCTCGTTGAGGTGCTGGATACCCTTCGTGTCGTCGATGAAGATGTTCGACTTGAACATGTGCTCGACGTTCTGGGTGGTGTCCTTGTCCATCCCGAGGTCCTGGAGCACTTCGCGGCGCTCCTGTTCGGGCATGTCCATCGAAACCTCGCCGAGTTTGATGGCGTCGATTATCTCCTGCGGGAGGGGTTCGACGGTGATGTAGAACCGGTTGTGGTTGTTCGGCGACCGACCCTCGACCTCGCGGGACGCCTCGGTCGGGGCCTCGCGGTAGACGACGATGGGTTCACCGGTGTTGACGGGGATACCCTGGTTGCGCTCGATGCGCTGGGTCTGGACTTCGAGGTGGAGTTCACCCTGTCCCGAGATGAGGTGCTCGCCGGTGTCCTCGTTGATCTCGATGGAGATGGTCGGGTCCTCCTTGGAGACCTGACGCAGGGTCTCGATGAGTTTCGGGAGGTCGTCCATGCTCTGGGCCTCGATGGACTTCGTGATGACGGGCTCCGAGATGTGTTCGATGGACTCGAAGGGAGTCATCTCCACGGAGGAAACCGTGGAACCGGCGATGGCGTCCTTCAGGCCGGTGACAGCCGCGATGTTCCCGGCGGGGACGCGGTCGACTTCCTCGCGCTCGCCACCCATGTAGATACCGACGGACTGCACGCGGTTCGTGCCCGCGGTACCGGAGACGTAGAGGTCCTGTCCCTTCTCCAGCGTGCCGGAGAAGACACGACCGGCGGCGATTTCGCCGGCGTGCGGGTCGATACCGATGTCGGTTACCATGAGGACGACTTCGCCGTCCGGGCTGACGTCGCGCATGTCGTGCGCGAGGTCGGAATCCGCGTCACCGCGCCAGATGGTGGGGATACGGCGGGGCTGGGCCTCGATGGGGTTCGGGAAGTGCTCCGCGACCATGTCGAGGACGACGTCCGAGAGCGGCGTGCGCTCGTGGAGTTCCTGGCGCTTGTCCGCGCGTTCGAGGTCGATGATGTCGCCGAAGTCGATGCCGGTGCGCTGCATCGACGGCATGGAGACGCCCCACTTGTAGAGCGCGGAGCCGAAGCCGACGGTGCCGTCTTCGACGCTGACGGTCCAGTCGTCGATGTCGTCGCGGTCCTCGGTCATCCCGCGGATGAGTTCGTTCACGTCCGCGATGACGTCGAGGAGTCGTTCCTGCATCTCCTGTGGGCCTTCCTGGAGTTCGGAGATGAGGCGGTCGACCTTGTTGATGAAGAGCGCGGGCTTTACACCCTCGCGGAGCGCCTGCCGAACGACCGTTTCGGTCTGCGGCATCGCGCCCTCGACGGCGTCCACAACGACGAGCGCACCGTCGACGGCGCGCATCGCGCGGGTCACGTCGCCACCGAAGTCGACGTGGCCGGGCGTGTCGATGAGGTTGACGAGGTGGTCTTGCCCGTCGTACTCGTGGGTCATGGAGACGTTCGCGGCGTCGATGGTGATACCGCGTTCTTGCTCGTCTTCCTCCGTGTCCATCGCGAGCTGTTCGCCCGCGGTCTCGTCGGAGATCATGCCCGCGCCGGCGAGGAGGTTGTCGGTGAGGGTCGTCTTACCGTGGTCGACGTGCGCGGCGATGGCGATGTTCCGGATGTTCTCCGGTTCGTCCATCAGCCGTTCGCACTGTTCGACGATCTTCTTGCGTCGGCCCATTATGGAGGATTATACCGCTAGCGGGTTCAAAAGGGTAGTGTTTCGTGTCCGCCGAAACCGCCGCGAACGCACGGTATTGGGTGGCACGGCGGGGGCTGCCGTCGGCGCAAGACCCTTATTCAGCCGACCCGTGACAAACAGTTACATGGATGTTCTCGTGCAGGGAACGGGTCCGGCCGCGCCCTTCCTCGGGGCGCGCGACCTGTTCGAACTCGACCACGACCTCTCGAAACCCGTCCACGTGCACGTTCGCGAGAACCCTGACGAGCGAACGTGGGCGGGCCACTACGACGACCACCACGTCCTCAACATCTCCCGGTCTGCGGCGACGTCCGTGATGGCGCGCGAACTCGCCATCCACGAGTTCTCTCACATGCGTCGCTACGAGGACGCCCACCCCTCGCACACGATGACGATGAACGAGATTCTGTTCCTCGCGCTCGCGGGGCGGTCCGTCGAACGCCGCGTTCTCAGTCACTGCCATCAGATCGCGAACCACGCCAAGGACATCTACGCGGACGACATCACGCTCTCCGTCGGCCCGCCGGACAAGCTCGTGACGTTCCTCGAATCGGAGCTCGCGCGCGCGGTCGCGGACCGCCCCGCTACCGGGCCGGACGGTTTCCGCATCACTGCCGACGCCGACCCGCGGATGACTGCCGTGAACGCCGCGTTCGCGCTCGCGCTCCTGGAACGCCACGACGCCATCGGCGAGGACCACCGCATCCACGATCTCGCTCGGGTCGCAGTCGGGGACGCCCCCGGTATCGACTTCGAGTTCTTCAAGGAGACGTTCCAGACGCTCCCGGACGACCCCGACGAGAGCACGTACCGGCGGTCGCTCGTCGACCTCGTGCGCGCGTACGTCGACAGCTACGACACCACGGCCGGGCCCGCGGCGGACTGACGCCACGCGAGCACCCCTAAAACCCCGCCGACCGCGAGGAAGAGCACGCCGAGCGACGCGACCGTGAGTGTCGGCCCGACCAGTCCCGCGTACGCGCCCGCGGCGAGCGCGAGCGGCGACCGGACGAGACTGTACGCCATCGACGCCGCCGACAGCGACGTCGCACGACCCGCGGAGGGAACGTGGTCGTTAACGTAGCCGTTCGCGACCGGTTGCACGACCGCGCGGCCCGCGCGCATCACGACGAACGCGGGGAGCGCGACCTGCGCGACGAACACGGGGACGACCAGCAGCGTCGCCGAGAGCGCGCCGACGCCGACGACCGCGCCCCACGGCCCCATCGCGTCACCGACCCAGCCCGCGTGCTGGCCCGCGACCGCCGACACGAGCGTGAACGCGGCGTACAGTACGCCGAGCGCGAGTCCGGGGGCGAGCGAGACCCCGGCGAGCGTCACCGGTCCGGGGTCGGCGAATCCGCTCGCGCCGAGCGCGTCCACGACCGTCGGCTGGACGTACGTGTTCGCGACGCCCGTGGTCGCGAGGAACGCCGCGACGGCGACCAGGAACGCGCGGAGCGGTGGCTTGGAGAACTCGCCCCGAACGACCGACAGCGCCTCGGAGACGCCGACCGACTCCGCGTCGGCGGTCACGGCGGGGAGCGTCGCGAGGACAAGGATGCCGAGCGCGTTCAGCGAGAGCGCGAACACGAACGGATACGTCGGGTCCACACCGTAGAGCGCGCCGCCCGCGACCATCCCCAGGACGGAGACGTAGCGAGTGACTGCGCCGCCGCGCCCGCGGACGCGCGTGAACGACTCCGAGTCGCCGCGTTCGTCGAGCACCTCGTACAGCCACGCGTCACCGCTCCCGGACTGGAAGGTGAGTCCGAGCGCCCACAGGACGTAGAGGACGACGAATTCCCAAAAACTCGTCGCGACGACGAAGCCCGCGAGCGAGAGGACGCTGCAGGCGAGGCCGAGCGCGAGGCTCGCGCGCTGGCCGAACCGGTCCGCGACGTAGCCGGTGGGAACCTCGAACAGGACGACCAAGGTTGCCGAGAGCGCACTGAGCGCCCCGACCTGGGGGAAGGAGAGCGTTCGCAGGAGGAACAGCGTGAACACGGGCGTGATGAAGCCGACGGAGACCGTGGCTCGGTGGAGGTAGTAGCGGCGGACGACTCCCATACCGCCCCATCACGAAAGAGTGGGAAAACCGTTCCCGGACGCGAGTTTTTGTAAGAATGCTGTCGCTTCTTGGCTATCGAAACGGAAGAGAAAATCCGGTGTTAGCGTGCCGCGGCCGCGACGCGCTCTTTCTCCTCTTTCTGGCTGATGGCGTACGTCTGCACGTCGTAGTCAGCCGCGCCGATGAGCTGCTGGGCGAGCGCGTCCGACGCGCTCGTGCTCGTCTTGAAGGACGCGGAGTGCGCGCCGTCGGCGAGGAACTTCAGCGCCTGGTCGACGCGGCGCTGGGGCGCGACGTCGACCGCCTTCGGCACCGAGATGCCACCGTACTTCAGGCGAACCGTCTCCTCGCGGGGCGCGGCGTTCTCCACCGCGCGCACGAGCACCTGCACGGGGTTCTCCTCGGTCCGCTCGTGAATCGTGTCGAACGCCTCGCGCACGATCTTGAGCGCCTTCTGCTTCTTGCCCGTGTTGTCCTCCGTCGCCATCAGGCGGTTGGTGAGCCGTTCGACGATGGAGACCTCGCTCTTCTGGAACTGCTTGCCGGCGTGGCGACCCATCGTGTGCGCGATGGGCGTCACCGTGATGTACCGGCGCGTGCTCGGGTCGCGGTACTGGACGTCGGAGACCTCCCACTTGCCGAAGAGGTCGGCGTCGACGTCCGACTCCTCGCCGCCAGCGGGCGCCTCGGGTTCCGGTGCTTCGCTGCTCATCGTACCGGCTTCTCCGCGTTCCCACGCACGAGTTCGATCATCGAGACACCGTTCACCTTCTCGACCTTGTAGTTCACGCCGGAGAGGTCGCCCATCGCGCGACCCTTCGCACCACCGATACCCGCGATGGTGACCTCGTCGTGCTCGTCGATGAACGAGATGGCGCCGTCACCGGGACAGAACGCGGTGACCTGCTTCCCGTTCTTGATGAGCTGGACGCGAACGCACTTCCGAATCGCCGAGTTCGGCTGCTTCGCTTCGATGCCGACTTTCTCCAGTACGATGCCACGCCCCTGGGGCGCACCCTCGAGCGGGTCAGACTTCTTACGAAGACCCCGCTCTCGCCGCGCGTAATCCGAGTCGGACCACCGCTGACTCTGGCGGTCCTTCTTCAGCTTACGGGCGGCATACTTGCCGTTAGCCATAGGGACAGATTACGGAGGCAAATACTTAAATTCGGCCTTTCGTCTCCGCCGTTTTGCGGTACGTGCGCCCATGACACACGCGGCTACCGACGGACGCAGCGTGTCTCGCTCACGCCCGCGCGAGAACTGGCTCACAGGGGTCCAACACATACGTCACAGCGGATGAAGAGAACCCAGTCGATACAACTGTAACCAGTCCACGAAGCAAGCATCCGCGAGCGAGCGGTTCGGAGAACCCGAGCGAAGCGGTTCCCCGCGAACGAGCGAACGTGAGTGAGCGGGCCGACGACCGAACGGAGGCCGGAGGCCGAAGTGAGGGAGAAGTGCTTTTAGCGTAGCTTTTACCGAGCGAGCGAAGCGAGCGCAGAGTAAAAGGTACTATGTCAGCTGGATGTCGTCGATGTCGTAGTGGCGTTTCGCGAGCGTCTTCGCGAGTTCGATGTTGTGCCCGCCTTCGCCGATGGCGACGCCGCGGTCTTCGTGAGCGACTTCGGCGTACGCGACGGTGTCGCGGTTCTCGCTGATGGTGACGTTGTAGACGGCGGCGGGCGACAGGGCGTTCGCGACGAACCCTTCGGGCGTCGGGGCGTCTTCGACGAGTTTGACGTCCCGGCCGAGGCGGTCTTCGACGCGGGAGACGTTCCGGCCGCCGGGGCCGATGGCGCTCCCGATTTCACCCGCTTTGACGACGAACACGACGCGGTCGTTCTCGTCGTCCACGATGCAGTCGACCGCGGTGGCGTCCGTGATGTCCTCGAACGCGACGATGCACTGGCGGGCTTCGTCGGAGAGCGTGACGGTCATTTAGTCGGATTTGGACGCGCCCATCCGGAGGTCGACGTCGCCGGTGCCGAGTTTGACGGGTTTCCCGACGATGACGTTCTCGATGACGCCGTCGAGGTCGTCGGCTTCGCCGTAGATGGCGGCGTCGAGCAGGTGGTTGACCGTGACCTCGAACGCCGCGCGCGCGAGCACGGAGTCCTTGTTCCCGCTGATGCCGTGACGGCCGATGGACTGGATGGTGCCGTCGTTCGTCATGATGTCCGCGACGAGCATGAGGTGACGGACGTTCACGTCCCCAAGACCCTGCTCTTCGAGCGTGTCCATCGTCTCGTTGATGATGGCTTCGCGCGCGGCTTCGATGCCGAGCGTCTTGTGAATCTCGTGGATGTTGTTACACGTCGTGCGCGTGTCGTCCACGCCGTCGATGCGGAGGACCTTCTTCAACGCGGAGCCCTCGGTGTAGAGGACGAACTCCTCGCCTTCGTCGGTTTCTTCCTTCCGAACGACGACGCGCGTGATGTCCTCGATGCCTTTGAACACGACGTCGCGCAATTGTTCGACGAGCTGGAGGAGGTCGCGGTAGCTCGGCTGCTCTGGGCCGAACTCGAGGACGGTGCCCTGCTGGGTGACTTGCACGCCGAGGGAGTCCTCGATGATGTCCGCGATGTCGCCCGCGATCTCGTTCGTGGAGTCGACCGTCGGCCACCGCTCCTGGAGGGTGTCCTCGTTCAGGTCGATGCGGACGATCATGTCCGCGACGTTCGTGGAGATGTCCCCGAGCGCGAGAATCTTCGTGGACTCGATGTTCCACACGACCTCGTGGGCTTTCTCGCGGTCGTCCGCGTGCTCCTCGTCGAGGTGGACCATCATCGTCGGCGTGTCCGGCGATTTACGCGCGTCCACGAGTTCGATGAGGCGCGGCAATCCCTGCGTAACGTCGATTTCCGCGACGCCCGCGTAGTGGAACGTGTTCATCGTCATCTGCGTCCCCGGTTCCCCGATGGACTGCGCGCTCACAGTGCCGACGGGGTCGAGCGGGTCGACGCGCGTGTCGACGTACTGGGACTCGACCGCTTTCGCGATCTGTTCTGCCTGTTTGGTCGTCACGTCCTCGCGCGCCTCGATCGCGTCGTAGACGCGGTCCTTGAGGCGTCGCGGGAGGCTTCGGTCCTCCACCGCCGCTTCGATGTCTGCAGTTATCTCCGTCATTAGTCGTCACCCTCCGCGCGCCACGATTCGCCGTGCTCCGAGAGGTTCGTCGGCGGTTCCTTCTCGCCGAGGAACTCGTCCAGTTCCTCGTCCGACGCGAACTCGGTTTCGAGGATGCGGTCCGCGACGCTCTCGACGTCGATGTCGTGTTCGGTCTCGGACGCGACCCGCGTCGGACTCGTGCCGTCCTCGCCGAACTCGAACTGCACGATGGTGTCCGAGGTGTCCCGGACCGTGCCGTCGTACTGGGTTTCGAGTTCGGACAGGGCGTTGATGAGGCGGCGCTGGAGGTAGCCGGACTTCGAGGTGCGGACTGCCGTGTCCACGAGGCCCTCGCGGCCACCCATCGCGTGGAAGAAGAACTCCGTCGGGGTGAGGCCGTCAGCGTACGAGTTCTCGACGAACCCGTGGGCTTCCGCGGAGAGGTCGTCCTCCTGGAAGTGACTGAGCGTCCGGTCCTCGTACCCCCGGTTGATGCGTTCGCCGCGGACTGCCTGCTGGCCGACCATGCCGGCCATCTGGGTGAGGTTCAGCATCCCACCACGGGCACCGGACTCGGCCATGACGACCGCGGGGTTGTCGTCGTCGAAGTCGTCGCCCGCGATGTCACCGGCGGAGTCACGCGCCTTCGACAGCGCCTGCATGATCTTCATCTCGAGCGTCTCGTCCACCGTCCGACCCGGCAGGCTCTCGAGGTCGCCGTTCTCGTAGGTGTCGATGAGTTCCTGCACGCGACTGTAGGCGTTGTCGATGGACTCGTCGATGCGCTCCCGGGCGTCCTCGCTGATGGTCTCGTCGTCGATGCCGATACTGAACCCGAAGTGCATGATTGCGCGCATCGCGAGGGACGCGATTTCGTTGATGAAGATGCGCGCACGCGTGTTCCCGTACACTTTAGTGATGGTGTCGACGATGTCGCTGCCGAACTCGCCGACGCCGTCCTCGTCGATCGTGCCCTCGATGAGGCGGCCGTCCTCGATGACGACGTCATCGCCCGCGCTGGACGTGAACTCGAGGTTCAGGTCGTCGGGCAGGAGTTCGCTGAACAACTGACGGCCCGTCCAGTAGGGCGTGCCGTCGTCTTCCTCGCCCGCGGGGTCGGGGAGTTCGTGGATACGGGTCTCGCGCAGGAGGTCGAGCGCCTGCGTCTCGTTGAACCGCGGGTTGTCGTGCGTGAGGAGGTAGGTCCCGCTGATGTGGTCCTGGATGGCGCCGATGATGTTCCGGCCGAACCGCGGCGAGAGTATCTGTTCCTGCACGCGCATGAGGACGCGCGCTTCCGCGCGCGCTTCCTCGTTCTGGAGGGCGTGCATGTTCATCTCGTCGCCGTCGAAGTCGGCGTTGTACGGCGGACAGACGACGGTGTTGAGGCGGAACGTCTTGTACGGCATCACCACGACCTCGTGGGCCATGATGGACATCCGGTGGAGGCTCGGCTGGCGGTTGAAGATGATGATGTCGCCGTCGATGAGGTGGCGCTGGACCTCCCAGCCGGGTTCGACGCGTTCTGCGAGTTCCTCACAGACCTTCTCGGTGACGCGGACGCGTCGACCGTCTGGTCGCTTCACGTAGTTCGCACCGGGATGCGACTCGGGACCGTTACGGACGTAGCGGCGGGCGCGTTCGATGTTCTTCTCGTTGACGACCATCGTCTGCGTCATCTCGGTCGCCACGCGGTCCGGGACACCGACCTCGTTCAGACTGAGGGTCGGGTCGGGGCTGATGACGGTACGCGCACTGAAGTTCACGCGTTTGCCGGACAGACTCCCGCGGAACCGTCCTTCCTTGCCCTTCAGGCGCTGACTGAGCGTCTTGAGCGGGCGGCCGGAACGGTGGCGGGCGGGCGGCGTCCCCGAAATCTCGTTGTCCATGAACGTCGTGACGTGGTACTGGAGGAGTTCCCAGAGGTCCTCGATGATGAGTTGGGGCGCGCCGGCCTCGCGGTTCTCCATGAACCGCTGGTTGATGCGGATGATGTCGACGAGTTTGTGCGTCAGGTCGTCCTCGCTGCGCTGGCCGTTGTCGAGCGTAATCGACGGCCGCGCCGTGACGGGCGGAACGGGGAGGACGGTGAGAATCATCCACTCCGGCCGACTGCGCTCGGAGTCGACACCGAGGACTTCGAGGTCCTCGTCCGGGATGTCCTCGAACCAGTCGCGGATGTCCGAGGGCATGAGTTTGTTCATGTCCTCGGTGGTGAGGTCCGTGCCGAGCACCTTCTCGAGGGCTTCGCGGTCCTCGCGGCGCGGCCGGAACTCGCCGGACAGAATCTGGTTCACGCGCGAGAGGTCGACGCCGGACTCGTCCGCGAGTTCCTGGGGACTGATTCCCTCCTCGTCTTCCTCGTCCTCGTCGGGCTGCATCGCCTCCGCGATGCGCTGGGGGTAGTCGGACGCGAGGACCTGCTGGACCTCGTAGTACGTCGTGGGTTTCTCGTGTTTCACGTCGTACTGGACTTCCCCGCAGTGCGGACAGTGCGACTTCTTGCGGGCCTCCCGAATCGCGTCCTTCGTGACGTCGGAGACGTCCTGCTGGAGGCCGCGCGTTCGGTCGACGTCCGAGAGGAACTGCTCCTTCTCGTCTTCGGTGAGGAGGAGGCGACTGCACTCGCGGCACGTGCCGCGAAGGAGGCGGCGGATGAGCTTCGAGAACCCGACGTGGATGACGGGCGCGGCGAGTTCGATGTGGCCGAAGTGGCCGTTACACGAACCCGACCGCTGGCCGCACGTCTTGCACTCGAGGCCGGGGTCGATGACGCCGAGACGCGGGTCCATCAGGCCCATGTCGATGGGGAACCCGTCGTCGTCGTAGGTGTCGGCCGTGATGACCTTCGTGGCGCTCATGTCGCGGTACTCCTCGGGGTCCATCAGCCCGAAGCTGATTTCGCCTATCTCTTTGGGTGATTGACCTGCACTCATGTTAGACTGCGTCCTTCAGTTCGAGGCGCGGCGCGATGCCGAGCGCTTTCATCTCGTCGAGCAGGAGTTTGAACGCGTAACTCATCTCGATGCTGTGCACGTCCGTCTCCTCTCCACAGTTCGGACAGTAGACGCGACGCTGCTCTCTGTTCTCCACCGCCGTCATCCCGCAGTTTCCGCAGATGTCGACGTACTCCTGGTCGGAAGACTCGAGGAGGCGTTCTTTGAGAACCATCGCCGCACCGTGGGCGATGACGGTGTCGCGCTCCATCTCCCCGAGTCGAAGTCCGCCTTCGCGGGCACGCCCCTCGGTCGGCTGGCGCGTGAGCACCTGCACCGGCCCCTTCGAACGGGCGTGCATCTTGTTCGACACCATGTGGTAGAGTTTGTGGTAGAAGATGGTGCCGACGAAGATTTCGGCCTCGATTTTCTCGCCGGAGACGCCGGAGTGAAGGACTTCCTTCCCGCTCGACTTGAAGCCGCGGTCCTGGAGGGAGGAACGAATCTCCTCTTCGTCCTCGCCCGTGAACGCGGTGCCGTCGACGGTCCGGCCTTCGAGCGCACCGGCTTTCCCACCGAGCATCTCCAGCACGTGCCCGACCGTCATCCGGGACGGGAGCGCGTGCGGGTTCACGATTAGGTCGGGCACGACGCCCTCCTGCGTGAACGGCATGTCCTCGTGCGGCGCGAGGTGGCCGACGACGCCCTTCTGGCCGTGACGGCTCGCGAACTTGTCCCCGAGTTCCGGGATGCGTTCGTCGCGAACGCTCACTTTCGCGAGTTTCGACCCGTCCTCGCCCTCCATCAGGGTCACCGTGTCCACCACGCCGTCCTCGCCCGACCGCATCGTCACGGACGTCTCGCGGCGCTTTTGCGGACTCAAGCCACCCATCTCGTCGGGCTCTTCGAGGAACCGGGGCGGACTGGTCTTCCCGAGCAGGACGCTGTTCTCGTCCACGCGCGTCTCGGGGTTGACGAGGCCGTCCTCGTCGAGGTGTTTGTACGCGTCCTCGCCGCGAGCGCCGCGCACGTCGTCGTCCGGAATCTCGAACCGGTCTTCCTGGCCACCGGGGTAGCGGCGTTCCTCACCCTCGTAGGTGCGGAAGAAGTGCGAACGCGCGAGCGCGCGCTCGACCGACCCGCGGTTCATCACGAGCGCGTCCTCGATGTTGAAGCCCTCGTAGCTCATCACGGCGACCGTGAAGTTCTGACCGGCGGGACGGTCGTCGTACCCGATCTGTTTCGTCGTCTGGGTGTTCACCATCGCCTTCTGCGGGTAGTGCATCAGGTGCTGGCGGGTGTCCGGGCGAATCCGATAGTTCGCGGCCGGCAGGCCCAGACTCTGCTTCATCATCCCCGCACCCATCGTGATACGCGGACTCGCGTTGTGCTCGGGGTACGGAATCATCCCCGCACCGATACCGAAGATGAGTTGCGGGTCGATTTCGAGGTGCGTGTGGTCCTCGGTGAGTTCTTCTTCGTCGACGGCGACGAGAATGTCCTCTTCTTCTTCCGCGTCGATGAACTCGACCTTCCCCGCGTCCACGAGGTCCTCGAACTCGATATCGTCGTTCTCGACGGCTTCGACGTCCTCCTCCGTGAGGAGGGGTTCGCCGTTCTCCACGACGAGCAGGGGACGCCGGGCACGGCCCGCGTCCGCGTTGACGATGACTTCGCCCGTCCGTTCTTTCACCGAGACGTTCACCATGTCGCTGATGTCGCCTCGGCGTCGCGCTTCCCGAATCTGTGCGGCGAGCTCCTCGGGGTCCTCGTGGGTCCCGACGAGACTGCCGTTGACGTAGACTTTCGCTTCTCGTGCCTGACTCATGTTAGTCGTCCGCGGAGGATGGGTTCGTGAGACCGGGCACACCCTCTACCCCCATAGAGGAGAGTTCCCGTTTCAACTGCTGTTCGTCGTCGACGTTCTGTGAGAGCTCCATCGCCTGCGCGAAGTTCTTCACGAGCCCACAGTTCGGCCCCTCCGGCGTCTCGGAGGGACAGATGCGACCCCACTGGGTCGCGTGCAGGTCGCGCGCCTCGAAGTGCGGCTGACTCCGCGAGAGCGGACTGCGGAGGCGGCGCAAGTGAGACAGCACACCCATGTGGTCCGTGCGGTCCACGAGCTGCGAAACGCCGGACCGGCCGCCCACCCAGTTCCCCGTCGCGATGGGGTGTTCGAGGCGCTCCGTCAGCACGTCGGACCGAACGACCGTGTTCACGGTGAGCTGGCGGTTCCGCATGTTCGCGCGTTCGAGCTGGTACTTCACGTCGCGCGCGAGCTTGTTCAACGCCGTGCGGAACAGGTCCCGCATCAGGTCGCCGCTGACTTTGAGGCGCTTGTTCGCGTAGTGGTCCTTGTCGTCCGACTCGCGGCGGTTGAGCGCGAGTTCGAAACACGCCTCCGCCATCCGGCAGAGGTAGAACGCCTTGTTCATCCGGGTCTCCTCCTCTTCGATACCGTCCTCGTGGAGGTGCGGGAGGAGGTAGCGGTCGATGACGTAGTTCGCGCGCTTGAGCTGGTAGTTCTTTCCCTGGCCGGAAGCGACGCGACGACCCAGCGTCTCGATCGCTTCCTCCTGGGTCTGAACGTCGGCTTCCTCCAAGTTCTCCAGCATGAACTTCACAATCTCGGGGTCGTCCGACACGCGGTGGACGATCTCCTCGTCGGATTCGAGGCCGAGCGCGCGAACGAGCGTGACGAAATTGATAGAACCAGAAACCGAGGGGAACGACACTTCGAGAATACCAGACCGATTGCGCTCACAGAGCACGAGCGCTCGATACCCTCGTCGCTGACTGAACGTCTTCGCGACCTGAATCTCGTCGCCGTACTTCGTGTCGTACTCCGCGAGAATCTTGTTCGGCGCGAGGTCCTCACTCGTCATGAGCACGCGCTCCGACCCGTTCACGATGAAGTACCCACCGGGGTCGGCGGGGTCCTCACCGATGTCGATGAGCTCCTGCTCGCTGAAGTCCGAGATGTTACACTTCTCGGACCCGACCATGATGGGCATCCGTCCCACCTTCGTCTCCGTCGTGTCGAGGAGCTCTTCCGGCTCCTCCTCGCCACCACGCTTGATGCTCATCTCCATGAACACCGGCGCGGAGTACGTAATGTTCCGAAGCCGCGCCTCCTGCGGATACAGGAGCTCCTCGGAACCGTCCGCCTCACGCACCCGCGGCGTCAAAATACGGACGTCACCCAACTCGACCCACACCGGCTCCTCGTCCTCCTTGTCGCCGATGTCGGTATCGATCGTCTCCTTCTCGTCGACCACCTCCTGCATCCCGCGTTTCAAGAACGCGTTAAAGGAGCGGTAGTGGTGTTCGGCGAGCCGTTCTTTCGAGAAATACGCCTTCGACAGCGCGCGTTTGTTTTGTGTCTCCATCACTCGATCACCAATCGGTACACGATAGCCGTGTCCGTCGTTCGTGAATCCCGTACGATCTTCACGACGTCACCCGACTCCGCGTCGTCGGGAAGCGCCGGGTCCGTTCGCTTGATCTTCGGGAGGTCGGTCCGTTCGATGTCGTACTCGTCGAGCACATCCTCGACCGCGTCCTCGTCGAGGAGCGAATGCTCGGGTACGAGCTCGTGGTTAGTTACGTCATCTACCATGGGAACACCTGCCGGGGGGGAGAAGTGGCTCTCACGAGATACTACAGTCACATAACGGACGCGTCCATTTATTTCTTCCCAATCGAACCCGCTGTGCGCCACGATGCCGGACGAGACGCGTTCACACGCCCTCTCCCGATTGGAAAGCCTTATTTGTATCACCCGGCTACGAATGATTGCAGCAAGCCCGGGTGGTGTAGTGGCCCATCATACGACCCTGTCACGGTCGTGACGCGGGTTCAAATCCCGCCTCGGGCGCTTTTGTGAAGAACTACGTGACGAGCAAAGCGTAGCGGGCGTGTTCCTCTCGACGCTACTTCGAACACCGACAGCCGTCTCCCGTCTTCGCGTATGAAGTTTCGCGAGAACTGTTTTCGTCATCGGGATGGTCACTCCGTGAGTGAACACGAAGACGACAGGTGACGTGACCGAGACGCGATTCCTCCACGAGCTCGTCACCGCGGGATACGGAGTGTCGATACCGTTCGGGGACAACGACCCGTACGACCTCGTCGTAGACTCCGGTGACGAGTTAGTTCGCGTACAGTGTAAGACAGGGTGGCTGGAGGGGCCGTGTGTTCGCTTCAAGACGGCGAGTAAAACGACGAGAGACGGTGAGCCCTCGATGGTCGGATACGAGGGCGAGATAGACGTGTTCGCGGTCCGATGTCGCGACGACGAAGCGCTCTACTGGGTGCCGGTCGAGGAGGCGGGCGAGAAGAACACGTATCTTCGTGTCGAGGACGCCGAAATCGATCATCCGTCGATTAACTGGGCGTCTCGGTTCGAGTTTTCGGGAGTTATTCGGTGAAGCGTTCGCGGAGGTTGTATTCGTTTCTGGTGGCGATGTAGAGTGCGTCGTCGAGGAGGGCGGCGAGTTCGGGGAGGATGCGGAGGAGGCCGAGTGTGATGGCGACGAGGACGACGACGGAGAGGCTTTGGGCGAGGATGCGGTCGGCGAAGTAGTAGGAGACTTTGTAGGGGTCGGTGGTGGGGAAGACGGCGAAGACGAGGGGTTTGGTCCAGGCGAACCATTGGTTGCCGAAGGCGATGGCGATGAAGGCGACGCGGATGATGTTGAGGGCGTAGATGATGGGGGCGACGATGGCGATGGCGGTGAGGCGGCGGCGGATTGGCGCGGTGGTGGCGGTGATGAGACCGACGACGGTGGCGATGCTGCCGATGCCGCTGCAGGCGAGGAGGACGTACGTGGTGATGGTGTGGTCGCCGACGGCGAATTGGATGGCGTGCGGGTAGCCGTCGGGTTGGACGAGGAGGTCGGGGTGGTAGCCGAGGAGGGTGATGAGGGCGTAGGAGGCCTGGGCGGTGATGCTGATTGCTGCGTTGGCGAGCGCGGGGAACGTCTGGAAGGGGAGGTAGACGAGGCCCATGACGGCGATGGCGCGGGAGAGCGTGAGGATGCGGGGGCGGGTGGTGAGGACGAGTTTGGCGGTGTAGAGGCAGAGGGGGACGGCGAGGATGACGAGGACGCCTTCGATGATGCTGGCTTTGACGATGAGGAAGTGTTCGATGAGGAGCGCCCAGAAGACGGCGAAGACGACCCAGGAGCCGGCGGCGACGACGCGGGCGGGG
>Ga0207733_100436_pt1 | contig 25910 bp, 25 predicted proteins | sample A23P3SouthBayCA_FD_187735 | JGI IMG/M metagenome (GOLD analysis project Ga0207733, IMG submission 187735) | Aerobic enrichment media microbial communities from Eden Landing Ponds, California, USA - A23 P3 (SPAdes) | ecosystem: Environmental > Aquatic > Marine > Unclassified | place: Emeryville... | reverse complement strand
CCCGACGAGAAGACCATCTACATTCCCGAAGGTGAGGCCCCGAAAAATGATGCGTCGTGGCGGGCAGAATTAACGGCTGAAGGAGCGCAAACCCTCGACAAGTGGCTAATGCAACGTGAACTCAGAGAGTTGTATGATGGTCGTGACGAGATTTGGCTGACGCGTGAAGGGAATCCGTATTCCTCAGGGACGTTGAATGACCTTCTTAGGAACTTGCTCGAAGAAGCAGGTATCGAAGACCGCGGGCGGAATTTAGTATGGTACTCATTCAGACACGCGATTGGGACATTTCTCTACGCCGAATACAAGGACAGAGAAATCGTTGCTGAACAACTCCGTCAGAAAAGCAAGGAAGCCGCCAGCAAATACATTCATCCAGTCCCGGAACTCAAGCGAGAAGCGGCCAATATTCTGTGACCGGATCCTAACCCATCCGGTCTAAGGCGTTCTGTCGGTCCTCCACGGGGGTCTGATCGTATTTCATTGTCGTCTCGGCTGACTTATGCCTGAGCTGTGCCTGGGCAGCGGCCAGGTCCTCCTCTCGTGTCATATAGGTGCCAACTGAGTGGCGAATGCTATACGCACTCATCTGTCGATGCGTTGTATCGATCCCAGCGATATCACAGAGTCGACGAAGCAAATACCGAAGTGACGAGACATCCCAAGGATTCCCTTCGCGGGTAAGCCAGATACTCTCGGTTTCGTCGTACTTCGGGTACGCCCGGCGTTCTTGACACCAGTTCGAGAGCGCCTCAGCCGTGCGGTCCCGAAGACCAACCACCCAGTTATCTCTATTCTTTGCGCTGTCCTCCTTGGGAATCCTTAGCACGGAGTTGGAGGTGTCGACCCAGGACATCGTCGAACGCTTGACCTCAGTCGGTCGAAGCCCAGCATCGAGGCAGGTCCAGACAAGCGACGGAATTTTCCACCCGTTCGCTCGTTGCCAGTCCTTCGGTGTAACCGAACTCTTTGGCTTTTCAAAGCGCTGTGCGAGGTGCTGTTTCCACCGATCACGCTCGGCTGGAGAAAGGTTGTTATACGACGGAATTGACCCGTATTCCAGCGCGGCGTCACGGATCAATCCCCGCTCCTCCTTAGTCAGGTAATCCCTTGGTTGCGTGCTGGAGTCAGCAGAGAACGTGATCTCCGGCTCCCATTCACCGAGGCCTCGCTCGTGGCAGAGCCACTTGTACAGCATCTTCAGGGACTTCTGGCAGTTCCGTTTGTGCGTCGCACTCACGTCCCGCCGGGCGAGGTGATCCATCCACGAATCCGCGTGATCGTGGTTGAGATTCACCGTATACCCTTCCTCTAGTTCCCAAACATACCGGTAGAAACGATCCATTCGGTACGAGCGAGGCTTGATCGTTCCCGGAGCGTATCCGTCGGCCTCGTCGGGTTTCTTCCCGTACGTCAGCAACCACCGGAAGCACTCTTTCCGCTCCGCTTTATAGTCCATCAACTGCCGGTGATTCAGGTAGTCCTCGGAGTTTTCGGTGACGATCGGGTAGTCCTCAAAGTCGATCATCGATCGACCTCCGTCGGGTGGTAAGTCGAGCATCCTGCGAGCTTGTGAGCGGTGGCCAAATTTTCGAACCACCGGCCGGCAGGCGATTTGACCCCGTTCCTGCGAGTCCAATAGGCTGGCAAAACCGGGTGAATCGCAAGACTGCGCGGCTGTGTGTGAATCCTTCGAACTTTATTGGTCTGAGCATTGAGTCATCGCTCCTATGTCGAGCGAATCAAAATCGCAAGAAGGCGCGGGGAAAAGGATGCTCCGTCAGGGATTCGAACCCTGGTCCTTGCCGTGAGAGGGCAAGATGATTGGCCGGACTACACCAACGGAGCCTATCCGAAAGTTCGCGGAGATACGTAAAACGATTGCGTTTCCGGGTTGCCCTGTGCCGGTTTCTCACTCGTCGTCGAACGGTGAGCCCGCCGCATCCGGCTCGTGGCCCGAGAGGCTGATGATGTTTTCTCGGCCGACGCGAAGCTTGCTGATCTCGCCGTCCTCTTCCATCTCCGAGAGCAGCATGCTCACTTTCGATTTCGACCACTCCGTTTCCTCGACGATGCGGACTTGCTTCATCCGCCCCCCATTGTCCGACAGCAGGGTGGTCACGCGATCTCGATCCGAGACGATCTCGGGTTCGGCTGGGGCCGTCCCGCTGCCGGGTGTCGCCCCTTCGGAACTTGCTGCGCTGCCACCGTCTCCACTATCATTGGTGCTTCGGAGGCCGTCGAACAGCCCCCGTTTGTATGCGAGTCCCGTCGCGAGGACGGCGACGATCAACAGGAGTCCGACGAACATGACCGGGTTCGTCTCCTCATCACTGTCCGCTGGCGTGCTGTCCACGGGTGAGGATTGGCTACCGGCTCCCTGGGTGTGGAATTCGACGCGGGGTTGCTCGTCGGCGAAGCGTCGCTCGCCAAACCAGGTCAGTGAATCGCTGTCGGCCAGTGTCTCACCGTCTGCCGAATAGTCGTCGGGGAGGGCCGCGCCGAAGGTCAGGTTCGGGCCGTGTTGGACCACCAATCGCTGGTTCTCGCCGATGGGAATACCGCCGTCGAAAACGTCACCGATGACGACGCTATCGTCTGTCCGCTGGGCAAAGTTCGTCCAGGTAAAGGAGAGGCGGACCACGCCCTGGCGTTGGCCGAGTTCCTGAATAGAGGCCGACCGCGTGTGGCCGACGGCCGTCATCTCGCGGCCAGTGGCATTCGTGCCAACCGCGACGAGTGAACGACTCCGATTGACGAAGTTTCGGTAGAGGTCACTCTCCGTCGACTCGAACTGGTCGGCGAAATCCCTGAACTGTTGGGCTTCAGTGTCGTTCGCCAGCGCTCGTCGATGTTCGAACGTCCAGCGTGCACTCTGGTTTTCGTACACCTCGATGATGAACGAGGTTTCGTCGAATCCCTCCGGTTGCGCCAGAAGCGGTGTGTCGGCAGCGGCGGTGTCCGTCGCGGCCGCGGTACCGGTCGCCGCGATTCCGGCCGTGGCCGTCGCGCCCACGAGGACCGAACTCGCAAGCAGCAGGCCGACGACCCCGACGGCGACCGAACGGTGCATATTGTGAGTAGTTCCGAGGACAGAATAAAAGCGCTATGACTGGGGCGACGCCGCCAGTGCATCTGACAGTACTTCGATGGGGTGTGGTGGCGCCGTGGCGTCCGCCCGGTCGCCCAGTTGGGTCCGACAGGACGCACCAGGTGCGGTTACCTGCTGTCCGGAACTCTCGTCGACTTGCTCGAACAGGATGTCAGCGATGGCGCTGCTCATCGAGTAGTGTTCGGCCTCGTAGCCGAAACTCCCTGCCATCCCACAACACCCGGAATCGAGTGGATCGACGGTGAATCCAGCGCGACGCAGGACGCCGACGGCGTGGTGGTCTTTCCGAATCGCCTTCTGGTGGCAATGACCGTGGTAGGTGAGCGGCGTTTCCGATGGCGACCACTTGATGTCGTCCACCAGATCATACTCATCCAGATATTCACACACGCCGTAGGTGGCCGAGGCGAGTCGCTCGACGACCTCCGCATCCAGCAGATCCTTGTAATCCGATTGGAACATTACCGCGTCCGACGGTTCGACGCAGACGAGGTCGTAACCTTCTCGAAGCAACGGTTCGAGACGATCGATGTTTTCCTGGGCGTTGGTCCGGGCCACGTCGATGAATCCCTGTGAGTAAGCTGCGCGACCGCTACTGGTGAGTGCCGGGAGGACGGTGACGTGCACGCCAGCCGCTTCGAGGACGCGGACGGCCGCCTTCGGCACCGACGTCTCAGTGTAGTTCGTGTATGGATCCGCCATGAGAACGACGTGGTGGTCCGACCGCTCAGGTGGCAGGGCCCCCTCGCGCTGGTCGAACCATTCCGTGAAGCTTCGGCGTTCGAAGGTGGGGAGATCGCGTTCTCGGGCGATCCCAAACGCACGCTCGGCGATAGTGTCGACGAACGGCAGTGAGGTTGCCCAGTTCGATATCGGGGCGAGACGGTTGCCGATCCGGTTGACGGTCTCGACGTTGGCAAACAGCCGTGATCGGAGATCGGCGCCCGATTCCTTGTGGCGGGCGTGTTCGACCTCGACTTTGAGTTTCGCCATATCCACCTCGCTCGGACAGTCCCGTGCACACCCCTTACAGCCGATGCAGAGATCGAGGATCTCGGCGGCGAAGTCATCACTCGTCGGATCATCCGGGAGTTCGCCGCTCATGGCCCGTCGTAATGCGTTCGCCCGGCCCCTGGTCGCCGTCGATTCTTCGTCGGCCGCACGGTAGGTTGGACACATCACACCACCAGTGGTGTCCTGGGGCCCGCGACAGCCGCCACACCCGTGACAGAGTTCGACCATTCCCTGCATGCCGTTCTCGTTGTCCCACTCCAGTGCAGGGTCGAATCCAGCGTCGAAGTCGTACTCGGGGTCAAACCTGAGCGCGTCGTCCATGGAGACGACGCGTGCGCGCTCGGGGACGTCCGCCGGAATCGTCTCGTCGCTCGCGTAGCCACAGACCTGACCGGGGTTCAACAGCCATTCCGGATCGAAGCCTGTCTTGAGGGTACGGAACAGTTCCCAGACGTTCTCGCCGTATCGCTTCCGGTTCCACGCGGAGCGGGCACGGCCATCGCCGTGTTCGCCGGACACGGCCCCGTCGTGTTCGATGACGAGGTCGGTCACGTCGGCGGCGATGCTGGTCATCGTTTCGATGCCCTCGACGGTTTTCGTGTCGATGAGCGGTCGCACGTGGAGACAGCCCGGGCCAGCGTGGCCGTAGAAACTCGCGATGGTTCCGTGTTCGTCCAGGATAGACTGAAATCGCTCGACGAACTCGGGTAGTTCGGCGGGTGGCACTGCGGCGTCCTCGATGAAGCTGATGTGCTTTGCGTCACTCGTTCGACCGAGGAGAATCGGGAGCCCGCTTTTCCGAAGTTTCCAGAACCGGTCGCGAGCCGCCTGGTCGTGGGCCTCACGAGCCCGTAGCGCTCTCACCGGGGGCTCGGTCAGTGATTCCGCACCTTCCTGGGGAATGCCGGCTGTCCTGGCACCTGGCGCGCGATCGGCGATCAGGTCTGCCACCCGTTGTTTGCCCTGTGGATCGTTGTCCGCGTAAAACTCGACCAGCAATACCGCGGCCGCATCGTCAGGCACCAGGTCGTCGACGAGCGGGCCGAACTCCTCGGTCTCGGCCGCCAGATCGAGAAGGACGTCGTCGAGACACTCGACGGCGGCCGGGTCGTGTTCGAGGATGGGCGAGACGTCGGCCATGGCCTCGACCAGCGACGGGTAGGCGAGCAACGCCATGGCCTTCGTGGATGGGATCGGTTCGAGACTGACCGTTGCGGACGTGACGATGCCCAGGGTCCCTTCGCTCCCGGCCAGGAGTCGCGCGAGGTTGATCGTGGGCGCGTCGTCGACCACTGCGGGCTCGCCCGCTGTGGCGTCGGTGGCCTCCTCGACGAGGCGGTCCAGACAGTAGCCGGAGACGTTCCGTTTGAGGTCTGGAAACGCGTCCCGGACGGTATCCGCGTCGTCGAGGACGCGACGAATCGAATCGTAGATCGCTCCCAGACGATCGTCCGGATCCGTGCTTGCTCGGTCGCGTAGTTCCGGAAGCGTCACTGGGCCCAGGGTCACGACCTCGCCGTTCGCGAGGACGACTTCGCACGACTCGACGTAGGCCTCGGTTTTGCCGTACTGCAGCGAGTGAGAGCCAGTCGAGTCGTTGCCGATGGCGCCGCCGAGCGTGCTTTTCTCACCCCAGGCCGGATCCGGTGCGAACTTGAGGTCGTGCGCTTCGAGTCGTTGATTGAGCCGACCGAGGGTCACCCCGACCTCCGCGCGAGCAGTCTGGTCCCGTGGATCGACCGCGAGCACGTCGTCCATGAATCGGGTGAAATCCAGGACGACCGCTTCGTTGACGGCCTGGCCAGCCAGGCTGGTCCCGCCGCCGCGTGGTAACACTGGAACGTCCTGGTCGGCACAGTAGTCGACCACGCTGGCGACGTCGGCCGTCGACCGCGGGAAGACGACCCCGACCGGCGTCAGCTCGTACGGACTCGCATCAGTGGCATACAAACTGCGCGTGTAAGCGTCGAAGCGAACCTCCCCGTCGACGCGGGCCCGAAGCTCCGCGAGTAGTTCTGGCCGTTCGATATCCCCCGATCGGTAGTCGTACCTGGCCCTCTCGTCGGCCGCAGGATCGAGCGCGGCCTCCCACTCCTCGTCGTGGGTCGCCATCTACGGCGCCAATCGATTCTTCCGGTTTTTCATATTCGCTTCGTAGTAGTCGAAGGTGATAGGACACCACTCACTCGCGAGGTCGAGCATGGACTCGGTGAGTTCTCTGATCTCCCACTGGGCGTCCGCGGCGGCGCGCATGTCCGCGACGTGCATCAGCATGCGAACGTTCATCGACATGACCATGTTGACCTCCGTCCCGATCGGCAGGACAAATCGTGCGTCTTCGGGCGGCATTCCGAGATCCAGGAGTTCCTGGTAGGATTCGACGGCGTCGGAGACGGTCTCGGCGAAAATTTCCCTGCGTTTCGCCACCGTCTCGTCGTCGACCTGGCCAGTTTTCTGGTTCCGACCGACCCAGTCCGGATCCGTCGCCGACGGCGGGAAGACGACCATCTCGCCCTCGCGCACGGCGGCCGGATCGACGTCGTCGAAGGAAACGTAGCGCATACTCTGGACGTCGAATGAAACGTGGCGATGGCGCGTGATCTGGGCCATACAGGACCGGCTCACACCCTTGACCGCAAAGGTCGCTTGGGGATGTTCGAACGGCCCGAAGTGGCCGTGCTGGAGGAGGTGCGCGATGAGGGTTTCCTGTTTCTCCCGCAGCGTCTCTCCCTCGACGGTCGCCATGGTCTCCTCGAAGGATTGCTCGCCGACGAACCCCTCGCTGTAATCGTTCCGTGCACCCTGACAGATGAGTTGCTCGGGCTCACTCGTGGCCTCGAGTAGCCGGACTTCCATACCGGACGGGTGACCCCAAGCGTGATAATACTGACTCTCGGTGCGTGTCAGATCGATTTCCAGTCGCTTGGTTTGTCGCCGATACCGAGAACTCTCGCTTCGCGACCGTCTCCACCCTCGCGCAGTTCGATGAGTCCGTCGAAGGCCTGTTTGATGACCTGGACCGTCTGTTCGTCGTGCGCGCTGGAATCGATCGTGAAGAGCCCAATGTAATCCGCGGAATCCAGCCGCGAGGAGAGCACGTGGCAGAACTTGAACACGGTCTTCTTGTCCGTGTAGGTCAACATCGTTGACAGTGAGACCAGGGCCAGTCGGCCATCCTGATAGCCGCTCGTGTGCAGCCCCTCGAGGGCTTTGGTGATACCGATCCCGATCCCAGTCAGATCGCCGGGTGAGGAAACGTGGTGGGTGTAGGCGCCTTCTGTACTGTCGTGATCGCCGTCACCGCGGCAATCGATGAGTCCAAGCTGCGTCGGTGAAAGCTCCGGCACTCGTCCCTGGAAGTCCTCGTAGATGTCGCTCGCCTCGTCGTTCGTCGTCACCGCAATAGCACCTTCTTCGGACCGCAGTCCATCGGCGAGGATTTCGTGAGCGATCGCTTCTTTGCCAGTCATCGCCGGGCCGGAGATGAGGATACTGGAGCCCGGTTCAACCGACTGGATTTCATCGAAATCGAGTACGGATGAGAGATCGTACATTGTCTCGTAGCTCAGGTCTCCTCTTCGTTCGACAGTCCCCGAAGCGTCGCGATGAAGTCCTCGTCGTCTTCGACACCACCCAGTGCCATATCGAGGTCTTCCCGAAGGGACTCGATCTGTTCCTTCAGTGCGACGTACTGGTCGTTTTCATCCAGTTCAGCAGTGCTTTTTGTCGCCTCGAGGGTCGCCCGTTTTTCTACGAGTGCGTAATACTCCTGTAAAAGTGCATCGTACTCCGAGCGCTCCATCAGGTTCTGCACGGTCTCGTGGAGTTGCTCGCTGCGAATCGGCTTGGAGAGATACGCGTCGAAGCCCATCTCGAGGATGTCGAAGTCCGGTTCGACGGCAGTCACCATCGAGACGCGACACCCCAGATCGCGTTCCCGAATCCGTTCGAGGACCTCGTCACCCGAGAGGCCCGGCATCATCCGATCCAGTAAAACGACGTCCACGTCTTCGTCGAGAAGTTCGAGGCCCTCGTCGCCATCGTGAGCCATTCGGACCTCGTAATCGTCCCGGAGCCACAACTTGTACGTCTCGGCCACGTCGGGCTCGTCCTCGACGATGAGGACGACGGGTCCGTCCGAATCTGTCATTTGGTTCTCTATCCGCGATTATATCTTCATAACACATAGCCCTGTGGGTCGCATTATCGCCTGCTGAAAAATCGTCACTAAACAACAGGTCCAAGCCGCCTGACCAAGCAGGCTGAGTATGTTCGGAAATCTCGCGGCCGACGTTGACACGTTCACCAGCAACGTGTTCCTTTGCCAGGGGGAGACCACCGCGCTGATTGACGCCGGTAACGATTTTGATGTCGTCACACGGGTGAGCGATCACGTCGACGACCTCGACCTCGTGGTCCTAACCCACACCCATCCCGATCACGTCGGCGAACTCTCGGCTATCACGGACGCGTTCGATTCCGAGGTGATCGCCTTCGACGGTTCGTTCGAGGGCGTGGACCGTGCCATCGTCGACGGTGAGCGACTGACCTTCGGCGGCGAGACATACGACGTGGTTCACACGCCTGGTCACAAGGAAGATCACTGTTGTTTCTACGATCCCGAGAATCGCGTGCTCTTCGCGGGCGACCTCGTCTTCGCGAACGGCGCGTTCGGGCGTACTGACCTGGCGGGCGCGGATCGAAACACACTGATCGAGAGTATCGATCGGCTGCTCGATCACGTGGACGAACCACTCGAAGCGATGTACGCTGGCCACGGTCCTGTCGTCACAGAAGACGTCTACGAGAACATCCAGCGCGCCGCACAGGCCGCTCGGTTCTGATCGTTGCGCGGGACCGCTCGTCGCGTCTCCGCCAGTCGCTCGCCGATACCAGCTCAGGCGTCTTCGGCGAGGCCGTAGTACCCTGCCGATTGCTCGTCGACCGGCTCGGCGAAGACGAACGATTCTGCGTATTTCAGCATCCACGGAATCGCCCAGTCCAGCAGGACGTTCTCGGTGTCCGGATCGAGGGGTTCGTCCGGTTCGAGGCCCTGGAGCAGTCGCCCGATCTCGGACATGGTGTACATCTCATCGGCATCGAGCACTTCCTCGGGAGTGCGAAACTCCAGCGGACGGACGTCGTCGAATTCCGATCGTGGCCGTGGCATGAGTCGATTGGCGAGCGCCGGGCGCTTAGGTCTCGCGACTCGGAACAGGGTTGGCGAATCCGATGATCACAGCCAAAAAGCGGTGATAGAGGAGACTATCCGCGTGGCTCATCGGGGGTGCACGGCGAAAAAATGTCGATGATAGGCCCTATTCGAAGTGGCCGAGACACTTCTCGTACTCGTCGGCGACGTGGTCCCAGTCGACGACGTTGAAGAACGCGTCGACGAAGCTGCCGCGGTCGGGGCCGTAGTCGTAGTAGTAGGAGTGTTCCCAGACGTCCAGCGCCAGGATCGGATGGGAACCCCAGAGGGCACCCTGGTCGTGCTTGTTGACCGCGACGTTGCGAAGCTGGTTCGCAACCGGGTCGTAGACGAGCAGCGCCCAGCCGCCGGCGGCAGACGCCGCGGCTTCGAACTCCGCTTTCCAGCCGTCGTAGGAACCGAAGTCCTCCTCGATGCGGTCGAGCAGGTCGCCGTCGGGTTCGCCACCGCCGTCAGGGGACATATTGTCCCAGAACAGGGTGTGGAGATAGTGGCCACAGCCGTTGTGGGTAACGTTCCCCAGCGCACCGCCAGTCGAACCGTGATCGCCACTCGCGCGGTTCTCGGCGAGCGTCTCCTCGGCCGCTTCCAGGCCGTTAACGTAGCCCTGATGGTGCGTGTCGTGATGCCAGGTCAGGACCTGCTCGGAAATGTTCGGCTCCAGTGCGTCGTAGTCGTAGGGAAGTGGTGGCAGTTCAGGATTCGATTGTTCGGGCATGATAACCCCTCCAGTCGAACGGTCGCCCGGGCGACTGTTAAACGTTTAGGAGCACGATGGTACGGCGTCACAGGGCGTGGGCGGTGGCCGCCCGGACTGGCAACATAGTCTCGCTCGTGCTGGGAGCATTGGGTTGCTGGTGCAAGGGACGTGGGGTCGCTTGCGTCCGTGGTTCGTGAGCCACCACCCCGCTAAGTCTGCCACCTCCTCAATCGTCGCCACGCGCCGCTTCGAAAGCCGCGAGCGCTCGCTCGCGCGCCGCCGCGTGGTCGACGATAGGTGACGGATAGGAGGGTGCCAGGTCTTCCCGGCGGGCGTCGTCCAGGTCGTCCCATCCGTGGATGTCGGTCGCGGAGACGTCTCGCAGTTCCGGGACGTAGCGCTTGATGTAGGTGGCGTCTTCGTCGAATCGTTCGCCCTGGGTCCATGGGTTGAACACCCTGAAATACGGCACGGCGTCGGTACCCGTCGAGGCCGCCCACTGCCACCCTCCGGCGTCGTTGGCGATGTCGTGATCGACGAGTTGCTCCCGGAACCAGTCGTAGCCCCGCCGCCAATCGACGAGCAGGTCCTTGGTGAGAAAGGATGCGACGATCATTCGCAGTCGGTTGTGCATCCAGGCTTCCGCCGCGAGCTGTCGCATGCCGGCATCGACGATCGGGACGCCAGTGGTCCCCGCACACCAGGCCGAAAAGTCCTCGTCAGCGTCGCGCCACTCGATATCATTGGCGAACCCCGAGAGGTTCTTCCGGGCCATCGATGGGTGGTCGTCGAGTACCTGGAGGTAGAACTCGCGCCAGGCGAGTTGGGACTGGAAAGCCCGGATGTTTTCGCTCGCAGCCTCGTCCGCTTCCTCCAGCGCTTCGGCGGTTTTCGCATACAGTTCACGGATGCCGATCGTGCCGAAGGTGAGGTGTGGCGAGAGCCGCGAGGTGGCATCCGCCGCCGGATCGTCCCGGGTGTCGTCGTACCGGTGGACGTGCGATTCGAGGAAGGTGTCGAGCCGGTCACGCGCTGGGCTTGTACCGGCAGGTGGAATCTCCGCGGTTGGTTCCTCGAAGCCGAGAGCCTCCATCGAGGGAACGGGGTCTCCAGTAACGTCGGCGAGGGCGTCAGCGGCTGGCTCGGGATGAGGTGACGTCTTCTCCCGATCTTGCCACTTCTTCCAGAAGTAGGTGTAGACAGAGTAGTGATCCCCGGCGTTCGTCGTGATCTCGCCAGGCTCGTGCAGGACGGCGTCGACGTGTTCCTCGACGGCCACGCCATCGGTTTCCAGCGCATCCCGCACGGCGCGGTCACGCTCCTGACTCAGTCCCGAATAATCTGCCCCCCAGGACACGCTCGTCGCCCCGTATTCCGCGGCGAGGTCCGGGATGACGGCCGAGGGGTCACCGTGAGCGATGAGCAGATCACTCCCGCGTGATCGATAGCCCGCCGCGAGCGCGTCGATGGCGTCCAGGAGGAAACGCATGCGTGGCGGTGCGGCGTGTTCGAGAATTGCCGGATCGAACACGAAGATTGGAACGACAGGGGATGTGGGACTGGCAGCCGCGAGGCCCGGGTTGTCCGTCAGCCGAAGATCCCGACGATGCCAGTGAAGACGCATTGTCAGTAGATTGGACCCCACGAATGCAAACCTGCCGGCTCCGGTACCACCAAACGCCTATCTGCGATCCGGGCGATGCACTGGCATGGCTGACGGCGTCACCGTCGATATCGACGAGGAAATCGCGAGGATTACGCTCGATCGACCGGAAGTTCGAAACGCGCTATCCGCAGGGATGGCAGCGGCGTTGGCACAGACTTTCCAGGAAATCGAGACGGCGGACGCGCGCTGTGTCGTCATCGACGGCGCCGGGGAGGCGTTCTGTGCCGGTGGCGACATCGAGGCGATGGCCGAAGCCCAGAACCGCGACGTCCCGCCCGACGAGCGCGTCGCGATGGTTCGCCAGTCGGTGAACCGTGCGATTACGGCGGTCTGGAACTGCTCCCTTCCGGTCGTGGCCGCGGTCGACGGGCCGGTATTCGGTGCTGGTGCCGGTCTCATGCTGGCCTGCGACATTCAACTTGCCAGCACGCAAGCGAGGGTCGGGATCGGCTTCCGACAGGTAGGCCTGGCCGTCGACTCCGGCGTTTCTGCACTCCTGCCTCGATACGTTGGTCCGAACGTCGCCAAGGAGCTGGTGTTCACGGGGGAAGTGCTCGACGCGGACCGGGCACGCGAGTTGGGCCTGTTCACCCGCTTGTTCGACGACGGGGAGTTCGAGACCGGCGTCGAGAACATGCTCGAAACGATCGCGAGTGGCCCGACCGTTGCACTCTCGCTCTCGAAACAACTCCTCGACCAAAATCACCAGTCCCTCGAAGCGGCGTTGGGAGAGGAGGCCCGGACGCAGGCACTGGCGATGGATACCGCGGATCATACCGAAGGCGCAACGGCGTTTCTCGAACGGCGTGATCCATCCTTTACCGGGAACTGAGGGATGAGCCCAGATCCGAATTCACTACCGCTCTCCGAAGGGGGTGGGAACTGTGGCTGGTAGCAATCGTCCGTTGACTGGAAGAAAGGACGGGAGAGAGCGAAGAGAAGTAATGCTAAGGATGTTGATATCGGTGATATCGGCGCTGTCTACAGTTTACTTTCGGCGTCTTCCGCGAGTTCCTTCATCCGCTTTCCCACGCGGCCCGCGTCCGAGAACTCGTCTTCGCTCATCGCGGTTGCGAGCGCGTTGCCCAGCACGAACACCGCGTGCTTGTGCTCGCTCTTCGATTTGTGAACGTCGGACGGATCGACGGCCAGTTCCTGGTACGGATCGAACAGGGTTGGATCAACGGAGTCCATTTCGTCGCGGAAAAACTCCATGATCGTCACCATCTGTTTGTGGAGTTCGAGGAGTTCGTCCTTGTGCATGTTACTACACTCTACGGAGCAAAGGGCATAAGAATTGTTTGACACGGGGTACCAGACGAACGTCCAGTTTTCGCGGTTAGAAGACGTATTCGTCGTCGTGGCCCATCATGCCGTTGTCTTCGAGCCCAGGCTCTTCGTCCTCGTCCATCGGTCCACTCGTTTTGTACGCCTTCAGCCCCGTGGAGAGCAAATCCTCGATGGCTTCCTCCCGGTTGAGGAACTCACCCTCCTCGACGAGTTGGGCGATCTGCATTTCGAGGTGCTCGGGGATCGTGATCTCGACCTGTGGCATCGGAACGTGAGAGGCTTCGACAGAGGTGTATTTAAATCTTCTGGGGGTAATTTTGCGTTACACGAACTGTAACTATGGTATAGCGAAACTTCCACGGGCGTGATGGAAGTATCACTTGTCTATTCGGCATATAATCCGTGTCCAGGCCCCACCAGAGGTGGCGTTTCGAACATAGTTAGGCTCAAAGGAACGGACAATCTATCCACTGCTGATGGAGAGACCTCTCGCGGAGGGTGGCCCGTCCCCGGCCGGTGACGCCCGTATCGTCACGCGAGGGCGACGAATCGAGGCGCCGTCGGTCCGCTCGTTGCTGACAACCGACGAGCGACCGCGCGCGGCATGGTTCACGGCGAGTGAATTGATCGCCGTCCGCGGGGCGACGCTGTCGATTACGGCCAGTGGTGCCACGCGGTTCGAGAGTATTCGCGAGCAGGCCGAAACGGTGTTCGAACGGATTACCGTTCCTGACTCACTTCCCAACGACGCGCGTCCGAGGCTGTTCGGGGGCTTTTCCTTTTACGACGGTACGCAGCCACCCGACTCACCGTGGGGTGGCTTCCCCACTGGCTGGTTCTTTCTCCCGCAGATCCAGCTGGCAGAAACGGACGGCGGATGGTGGCTTACCGCGACGGCCACGGGCATCGACGCGGCCGAAAAAGCAGAACGGATGATTCGATCCTGGGCATCTCGTCTGGATGGTGCCGTCGAGTCACCCCTCACACGGCCACCGGGTGTCACCGACCGGCAGCAGACGCCCTCTCGTTCGGGGTGGCAAGCTCAGGTCGAAGCCGCTCTGGAGTGCGTCGCTCGCGACGAACTGGAGAAGGTCGTGCTCGCCCAGTCGCTTTCGCTGACGCTCGCGAGCGAACTCGTCGAACCGGACGTGCTGACCAGGCTCGGACGGACGTATCCCGACTGTTATCGCTTCCTCCTCTCGCCACCGACCGGCGGGACCTTCTTCGGTGCGACGCCGGAGCGATTGGTGGAACGCCGCGGTCGAACCGTTCGGACGGAAGCGCTCGCCGGATCGACCGGTCGGGGTGATACACCCGCTGAGGACGAGTGGCTCGCGGCGGAACTGCTCGAAAGCGAGAAAGATCGTCACGAGCACGACCTGGTCGTCGATGCCATCAGCCAGCAACTGGAGCCCCTGACCGCCTCGATGTCCACGGGCCCACGGAGCGTCCGCCGTCTTGCGACGGTACAACACCTCGAAACCCCTATCTCGGGCGAACTGGAAACGGACAATCACGTCCTGTCACTCGTCGACGCGTTGCATCCCACGCCAGCCGTGGGCGGATTACCACCGGACGTGGCACTCGAAACGATCACGGAGAGCGAGCAGTTCGACCGTGGATGGTACGCCGCACCCGTCGGGTGGTTCGACGCGGCCGGCAACGGAACGTTCGCGGTCGCGATCCGCTCTGCGCTCTCGACTGGCGACCGCGCGACCCTGTTCGCTGGTGCTGGCATCGTGGCCGACTCCGACCCCGACCGCGAGTGGGACGAAGTACAATTGAAGTACCGTCCGATGTTGGACGAACTCGAATGAGTGTACCGAACCGGGCGACCCTGTGGGGTCGCGTCATCGTCGACGAACTCGCCGCGAGTGGCGTCGAAAAGGTCTGTCTGGTCTCGGGCAGTCGCAGCACGCCCCTGTCGGTGGCTGCCGCGGAACACGACAGTATCCAGACCTACCCCCACCTGGACGAGCGGTCGGCTGCGTTCTTCGCGCTGGGCCGCGCGCGACGGACGAGCGAGCCGGTTGCACTGGTGTGTACCTCCGGCACCGCCGGCGCGAATTTTCACCCAGCAGTGATCGAGGCCCACCAGTCCCGCGTGCCCCTCGTCGTCCTGACCGCGGATCGCCCCGCCGAACTGCAGGATAGCGGTGCAAATCAGACGATCGACCAGTCGTCTCTCTACGGCGACGCAGTCCGCTACTCCCGGACACTCCCGGAGCCGGCCCCGGAAGCACGTCGATTACGCTCGCTTCGGACCACGGTCTGCCGGGCCGTCGGGCAGACCACCGGCACCTATCCTGGCCCAGTCCATCTCAACGTTCCCTTCGCCAAGCCACTGGAGCCGACGCCGGTAACGGACGACGTGCCCACAGACTTCGGGGAGTGGGCGCCGGACGCCGTGCATGGGCGAGATGGCTCATACGTTCGGACCACGAGTGGAGCACCGGTGCTCGACGAATCGGCGCTGGCGACGATAGCGGACGCAATTCGCGGCGCCGACCACGGGCTGATCGTCGCTGGCCCGGCGAACGAACCATCACCGAGTGAGGGCGCGCTCGTGGACCTCGCGCGGGCGACCGGATACCCGGTTTTCGCCGATCCGCTCTCCGGCCATCGCTTCGGACCGGTCGACCATGGATTGATGTGCGGGGGGTACGATGGCTACATCGAGCGTCTCGAAGCGGGCCCGACGCCGGACGTCGTGCTTCGGTTTGGGGCGTCGCCGACGTCCAAACCCCTTCGAAAGTACCTCCGTAATGTCGACGCCCGATCGCTGCTGGTCGACCCTGCCGGGCAGTGGAGAGAAGCCGAGTTCACGGGGACGGATCACATTATCGCCGACGAAACCAGCGTCGCGAGGGAACTCGCGGCGCGGTGCTCCCAGTCGTCGAGTGAATTCACTGAAGCCATGATACAGGCCGAACAGGAATACTGGACGGCAATGGAGCCCGCGCTCGACTCGGCAACGTTCGAGGGATCGATCGCGGCCGCTGTGGTCGACGCGCTCCCCGATCCCTCCACGCTGTACGTTTCGAACGGGATGCCGGTCCGCGACGTGGATCGCTTCGCTCGACCGCGAGCGACAGACATCACGGTGCTCGGCAACCGGGGAGCCAGCGGGATCGATGGGATGCCATCGAGCGTCCTCGGCGCTGCCGACGCTGCCGATGAACCGGTCGTCGGTCTGCTCGGTGACCTCGCCTTCCTTCACGACGTGAATGGCCTCGCAGCGATCGACCGGTTCGACGTGAACGCGACGCTGGTGGTCATCAACAACGACGGGGGTGGGATCTTCCACAAGTTACCGATAGCGTCGTTCGACCCACCGTTCACCGACCTGTTCAAGACGCCGCACGGATTGGACTTCGCCGCAACCGGATCGCTGTACGGATTCCAGTTCGATCGAGTGAGTGGCGTCGAGGCGCTGCAAGCCGCCGTCGAGCGCTCGATCGAGTCTGATGGCACACAGGTCATCGAAATCACGACGGATGCCGCCGAAAGTCACCGCCGCCGTGAGGCGCTCGCTGAGGAGACGCCGTAGCTTCGGACGGTCGCCCTGCACTTTTCGATGGCTGTTCGTACCGGACACCGCTCTCAAGCGTCGAGGACCTGGTAGGTTAACACCGAAAACCCGAGTGGCAACCACGTCGTCCCGAGGACGATCAGGCCGAGTGGGGAGAAGGGGCTGACACTAGCGACCGCGAGTCCAACACTCCCCACCACAGTCCAGACGCCATAGATCACGATGCCCATCCCGACGACCGACTGGGCGGCCGCGACCGTCAACACGAGGCAGATGCCGACGACGACGTTCACCGCAAGCGGAAAGGCCGGGAAGAAGGCTCCGAGCACGAGCAAGGGGTACAGCAGGAAGACGATGAGTGCGGTCGCCGGTGCCTCCCGGAGGGCGAGGGCCGTTTGCGCGATGAAACCGGGCGAGGGATCCGCCGGCGTCCGCGCCGCCCAGCCCGCGGTCGTATCGCTCCACGACGGTGGGGCAGTGTTGCCCGTCGATGGACCGCTCGCCGCCGACGCACCGTTCCCCCCAGCTGCTGTCTGATCCGCCGTGGAGTCGGTTTCCCCGTCGGTCCGTTCCGCCGTTTCGGTATCGTCGCTGCCGAAGTCGACTTCTCGTCGTGCCTGTCGTTCGCGCCGTCGTCGTTCTTCCGCACTCGCCCGCGCATTCGTCGGTCCGCTTTCCGTTGACTGCCCTTGCGCTGCATCTGCGTTCGCCCGCGTTTCGGTTGGCCCAGCAGCCGTCCGATCTACACCCTGCGGATTTTCGACGTAGGCATCGTGGCCGATGCGATCGTAGCGGGCCCGTTCCGCGTCGTCGATCAACACGTCACGCGCCTCGACGATGCGTGCCGTTCGCTCGGAGGCGTCCGGATCGTCGTTCAGATCGGGATGCGTCTCCTTGATCCGCCGGCGGTACGCACGTTCGATTTCGTCGACCGTCGCATCGCGCGCGACGCCGAGAAGGTCGTAAAACGACTCTGTCATCGACTCAGTGGGTGGCAACCAGTTCACTGTCTGGAACAAAAAAATTCCGCCAACCGTCGCGCGGTCGCCCCGCGAGCCGTGTTCTCCCGCCATCATCCCGGCGAGGATTCGCCGCTGCCGCCCCTTCTCCCGATTTGAGGAGCGAGGAAGCGTGACCCGTCCGTCGACGTGTGGATCACACTGTCCGTCTCGGTCGCCAGCACGGGAATCTTTTTGCGCGGGCAACTCCGATGCCCGCCATGGTTTCGGCTCTGTTCGACGAAGAGCGCTGGCGAGCGGTCGAGGCGCTCGATTTCAACGACATCACGTATCATCGCGGCGTCGACGTGGGGGCGGTTCGAATCGCGATCGACCGGCCATCCGTCCACAACGCCTTTCGCCCGGAAACGGTCGACGAACTCTCGACGGCCCTCGATCACGCGAAGCGCCAGACTGACGTCGGCTGCGTGTTGCTGACTGGCAACGGCCCAGCGCCTGACGGTGACGGCTGGGCGTTCTGCTCGGGCGGTGACCAGCGCATTCGCGGTGATTCGGGATACGAGTACGACGACGAGTCCGCCGACGGGACCGCTACTGACGCGGCCACTGATGCCGTTTCGGAGGACGCAGCGCCCGAGAACGATGCTCCCGAAAACGTCGGTCGTCTTCACATTCTGGAAGTCCAGCGCCAGATCCGGCATCTGCCGAAACCCGTCATCGCAGTGGTGCCCGGGTGGGCCGTCGGCGGTGGCCACAGCCTGCACGTCGTCTGTGACATGACGATCGCCAGTGCGGAGCACGCGAAATTCAAACAGACCGATCCAGACGTCGCTTCCTTCGACGGTGGCTTTGGCTCCGCGTATCTCGCCCGGCAGGTGGGGCAGAAGAAAGCTCGGGAAATTTTCTTCCTCGGGAAAACCTACGATGCAGCAACAGCGGCCGAGATGGGCATGGTCAACGAGGCGGTCACACACGACGAGCTGGAAGCGACGGCCCTCGAATGGGCCGCCGAAATCGATGCGAAATCGCCGACAGCGATTCGGATGCTGAAGTACGCGTTCAACCTCGATTCGGACGGGATGGTCGGTCAGCAGGTCTTCGCGGGCGAGGCGACCCGCCTGGCGTACATGACCGACGAAGCGGCTGAAGGCCGTGACGCGTTCAACGAGGAGCGCGACCCCGACTTCTCCGACGTTCCCTGGCATTACTGACGCGACGCGGCCGATGCCTTTTCACCCGGACTCCCCTTCGTCCAGGGCGAAGTATTACCATTTACACCGACGGGGCCCGGAGACGTCGGTATGACCGCGACGGCGACGGACGTGAGCCTAAGACGCGCCTGGCTGATGGCGGCCCGTCCACAGACGTTGCCCGCCGGCCTGGCACCGGTCCTCGTCGGCACCGCACTCGCCGTCCAGCAGGACGTCTTCGCACTCCTTCCGGCCCTCGCTGCCCTCGTCGGTGCCTTGCTCATCCAGATCGGGACGAACTTCGCGAACGATTACTACGACGCCCTCAAGGGCGCAGATACCGAGGAACGGGAAGGCTTCACACGAGTCACCGCTGGTGGGTTGATCGAACCCACGAGCGTCAAGCGCGCCATGATCGGGTCGTACGCGCTCGCCTTTCTCGTCGGCATCTACCTCGTCGCGATCGGTGGCCTCCCGATCGTCGTCGTCGGCCTCTCCTCGATCCTGGCTGGCGTCCTCTACACCGGTGGCCCCTATCCGTACGGGTATCGTGGCCTTGGCGACCTCTTCGTCTTCGTTTACTTCGGCCTCGTTGCGGTCACCGGTACCTACTACGTCCAGGCGGTGGCGAGCATGCCAGACACTGGCCTCGTTCCACTCTGGCTTCCGCCTGGAACGGTCCCCTTCGCGGTCGTTCTCGCGAGTGTACCCCCTGCCTGTCTCGCCACCTGCATTCTGGTCGTCAACAACATTCGTGACCGGGAAACGGACAGCGCAACGGGCAAGCGAACCCTCGCCGTCATGATCGGGTACCGATGGTCGCGCGTCGAGTTCCTTTCCCTGCTCGCCGTCGCCTATCTGGTTCCGGTGGCGTTCGTCGTCAGCCTCGGATACTCCCTCATAGTACTCGCCCCGATTGCCTCGCTACCATTCGCTGTCAACGTCGCGCGGACAGTCCTCGAACGAACGGACGGTGAGGCGCTGAATCCTGCCCTCGAACGCGTTGGACAGTTGCTGTTCGTCCACTCCGCATTGTTCGCGGCGGGTCTCGTCCTGCCGGGGCTGCTATGAACGTCGAACGGTTCTCGCTGGAACTCGCCGAGCCACTCGACACCGCGGCGGGACGGATCGAACGTCGGGAGGGGTTTCTCGTCCGCCTGACGGTCGACGGGGAGCTCGGGGTCGGCGAGGCGACGCCCTTGCCCGGCTGGACGGAATCCGTCGAGGAGTGTGAGGCCGCGTTGCAGGAGGCAGAGACGGCAGCCAGTGGGTCGGATCCACAGGCGGCACTGAAATCGATGCCGCGCTCGGCAACGGCTGCGCGTCACGGCATCTCGACCGCGTTGCTCGACGCTGCTGCGCGGACGGCAAACGCGCCGCTCTGTGAGTGGCTGGCGGACGGGCAATCGGCAGCCTCCGTCCCGGTCACCGCCACGATCGGCGACCGCGAGAGGACGGCGACCGTCGAGGCCGCCCAAACAGCCGTCACCGAGGGTTTCACGTGCTGTAAACTGAAAGTCGGGGCGCGTCCGCTGGCGGACGACCTCGACCGCATCGCAGCAGTTCGGGAGGCCGTCGGTGCGGCGGTCGAGTTGCGCGTCGACGCCAACGGAAACTGGGACCTGGCGGTCGCAGAACGTGCGCTCGCGGCCCTCGCCGATCACGGTGTCTCGCTGGTCGAACAGCCACTCCCGGCGGAACGTCTGGAGGAACTCGCCAGGCTCCGTGGTGGGCCAGTCGACATCGCACTCGACGAATCTCTCGTGGCCCATCGACCGTCAGAGATCGTCGCGGCGGACGCGGCCGACGCCCTCGTGCTCAAACCGATGGTGCTTGGCGGCCCTGGCGACGCCCATACGCTCGCCACCTGGGCACGCAACCGTGGGCTCGACGTGTTCGTGACGACGACGATCGATGCCGTGGTCGCGCGCACTGCCGCGGTCCACGTCGCCGCCGCGATCCCCGACGTCCGGGCTTGCGGGCTGGCGACTGCGGCGTGGCTCGCGTCGGACCTCGGGCCGGATCCTGCGCCGGTAGCCGATGGTCGAATCACGGTCCCGGCTGGACAAGGGCTCGGCATCGAGCGGGTGAGCCGATGAGCCGGCCTGGCGAATCCTGGCCTCGTGATCTCCTCGGCGAACGCGCGCACCGATCCTCGGACCGGACTGGATTGATCGACGTCGACACTGATCGATCCTGGACGTACGCCGAACTCGACGCGATCGTCGACGGGATCGCGAATTCCCTCACCAAGATCGGTGTCGAGCCAGGAGATACCGTTGCAACCGTCCTCGATTCACGACCGATGGCCGTCGGTTTACTCTTTGCCACGATTCGCACAGGTGCTACGCTCGCCCCATTGAACGTCGAACTGGATCAGGGGACGCAGGCGGACCAGATCGATCAGCTCGACCCCACGCTCGTGTGCTGTGAGGATGCGACCGAGGCGGCTGCAGTCTCGTGTTTCGACGGCCAGGTTTCCAGCCTCGACGAGCCAAGCCGAGACGGCGTCGATCGCTTTGGGATCCAATCGTTTTCGACGCGGAACACCGACGCTGCCAGCGCTGGCGACTCCCCTGGACTCGACACAGATGATGTCGCCCTGGTGGTGTTCACCTCCGGGACGACAGGGCCGCCCAAAGGCGTCACACTGACGCCCAGCAACCTGTACTCCAGTGCAGCCGCCTCCGCGACCCGTCTCGGAGTGACGCCGCGAGACGGCTGGCTCTCCCCCCTGTCAACCTATCACGTCGGCGGCATCGCTCCATTCGTTCGCGCGACGCTGTACGGCACGACCGGCGTTCTCCAACGTGGGTTCGACCCGGAGCGGACGGCGGCAGCCCTTGGACGAACGGACGTTTCCTGTGTTTCCCTGGTCCCTACCATGTTAACTCGACTCCTGGATCACGGCTGGCGACCCGACGAGGACCTTCGTTTCGTCTTGCTTGGCGGTGGCCCGATACCGGAATCGCTACTCGAACGATGCCGCGAGGAGTCGGTGCCCGTCTGTCCAACTTACGGCGCGAGCGAGACCGCCTCGCAAGTCGCGACCGCGACACCACGGACGGCATTCGACGCGCCGGGAACCGTGGGTCGAGAGCTGTCGCGCGTGACCGTCTCGGTTCTGGCCGATGGTGCGCCATGCGAGCCCGGTGAGACCGGCCAGCTCGTCGTCGAAGGGCCCGTGGTTTCGCCGGGATATCTCGACGAACACGCCGGGTCCACGGCACTTTCTGGCGGACGGTTCGAGATCGGTGATCTCGGGTACCGGGACGCTGACGGACGGCTCTGGGTCGTCGGCCGTGCGGACGACGTGATCGTCACCGGCGGGGAAAACGTCCGTCCCACCGCGGTCGAAGCAGCGCTTACCCGCCATTCAGGGGTGTTTGACGCCGCCGTCGTGGGGGTTCCCGACCAGGAGTGGGGCGAGCGGGTCGTCGCGCTCGTGGTCCCCGGTGAGACTGAACCGAGCGCCGACGACGTGCGATCCTCGCTTCGCGGGACGGTTCCGGAGTATGCCCTGCCGAAGTCGATCCGGTTTACCGAAAGCCTCCCGCGAACGCCGTCGGGAACTGTCGATCGGGCGTCGGTGCGCGAGTACTTCGAGTAGTTCCGGACGGAGGTGGGATTAACTCGGTCGAGTGCCAAACGGATATCGTGTGCACACTCGTCCTCGCATGGCAGGTGTTCGCCGACACGCCTCTCGCCGTCGCTGCCAATCGCGACGAGGCCCTCGGACGACCATCGGAGCCACCTGCGCGTCGTGAGTGGGGAACATCGGTGATCGCGCCACGTGACGCCGAGGCTGGCGGAACCTGGATCGGTTACAACGAACACGGCCTCTTCGTTGGAATCACGAATCGTTGGTTGATCGATCCACCAACGTCCGAACGTTCCCGTGGGCAACTCGTCCGTGACGCCCTGGGCCACGAGACGGCGGAAGCAGCGACGAGAGCCGTCGAGCGAGCACTCGAACGGGACTCCTACGACGGGTTCAACCTCGTCGTCGCGGACGAAAACGCCGCGCTCTACGTCGAGTGGGACGGCCAGGTCAGCGTTCGTCAGTTCCAGCCTGGCGTGCACGTCGTCGTCAACGTCGGGGCGGACGGTGCCTATACGATCCCCGAACATCGGCCGACGGTGGCCGAACGCCAGGGGCAAAACGCGGACGCCGTACGGACTGCGCTCCAACCAGCGCCCGGGGAAACCGCTGGCGAATGGATCGACCGGGCCGCGACGGTCGTTGCAGATCACGACTACGGCGTCTGCGTGCACGGTTTGCCGGCGGACGTCGCGGCCACCGAGGGACCGGCCGATCACGACTTCGGGACTCGCTCGTCGTCGTTGATTACGATCGGTGCGCAGGGGATGACTTATCGGTTCGCCGCGGGGCCACCGTGCTCGAACGAGTACCGGGCCGTCGAAGGTCAGCTTTAAGCGGCAGAGACACCCACATCTTCGCAATGAGTAGCGCGGAGCTCGAAGACGACCTGACGGCTGACGAACAGGCTGGCCTCGAGTTGATCCGGGAGACGGGCGGGATCCACCAGAGTGACTTCTGGAAGGAACTCGACGTCTCCTCCCGAAAAGGAAGCCGTATCGTCGATCAACTCGCGGAAAACGGACTGATTCAGCGTGAGGAGACGGTCTACAACGGGCACAACACGTACATCCTGACGCCGGCGGCCCGCGATCTCGATTTCTCTTTACTGATGGCCGGAGACATGCTCCCACCGTTCATCGCGGACGACGAAATCGACCCACAGAACGACGCCTTCTCCCAGTGGGTCATGACCCTCGCTTACGAGGATTAACCGTCGGTCAGGAGCATCGGTAGCACGACCCCGACGAGGATGAGTGCGCCGAAGCGAACTGCGTCACCAAGCTCAGTGTACCGCCCGAGGCCGTAGAACGCGGCGATGGCGACGACGACGCAGACGGCAGTGATCACGTTGTCGCGACTGAACACATTCATGAGAGTGCGTAGAACGTGAGGCTGTGAAAAACGAGTAGGTTTCGATCAGCCCCAGCCCGTCAGTCTTCGAGTGCGTCGGCGATCCGTTCCAGGGTGCGACGAATGTCGTGGACTTCGTCACGCAGTTGCCGTACTTCTCGCGTGAGTTCTTCGGAGCCAGGGCTTTCGCTCTCGCCACCAGGGCCGCCCGGGCCACCGGGACCGCCACCCATCGGACCACCGCCCATCATGCCACCCATCATCTGTGCGAAGGGGTTTCCACCGCCCATACCGCCGGGGCCGCCGGGACCGCCACCGCCCATCATCTCTTCCATCTTTTCCTCGCGACTCCGCTCGTCGCCGTCTTCTCCCTCAGATCGCTCCTGGCGAATTTCTTCGACGCGCTCGCGGAAGGATTTCTCCTCTCCGTCGGCCCGTTGTTCGGTCTCCTCACTCGCATCCTCGCCCGCGCCGGCATCGGCGTTTTCGTCATCGGACATACTTCGCCGTTCCCCGCCACGTCGGAAAAGAATGTCGTTCAAAAGGCACCGAGACTGGATTGCAGGGCCCGATCCGGCGTCCCGTCGAGCAGTTCGTACCCGACCAGATCCCGCAGATCGACGGCGTACGTCGAACCGGCGTTCTCGATCACCAGCACGCGGCCCTTGGTGCCGATCACCTGGCCGCTGGCGATGATTTCCTGTTGTGGTCGCTCGGCGAGGTCCACGCCATAGTCGAAGTTGTACCGTTCCTCGTGGCCGTGTTTTTCGAGCAATGATTCCCATGCGTCCTCGTCGAAGGATTCGTGGAGCCCCTCGATTTTCGTCGGTACGCGGACACGGTCGCCGATCTCCGTCGCGATGTCCGCCTCGATCTGTCGTGCGATACGACCGTCTTTCACGGTCCGAAGGTGCGCCGCTCGGTCGGCACCCTGCTCTCGCAACCGGGTGTCGAGCCGCCAGGCGCGCGTGACGCCGACTTTGAAGGTCGCAGGCGCAAAGCCAGCCAGGTAGATGGCATGTACCTCCCGACAGCTATCCAGTGGGAGCGAACACTCACCAACGCAGCGTGCACACGGCCAGCGATCGGTGTGGTACTCACAGTACGGACTCGCCTCGCGCGAACATGGATCGTGGGTGCCGTCGTCGATCGTCCCCGCACAATGGCGCTCACCGAGCGAGAAGGAAAGTTCGGCGCCGGGGTCGAGCGTGATCCGGTCGGTGGCCCCCGCCTCGGCGACAACCATCGCAGCCGGGTCCTCGACCCTGGCCGCGTAGCCCACGACTTGCACGGCCAACCGTAGGCAGGCGGTATGTTTAGGAATGCCGTTCGACTGTCCTGGGCCGAGCGAGTCTTCAGTGACTCAGAGGTCGGCGAGTAACTCGTTCGTCGCGCGTTCCACGGCCGCGTCACTCTCCAGCGTCGGTTCCCAGCCCGTATCGGTGATTTTCTCGATCGAGAGGCGCATTTTCGGCACGTCGCCGGTCCAGCCCCGGTCGCCGCCGGTATACTCGAAATCGGGATCGAGGCCCATCTCGCGCGCGACGATCCCCGCGATGTCGTCCACCGAGGTCGTCGAATGCGTCCCCAGGTTGTAGACGTTCAGTGGATCGTCGGTGTGTTCGACGACGTGTTGCATGGCTTCGACGCAGTCGGAAATGTGCAAGTAGGATTTCTCCTGTCGACCGTCCCCGAGGATGGTCAGCGTTTCCGGATTCTCGCGCAGTTTTTCGATGAAGTCCGGAATCACGGCCCCACGAAGCCGCGGGCCCAGGACGTTCGCGAACCGGAACACCCACGACTGGATGCCGTGGCTGTGTGCGTACACGGAGATCAACCCTTCTTCGGCGAGTTTTCCGGCGCCGTAGATGCTGATGGGCTCCAGTGGGCCGTAATCTTCGGGTGTCGGCCGTGGGGCCTCCCCGTATACGACGGATGATGACGTAAACACGAGTGAATCGACGCCAACCGCGTCCATGCGTTCGAGCAGGTTCTCAGTGATACGGTTGTTGAATCGGAACTGGTCGACGTCGTCGCGGGACGCGTCCTTGTCGGCAGCCGCGTGAACGACCAGGTCGACGTCCGCTGTGACGACGTCAGCGACCTGTGTATCCTCGGTGAGATCCACATTCCGAAATTCGGCGTCCTGGGGAACCCATTCGCGCCGGCCGTTCGAGAGGTCGTCAGCCACGATGACCTCGTTGGTATCGAGGAGATGCTCGACGAGATGTGAGCCCACGAATCCGGCGCCCCCGGTCACCAGGATTCGTTGATCGGTGAG
>Ga0207733_100435_pt1 | contig 25977 bp, 30 predicted proteins | sample A23P3SouthBayCA_FD_187735 | JGI IMG/M metagenome (GOLD analysis project Ga0207733, IMG submission 187735) | Aerobic enrichment media microbial communities from Eden Landing Ponds, California, USA - A23 P3 (SPAdes) | ecosystem: Environmental > Aquatic > Marine > Unclassified | place: Emeryville... | reverse complement strand
GCTGATGCTCCTTGATGATCTGTTTGATCTCCTCAGCTCTTTCGTCTGTACTGAGTTCCTGGAAATCGTCGAGGGAGTCGTAGAGGGCTTCAACCTGTTCTCCCCTGTCCTCAGATTGTTCTTCTGAGCTCTCTTCCTTCATTCGGAATCCGTCTTCAGTCTCCTCGACATGCTCGGGATCTACTTCGACCGCTTCGTCTTCGACTTCTTCGGAGTCCACCCCTTGGTCTACCTGTTCCTCTGTTTCCTCGGCACTTACCCCGTCCTGTTCCTCCGTGGGTTGCTGCCTCAAGGCCTCCATGTCCTCATCCAGAGAGGTGGCGTATTGCTCGACGTCGTCCACGTAGTCTTCCAAGGCCTTGATCTGTTCACGCAGCTCCCCGAGGCGACGGGAGACGTCGTCCGGCATATCCTCAACTTTGTCGTCGAGTTGCTGGAGTCTATCCATAATATCGTCAAGCTGACCGTCATCACCTCCAAGATCGTCCTCGACACGGTCTACCCTATCGTCGAGTTGCTGGAGTTCGTCCATTAGGACGGCCATCTGGCTGTCTTCACCACCGAACTCGTTTTCGACACTGCTGAGTCTGCTGTCGAGGTCTCCAACGTGGTCCTTGATGCCGTCGACGGTGCCGCTCAACTCCTCGATCTCGTCGAGAATCTCCTCGATCTCTTCCTGACTACCCTCCTCGGGTTCTCCCGATCGGGACAGGCCTTCAATGTCGAATCCCTGCCGGCGGGCCAGAAATTCGAGGTTCGCCAAGACTGTCTCCAGGTCCTCCTCCCGTACCTCGATCTCTGCTTCAAGGCCTTGTGGTACACTGATTTTGATAGAAGGTTGTTCAGCCGTGTCCTCGGAGTATTCCTCGTCGACAGCCTGCTTGACTTGTGAATGATCTTCTTCGTTGTCTGTCAAAAGTAGTGTTACACCCTAAATTCGAGTACCAATAAGTTCAGGCCTTCATCTTCTCTGAAGGCTCCAGTATACCGTGGCGTTGCCACCGGTCTCCTGGCTTCTCTCCTCTATTTCGATCTGTGAATTTTCTACTATCCAATCACGGCCTTCAAGCAGCAGAGATCTGCAGTAGCTTTCTTCCATGTCGTCTACTTTCTCCGGTACGATCTTGCTGGCAAGGGTAGGGGTGTCAAGTTCAGATCCTTCTTCTTCCAGCACTTCTTCTGCTGCAGTTGCCAGGCCTGTATGTGAGTCAAGATGTGTTTTGAACATTCCGTAGTCATCAGTGTCGTCTGACATGTGTGAATATGTGTAAAATCCACTTTTATATCTAAGGAAAGAATAAACTTATTCTAAAGTTATACTAACGTTAGAAGTACAAAATAATTCCAGAATTTTCGTGCTTCAGAATCCAGCTATCGAGAAAAACAGAAAAGCTTCTCAATTCAGTCGTCGGTCCAGTCTTTAAATTGATTAAATCCTAATTTATTCAACATGAGCAAAGCAAAGGGAGAGGCCGCCAACCAGAGAAAAGGCCTACCTAATCCAGTACAGGAAGAGATCCAAAAATTCCGAGAATACCTGGAAACCCAGACGGACAGCGAGGACACCATCATGAACTACATTTCCTCCGTCAAGCGGTACTACCGACTCAACGATCTGCGGAAACCCATCAATCCTGCCCGCTTCGTCTACCTTGAGGATAAAGAAGACATGCGAGAACAGGAGGGAACCGATCGGGAGGTAGAGGTAGGCCTCCACAGAGATTACGATGAACTATTCAAGAGCTTAGACACCAGCATCACCAGCCGCAGCATGAAGTACGGAGTGAAAAAATACTACGAGTACCTCAAAAGCCAGTCCAGTCGCAGACTCACACGGCTCAACCTCTCCGAGATCCTCGAAAAGATTGGCAACCTCGAAATCAACCAGGAAGACCTGAACAACGACAAATACCTCACACAGGGAAAGGTCAAGGAGTTCATCGAGGCCGCCGAAGAGAAAGACCCAGAGTTCGGCACCCTGCTCCAGATGATGTATCAAACCGGGGCCAGGGCCTCCGGCATGACCAATGTCCAATGGAGAGATGTCGATATAGAACAGCGGGATGGCAAGGATCTCGAAAAGACCGATATCTTCCTCTCCAAAACGCGAACCAAGGGAAAGGTCAACGGCATCGTCTACATCACAGAAGAGACCTATAACCAGTTACAGGAGCTGAAAGAGAATCGAAACCCGGAACCGAAGGATGTCGTGTTTTATCCTGATATGACCCGAGGCAGTCTCTACAACAAGATCTGGAGGCACTTCGAAGATACCGATGCCTCGCCTCACAGCTTCCGATACACACGCCTTATCGATCTCGGCATCAAACTGCATGAACACGAAGGCCTATCCTATGAGAGCTTGCTGGGCAAGGTCAGTGACTACGCCCGCCACAAAAACAAGGATACTACAGAGATCTACGTCGACAAGGTGAAAGATCTGATCGAAGACGAGAGCTCAGACGTGAAGAAGTACGTGACAGAAGGCCTGGATGGAGTCGAAGGCTGACCACCGCTCGCTGGATAAGGTATAAAAAGCGGTGTTCGAAAACATGTGTTAGACAGGATCGAAAGTCCTCCAGAGACCCTCCGTACAGGGGTGGTTGATGACGTGAGGCAGAGTCCTGGGAAGGCCTTGTTCCATGGGATCTCCTTCTTCTGTACCGGTTTCCTGCTCTTTGTGGAGACTCTATCCCCTCTCCCCCCTTTGAGCGGTACACACTGCAGGAGCCTGGGTATGGAAGCAGGAATCTCATTCGGAGGCCTTTCTAAAGTCATATCCCCGTGTGGCCGACTTTCCGGGAGTGTACAGCTGCATTGATTGCGGGTAACCTGGAAGGTGCCGCAGCTTGGCGCTTCCTTTCACCTGGGTCCTCTGGATCCCAGAGGCTCTTCGTCAAGGCCCCGTGGGAGAATGACTTGGAGGGCAGAGCCTTAGTAGCGAAAATCTGAGCTGTAAGCAGGTTCAATTCCTGTCTGCCCTCGATTTTGCAGGTTCCTCTCTCCTGGGAGCTGCTTCAACAGGAAACCAGTTCGCACGAGGCCCAGAGGGTCTGTGGTCCTCTATCTGAGCCGAGACCCGGCGTGCGTAGACACCTTGTCTCTAACATGGGGCAAGGAGTGGGCAGACACCTCAACCTCGTTGAAGCACTGTGTGTCCCGAGAGGGCCTGCATCCTATTACCGCCTCTTAGCTCAGTGGTAGAGCTACCGCCTGTAATGCGGTGAGTCCCCCGTTCAAATCGGGGAGAGGCGATTACAGGTGATTACGTAGAACCATGCCGCCAAATACGAAGTACGCGATACTGGGTTACGCAGTAGCTCTTCTCAACGCCTACTGTCTCACCCGTATATTCGGATGGGGCGGTTACAGCGGCACTCTAAGCCTCGTAGTTATGGCCTTGACATTGATGAGTTGGTTCTACTGGATGCACATTATCGGTCTCTACGACAACGTTCCAGAAGGTGAATCCATAATTGACTGACATTCTATGCGACGAAGGGCGTATCCGACGAAGTTTGCGGAAAAGCTTCGACTATTCTAATCGAGGTGAGAATCAGTAGGTGGCGGTACGAAACACCAGCATCGAGATATACAAAGACATGCTGGAAGAGGGAATCATAAGCGATCGTCAGGCCAAGGTATTTGACTGGCTCCGGGAGTTCCGTGAGAACCTGGGTTTCTGGCCTACTGCAGCAGAGCTCTCGGAATACTTGGACAACAAAGGGGTTGAGGGCGCTGGCGATCCGAACTTCGTTAGACCCCGTCTCACGGAGCTCAAGAAGGAACTGCATCTGGTCGATGAGGATCCTCGCCGGTCTTGCTTCAGTAGGAAGAGCGGGCACCCGAATAAGATATCCCGGTACCCCAGTGAAAGGCCTCGCGTCAATCGAGAAGTCTCTGATGTGGACTGGGATTCGTTGATGAAGAAGGTAAAAAGTGGTGATCTTCCTAAGGAAGAGTTCAAACCAGAGGACCATGAATCGGAGGCCTCAGGCTCTGAAGAAGAGGAAGTCAGCGAAGACGATGAGAAGGACCAGAAAGATGAAGATCCTGTGATCGTGTCCGGTGACGAGACCGAAAGCGAAGACTCAGAGGAAGACGGCGACGAAGAATCGGAGGAAAAAGACGATGAAAGCTATGACTGCGGTGATGTGATCTTCGGCGGTGAAGACGACGAGGAAGAGGCAGACGAGGAGGCTTCCAGCCAGGAGGAAAGCAGAGATGAAGCGGAGACTATGACTGTCGACGGCGAGGAATACATCTTCCCACCAGGGAAAGACGAGGACGATTACGACCTCGACGAACTGGACTCCTCCGACGGTTCTCAAGGCCACGACGAAGACCAAGATCAGGAGACAGAGAGGGGAAAGGAACAAAAAGAGGCTTCCCTCAACCAGTACTAAGGTGTACACAGGATTTCATTCAAGATAGAACACCCAGAGAGACTCGCAAATTCAAAAATCTGTACAGAAGAAGGAAAAGGTGCGTTTACTTTTGCAGCAACTCCTTGACGACTTCTACATCGGAGAATCAGATAGCCGGTTGAAGCCGGAAGGGACGTCCCAAGTCTCGGCTATCGTCGATCTCTCCCATAGCTACACGGGGCAACGACTGTACGATATGTTGTATTCGTACAGGCCTCTCGACCCGGAAGACCTTGAGTCCGTGAAGGCCTGTGTAGAAGAAGTCCTTGACGTTCTCAGAAGAGACGTGGACGCCTTGGTCGTAGCTGAGGACAAGGCTGATGCTCTTCTCATCATGGCCGGTGCCCTGGCGATTCACTCTAACACCTCGGTCACTGACGCGAAGTATTCCCTGAAACAGAGATCATCTATATCGGAGACGAACGGCGAGTTGCTTCGGAAAGTGGAGCAGGCCTCCCAGTTTGTATTGGGAGAGTGCTGCCACTGCGGAAACCTGGTCCCTCCCCATACCAAGTCCTTCTATGACGGGCAGATTTGTCACTCGGTGTGCGGAGCGCTGTGGGCCGAGGCCCTGGAAGACTCGGGAAAGTTCAGGCTCTGCAGAGGCAGCCAACTCCGAAGGTGATGATGTTGAAGAACGATGATCTCGGGTGTCCTCATATCCACCCCGGTATCTTGCTTCCATACCCTGGCCTACACGGTGGGAAACCCCGGTCGGTTTGAAACATTCTTTTACAAGGCCTTGTGATAGGAAAGTCAAGAAGCAATGAGTCGGGTTCGCAAGGTGCTTGACGACGCGATCGATACGACAGCAGAATCTTTCCTGGAGCACCCGGCGAACTACAGCGACGAACGAAGCTTGGCTGAAGACGTCCGGGCCAGAATATGTTCTGAACTGACTCCGGCTTCCGTGGAAGCTGTCTCGGTCGAAGAATCCTCGAAGGCCCAGGGATCGATCCCTGACCACGAGGCCTACACAGGTCGGTACAGGCAGACCGAAGAGATCGACCGTGCCCAGTGTGAGATTGGAGGCCCAGCTTTTCCCTTCGGTGGCACTGAACGCCTTGACCTCGGAGTGTTCTCTGACGGGCTCACGATCACCGTGGACAATGGGACCCAGGAGTTTGATCCGTCAGATCTAGTTGCTGCTGTCGAGCTCAAATACGTCAAGAACATCAACTACCTGCGGTACAGACCGGACGACGACAAGAGTAAATACAGGGATATCGCCGACGACATCGCCCGACTGGGAGAGCTACCTGACGGCGTCGATCGTCGCAGCGTGGTTTTTTCCAATTACGACTTGCTTCGACGTAGCTCGGACAACGATGCCGAGAAGAATCTGGGAGAGCTGGCGGAGCAGAACGATGTCGATCTCCGGTTTGTCCTCCCGGAGCCGAGACCCGACCTCTAACCGCCGTGGAGAAAAGTACTAGGCCTGTTTGCGAACTATTTTCTGGTTTAAGTGGTAACTGTCTTGCATGGGAGACGATTCAGACACTGGGAATAGTTCTAGCAGTGATTCTGGAGGGAAGGACTCCGCAGAGCTTTCTGGCGAGAAGAATCCTCGAGCGAACGCTGCACAGAAGGACAGCGGTGACTCTCGAAGAGTGAAGAAGAGCGGGAGCAAGGACTCTTCCGGTGACTCCGCCCCAAGTGCTGAGGGAGAAAGTATCCCCCGCAGTGTACGTCAATCAGGCAGCTCCGACGGCTCGAACGGTTCCGACGGCGATTCCGGCTCTGGTAGTTCCGAGTAATACGATGGTAATATGCCTCTGATTCCCAGCGATGCTATCTTCTATGTCGTTCTGATAGCGCCCGGTTTTGTAGCCGTGATGACCGCTGTTAGCTTGGCAGCTATTGAGAACGAGATATCTCAGTTTGTCCTTCTGGTCTGGAGCCTGGTATCCAGTATCCTCATCGACTCTGTGTTTCTTGAGGCCTATCAGACTCTTGAAGGCCCTATTGAGTCATTTGACGCGCTTCGCTCGCTCTTCTTCACTCCGTTCTTCCGTGCGGACCTGATTCTGATGATTCTCGGGTTGTCGGTTGTCATTGGGGTGGTGTACGCTGTGGGGATTCTGGCGGATCTTCCTGGACGACTTCGAACTGGGATTCAGTCGGCAGCCCATATCAAGTACAATCCTCGTCAGCCGTGGGAGAACTTCATGAAGGGTGCTCGGTCAATCCGGGTCAAGACTAGCGATGACGAGTTGTACGCAGGGGATGTGGTCGAATGGAGTCGAGCAGGGAAGCCGAAAGAGGTGAGGGTCGAGGATCCTCACAGGTTCAGCTTGGAGAAGGAGGATTACGAGTCGGCAGGTGGGGATTCGATGCTGTTCTTGGAGGAAGATATTGATCGAGTGATGCTGCGAGAGGAAGATGAACGCCCTTCTATACTGCAGAGGATAGCCTCGAAACTGGGGCTGGGTGGTGAAGGCACAGATGGGAACCCTGCTGTCTCAGCACTGAGGAGTGGCTTTCAGGAATACCGCGAATCGACGTCGACGATTACCTACTTGTTGATGACTCTGGTTGCAGCTGTCTTTCTAATCGAGATCGCAGTGACAGCTTTTCGCTCCCTCAGCAGTATACGGATCTTCGCCACTGGTGTTTTCGGGGTGTACCCGTGGATTGCATGGCCTCTTTCTCCGGTGCTTCACCGTGGATTCCTGCATTTTGCCGCCAGCATCGTCGGCCTGGTCGTGGTGGGGATCCCGATTGAGAGGCACTGGTCCAGGAGACGGTACTCGGCCTTCCTACTGCTAACCGGGTACACGACTATAGTGTTCGGTGCTGCGTTTCTCTCAGTGTTCTCGGACCAGCAACTGGCCTTCTACGGGACCAGCGGGATCATCTACGCTCTTGCTGGGTACTCGCTCACCCATCTCCCTCGAAGACATGATAACCTGGATCTGATTGAGAAGTTCGCTGTTTTCATCGGGTTCGCCGCCCTGGTCTCAGTGCTAATCGATCCGTTCACCGGGCCGTATTTCGAGCCTCTGTGGGTCAACGGAGGGCACACCTCTGGCTTCTTGATAGGGGCTGTAGCTGGATGGTTTGAACTGAGTAGCTGTGACCGGGAATAGTTCCTCTATTTAGGGATCGACGTTACAGGTTCCTCGTAGTCTTCTTCTCCGCACCAACGACAGTGATCCAGACGGCAGTCGTCCATGATCAAGGCCTCGCAGCTGCAGCACTGCTGCATGTCTTCTTCGAGGCCGAGATCTTCGTCTGGTATGACCGTTGAGATTGAGTCAGCTTTCACAAGCAGTACCGCGCCGATATCTTGGTTCCAGAAACCTCGGCTGTAGCCTCCGAACAGGTTGACCCGGACACTGTTATCGATGTGTTCTCTTTTCAGGTCTCCGGAAGGGTTGATTCTCTGTGTCCAACGGAGCTTGGCGTGTGCTGTGATCCTGTAGTCGGTTCCGTTCTTCCTGACGTAGTCGATCAGCTATCGGGCCTCTAGGTAATTGTGGCCGGAGCTGGTTTATAAAATGAATCCGATGATTTTCCGGAGTGTCAGGAAGCCTGTGGCGGCGATTAGGAACAATGCGAAGCCGTGGATCTTGTTCCTGTGCTGCTGGTAGTAAATCTGCATCCATTCTGGAACACTCTTTGCTGGTATAGGTACGGGTTTGATGATTGTGAGGGGTCCTTCGCCGTCGATGACGCCGGTTCCTCCGCTTGGTTGCTCGGTCTGGTTTCCGGTGATGTCCTGGTAGCATGGACTTCCGGCCCAGCAGATCTCGGTGACGTCGATGACGGTGGAAACAACCCCTGTCCCGGTCACTTGGCTTGCGAGGTCTGTGGAAAAACCGATATCAGTAGATACCTGGCTTGTTGCTGTTCCTTGGCCTTTGGCGGTGGTGGTGACTGTGAGGGGTGTGAAGAGTTCGAGTGTGGTGGTTGCTGTGGAGGATGTTATTTCGTTGACCGGGATATTGGTTGAGACGGTTCCGTTGGCAGAGGCTTGGCTGTCTGTGGTTCCAAGGATGTCGACTATATCTGAGATTGTGGAGTTGACTGCTGTCTCCGAGAAGGCTTGGGTCAGTGCCGTTACTGTGGTTGAGAGTGTGTCTGTTACGAGGCCTTGTGATTCCTTGGATAAGTTGAGGTCGATGACTGTTTCGAGGACACTGGAGGCGTTCACACCGAGGACTTCTACCTCTGCACTGGGATTGAATGTGGCCGAAGCTGTATCTGATACTTCTCCTTGGCCCTGTGTGGAGTCGTCGACGTCGACGTTGGTGTCCTGCCTGTCTTCGGCACTGGTGAACGACACCAGTTCCAGTGACAACGTGACTGGGGAGGAGATCACCTCGGAGACCTCGACGTCTTCGACCGTTGAACCTGTGGCGTTGACAACTGACTGTAGGAAGACGTTTTCCGATACTACCGTGTTTATTGCCTCGGTCAAGTCGAAGCTGGTCGAGGCCTCCCCGAAGAAGTCACCGAAGCTGCTGGTTGATCCTGTGATGTTGGCGGAGTCGGACAAGTTCTCAGTTATCGTCCCCTGAACCTCTATCGTCCTGACTTCCGTACTCTTCCAGTTCCCTTTGGCATCCTTCGCCCAGATCTTATACGCCAGGTTCCCCTCAAAGGATTCATTCTGCCAGATAGAGTGGCCGCTTAACCGCTCACCAGAGATTGAGTCAGGGGGGATGTTCATCCGGCCAACACCAAGCCCCATCCTGGTAACGTAGTTAGATTGAGAATCCGGACTGGTTTGAAGTGAGTTGACCTGCCCCTCAGCATCAACGTACAGTAGACTGGTGTCCTCGAAGGCAATTTCAAGCTCGCCGTCACCGTCAATATCTCCAACACCTCCTATTGGCGCATTGGATGTATCTGATACCTCAGCACCTGTTTCAACCACCTTTTGGTCTATACCGACGAAACTTAGGATATAATTCGCACCCTCATATGCAACCTCGTCTTCTCCATCTTCATCAAGATCCCCTACACCCCCGATTTCGTAAGCTCCACCAGTGAGCTTAGTAACATTGCCCTCGGCACCGACGACATTCAGATCGTTTGAAGAATTACGATATGCTATTTCCTCGTCACCATCACCATCAATATCTCCCACACCGCCAAGAGATCCCACACAGGAATACAGCTGTACTTGGAAATTCACCCCTACATCAGTGATCTCCCCCTCATGGTCGACAGCTTTTAGCTGGCAGTCCGAGCTCGTTGTTGTCCTGTAAGCGACTTCTGGAAGTCCATCACTGTCAATATCGCCCATTCCGCCGATGTCGGAGGCAGCAGGACTCAGATCTAAGGACCGATTTTCGATATCTATTACACGAAAGTCTGGGTTCTCTATTGCGATCTCATTCACGCCGTCCTGATCAAAATCTCCCATTCCGCCGATTGTATAGCTAGACATGTCCCGTCCAAGATCTTTCTCGAATCCGTTAATGTTGGTAAGAGAAAGATTTGCTGCGTCGTAGTCAGCATAGGAAACTTCCAGGTCAGAGTCAGTTAGCGCCGGTATATTGAAGTCATAGGTTGAACTGTAGTTTTTCCATTGTCCGGTTTCGTTGGTGGCGAGGTAGGCCTTTGACAATCCGGATTCGTTATCTCGGAGTTCTGCGGAGATGTTCAAAGGATCTCCTTTCAGCAGCACTTCGGACTCATCCGCGGTATAGTTGAAGAATTGTGGCGGCTGTGAGTCGACGTCGACGGTCTGTACAGTGGTTACGTTCGTATTCCCCTTTCCGTCCACGATGTAGGCCTTCGCACCAAGAGTCCCCGTGAAATCTGGGTTACTCCAGTTGAAGCGGGCCTCGACCTTGGATCCTGTGACGTTGTCAAAGTACTTCGTTGTATCTCTCTCATAGTAGACAGTCAAGTTGATGTGATCTATATATGGATTGGCAGCGTCATTTGAGTTGATTATTTCTGGGAAGACTGAAATCCCGAGGTCTCCGCTGTTGACGTCGCTTACGTTTAATGAGGTGTTCCATAGATCGTGCGGGCCGCCGTAGACTGCTGTTGCATCGGAGGTAGGCCAGTTCACCTCCTTTGCCTTGTTCTCTCCAGTCTCGTTACCGTTGACGATAAGGTTGATATTTTTATCGTCGATACCATCTTCTGCGCTTGAGTATCTCTCTATCTCAGCTTTCACACCTGTTATCTCAGCCTCGGAGGGGATTGTGAAATTGAAGTCAGAAGCATTCAGCTCTTGGATACCGCAAGTAAAGCAGGAGCCGCCTAGATCTGCGTAGTTGTTGTCACTGTATTTGACGTTCTCAGGGTTTTCTCCACCTGTTGCGTTCCCCGGATTCTCCGTTTTATGGATATTCGGTGTCCAGTTTCTCCACTGCCCGGTTTCATTCGTCGCAAGAGTGATTTTCCGGACTCCGGATTCGTTGTCCTGGCCCTGTACCGAGAAACTGGTTCCCTCAGTTCCTGTAATCCAGCCTGAGTTCGTGGCGTTGTCGGTGAAGTTGAACCAGTGAGGCAGGATTCCATCAGAAACTGTGAACGTAGTGGAGTTTGATCCTGTCGTGCTCTCGTTGTCCGTGGCATACACCGTAGCAGTCCACTCACCGACATCCGAGGACTCCTCAGGAACCGTGAAGCTGTAATAATACTCCGAAGCAACCGCTGTCTCATTTGTCATCCCCGCCTTATCGACCTCGACATTCCCAGTCGGATCGACCAGGGAGATGTTCACCGCTTCAATACTCGAGTTCGGATCAGAGACGTTCACCGAGACCTCGATACTGGCACCGGTTTTGACCGAAGAAGGCCTTACAACCGGCTCACCGACTTGAGGCGGCTGATTCGTCTCTACTTCTTGAGCGGCGTTTTGGTCAAAGAAAACCTTCCCAGCCTTCCCAGAAGCATCAAAATCAGCATTAAGCCAGTTGGCAGGTTTGTAATCAGAATAAAGCCTTACTTCGTCTATTGTGCCGTCTGCTTGTATTGCTCCGTCATTCCTCCTACCAATCCAATAGTCTGAAGGGTTATCTGGAGGAGTCGGGTCAGTTGTACCGCTGGCTACCTGAGAGTCATCATACCAAAGGTCGATATTCTGGTTTTGCCAACGCCCTACAAACCTCCTCATCACTCCATCAGAAATGCTTGTGTCAGTGTCTATACGGTTGCTGGCTCCAGAACCTACTTGGAAAGCCATATCGTCGCCTGCCCCGCCATCTTCTTTGTATAATCTAAAGGCTCCTTGGCTCCCATCATAAGTATCAACTATAGGGCTGAAATCTGTTGTAGTTGTCTGGTGCCACGCGACAATGGTTATCGGGTTTAGGTCGTAGTCTCTGTTGAGGTCTGTGTACCCTTCAGTGCCGTCGAAAAGAGCTGCTCCATCAAACTGCCCGGTGGTAGATGAGACGCTACCAGTTATTGTTGGAGAGGCCGAACCTGTACTTTCATCAGCTTTACTAGGGTCGTGTACTACAAACAGTGCATTTGTACCGCTCCATGTTCCTGTTATGTCTTGGCGGTCGGAAGGCCCGTCTCCAAAACCGATGTACCCGCCGACGTCACCATCCCGTGTCCAAGTGTTGTACACCCACGCTACTGCCTCCCCGCCAGTATCCAGGTTGAATGATTCTACTTCGTAGTTCAGGAGGTCGCCGTTGGTGTCGTAGAAGGCGATATCCTCTACTCCGTCGACGTTGCTGCAGTTGATGACGATGTCGCCGGTTCCCGTGGTTGAGTCGTCTCCGCACGTCAGGTAGACTGGCTGGGCCTTGTCGATGGATGGAGTACCGGAGGCGGAAGTTACGTTGAGGCCTTTGTACCGGTTGTAATCCGTTATCGTAGAGTTCTCAAGTTCCGTGGTGGTCAGCGTGGCTCCTGTCGACCCGAGGATGTAGCCGTACAACTCTTGACCGCTCTCCTCAAGCGAGGCCTTCAACCGGGCAGAGACAGTGGAATCACGGGGAACGGTCAGGTTAAAGGCCTGAAACCTGTACCTCGATGAATTGTTCAACAGGTACCGGTCGGAAAGGTTGTTCTCGATGATCCTGGAACGGACTTCTGAATAGAAGCTGGAGTTCTGCTTCACTACTTTTTCGGCGTTACTACGAAACCTAAGGAGAGAAGCATTCTCGGGAACTGCGGCGATGAATGTGATATTCTTCCTGTCGTCGTATCTGTTGTCGTACTCAACAGAAAGAGATTGAGTTGGGTTCTCTGCTATCGTGTTTGAGTCAGCACGGGCATCAATCGGAGTTAGTTCCGGTTCCTCTCCGCTGTAGACATCTCTGGTTTCCCAGACTACTTTAGAGACGTTCTCTGTGGTGGTTACATTGGTTCCATTTACTGTCTCATTGACCGTTCTTGTCCTGTTTTGCAGTACCTGGTATTCGATGACCAGGTGTTCGTAGTGGGCTTTGACGTTGATGTCGAACCGTGTAGGCCCGTCTTCCAAGCTCATGTCGAAGACGGAGCCAGTGTTGTTGTTCTCCTTGACGTAGTCGTAGTTGCTGTAGATGTACTGGTGCGGAGTCAGGTTCCCCGTATCAGTATCATTGTTTCCAAGCACTGTCGACAACTCGGCCGTAGGATAATCACTGCTGTACCGGCCTCCGTACTGTATCTGCAGGTAGAGCTGGGCCTCGACACCCGGCCACTCACTCCCGTTAAAGCTCTGCAAGCTGTAGGTGAAGGAATCCAAGTCGTCCTCGAGAACCTTGGGAACGAATACCTCTCTCGGGGACAGTGACTGATTCATATACGAGGTCGTGAACCGGATCTCATCGCTGCGAAAACTGGTGTTGACGTTCTCCGCTTCCAAGCCTGCAACCTCCAAACTCTGTGACTGTGCCGTAGCAGAAGGTACGAGAAACAAAGAGAGCACGACGAGTGCTGCAGCTACAGAAAGAAGTCTCTCACCGAAGGCCTTCATACAGGTTAATTATCAGAAGATAGTTAAAAAAGCTCCAGCAATATTATAGTGCCCTCGGCATCCACCTCCCACATCAGATGAACAGAGCTTCAATCTCCGATTTCCGTTCATGGAGTCTTTTCCAGTTCCTCACTGCTCTCACGCTCCTCCTCGCAGCCATATTCGCTGTCACGCTCGGCATCTCAAGATGGGCGAATCAATCCTTTTTCGACCTCGTCAGTATCTGGCAGGTAGTCGGATCGATCGTTCTCTCTGCTGTCCTTGCTTTCCTGTATGTCCAGATGCGGGATATCCAGGGAGAGCAGAAGGATATCATGTTCCAGCAGCAGTCACCTCTCATCTTCATCGATCAGGTCTCCTTCTCGGACAGGGAACTATTCGAGAACATTGCCGAAAATGTAACTGAGAGCAGTTTACCACTGGAGATCGAGGACCACGAGGAGTACAAATTCGACAACGTTTCTGTTCAACTGGAGAACCAGGGCAACGGTGTCGCCGTTAACATGAGGATTCGTTCTCGGATCACTGCCGACACAGACAACGGTAAAATAGAGATCTCCGCACTTCAACGGCCGCTAACCCGAAACCGGAGCGATGGACGAATCCGGCTTGGAAATCAAGAAGTCTCGATAATGGGGAACTGGAACAACCACCTGGAAGAAGGAACCTCCGGCGAGTTCAGCAGCCCCCTGCTATACACCTTCGAATCCACCGGTGGAGACCCGGTGACCATGCCTTTCGGCTGTGTAACTGAGCTTCTCGCCGGACAGGACATAGAAGAAGCCTCAATCACCTTCGAATTGGCTTACGAGGACTCAGTCAGCAACACGTACACCGAGGATATCGTAGAGGCCTCATTCGAGGTAGAGCCAAACATGGATCTTGTTGAAGCACTTTCCGAGGGTGAACGTGAGACACCTGAAGAGTACAAAGAAGAGATGCATCCCGAAGAAACAGCTTCTGTCTCCGACTTCAGCTAAGGCCCTGAGAGGTTGTGGTAGACCGTGAACCCGATGATCAGGGAGATGATGATCGCCGCGAGGTGATAGAGCCCTCCTATGGAGCCGGGGAGAGCGTTGGTGATCATCAGCCAGAAAATCCCGGATAGGATTGTAGAGAGGAATCCGAGGATTGCAGCTACAGCACTCATGCTTTACCTCCGTTTCTATCGCTTCGTGGACACTTCATTGCTGAACGCATCGTTTAGCCGTGAGTGCCGGGAACAGGTTATATACTGCCAGAATTTGGCGTTTTGAAATCTCAAAGCCGAAACCTCAAAGATGCTGGCCTGTGCGTTTTGTGTTTAGAAAACTCAAAATCATGGACGAACTTCCGCAAGAGGACAGAGAACGGATCGATGCAGATCACGACGAGACGCTGATCGAACCGATCGCAGAAATCCTCTACCAACGAGAGAGACCTTGGTACACACGCGACCAGATCAGGATACGTCTCAAAGAGGAGTACAACAACGACGTTACCAATCCTACTATCGACGACAGACTTGACGATCTTTTAGAGGTGGAGCTGATTAAGAGGAAGAGAATCGGGCAAACCGATATCTTCTACTACAACAGTGAGGAGTCGGATTGGCCGATCCCTCCGGACACGGAGGTCGAAGCGGTGGACGATGAAATGACGGTAAGCGAGTTCTTCGCGAAGACATACGTGCAATGGGCTGGTATCGGTGTTCTCGCCGTCCTTCTTGGCGGGATAATCATATGGGTCGGATCGCTCCAAGCCTCGAACGTGATTTCACTCCCTTTCAACAACAGTGAGATACTTGCTGTCGGGCTTCTCACCTTCCTCCTGTCCTACGGTCTGCTGCTGATTGCAGTTCTCGTAGCAATCTTGGATTTCGCAGTTGAGGTAGAGCCGCCAGATATCGTAACGTAGAAATCGTGAAAATGGCTAATAGCCATTAAATCAGTTGTAGCAGACGCTCCATGACTGACGATAACGATATCCGTCTTGGAGAATTTTGGTTGGAGATAGAGAGGCTTCTGCGACTTCGACTACGTTGCTGTCGACCTGTGTATCCCCAGTCTCATCAGCTACGAACAAGCCGGTTCCTTTGATCCCGTCGACGTATTCGTCCGCGACCCATGTTGCTTCGACCTCGAAGCATCCGGTACCGGTTCTCTGTCTAACGTAACTGGCGTCTCCACGGGTCAAATTGGTAGAATCGGCTGATATCTCGCCTTTCAGGTAGCCTCTTGTGGCGGAGGCTGAAAATGTGGAGGCGTTACTGAGGCCGATGTGGCTGATGGTCTGATCTGAGGCCTGGCCCAGTGATCGGTCAGCAAGATAGTCACGACCCTCTTCTGTCACCAGGTTTTCCTGGTGTGATGTGGAGATAAGTTCTCCTTCTTCGTTATAGATCTCTGTGGTTACGTTACCGTGCCACTTCAGCGAGTCCACTGTCTCTTGGGTGTTCTGTGGGCCTTGTGTTGCTATCTGTGGGACTGCTGCTATTGAGAGAACAAGGGCAATCGCCAGGAATTGTTTGAGTAGGTCGATTAATCGTTCACCTGCAAGGAGCGAGCTTCTGTAAAACAAACCGGATTTACTACTTTTAAAACAACGGGGGTCGCCCTCAGAGGAGGACATACAGGACTCCGGCAGCCCAGGTGAAGAAAAAGAAGTAGTGCAGCTGTGCAACATTGAATCCCCACTTGTACACCGGGAGCCAGATCAATCCGAAAAACTGTTTCTCCACCTCTGACGTGACTTCAGTGCAGATCCCAACCGACTCAGAAAGACCCTCCACATCACCGACCTCGTTCTTCACGTCCTGTGAATTGCACGCCTCACCGAACTGAGGTCCTGACGTCATCACGAACAGATAGCCGGGAAGCAACGCCAAGACCAGAACCAGTTTCAGCAGCTTCCACATCGTGTTTACATCCCCTGCATCGCTATCTGCAGCACGTTCTGTGCGGCCCTGTAAACTACGAGGCCGAGGAAGAACACGACACCGTACTCGTTCAGGAAGGATTCGAGACTGAAACTGAGCTGCGGGATCTCTCCAAGCATCCAGAACACGGCGAGGAATCCTCCAAACATTGCGAATGTGATGAAGGCCTCAAACACGAGACGGTAAGTGATAGGATTAGCTAGATAGTCAGTCCAAGCCATGTATCGTGTTTGCCGAACAGTATTTTTAAAACACGATGATGGGGAAGGTTTACTGGTTCTCTCTGCAGGACTTTTTGAAATCCTCTGGGTCAACCTCTGAGTACCGGTCAAGGCCTTGTTTCCTGCGAAAGCCGCTGCTTCTGAACACTTTCTCCACTATCCAGGTATCTCTCTGAGGACTGTAATCAGTCACCACCACTGTTTTCTGATGGATGAACAGGAGTTGTTTGTCTTCATTGTCGTATAGCTGCAATCCCTTCCCTCGGTGGATCCATTTCTCCACGACCTCCTCAGGCAACTCGCATTCAGATTTATCGCTGGTATCAGCTACGTCAAAAGCGTCTTCTTCGAACTCTACGTCTGTAATCAGGGATTCACCTACAACGTAGGATGGTCATCGAGTATTTTTGAAACCTCGGAGGCCTCAAGTCAGAGTTCGTACTTGGAGATTTCTTCGCTGCCGCAGCTGGGACACTCCTCTGCTTCCTCTTCCAAGGTTTTCCCGCAGTTCCGGCACTCATACAAAACTGAGTCTGAAGGCCTCAGGAACCGCTTCACTTCCTCGAGCAGGTACGGGCTCATTTTGGGTGTACCACTTCGCCGCAGCCCGGACACTCTGTCCAGGCCTCTTCTTCTCCTGACTCTGTTTCGTACCTAATGAGGATGTGTCGGCGGTGGATCTCTTCGTGGCAGGACGGGCAGACCCCGAGCGGCGAGGATTCCTGAGCAGCCATATCTGGAGTTACCTCCCAAAGAGGGGGGTTCGAGGGGGAGCGTGTGACACTGAGGGCCTCCGATAACGCCCTCTAACAAGGCCTGATGGCTGCCAGGGTCAAATAGGTCAGCCAACCACAGTGAAAGTGATGAGGGAGAAGGAAGCCGGGAATAGAGAAACGAATAATTGCACAGGGCGTTTACCTGCTACATCAATGCCGGGCCACGAACCGCGTCAGAAATACATGATCAAAGCCGAGCTTGCTGCAGAAGTCGCAGACATGGTCGGCATTGAAACCTACGACCCGGAGAGGGAAGCACATGGACCGGCTGACTTTCGACGAGATGAAATCGAACAGATCTACAAAACTATAACCGGAGAGTCCGGAGAGGATCTGTCTCAGCGTGAGATGAACAATCTGATGATGCGAGAACTGGGTACGGACCTCCACTCAAAGTATCCGTTTGATCTCTCTCGACAAGATCTCAAAGTAATTCACAAGGAACTTTCTGAAGACGTGGAAGGGTGATCTTCAGATATGGCTCTGGAAGTTGCCAACGAAGTCTGAATAACTGGATAGATCTATTTCTCCAAAGTCTACTGTATCGAACTCTGATTTCGGAATCATCAGGGTCTGGGTTCTTCCCCCAGTCATTCCTGGACCGCCGCCCTGAATCTGCCAAGCTGACGACCGTACCACGTCCGACAGGTGAATTGACTGCCAGTCTACAAACTCACGGTCGAATACGTGGAGTTCGTCGGTTTCCTCAACCTCCCGGACAATGTAGATCGGATCTAGGCCTCGTGTCAATGCTACCCGAAGCATTACAATCAAGCGGCTTACGTCTAATCCGAACAGCTCGGTAGAATCTTGATAGGCGGTTTTTTCCTTGATCTCATAGGGGACGATTTCAGAACCGCTGATTAAGAGACCATCCACGTCGAAGTAGGTGCCTGTGAAGCTGTATGTCTGCTTCAGGTGGTGGGAGAAGAAGTGCTCTTTGTAGAACATCTCTTTCAGCACATCATCTGAGAAGTCAGCGACCGCGTCAGTGAACTCGTCTAGATAATCGGCATCATCTTCGGTGCTTCTTCCCCTCGTTCTCCAAGCCTCGGTTTCGTCTTCAATATCCACCTGCTCCAGTTCTTCGCTATCGAGGTCATAGGAACGCCACTTCCACTCCAGCTCATGCTCCAATGGTGTATCTCCTGACCCGCCTCTGAAACTATTCAGGCCAGATTGGTCGCTCTCACCCACAGAAGGAAAAATGACGGTCGTACCAGCATCCTCCATCAACTGTGCCGCCTCTATCTGACCCTGCGTCAGATCTTCCTCCTCGGCTGCATCCAAGATGAAAGTGTATATGTTTTCCCAAGGCTGGAACTCATTGTTCTCCGGCTTCGGCTGAAAAAGCATCACTTCGGATACCGGTTCTATGTCTGTGGATTCGAGACGGTTTAGAAAGCGGGCCTCTGCTATCATTCCAACTGCTTTCTGTTGTGCCCAGTAGGTGTGGAGGTATTCGAGATATTCCTCTCTATCCGGCATAATCGAGAGGAGAAGCGCTCGGCCTGAAAGAAGAGGTTACAAGATAAACACAATATAGACATATGACAGTCTACAGCCTTAATGTGTGTAAATAGTGTTTAAGATGTAACCAATTCTCATTGCGTTTTGATGAGTCTTTGCCGGACAGATGGCAGATTATTCCGGCGACCCCTCCGAGTTTAAGGTGTACTGGTTTGCCCGAGATCTCGTCGCCTCCAGTTACGGAAGCTATGCTACCAAGGAAATGAATACCCTGAAGCAGCTTTCATCCCGGATTGAGCGAGAACTTCAGGGAGATGGCCTGCTTAACGAAACAGATCTTGAAACCCAGAAGCAGCAGATAAGAAACACCATCACAGGTTCTGTGAACAAAACCTACGGGGGAGATATCTCGAAGCGGTACCGCCAAACAGAGGACCTTGCTGAAAGGATTCTCAGGAGAATCGAGGAAGAAGATGATATCCGCGAGTTCCGTATTGCGATAGATGCCGTTGTCCGCACCAGCGAAATTCTGGATACTGCGCCCAGTTTCGGTAAACAAGAAATCGTAGATATAGTGGACGAGACGCTAGAGAATGATCGTGGATCATTCGATCCCGCGAAGGCCTATGACGCCCTGTACAACGTTGATTTTGATGGCGAGGCCTATCAGCTGGGAGCTCAGCGAGAACCTCTTATTGACTATGTCTATGAAGAAATGGAGGAACTCCGCGCTGACCCGCATATCGAGAAAAGAGAGGTTGCGAGGATAATCTCCGGGATTGTTCAGGAATACGAACGGAGAGCCGGTCAGAGCAGGGCATCCACCGCAGGAAACGTACTCGAGACTGGTCTACAGCACATCTTCAACCAGTTTGGAATACCTGCTACCGGGGATCCCGCTCACTTCGGAGATCTTGAGATCGACAACATGGTCGATGGTCCGAACGGCAGCATCGGTTTCTCTTGCAAACGAACCCTCCGGGAGCGCTTCCGTCAGAGCCTATCCCGAGAGGCCGAAATCGGGGTAGATGAAGTCTGGTTTGTCTCTCTATTGATGGCTGACGTCTCAAAGGAAAAACTGCAGGATATCAGTAACGACGGAAGTCGTATCTACGTACCTCGTGATTCCTTCGTCTGGAATCGGTACAACAACGACGACGGTCTTTCCTACACGCTTCGTCCTGCTGACCAGTTTATCGAGGACGTGGTCGAGTTCACAGGGGTTTCAGCCGATCTATGAATGGTGATGTAAAATCTCGGATCGAGAGATACACCTACTGGGATATATTTGAGGACGACGTTAACCGCAGAACCGACCGTGAAATCCTCACAGATATAGAGGGCCTGATGACCAACGTGGTCGACGAAGTCACGGAAAGAGCAGAAGAGAATGATAAAGATGTCTCACAGGTCCGCTCCAACGTTGCAGGCAACTACTTCCAAGCACTGGTCTCATACGCTACAGCCGACGTTGCAGCTGAAAACGGGTTAAGACTCCTTCACAGCAAAAAGCTTGAATCGACAGAATTAGCTGATGCAGTTCCTATAATCGGCGGAGAAGACGAGACAATCCTATCGCCAGACTCTGATATAGTCTACTACGATCCCGATGGCGGACCCATCTTCATCATCTCCTGCAAGACAAGCTTCCGAGAAAGAATGGCTCAGAGCGGAATGTGGAAGCTGATGTTCGAGGTCGCCACACACTCCTGTACTGATCCTGACTGCCCCACGCATAACTATTCCTTCTCAGGAGAGTTTGAACGAGATATCTACATGGGATTCGGTACGGTTGATTTCTATGACGACGTCGAATCCAAAGATATTGTAGAACTATTCGACTTCGGATATGCGCCTACAGTAGATGAAGGAACCTCTGGAGTGGCGTATCCCATGGAACGACTGATAGACCACATCGAGGAGGAGTGGAGCAGTTTCAGATAACTCCGCCCCACTGCTTTGCCATCGCTTTTGCTACACCAGGGAAGAACCTACTTCTTTCCTTACTCCTTTCCTCACTGGGAGGCATTCTGTGAACCCTTGCTTCTCTTTTGTCTTCATCCTCGATTACATCTGTAGGTTCGAGTTTTGGAAGATTCTTCAACCATAGACATATCCCTTTTTTCTCAGGTTCTCCGAACTGCCAAGGCTGAACAGTTTGCTGGAGCTCATCAGGGTAGTCTTCAATGCCTGCTACCTTCTTCCCCCATTTGTGCATAACAGGGTTCTCTACTGCGATATGAGGTATTTTATCGCATTTCAATAGCTTTCTGAAGAATACTCCTCCTTCAACCATGTCTTGCCATCTCTCTTCTTTCTCATAGAGCCATCTGACTCCTGAATTGCTCAGGTATGTACAGGGAGGATGTGCCACCATCAAATCAAATTCTTCCCCTCTATCCTCTATCAGTTCTAAGACATCGCCCTTGATATGGTGTTCAGGATTCTTCTCTGTTTCTCGCAGGTCGCAACTGACAGCATCAAAGCCCTCGTTTCTGAAAGCGTCTCTAACTACTCCGGAAAATTCGCAGGCAACAAGTACTCTACCGCGATTGTTCTCGGACGACATATCTACTTTTCTTCGACCTTCTGCGGTTCTTCTTCCTGAATAGGCTGATTGAAGATCTCCGTCCGAATAGCCGTCCCAAGGGCCTGGGCAAGCAGACAGGGGACAGCGTTACCTACCTGTTTGAAGGCGTGAGTACGGGACACAGGGAACTCGAACGTATCTTTGAAGGACTGAAGCCGGGCAGCTTCCCGGACGGTGATTGAACGGGCCTCGTTCGGGTGGATAAACATGTGTCCGTCCTTGTAGAGATGGGCGACGATCGTGGTGGACGGCTCTTTCGGGTTCTGCTTTTTGAGCTTGTCAGGGAAGATATCAGTCCGGTATGGCTGGTGCTCTTCCGGGATGTCCCCGATGATATACGAGGTTCCCTCTCCCAGAAGCTTGTAGAGGGTGAGGTCCCGCATATTGTGACCACGGCATTCGTGGTTCAGTAGGTCCTGTTCTTCCCAGTCCTGATCCTCGTCGAGATTGCGCACCCAGTACTGATACTCTGAAACAGGTCCTAATTCGTACTCTTCTGCCTTGGTAGGCGGCGTCTCACCTTTCGGGGAGACAGGAGGAAGTTCAAGGATCGCATCAGCCACAGTATTCCAGGGCCTTTTGTTCCGCTTATTCTTACGGAAGGTAGGGAACTCCTCTTCTTCCCGATCATCGACGAAACCATCGAGGGTGTGCTGGTCCTCTTCAGATCTCTTGGATGGATCCCTCTTGTACTTGATTTTCTTCTCTTCCTCGTTCTTGGGAGGACGGTGTGTCTCCCACTGTTCCATATCCGGGTTTTCAGCGCCGATCCGGTTCCCGATAAAGAATAATCGCTTCCGATGTTGAGGTACACCGTAGTCTGCGGCATCCAGAAGCTGGACCCTGACATTATAGTTCAGGTCCAGATCCATATCCGCTACTTCCCTTTCGCCACGCATCTGTTCCTTGATGGTGTCGACAACAGGTTTGCCGTCCTCGTTTTCTGCCGAGAGCATACCCTCGACGTTCTCCATCAGGAAGGCTTTGGGCTGGTAGTGGTCGACAAATCGAAGGAACTCCTCGTAAAGGAGGTGGCGGTCGTCGCTCTGGTTGTCACGTCCTTCAAGCGAATTGATCTTGCTGCGGCCGACAAGGGAGAAAGTTGGGCAGGGTGGTCCTCCGGCGACAAGGTCCAGTTCTCCTTCTTCCAAGCCCAAGTCCGGCGGTTCTTCCTCGCGGATGTCTCCCACTGTCATTTCGCATTCGTGGTTTGCATCGTAGGTGGGCTTCGTATTTTCTTCGTGGTCAATGCCCCAGAGAACTTCGAATCCGGCGTCGTGTAGGCCCTGAGATAGGCCGCCGGCCCCGCAGAAGAGGTCGATAGCTGTGAGACGTTCCTCAGTCATCTGTTCAGACGATTGTAGCGGCGGTCGTTTAAAGTTCCTATTCGGTGCATGTGTCTATCTTGTGTGTATATTGTAACCAACTTAAATACTTCGCCTTGGTCAATCCTCTATACTGAATGGACGTCGAGGAATATTCGTGGGTGAAAGCCAGCGAGTACCGTGAGAACCTTCTGCTATCTCTTGAGGACAAGCCTCGGACGCCAAAAGAGCTCTCAGAGATGACCGACTACTATCTCAGCCACGTCAGCAATGTCCTCTCCGACTTGGATGACCATGGACTCGCAGAGTGCATAACTCCAGACCGGAAGAAGGGGCGTCTATGGCAAGCTACCGAAAAAGGCGAGGGAATAATCGAGGACCTGAAAAGGTGACTCATAAATCATCACTGCCGTTTGGCAGGACTGATGTCTCCACTGAGGATCTTGAACAGATCATCGACATTGAAAAGGGAGCTATTCAGGCAGAAAAAGGAGGTGTGGAAAATGCTGCGGAGAAGGTCGAAGATTTCGTAGACTGTATCCCAGACCTGTTGAGATGGCTCGAAGGTCACGGAAGAAAGTATCCCTGGAGAGCAACTAACGATCCGTGGAAGGTGTATCTGGCCGAGATCTTGCTTCAACGTACCAGAGGCGATGCCGTTGAGAAGATTTACTCGGATTTTATTCAGCGGTTTCCGAATCCTGAAGCACTATACGAGGCCTCTGACGAGGAAATCAGAGAGGCAGTTCACTCTCTCGGCTTTGTAAATCATAGAGAGAAGACTCTGAAAGAGGTTGGCAAGATATTCACCAATGAGTTCGATGGTGAGGTGCCGGACTGCGTGAAGGAGCTGAAGAAGCCGTGGCGGGTCGGTGATTACTCTGCGAGGGCAACGCAGATGTTTGCAAGAGGAAGATCTATGGCCTTGGTTGACGCGAACTTTGCCCGAGTGATCGGCAGAGTTTTCGGCTATGAGATGCCCCGGCAACCTCACAAAAGCAGTGATGTCTATGCGCTTTTGGAGGCGCTCACGCCTGATGACCCAGATATCGCCCGAAGTTTCAATCTGGCAATCCTCGATCTAGGATCACTTGTATGCACGCCAGATGACCCAGATTGCGAATCGTGTCCTATTAGCGCTGCCTGCCACTACTACCAGTCAAATAAGAGGGAGGGCAACTGAACATGGCATACTTTTGGCTGAATCAGAAAGGCAGTGATGGAAGCAACTATCATGATGAGGTCGGAGAGGTATACCACTACAGAGGGAACACTCCTGGAGCCAACCAGCTTTCTGAGGGTGACAAGTTCATTTACTATCGTCCGGGCGATTACGTAATATTCGGAGCTGGGGAGATAGACTATATTGAGCGGAAGGAACGAGACCTTGACTCTGAATCAGGAGTCGCAGTGGACTACTATGCACACATCACCGGGTACCAGTCATTCGATCCGCCGGTTAGGCTGAAGGGTGTCAACGAAAGCGCTTTAAAGAATAAGATATCCTTCCTGAAGGACAGGCCCGGTCTGACAGGTGTTCCTCAGCATAGCATTCACGAAATCTCCGAAGAAGATTTTGAGATAATTATTGAAGCAGGGGAGAAGGAAGTCGGGCCAACGGGGGCAAGAGAATAACATCTCTGGGCTGGTGTGTGAAGCTATGGGACAATACGATGTAGCCAAGTTGATCCTCGAGTCTGAGGGCGGTCTGGAAAAGTCGCAGCTTGTCCGGCAGATCGACCTCTCAAAGAGTGCCGTCGAAGCGAGTATCCACGACCTCTTGGAGAAAGACTACATCACAAAAGCGGAAGACAGTCGACTAATTTGGAATCCAGAAGTTCCAGAAGAGAAGTTAGAGAACATCCGTCCACGCTCGCTAAGTGAGCTTAATTTCTGAGGCGATTATCTCTGTGCTGGCTCTTCTTTCAGCTCCTCAAGGATCGCCCATTCGAGTCCTGCGGCAAGAGATAGTGCGGTGTAGTCGTACCAGAACTCGAAATTCTGCTCCCCTTCGAGGTACTGCATGATGTGGTTGTTAGCTGCTCCGTTGTAGAACTCGTCAGTGAAGGCCTTTTCCAGTTCTTGGAGCTCTTTGAGGATGTCACTCGTGGTGTGCTTCATGAGATAGGACTCATGGGTGAGACTGTGAACTACGTCCTCTACAGATTTGTCTTCGTTTTCTGATTTCTTCTTTGCGAGCGTAGCGAACTCTTCTACCTTCTCTTCCATTGAGTCGGCGGTCATCACCGGCTCCCATTCGTCATTGTACATCGTTGAATGTCTGTAGAACGGGGCTAGGTAAAGTAGTTACCCTGCAGTTCAGAAGCTGCTGAGTGAGGCCTGTCCGTCGTCCCAGAGCTCGTAGGGCATGACCGGTTCTTCTTCCATGATTACTTCGTCGAGGTACTGTTGCTGTTTTCCGATGCCGGAGGTCTGACTGAACGGGTACTTGACTTGTGGCGGGCTTTCGTTGAGGAGGCCTCGCAGAGATCTTCCTTGGTGGTCTTCCGCGTCCAGGTACTTCTTCCCGACCAGGACGTAGACCTCATCACTCTGGGTCCAGTCCAGTTTCTCATCCAGGTTTTTCTCGACGACGTCCAGCCACTCATCGGTGTAGATGTCTTCGACTGTGGCGTCGTAGTTCCAGATGCTGGTCTGGTTGTGGACCACGCCGAACTTCGCGGAGACCACGTACATCTCATCACCGAACTCCTCCGCAAAATCCTGCTTCTTGTCGAAATACGATGAAGTGTACAGGTCCTTGGCTGCAGGCATCCCCGGCTCATCGGTCTTCTGGCTTCCGCAACCGACCAGGACGTACGTGTTCTCCTGGTCGAAGAAGTCGGAGAAGCTGCCCTGCGATTCGTCGAGGCCTTGGTCATCGGCGCAAGGCCGGCACACGGTTAGGTCCTCGATGCCGGCGAGGGAGAACTGTACGTTCTCACAGCTGTCGCACACCAGGTCTTCGAGGCTACTGGTTTTCCTGACCGGCTCCCGGTCGATTACCCTGACCTTGTCGTCGTATTTCTCCCGGTCGATCTCCCGGCTGATGAAGTCTTCCCGTTTCTCATGCTCCGAATCCAATAGTTCGAAGAAGTAATCGTTGAAGTCGAAGACGTCTGGGTGTTCACTGGTCAAACTGTAGGCCTGGTCCAGGAACTCGGGAACCTGTTCTCCGATATACTGCCCCCACTTCTGTTCTGCGTCCCTACGCCACCGCTCTTCTAACTCCAGCCTTGCCACTGCTCATCACTCACCTCAACAGAGTTCATATACAGATCCGCCAACGAACCAAGATAACCGAGCCCGATACTGTACAGTCCTAAAATTGGCCTCCCTATCAGAATATAGCGTACTCCAACCA